>Ga0070739_10005655_pt1 | contig 14140 bp, 12 predicted proteins | sample Coa_R1_7_FD_66445 | JGI IMG/M metagenome (GOLD analysis project Ga0070739, IMG submission 66445) | Surface soil microbial communities from Centralia Pennsylvania, which are recovering from an underground coalmine fire - Coalmine... | ecosystem: Environmental > Terrestrial > Soil > Unclassified ... | reverse complement strand
GACCTGGAATCCGCGCTCACGAAGGCGCCTTTCAAGCACGAACCGGCTGGCAACGGTGATTGCAGTTCATGCCACAATCCGCACGTCTCCAACGAGCCCAAGCTTCTCATTAAAGATCGGCAGAAGGTCTGCTTCGAGTGTCACGAGGAAAAGGACCTCGTCGCCGTCAAGTCCCACGCGGGCCAAACAGAAAAAGCCTGCATCGAATGTCATGATCCGCACCTCGGGAAAGACAAATACCTGCTCAAACCCGTCGCTCAGGCGAAGGCGAAATAAGTTATGGCAACAAAACCCACGAGGTCACTGTTCCGGCTCGCGAGATGCTGCGGGAACTGTCTCGCGGCGGCGCTGGTCCTGGCGGCGATTCCCCGCGCGCGGGCGCAATACATCGATCTATGGGAGGCTCAACAGGAGACAGAACGATCACGCTGGCTGCCCCAGCTTAAGTACATCAACACCGACATAGAACTGGAAAAGGACTCCTTTAGTTCATCGCTCGGTGGCCGGCAACCGTTGGAACGGCTGTATGTCCTTCCCAGCTTTGGGCTCCAATGGGACGGTTACGTTTATCATCCCTACCTCTTGACGTACTCCGCCCTGTTCGAACCCGGTTACCTTATCCGCCTTGAAGGCCCGCCCAATGCCATTGTCCGCAGTGATGAATTGATGCTCAACGGAAAATTCTCTGCAAATCTGCTGAGCATCAAGCCTTACGCCACTACGCTCACGTACGATCACAATTACGGAGAAGTAAAATACGATATCTTCAACACGGAAATCGTGGATTCGCAAAGTTACGGGATGACGACCGGCTACCGGGATGGTCCCGTGCCGGTCACGCTTTCCTTCCAGCAAACGCACGAGGACAGCACCGGCTTCAACCAAACTGCGAGCATGGACCAGACCTTGCTCGATCTGCATGCGCGCAATGAGCGCGGACAAAACACGGTCACGGATGTCAGCTATGAATCTGGCATGTTCAATCGCGACCTGAATGCCGGCGGCGTTGAATATCCCAGCGACACGAGTTACCAGCGCGCTTCCATCTTCGACAAGGAGCAGTTCGATCAGAGCAGTCTCAGGTCCACATTCCTGCTTTACGATGTTGACACCGCCGGTTCGTCGTCCGTGAACGTCAACGCCACCGAGAATTACTACCTGAACATCACTCCGAAGCTGCTCAATTACGATAATTACGCCTTTTCCTATTATTCCGGCGACGGCGCGCGCGCGGTGCAACATTTTGCCACGATGGGCATCCAGCATACTCTGTTTGAAAGCCTTGTTTCCGGTGTGGAAGCGCGCGGGTCTGTCCTGAACAGCCAGACGGATGGCAACACGCTCGATCTCGACACCCTCGGGCCAACCGGCACACTGGATTACACCAAGAAACTCGGAGATTGGGGACGACTTATCATAGACAATAGCGGGAGTTACACCTGGAACAAGCAGGACGCCACCGGTTCAACATCGCTGGTGCCCAACGAGTCCCATAGCGTCCCTTTGAACGGCCTCATCCGGCTCAGTCAACCGCGCGACCTTTCGATCGTTTCCATCACCGATGCGAATGGTGTTCCGCTCATTGCCGGCTCGGATTACAGCCTTATTACGACCACTGACCCGTGGCAGATCCAAATCCTGTTCACCGGCACATCACACTTGCAGACAGGCCGCGTGATCCTGGTGACGTACACGATCGAAACCAATCCTTCCGGAACCTACAGGACCTTTGCCAGCCAGTCCCAGATCACGTTGCGCTTTTGGAAGGAACGCGCCGACGTTTTCGCTCATTATGATTACACTCAAAATCACACCGACTCGCCTGATTTCATCCTCGATAATGTGCGCGAAGTCCAGGTCGGCGCCGACCTGAACTGGCTCAATGCAAACCTGCACGCGGACTACACCGACCATCGCTCCGATTTCTACAGTTATTATGGCTGGAATTTACTTGAGAACTACTCGTTTGTTGTGGATGCGGATTCCACCATCAGCATCGACCTGGCGCAGCAATTTCTGACCTATCCGCCAACAACGCTGAGTTCCTATGAGCAAAACCAGCACCTGAGCTTCTACAGCTTCATGGTGCGCCATGAGTGGCGTCCCAACCCGCACGTGAGTGTCAATGGGGAATTGGGTTATCTGGTGCAGCGCGGCTTTGGTTTCAACGAAGACCTGCTGGCGGCGCGCGCTTATTTGAATTGGCAGATGGGAAGGGCGGAAGTCCACCTCGGTTACGAACACGACACACAAAGTCTCGTCGGCGAAAGAATGCTGCGCGATTACGCCTTCATCCGCCTGCGGAGGAACTTTTAACATGAAAAGACAACATTTTTCAACGAAGCCTTTTGCCCGGGTCGGCATCTCAATCAGCATTGCTGCCCTGACGTTTTTGGGTGTTCCCAACAAGGTTATTGCGTCCGAAAAAAACGGGCGCGACGTCCCGCATCTCGTCTGGCCAGCGCCTCCTGACGAACCGCGCATCGCCTATTTAAAAAGCATTTCCGGCCCTTCGGATATCGGCAGCTTTCCATCGCGCTGGCAGAAAGTCGCCGGCTTCTTCACAGGTCAAACCGCCCCACGCGACGGCCTGATCAAACCTTTTGGCATCGCGACGGACGACGCTGGCAATTTGTACATCACCGACACGGCTAACCGGGCGGTTTACTTTTGCGAAGTCGCTCGCAAAAAATGGAACCGTTGGGACCACATCGGAAAGATTCAGTTTGCTTCCCCGGTTGCAATTGTTCGCCGTGACAAATTTTTTTACACCGCAGATTCCGAACTCGGCAAGGTCATCGTTTTCGACGAAAAAGGCCGCGAACAGTTTGTCATCGGTTCTCCTTTGCAACGCCCGGTCGGCCTCGACATCAATGGCGATACGTTGTTTGTGGCGGATTCGGAACAGCACACAGTCCATGCGTTCGATCTACAGGGCCGCCCGCAATTCAAATTCGGCAAGCGCGGCACCGATCCAGGTGAGTTTAACTTCCCAACGCACATCAGTGCCGACAAGCATGGCCATCTGCTCGTCACGGATTCGCTGAACAGCCGCGTCCAGGTCTTCGATGCGCAAGGCAAATTCATCTCGGAAATCGGCAGTGCAGGGGATGCGCCGGGGCATTTCGGGCGACCCAAAGGCGTTGCGGCGGATTGCTTCGGCCACATTTACGTGGTGGATGCCGTATTCGACAACATCCAGGTTTTCGATCTTTCCGGCCGTCTCCTGATGAGCTGGGGACAAGGCGGCGTGAAGCCGGGGCAATTTGGTGTTCCGGCCGGCATAGCCATCGGCGCGGACAACCGCATTTACGTCGCCGATCCGTACAACCATCGCGTGCAAATCTTCCAATACATAGGTGCGCCATGAAAGTTCTTGTTTTTGTTCTTTTAATCCTCATCCCCGGCATCCAGACGCGCGCGGGCGGCATCATGACCACGGCCCATAACCTGAGTGTCACCGGCTCGGGCGCCGTCAAGGCTGCGAGCGAGACAAACCTCTGCATCTTCTGTCACACGATCCATCGCACGACAGGGCAAACGCCGCTTTGGAGTCATTCCCTCTCCTCAGTGACAAATTATGTTGTTTACAGCAGTTCCACCTTGAAAGCCGCTGTCGGCCAGCCCGATGGTTCCTCGCGTCTTTGCCTGAGTTGCCATGATGGAACAGTTGCATTGGGCATGGTCAGCTCTCGCGCCAATCCCATCGCCATGCAAAATGGCGTCACAACCATGCCCGCCGGCGCCGATAATCTCGGCACGGACCTTTCCGGCGATCATCCCATTTCCTTCGTCTATGACCAAAATCTTGCGAACGCCGACAACCAAATCCTGAATCCGAACACCATCAATCCCGCATTGAAACTGGATTCGCAGCACAAGCTCCAATGTGTCACCTGTCACGATCCGCACAACGATCAATTCGGCAATTTTCTGGTGATGGACAACACCACCTCTGCGCTTTGCATGGCATGCCATGTTGAACCTGGCTGGACCGGTTCAGCGCACAGCACCGCGTCATCCCAACTCGCCTCCGTCAGCACACTCAATGCAAAAATCGCCACCCGTCGGAATGCTGCATCCCCCCACACTGCCAATGTTACCGGCTGCGAAATTTGCCACGTCTCGCACAAGGCTGGTTCGAAAAGCCGGTTGCTCATCCAGGCGAAAGAGGAACAAATTTGCTTTTCCTGTCACAATGGCCGCAACCAATCGAAAGACCTTGCCTCAGTGTTTAACAAAGCCAGTGCACATCCTCTTCTACAGACCTCCGCTGAGCACAACCCAATGGAGGACCCCATCAACGGCCCGCGCCATACTGCCTGTGCGGATTGCCACAATCCACACGCCGTCACTGCACAGAAGAATACAACTCGCATGGCCAACACGTCCCGTCCCGTTGCCGGGGTAAAAGGCATGAGTGCCGCGGGTATGCTGCTCAATCCTGCGTCGAGTGAATATGAGCTTTGCTTTCGTTGTCATGCGGACAGCAAGAATCGCGAACCGTCTCTCGTCCCGCGACAGTTCAGCGAGACTAACAAACGGCTCCAATTCAAGCTGGCCAACACTTCATTCCATCCGCTGCTGGGGCCGGGTCGCAATTTTAACGTGCCGAGCCTCGTCTCGCCATGGAGCAGTGGAAGCACAATCAACTGCACGGATTGCCACAACAACGACCAGGGAAGCTCGGTGGGCGGCAACGGTCCGGACGGTCCGCATGGCTCCGCCTTTGCGCCCATTTTGGAACGCCGCCTGGTGCTGACGGACAACAGCCCGGAAAGCGCGGGCAATTACGCGCTTTGTTATAAATGCCACAATCGCTCCAGCATTTTGAGCGATCAAAGCTTTCGCGCCAGCAACATGGCCGGCCAGGACCGCGGCCACCGCTTCCACATCGTTGACCAGCGGACTTCCTGCACCACCTGTCACGATTCGCATGGGGTCCAGCAACAGGCGCACCTGGTGAATTTCAATCGCAATTACGTCACGCCATCCTCCAATGGGCGCATCGAATACATAAGCAGCGGACCGAATCGCGGCAATTGTTCGCTCACCTGTCATGGCGTGGACCACAACAACACGAGCTACCCGATGCCTTCCTTGATACGTCCTACACCGGCGGTCATTCCTCAACGTATTGCCAGCGGCGCATCTCGTTAAATGAGCGCTTCCCCCTTTCTTGTTCGTCGCCGGGCAAGGAATGCGCAGTAATTGACAAAGGGTGTGTAGTCCCGCCTGCAGCAAAAACCGATATTTACCCGGAAAGCATCAACGCTTTTCCGGATATGCAAAAAATATTAACCAGAACAAATCGGATTGGAGAAACAAAATGAAAAAGACCCTTATTGTCGCGGCTTTTCTGGCCGCATTTTGCACCTTGGCCCATGCGGGCGACTCTGCTGAAACTTGGGAAAAGACCTGCGCCAAATGCCACGGCCCGGATGGCAAGGGCGACACCAAGATGGGCAAAAAACTCGACATCAAGGACCTCACCGACACGAAGTTCCAGGAATCGCTCACCGACGACCAGGCGTTCAAGGCCGTCAAGGAAGGCGTCAAGGACAGTGAAGGCAAGGTGAAGATGAAACCTGCCGAGGGCCTGTCCGACGATGACATCAAGGGCATGATCGCCTACGTGCGCAAGTTCAAGAAATAATTCTCGCCCAGAAAACGTAAAGGGTTCCACACCGACGAAACCAGTGCTGAGCCATGAATAACCAGACGAGGACAAACCAGGTGTTGCTGTTGGCCTCTCTCGCTTTTTTGGCGCTGGCTGCTGGTTTCCATTTCAATCTCTGGGGGCGTCCGGCGCCGCGCCCGGACATCCCGCTCGTGGACCCGATGTTCACAAGCAACACCACCTGGCGCACATCTTACGCGGAATTGATTCGCGCGAAGGCCGATTTGTCGGACTTCGATTGTTACGCCTGCCACGAGCGGCACAAGCCGCCTCCGATGCATTTCGACACGAATAACATCCTGATAGTGCCCAAGGAACACTCGGACATCGTCATGCACCATGGCACTCATAACCGGAACAACCTTTGTTTCAATTGTCATGACGAAAACAACCTCGAGCTATTCCAGACACGCGATGGCCGCCAATTGAAGCTCTCGGAAAGCACCCCGCTTTGCGGCAGTTGTCACGGCCCTACTTACCGCGATTGGGAAGCCGGCGCGCATGGCCGCACCAGTGGCTATTGGAACCGCGATCTCGGTCCCATCACACGCCTGGATTGCGTCTCCTGCCACAATCCGCACTCGCCCAAGAACTTTTCGCGCCCGCCGGCTCCGGGACCGCATCCGTTGCGCCCAGTCAGGACGATCGCCGCCGAACATCACAACCCCGTCTGAGCCATGTCCTGCAATTGTAATTCCAACAAACCCGGCTGCTGCCATTCCTCCGAGCAAGGCGTCTCGCGGCGGAACTTCCTGCGCACGTCCGCCGTGCTCGCGTCCGGACTGGCCGCGCTGGCCGCGAGTCTCTCGCCATTGATGGAGATGGAGGATGTTCCGAGCGCGGAAAAATTCCTCCAAAAATATTACAAAGAACTTACTCCCGAAGAGATGGCCAAAGTGCTCAAGCGCATTGAAAACGAAGTCGAACGCCAGTACGGCATCCGCCCGCATGTTCGGGACCTCAAGCCGATGGATGGCGTCGAGTTCGTCTATTGCCTGAATCTTACCCGCTGCATTGGCTGCCGCAAATGCGTGCACGCTTGCGTGAAGGAAAACAACCAGTCGCGCAATCCCGAGATCCAATACATCCGCGTTCTTAAAATGCCCCACGGCACGTTCGACATGGAAAAGGGCGATCATAACTACGCTCCGGAATCCGTGCCTGAAAAAGGCTTCTTCTACATGCCCGTTCAATGCCAGCAATGCAAGAATCCGCCCTGCGTCAAGGTTTGCCCCGTTCACGCCACGTGGACGGACTCGGACGGTATCACGGTCATTGATTATGACTGGTGCATTGGTTGCCGATATTGCGAAGCGGCCTGTCCCTACTGGGCGCGCCATTTCAATTTCACCAAGCCAAACATTCCAAAGGACAAGTTGAATCCCGAGATGGCTTATCTCGGCAACCGTCCGCGACGCCAGGGTGTGATGGAGAAATGTCATTTCTGTGTCCAGCGCACTCGTGCTGGCAAGTATCCGGCGTGTCTCGAAGTTTGCCCGGTTGGCGCGCGCAAATTTGGCAACATCCTTGACCCCAATAGCGAAGTCTCTTACATCCTCCGCACCAAGCGCGTTTTCATGCAACTGAAAGAGGAACTGGGAACTTCGCCCCGGTTCTTTTACTACTTCGACGTATGACCCAGGCCATCCGAAATTATTGCTTGTTTTTGTGGCGATGCGCGCGAATCGCATTCGTCGGCGATTGGCGTTATTACGCGTGGATGGGCGCTCTCAGCGTGCTCTGCCTGCTCGGACTCAACGCTTATTGCAAACAATTCGCGCATGGTCTCATCGTCACCGGAATGAGCGACGAAGTTTCCTGGGGTGTTTACATCGCCAATTTCACTTTCCTTGTCGGCGTCGCTGCCGCAGCAGTGATGCTCGTCATCCCCGTTTACATCTACAACAACCATGAGTTGCACGACCTTGTCATTTTCGGGGAGTTGCTTGCAGTTGCCGCGATTTTGATGTGCCTTGCGTTCGTGACCGTGGATTTGGGCCGGCCGGACAGGTTTTGGCATTTGATTCCGGGTCTCGGGCAGTTCAACTTCCCGGCCTCGATGCTCAGTTGGGACGTCGTTGTGCTGAATGGTTATCTGCTCCTGAATGTCCACATCTGCGGTTACCTGCTTTATTGCCGCTATCGCAACCGAAAGCCCGCGAAGTGGTTTTACATCCCATTCGTATTTATTGCCATTGTTTGGGCAGTTTCCATCCATACGGTCACGGCTTTCCTCTATGTCGGATTGGGCGGGCGGCCTTTCTGGAACTCGTCGATTGTGGGCCCGCGATTCCTTGCTTCCGCATTCACTGCGGGGCCCGCGTTGATCATCCTTGCCATGCAGGTCGTGCGCCGCGTGACGGCTTCTCCGCCCGGTGTTGACGTGGCGGGCGTGGCGCTTGATGGAGCAGTCCCTGCGAGCCTCGTACACTTTGAAATGCTCGAACGCCACCTGCCGGAAATGGCTTCGGTCCCGGCAGAACTCCGGAGCGAAATTCTGGCCGGCGCGACTGTTCTTGAGGGGAATGCCGGCGATGTCGTGTGCCGGCAAGGCGAAAGCAGCGACGAAGCGTATTTCGTTCTGCAGGGCAGGGTGGTCATCAAGCGGGAGGAGTCCGGCCGATTTCGCATCACCCGCAGCAGCGGGCCGGGAGAACAGTTCGGCGAAATCTCCGGCCTGGCGGGAACGCCGCGCGTCGCCAGCGCCATTGTTGAAGAGCCTTCCCTCATTCTCCGCCTGAATGCCGAAAGCATGCGCAAATTGATGAAGCCGGCACCGATGAATCGCATCATCCATTCGCGCATGACGGAACGATTGATGATCACCGACCGCGCGTTGATGACCTTGCGCGGCATCGTGCAGGTTTCGATGCTCATCAACGTCTTCCTGCTGGTGAATGAAATTTTCAAGGAATTTTACACGCGCACCGCGCATGTTGCTTCGTCGCATTATCTTCTGCTGGGTTTGCATGGACATCATGCGCTGGTGCCGTGGATCTGGACGGCCATCGCGTTCAATCTGATCGCCATGTTCCTGCTGGTATTGCCGGTGAGCCGCAGCCTGAAATACCTCAATGTTGCCTGCGTGCTGGCGATTGTCGGCATCTGGATTGAAAAAGGCATGGGACTGGTCATCCCTGGTTTCATTCCCACGCCGCTGGGAGCCATCAGCGAATATTCTCCTTCGCTGAATGAAACGCTGGTCTGCCTTGGCATCTGGGCATTCGGCCTGCTGTGCTACACGATTTTTCTGCGCATGGCAGTGCCCATCCTTCAAGGACGCCTTTCTCATGCGAACGAGCAGGCGCTTTATCCTGCGCAAGCTCCCGTCGCCGAACCGGCGATGGCAAAAACTTGAAGCACAATGGCGATCCAGCTCACATCCGAAGATGCCAGGCAATCAATGAACGCGCACGTTGCCGCGAAGGGCGCTGAAATTTTCGAGAAATACGGCCCGCACATTGGGTTCAAGGAGTTGAAGCTTATCTTGAAGGATACGGATTGCGTCCGTTATCCGTGCGAACTTGTTTTTGATGCAGCGCCGCTGATGCCCGGAGAAACTGCCCATCCCGAGCCGCTGGGGGACACTCCCGAAGCGGGCTTCCGCCTTTGTGTGCATCCCTATTTTCTTACGCGATTGGATGTCGTGCCCATGCTGGTCCTTTACCAGCTTGTGCTGGTCAATTACGGCGAGTTCGCTTCTGCGGATGACGCCGAGATCTTCGGCTCCCGCGCTCTTGGACTTTGCAAGGACGAATACTACCAGGCCATGTGCGCCTTGTCCGATCAGCTCGGCGGCATGGGATGCGCATGAGTTGCTGGAGGCCCGGCGCGTCGCTCCGCGGGCCAGCAGCACCAACCAAAAAATGCCAATCAAATGCCAATCCGTGTGTAGCTGACTCAGGCGAAAATCCCGATATTCACTGCGCAGATAATAAAGAGCTCTGCCGGAAGTTGCCAGGCAACCCGCAAAAATGAAATTTGAAAGGGACTAATGAACCTAAAAAAACCAACGCTGTTCGTGGTGGCCCTGTTGAGCATTTGCACTGCCGTCCGCGCCGCTGAGGTCTCGGAGACTTGGGAGAAGGATTGCCGCAAATGCCACGGATCGGACGGAAAAGGGGAAACCAAGATGGGCCAGAAATATGGCGTGAAGGATTACACCAGCGCCGATGTCCAGGCCAAGCTCACTGACGCCGGGATGGCCAAGGCCATCAAAGAGGGCGTCAAGGACGCCGACGGCAAGGACCGTATGAAAGCCTATCCCGATTTCACAGATGATCAGGTGAAGGCCTTGGTCGCTTACGTTCGCGCCTTCAAAAAGTGACGATTTGGTCGCCGGGTCTGTTTGTTAATTGTTGTTGGTTGTGTTGAATGGAAACGGGACTTGAGGATTCCGCCTGAGTCCCTCTTCCAGTTCGGAAAATCTCAAGGCACGGACAAGAACTCTCACCATGAACGGCCCAAGAACTCCCAAACCTAAACGCTCCACCCAATACCGAAACTGGGTCAGCCTGTCGGGGTTCGTCGTAGCCATCAGCAGCTTCTTCGCGTTCGTGCTGCTGTTCGCGATGGATTTGTTCGCACACCATGGCAACCCCTACATGGGCATCCTAACGTATCTCGTTGCGCCAGGATTTCTTGGATTCGGCTTTTTCATGATTCTGCTGGGTGCCTGGCTGCACCGCCGCGAACTGCGCAAGCTTGTGCCCGGTGCTCCGCAGGTCTTCACGATTGATTTCTCCCGTCCGCGCGACCGCAAGGCGCTCGTCGGTTTTCTCATTGGCGCGGTCATCTTTCTCCTTGTGACCGCACTTGGCAGTTACAACACCTATCATTACACCGAGTCGGTCACTTTTTGCGGTGAAGCCTGCCACACGCCGATGAAGCCGGAATTCACCGCGTACCAAAATTCCGCTCATGCGCGTGTCGCCTGCAGCGAATGCCACGTCGGCCCTGGTGCAACCTGGTACGTCAAATCCAAGATCAATGGCGTCAATCAACTTTATTGCACGATGGTGGGCGATTACCATCGTCCCATCAAGACGCCGGTCAAAAATCTCAGGCCGGCACAAGAAACCTGCGAGCAGTGCCATTGGCCTCAGAGGTACATCGGCCAGCTTGACCGCACTTACGCGCACTTTCTTTCCGACGACACCAATACTCTTTTTTCCGTCCGTCTCCTGCTCAATGTCGGCGGGGGCGATCCTTCGCATGGACCACCCGGCGGGATCCATTGGCACATGAACGTCGCCAACAAAATTGAATACATCGCCATCGACGAGCAACGCCAGGTCATACCCTGGGTGCGCGTTACCGGTCGCGACGGCAAGGTAACCGAATTCCGCACAAAGGATTTCAAGGCCAATCCCGCGAAGCACATAATCCGCACCATGGATTGCATGGATTGCCACAATCGTCCCGCGCACAATTTCCAGGCACCCGACGATGCCGTGGACTTGGCCATCACGCTCAAGAAGATTGACGCCTCGCTTCCGTGGGTGAAATCCAACGCGGTGGCCGTGCTCATCCAGAATTATTCGACCGAGAACGAGGCATTGAACAAGATAGCGGCGATGCTTCGTTGCGCATACGAGAAGAACGCAAAGCCCGGGCAACTCGATTCGCTTGTCGCCGCAGTCCAGACCATCTACAGCCAGAATTTCTTTCCCGAGATGAAGGCCGACTGGCGCGCTTATCCCAATAACATCGGCCACAAGAACTGGCCCGGCTGTTTTCGCTGCCACGACGGCCTCCACAAGGCCGCCGACGGAAAGACCAAAATAATGGCGAGCGATTGCAACTCCTGCCACATCATCCTTGCTCAGGGCAGCAGCGCCGCCGACCTTCAAAAGCTCAGCGCCAAAGGTTGCAACTTCTTCCATCTGGACGGCGAGATGGACGATTTCTCCTGCAACAATTGTCACACCGGCGCATTTGTGAAATAGGCATCCGCCCGAGATCATCACAACACGGAGTTCCTCAGCACGGACAGAACGGACGGCTCACACTTTCCCAATTGAGGGAGGATTGGTCTTTTGCGCTCTCCATCAGGCATGGACGAAGCAGTATGGCAAAAAAGAGGGCGGTCCATGTCAGCCATTGACATCCTCCGCCCTCAATCCTCCCCTGTCGCTCGTGTGTCCGCGAGCACATCCGGGCTCAAAAGACTTCTGCTTTCAATCCGGTCGCGGCGCGGATGGTCTTGGCGATGCGGGAAAGGGTCTTCAACGGCAAATGGCCGCAGCCGCTGCCGGCGATGGGCCGCGTGGCCGAATAGATCTGCACTTGGGAAATCATCGCGCCGCCGGTTTGCAATTCTTTCAGTCGCAGGGTGTATTGATCAATCTCCTCCGTCGAAGGTTCGTGGCCATCAAGCAGCGGGAAAAGGCTCTGGATGACGATAGGCCGCTGCTGGCCGAGCGCGAGGATATTGGCCAGAACTTTCTTGAGTGGTACCTGAGGCCGGTTCACGCGCTCCATATAGGTCTGCGTCCCCGCGTCGAGCTTGACCCAGATTTCGTCTGTTTTGATGAGCAGCTTGAGGCTTTGTTTCACCTGCTCCAAATCAAGTCCCGTGCCATTGGTGATGAGCACGATCTTGAAAAATGGGGCGCGTCCGGAGGCACGCACGTGCACGACTGATTGCACCGCCTCGGTGAAGTTGGGGCAAATGGTCGGCTCACCGTCGCCGCTCAAGGCGACGTGCCGGAGGGTCAAAAGCTCGTCGGGCAGGGCGCTGTAGCGGTTGTATTGGCGGATGTCGCCGGAATTGACGAATTCCAGCGTGTGCTGCAATTCCTCGGCCATCACGTGCACGTCCAGACATTCGACCTTGAACGCTTTGCATCGGTCCACTTCGCAGTACACACAATCGAAGTTGCAATGCTTGTCCGGGTTCATGTTCACCCCGATGGACAGGCCACGCGCGCGGGGTGAAACGGTGATATAGACGAAACGGTTCTGCAGAAAATCACGGGGACAACCGAAGGGCCGCGGCGCGAGCACGGTCTTGGTCTTGTCGGGCGAGGTCGGCGGTTGCGTATTGCCCGCTGCCGCGCTGGCTGGCTTGTTTGTCTCTGTCATCACTCGGGCCGGCACCACTCTTCACGCTCTGCCCTGCTTTTTTCTCCTGCAGCGCATCGCAGACGTGTTGTCAGCTTGATTTAACTATGCCAACACGGGAAAAATCCACTACACGCCCCTTGTCAATAAGTGCTCAATTCTTGCAACGATAAAAGCAACATTTACCGAGCGGATAATGATTAAAAGCGCGAATGGCCTTTCTCAGACGCCTTCCTTGCCTTCGGCTTCAACCCAGCGAATGGCGTGATGGACGAGCGAAGGGGCATCCTTGAGTCCGAACTTCTCCTTGATGTGCGCGCGGTGCACCTCGACGGTCTTGGGGCTGAGGTGCAGTTCGCCAGCAATCTCGCGCGTTCCCTTGCCATGGCCGATAAGCTGGAAGATTTCGAATTCTCGGTCGCTCAATTTTTCGATGGGCGAAGTCGAACCGCGCGGCTTGCGTGACGAAAGGTTGCCCAGGATTTTCGCGGACATGGTCGAACTGACATAGACCTGCCCGCTCAGGACCTGGCGGATGGCCAAAAGCAGGTTCTCGCCGCCCGATTCCTTCATGATGTATCCGCGCGCGCCGGCGCGCAACACGCGTTCCGCGTAAAGGTTCTCGTCATGCATCGAGACCACCAGTATCCGCAGATCAGCCTGCATCGCGAGCAGGTCCTTGATGAACTCGATGCCGCTGCGACCCGGCATGGTGATATCCGTGAGGATGAGGTCGGGTTTGGTCGTTGAAAGTTTCTCGAATGCTTCGGCGGGATCGCCCGCTTCGGCGCAGATTTCAAGGTCCTCTTGTTTATTAATCAATTGGCTCATCCCGGCGCGCATCATTGGATGGTCGTCCACGAGAATGATTTTCCGGCGGACGCCGGCAGCAGGCCCAGCCGCTAAGGCTTCTTTGGTTTTTTTGGATGGCGCGGCGGATTTTTGCGTTTTCATTTTCCTTCCTTGGGAAGAATGCAGGTGATCTTCACGCCTTTGCCGGATTTGGATTCAACCTGGAGCTCTCCGCCAATCATACCGCTGCGATATTTCATGACCTGCAAGCCCATGCTGGGACCGGACTTCTTGGCGCGCGGAAATCCGCGGCCATCGTCGGAAATCTCAAGCTTGACGGCGTTTTCATCTTCGCCGAGTCGGATCAGAATTTTTTTTGCCCCGGCGTGCTTGAGCGCGTTGTTCACCGCTTCCTGCGCAATGCGATAGAGATGCCGCGCAACGGCGGCGTCCTGCAATTTCACCGGTTCGGCGCATTCGAGAACACAACGAACGCGGCTGAATTCGGTCGTGCGGCGGGCCAGTTCGCCCAGCGACAGGGCAAGGTCGGAAGATCCGATGTTCACGGGCGCAAGGCCCCGGGCAAGGGAGCGCGTTTGGCCA
>Ga0070739_10005651_pt1 | contig 14144 bp, 14 predicted proteins | sample Coa_R1_7_FD_66445 | JGI IMG/M metagenome (GOLD analysis project Ga0070739, IMG submission 66445) | Surface soil microbial communities from Centralia Pennsylvania, which are recovering from an underground coalmine fire - Coalmine... | ecosystem: Environmental > Terrestrial > Soil > Unclassified ... | reverse complement strand
ACCAGCCCGACGACCCGCAACTAATTGACAGCACACCCGAAACCGACCCGCCAGACGGCGTAACGGCCCAGCACACAGCTGACCCCTGTTCCCTGACCCCTGACCCCGTTCTTTCGGACCCCGGATTACTCCACGCTGAACTCGGCCCGGGCCTCAGCCGTCTGCCCGCCCTTGTAACCAGTAATGTCGAACCTCACCGAGACGGTTTCGCCGGGCCGGTACGCGGGATCGCTTCTGGAGCGCTACAAGGGCACCGCCGTCGCGCGTCCGGGGTTTCCTTGCTGAACACGAGAAGAGCGCTGAGTCGGCGCGATAGGCGTTTCCTCCGCACGGTTCAGGACGCCGGAGTGCCTGCCCATTCGCCGCGCAAGCCTTGGTGCTATTCCAGGCGGATTTCTTACCTATTCCATGCTGCGGGCTCCCGTTTGGACGATGAGCTAACTGAGAAAGGCCAGGCGCACGGCGATGAAGATTGACAGACCCAACACACCCGTCATACGAAGAACGGAAACGACCCCCTCGCGGTCCGCCCGCGGAGCCGTCGAAGTGAAATCGAAAGTGGGCATTTCCGGCGATGCGGTTCAGCTGTCAATGCTGAGCGGCACTATGAGAGCTGATCAGACGGATTCGCCGGAGCGAACTGCGCACGTCGCCGAAGTCACGGATTCGGTCCAGAGCGGGCGTTATCAGGTGGATCCCGCAGTGGTCAGCGCCAGCATTATCGATCGCTCGATGAGGGCGGCGGCATAGCGAGGCGGTATGAAAAACGGCGCAATGGTGGAGCATGCTCTGGAAGAGGCCCGGGAAGGGCTGATCTCCGGCGATCCCGCCGGCCTGCAGGCCGCCGCCGAGGCGCTGGCGAAAGTAGAAACGGGCCTGCAACAGCTGCAACACGCGAATCCGGGGCAACTACAGCGCATTCAAAGGCGTGTCCGGCGACTGGAGCGCCTGCTGGAGGGGGGCCGGTCACTTCACGCCGGTCTCGCGAGAATCGCCAACGCCGTCGACGATGCGGTGGCGAATTACGACCGTCAGGGGGCCGCTGCTCCCGTTCCGCAATCCGTTCCCTCGGTAACTCTGCATGGCTAGCCTGACCACCTCTTTGTACAACGCGGCAGCCGGGCTGCGGGCCTTCCAGTCCGCTCTCGACGTTACCGAGAACAACGTCACCAATTCCTCCACTCCCGGATATGCGCGTCAGGTAGCAACGCTGCTGTCGCGGCCCTTCGATCCGTCAGAAGGCGTGCCCGGAGGGGTATACGCGGGTCCGGTCCAAAGCACACGCGGCAACTACATCGAAACCACGGTGCAGTCGCGGCAGTCGGCCAGCAACTTCTACAACCAGCAGGTTGCGGACATCTCGACCTTACAGTCGATCTTCGATCTGGGCGGAGCTTCGGGACTGACCGCCGCGATGAACGGCCTGTTCTCGAGCTTTTCACAGCTCTCAGTGAATCCAAATGACACCGTGTCCCGCCAGGCGGTGCTGAACGCGGCATCCACTACTGCGAATGCGTTCAATCAGGCCGCCACGGCGATCGCGAACACGGGAAACAATATCGATGCGAATGCCCGGAGTGTCATCGATCAGGTCAACGCTCTCGCGACGCAAATCGCCAGGATCAATACCCAGCGGCACAGCAGCCTTGATGGGACCGTGGATGCCGGCGTCGATTCTCAGTTCTACGCCGATTTGGAAAACCTGTCGCAGTTCGTGGGATTCAGCACGCTGCAGCAGAGCGATGGGACCATCTCCATTTACATCGGCGGGCAGACGCCGCTGGTGATGGGAGACACGACCTTCCCCATTCAGGGCAGTTTCGCCGGAACACAGACGGGGATCAGCGACAGCAACGGAAACGACATCACCGCACAGGTCACAACCGGCCAGCTCGGAGCACTGCTCAACGAGAAGAATCAGTTGCTGCCGTCGTACTCCGCTAATCTGAATTCGTTGGCCTCCGCGCTTGCGGATCAGGTGAACACGACCCTCGGCGGTGGCGTCGACCAGAGCGGCGCGGCGCCCCCGATGGACTTGTTCAGCTACGACCCGGTTCAGGGCGCCGCCTATACGATGACCGTCAACCCTCTCACCCCGGACCAGTTGGCGGCCGCGCTGCCGGCGGCGCCCGGAGGAAACGGGAATGCACTCGCGCTGTCGCAACTGGCCAATCAAAAAGTCGTAAGCGGCTACACTTTCAGCGCGGCCCTGGGCAACATTGGGGAGCGGATCGGCGCCGACATCTCCGGCGCGCAGAACAATTACGATACTGAGAACGACCTCTTAAGCCAGGCCCAGAACGTCCGCAACCAGATCTCAGGCGTTTCTCTCGATCAGGAGGCGATGACGCTCATGCAATACCAGCAGGGTTACGAGGCTGTGTCGAAGATGCTGGGCATTGTGAGCCAAATGACCGACACGGTGATGGGCATGTTTCAGCCACAGGTGACCTAAACCATGATCACTTCTTATAATCCTCAGACGGCAAGCTTCCTGGCAGGACTGCAGGCGATCCAGCGGCGCGCGCAGCGCGCGCAGCAGGAACTGACCACGGGTCTGAGGATTAACAACATCTCCGATTCGCCACAGCAGGTGCCGAATCTGCTCGAGGTGCAGGCGGACATCGCGCACAACGACCAGGTGACGCTGAATCTGGGCCGCGTGAAATCGGAAACCGACACGGCGGAATCCGCTTTGAACAATGCGGTAACGGCGTTGCAGCAGGCGCAGACCATCACCACTCAGGGCAACACCGACTTCGCCGACGCCAACACGCGCGCGACGCTCGCACAGCAACTGGGATCGGTGCTGCAGAACCTGGTAAGCATCGCGTCCACCACCGTGGAAGGCCGCTACATTTTCAGCGGCGACCAGGATCAACAGGCCCCATATACCATCGACCTTTCCCAAACCAGCCCGGTAAGCGCTTATGGAGGATCGGCCAGCACGCGGCAGATCGAAGCGCCCGACGGCACGCTTTTCGCGGTATCCAGAAGCGCGCAGGACATCTTCGATTCGCCGGACGCCAACACCAACGTATTCCAGGCGGTGAACAATGCGCGCCTCGCGCTGATGAACAATGACGACGCGGGCCTGAACGCGGCGATTGCGCAGTTGAGCACCTCGGCGGGGTATCTGAACGACCAACTCGCTTTTTACGGCATGACCCAGGACAAAGTCGCCAACGCCGCCGACGGCGCGGCCAACCTGGACACCAGCCTTAAGACCGAACTTAGCAGCATCCAGGATGCGGACGAGACGCAGGCGATCACGGATCTCACCCAGGCGCAAATCGAGCAGCAGGCGGCGCTGACGTCACAAGCGGCGCTGCCGCGCAAGACCCTGTTCGATTACCTGGGATAATCAGCGGTACGCGAACCGCGTCTGTTGCACGCGTCCGCCGGAATTCACAATCGCGCTCACGTGAAAGCCGAAGCGTAGGTCGGTCACAGTGACCTCGGTGCTGTCTTCATCACCGGGCGCCGGGACAACGCTCCACAGCGGGTATTTCGAAAACCCGAGAAACTGACGGAACATTTCCGTGCGTGCGGCCGCCGCGAGCGCAGCACTCGCTTCGGGCTTCTCCCAGGTGCGTCCGCCTTCGGGATCGAAGGCCGCGGACAGATTGAGCTGGAACTTCTTCATGGAGCGTCGGGTTTCGACAATGCCGTCCCACGCCAGTGGATTCAGAAGGGTGGGAATCGCAGCCGCCCTGACGGGCGCCGCGCCATCGTACACGCGCGATTCGAGCACATCCAGGGCCCGCTGATGAAGCAGGCCACGGCCGCCGTCGTAGATACAAAAGAAGACCAGCGCGGAAATCGCGAGGCCACGGCCTGCGCTCGCTCGCGCGCCCATCTCGGAGCTGACCAGCCGCCCCAGCAGGGGCCCTACCGCGGCGATTATCAGCACAAGGAGGATCCACGGATCCACGACGTTGACCAGGTCCAGGCTGTACCAATGAGAATCGAAGGGCAGCAGGAAACGGATGCCGTAGGCGTTCGTCCAGTCCAGCACTAAGTGGCTGAGCACTCCGAGCAGAGCCAGCAGAAAGCCCGCGCCAAACCGTTTCCAGGATGGTCGGACCGTACAGAACAGCAGTGAAACCAGAATCGCGAGCACCGGCGCGGCCACGAATGCATGCGTAATCCAGCGGTGATGCACGAAATAGCTGTAGGAGCCGTTAAAGGCGCTGACGATGTCCACGTCGGGCGCCTCCGCGGCGAGCATCAGGAGCGCCGGCGCCTGTGCGTGCCAGCGGCTGAGGCCGGCGCGGCTCATGGCCAGGCCGGTAAGCGCGTGCGTGACCGGATCCATCCTTTAGGCGCTCGGAGACGGTGTCCAGACCTGCTCGCGGACGATCGACTGCTCGTGCGCGCGATATTTCGGAGGAACCAGCAGGGTGAGCGCGCGGGGGACGATGGCCACGGTGCAGGGCAGGGCGCCGGCCGATTCTCCGTCCACTTGCAGGTAGATGCGCTGATCGCTCGGCGCGGTAAAGCGGGCGGTTTTGGTCTGAAGAATGGTCACTCCGTGCATGCGATCGAGCCGGTGCGTGAGCACGCCCAGGAAGTAGCGCAGATACGGGAACGCGCTGTCTCCCTCAAAAAGGATCAGCTCGAAGTGATGTTCGAGAAGGGAAACTCCCCGCGCGATCTCCAGATCGCCGCCGTAATTGCGCACCCGGCTGGCGAGCGCGAAGCTGCACTCGTAACGCGCGCCGTCCACGTCCACCTCGAACGGCGGCAGCCGGCGGCCCAGCTGTCCGAAAGCGCTGATCCAATAGGCTACCTTCCCCAGGGCGCTCTTCATCGCGGCGTCGATGTTGTAGACGATGTGCGCGTCCAGGCCAGCGCCGGCCATGAGCAGAAAATGACGCGGCCGGCGGTCGCGCGAATCGAGCACGACCCCGACCGACACGCGCACGGGCACGCAGTCGTCGAGCGCTCGCGCCGCGCGCTCCGGACGTCGTCCCAGGCCCAGCTCCATGGCGAGGACGTTCGCGGTTCCCGCGGGAATCACGCCCAGAGGGACATCGGAGAAGATCATCCCGTTGGCGGTCTCGTTAATCGTGCCGTCGCCGCCGGCTACCAGGATCAGATCGGCGCCGTCGGCGATGCACTCACGTGCGATGTCGGCAGCCGTCTCAGGCCCGTGCGTCGCGCGCAATCGGGGCTCGATGCCTGTTTGAGCGAGAGCTTTCGTGACCCGCCCGAGAAACCGTTCCTGATTGCGCCCAACCTGGCCGGCTAAAGGGTTATAGATCAGGAACACACGATGATAGTTCGCGACGGGCCGGCCCTCCCTCTCAAGTACCCTATTTTAGTAGACGCATGGATCGCCACCGCGCTGTCAGCGCCGCGAAACACGAGAGTCCTGCCGGGGAAGCAGAGCATCTGCGCAACGAGTTGCGCCGGCACGAGCACCTTTACTACGTCCTGGACGCGCCCGAGATCACCGACGCCGAATACGATGCCATGATGCGGCGCCTTCAGCTTCTGGAGGCGGAGCATCCGGAGCTGATCACCCCGGATTCCCCGACACAGCGGGTAGGCGGAAAGCCGCGCGAGGGGTTCGTCAAAGTGCGCCACAGCTCACCCATGCTGAGTCTGGATAACGCGCTGAACGAGGATGAAATGCGCGAGTTCGACCGTCGCGTGCGCGACCTGCTTCACGGCGCCGAATACCGCTACGTCGCCGAACTGAAGCTCGACGGGCTTTCAATGGCCACGCGCTACATCAACGGACGGTTCGAGCAGGCCATCACGCGCGGAGACGGACAGGTCGGCGAGGACGTCACCGAGAACGCGAAGACCATCCGCTCGCTTCCCCTGCGGGTGCAGGGCGGGCCGAAATCGTTCGAAGCCCGCGGCGAAACGATTATGAGCCGGCGCGCATTCGACCGCCTGAACGCCGAGCGCGCGGCGCAGCAGGAGTCGCTGTTCGCCAACCCGCGCAATGCGGCTGCCGGGGCGTTGCGGGCCCTCGAGCCGCAGCTCACTGCCTCGCGGCAGCTCGAGTATTTCGCGTATTTTCTGCTCGTGGATGGCCAGTTTGCGTACGACTCGCACTGGGAATCGCTCGAAAAGCTGGACGGCATGGGCTTCAAGGTGAACCGGAATCGCCGCCTGTGCCTGACGCTCGATGAGGTGATGGCCTTCTACCGGCAGTGGGAGGAGAAGCGCGACTCGCTGCCGTACGAGATCGACGGCCTCGTCATCAAGGTGGACTCGGTTCCGCAGCAGCGGACGCTGGGGTGGACGGCGAAGGCGCCGCGCTGGGCCATCGCCTTTAAGTTCCCCGCGCGGCAGGAGCAAACGGTGGTGGAGGACATCGCCGTGTACGTCGGCCGCACGGGCGCGCTCACGCCCGTGGCGCACCTGAAGCCGGTCACGGTGGGCGGCGTCACCGTTTCACGCGCCACGCTGCATAACGAGGACGAAATCGCGCGCCTGGGGCTGGAGATCGGCGACCGCGTGCTCATCGAGCGCAGCGGCGATGTGATTCCAAAAGTCGTTCGAGTGGTCAAACAGGGCGAGCATCGCGAGCCGTTCCGCATGCCCACGAAATGCCCGGTGTGCGGCGGCGATGTGGTGCGCGAGCCGGGCGAAGCGGCCAGCCGGTGTATCAACACCAACTGCCCGGCGCGGCTGCGCGAATCCATCCTGCACTTCGCCGCCCGCGGAGTGATGGACATCGATGGCATGGGCGAGGCTCTGGTCGATCAACTGGTCGAAAGTGAGCTGGTGCGCGGCGTTTCCGATATCTACAACCTCAAAATGGACCAGTTGCTCGAGCTGGAGCGGATGGGGAAAAAGTCGGCGGAGAAGATCCTGGCGAACATTGACCAGTCGCGGCGCATGCCGCTGCCGCGGCTTCTGAACGGCCTGGGCATTCCCTTCGTCGGCGAGCGCACGGCGCAGATTCTGGCGGATACTTTCGGCAGCATCGACGCCATCGCGTCGGCGAGCATCGAGCAGCTACAGGAAGCTGAGGAGGTCGGGCCGAAGGTAGCGGCAAGCATCCACGATTTCTTCGCCGAGAAGCGCAACCGCGAGCTGATCGAAGCGCTGCGGAAACACGGCCTTACGTTCGAGCAGGAGATTCGCCGCAAACGCGAAAAGGGTCCGCTGGACGGCAGGACCTTCGTGCTTACCGGGACGCTCCCCACTCTGACGCGCGAGGAAGCGAAGGAGAAGATCGAGGCCGCGGGCGGCAAGGTGACGGGTTCAGTGAGTAAGAAGACGGATTACGTCGTCGCCGGCGAGGAGGCGGGCTCGAAGCTGGAGAAGGCGCGCGCGCTGGAGGTTCCGGTGATCGATGAAGCCGCCCTGCTCGCGATGCTGACGTGAAGAAGCTCTTCACGACACTGATCGCCTGGGGTCCCCTTGGCGTGCTGCTCATCGCCGGGCTTGATGGCGCTGGCATCCCTCTGCCTGGGGGTGTTGACGCGCTGCTGGTCGGCGTCGCCGTGGAGAACCACCGGGCGGCTTATGGCGCCGCGTGCCTGGCGATTCTTGGCTCGCTGGTCGGCAGCCTCATTCTCTTTTATCTGGCGCGCAAGGGCGGGGAAGCGTTCCTGCACCGCCACACGCTCAGCGCGCGCGGAATGCGCCTGCGCCTCTGGTTTCAGCACTACGGGCTGTTGACCGTGTTCATCCCGGCGCTGGTTCCCATCCCGCTGCCGCTGAAGATCTTTATCATTTGCTCGGGCGCGCTGGGCAACAATCCGTTCTGGTTTACGCTGGTGCTGGCCGCCGCGCGTGTGATCCGGTATTTCGGTCTGGCGTGGCTGGGAGTGAATCTCGGCCCCCAGACCGTGCCATGGCTCGAGTCGCACGTCATTACTCTGTTGGCCGGCTCCGCTGCGCTCTTCGTGGTGCTGTTCTTCATCGTCAGTTGGGCGGAAAAGCGGCGCGCGCGGATTCAGGCAGCCGAGCAGGTACGCGCGGAACGCGATCACGGCCGCCAGATCCCGCTCTCGTAATAGACCCGCGTGATGATGAACATGAGACCCAGGGAGGCGCTGTACAGAAGGAATGCCGTCGTGAGGCGGACGGGGATGCGGCGCGATGCTTCATACACGGCCAGACAGGTCAGCGCGAACGGGATGAATCCGATGTAGCCTGGCAGCGGCATCTGGAACAGGTGCGCGGCGTGTGGCAGGATGCGATACTCCCAGTGCGTCGGCGACGGATAGTTCAGGCTCTCCCAGGTCACCCCGGAAAGCAGGCCCGCGAGGGCAAGGGACCCCAGCCAGCGTCCGCCACTCTCGCGCCGCGTTTCGTGCAGGAACGGCATCAGCAGCAGCGCCGGTGCGATCCACATCCCCTGATTGAGATACCAGATGTGGTTGAACCAGGGGAGCACGAGCGTGACGGCTCCGAGGAGGAGGAAAACGGCGCGCCACGCGTGGGGAGTCGCGGGAATGTACACCGGTCCGTGAACCAGCCACCATGCTTCAACCACGATGGGCACAACGGTCGCGAACGACACGAACCCCAGCAGCGTCTGTGCGGCAATACTGTCAAACCCGCCGAGGTAAATCCACTCCGGCGCAGGCAGATTCATCACCTCGAAGAAGAGCCATAACAGAGCGGAAGCCGGGACGTCCACCACGAAGAAGCGCACAGCCGCGCCGCCGCGCCACAGCGAAAGCCGGCGCCGGCGATAATTCCACGAGTCCACGATAATCAGGAGGCCCCACCAGGCGAGCGGATAGGTGATGGTCGCCAGCGCCGGCACAAGCCGCAGCATTCCGATGATTCCCGCCGCGAAGAGCCCGAAACCGATGAGCACCATCGCATCCAGCATACGAACGCCGCCGATACAGTCACTGGCCGGCGCTGATTAGTTATTCGAAAGCAGCCGAATGGCGGTGGGCTCCACGACGAGGGGGAGATCCTCGACGGCGGCGAGTTCTTCGATCAGGTGAAGCTCGTGCAGGCGAGCAGGCAGCTGCTCGGGCGCCGCCGAGTTCAGGAAATCGTTCGTGAACAGGACCGACCAGTCGAGGTCGCCGCGACGGATAACGAAATGCGGCCCATCGGGCGTTTCGTTGATCTCAATGCGCGCATTAGTGAGCCGGCTCGCCAAATAGTCGCGTACGGCATCGATGCGTGCGTTCACCGCTTGGGTTCCGGCTGGGAGATTTCCTGCAGCATGCGCATGGTTCGCTCCCGGTCGAAGCTGCGATTGGCGATGTCGGCCTGTGCTATGATGCCTGCCAGTCGTCCGTCCTCGACAACCGCGAGGCGCCGCACCTGGCGGTCCGCCATGAGGTCGATGGCCTCACCGATGTCCTGTTCGGGTGCGCAGGTCAGCACCGTACGGGTCATCACATGGCCGACGCTCATGCTCCGCGGATCGTGTCCGTGCGCCACCACCCGCAGGACGAGGTCGCGGTCGGTCACAATGCCCTGAAGCCGGCGGGTTTCCTCGGAATCGATAACCAGAAGCGCGCCAACATGATGCTTTGCCATGAGTTCCGCCGCACGCGCAACGGAATCCGATGGAAAGCACACCACCAGCTCTTTGGTCATCACCTCACGACAATCGACCGCCCCGGCCATCCGCTATAAGATGCGTCCCAGGGTGCTGCTCCGAGTGGGGTAACCGTTAGAATGCCGCCCTAAAGCCGCTGTTTTCCCTGGCCGAATTTACAGTTATGGGAGCGTGTATCGCTAGTGGGGAACTGGTCGACCGGAGCGTCTCAGCGCGGCCGCGGCGTCCCCGGGCGGTGCTGTACACGTTCTGCATCACGGTCGTAATATTCGCGATTCAGCACGTGGCCGTACTCGCGGGCATGGTAAGAACACCGCGTGGTTTCGCGCCGGCGCTGATGCTGCGTGAGCAGGACATTTGCCAGTATTTCACCTGGATCGCGCTGGGTCAGAAGCATTGGCTGCTGCCCGACTATCACGCGCCATGGATTACTACGCCCGCGCTGCTGCAGCCGCTGTTCCTGGTCGAAGCGCGTACGGTCAGTCTCCTCGGCGCGAATCCTCTGGCCGTCTATTACTTTTTCAGCTTCCTGCTGCTGTGGCTGGCCGTATGGTCCTTTGCGTTCACGCTGCGGACGTTTTGCCCCACGAAAGCTCAGCGCGCTGCCGCCGTTGCCCTTCTGGTCTGCTGCCTGCCGATTCCGCTGTTCATCCCGCGCTTCACAACATTCGGCATATTCCAGTACGCCTATCTGACAGCCGACGGCCTGACGAGGGGAGGGATCATGACCTCACCGACGCTGAGTCTCGGCACTGCCATCGCGCTCCTTGGGATGTCGTCTCTTGCGCGGTTCCTGCGCGGGCGGGAGCGCCGTGATTTGCTCACGTTCCAGGCGATCGTGCTCGTCGGCGCGTTTTTCCACCCATTCGAGCCAATTCTGCTGGCGACGGTTGGCGCGGCCGCGTTCCTGCTGCACCGGGATGGCGAATCGATTGGCGCCGCCGCGATGAAGGGTGCGGCCGCACTGGGATTGGTATTCGCCGGGATGGCGCCCCATCTGTGGCTCAGCTATCGCACGCCGTGGCTGAGGGCAGTGGCCCAGACAGGGCATTCCACCAGCACGCAGAGCATCCTCTGGACTCCGCAGGTATTCGGCGTCCCCGCCATGGCGGTCATCTATTTCCTGCTGCTGCGCTGGCGCAGGCCTCTGCGAAGCGATGCCGTGCTGCAATTCTGGTTTATTGCCGCGCCCCTGCTGGCCCTCGTTCCGCAGATGCCCCTTGCCGTACATCTGTTCGATGGATACGCCTGCTGCACGACGATGCTGCTGGTGCGATATGCGGTAGACGACAAGCTTCTGACATGGCTGCACGCGCGGCGACCGAATCTCATGCGCGCGGGGTTTGCCACATGGGTAGCGGCGTCGGCGTGCATTGTCGCCGCGATTCTCGTGCGCATTGGCGTCGAAGCGCGTGCTCCGGAGCCGTCACCATTTCCGCGGACCATCATTTCGTATGATGAGCGCCGGGTGCTGGCGTGGATCCAGTCGCACGCCGCCGAAAACGACCTTGCCATGGCCCCGCTCGAGACCGCTTACTCGATAGCCGCGCTGCCCATGCACGCCTTCGCCAGCCATTACAACTTCAGCATCGATTTCGGTGTGCAGCGCGAGGAACAGGAGCGCTTCACCTCGAATCGCATGAGCGGCGCCGAGCAGACGCAGTTCCTTACGAAATACGGCATTCGCTACTTGATTCTCTCTCCAGCGCAGTCGCGGCCGGACAGCGTGCGATCGGCCATCGAGCGCGCCGACTTCGGCGGATGGCGGATTTTCGAGTTCCCGGGCAACCGCATGGTCGATTACGTCCTGGCCCGCTGGTCTCAGTCTGCGCTGCCGTCTCCCGCGCTCAAGGCCGCGACGAGCGTTGCCGCCGCGCGCCCGTAGTAACCTGCGGACCGAAGGTGAGGCTGAGCAGGTACTGGACGAGGTCGCTCTTCTCGCTTGTGGTCAGACCCAGCGACATGCAGCTGTTGTAGTGATCCACGACCTTATCGAGGGTTGGGAACCGCCCGTCGTGATAAAAGCCGCCCTTCATATGAGTGAAGAGACCGCCTATGGGCGAAGTTCGATACCGCTGATCCGGCGCGCGGTCTGCCTGGAAGCTGTCGATGCAGACCTCTGACGGCGCGTGCATGTTCCACCCGGAATCGGTCCAGAGCGGCTCCACGTGGCAGCTGTTGCATTGTGCTTTTCCGCTGAAGAGTTCGTCTCCTCGCGCTGCGGCGGCAGCATCGAAACTGCCATGCCGGGGCTGCGGCGAAGAAAGGGCGAGCTGATAGAACTGGAGCGCCTGCAGCTTCGACGTAATCAGGTCATCATCAGGACTGATATGCGGCAGGTCGCCGAATCCGTTCGCCGCCGCGATCGGAAACTGAGTGGGGTTGTTCAGCCGATGATCCCAAAATCTTCCCTTGCCGTGCATCTCCAGAGTGGCCACGAACGCGTTCCAGTGCGGTATCGAACCCCAGCCGGTCCAGGTATGGAGGTTAACGCCGCCGAGGCCGAACGCGGGCGGAATGAGCGTCGCACCCGGCACGTTTGTGCCGGTGACCACGCCATCGGTGACCTGCTGAGGATTCACTGCCCTCCCATCCAGGATCAGCTCCGCATCGAATTTTCCTGGCCCCCAGCTGTTGAGGACCTTCCTCACGGTCTGCTGATCCGTTTTCAACAGCGATGCAAAGGCGCTGAGGTCGGGAGCGAGCGCCACAATAGCGCCGACGTTGAGGTCCCGGTTGGCCCAGCCATCCAGCCGATGGCCGATGCAGCCGGTACCCGGGTTGGTCTGAATCGCGCCGGCGCAGAGCTGGGGGAAAGAGTTGTCCACGGTGGAATGGCAGAGCGCGCACTGAATGCCCATCGACTGGAGGGAGCCTGAGGAGTCGAACACGCCTGTCACTCCGACCACGGCGTTGGCCCGGAGCAGCGCAACGGTAACGGCCGGATCGTTCAGATTGACACGGCCGTGCAGCAGGTTCTCCGTCGTGCTGGCGGGCAGGGCATCGATGTCCACCTTGAGGCCGACTTGCAGCGCGGTAGCCGGGCTGACACCCGGGCCCACGCCGCCCAGAGCGGCGCCCTCGATCGCCTGATGCAGCTTCAGTGTATCGCCCCAGAAAGCCTGATCGCCGAAGGTGTCATAGCGGAATATCTGCCGCCCCTGCGCGATTAACTGGAGTGCATTTACGGCGGCGGCGTCCTGGTTCCGCGCCGGACCTGTTTCCGCGCCACGCAGCAGCAGAGTGAGCACAGCGACGGCGGGGAAAACGATGACGGCGGTGGCGAGGCTCGTGCGCCTGAAAGATGTCATTGGCCCTCCCATAGGCGCCCGCGGCCACTCACGCCGGCTGCTTCGTCTGGTACAGAGTGCGCAGATCGCGGAAGGTTACAGCAGAAGTGAATCGCATGCGCCGCGGCGTCTAACATTGGAGATGCTATGAGACACCTCTGCTGCCTGTTCCTGCTCGGCGGCGCCGGCCTGCTGGCGCAGAATCCGCTGACCGATTCGGTCACCGCGCGTTACAAGTCCATTCGCGAAAATCTCGTCGCAGCAGCCGAAGCGATGCCCGAAGACGGTTATCAGTTCAAGCTGACGCCCGCACAGCGCTCCTTCGGCGGCTGGATCGGCCACGTGGCCATGGGGAATTATCATTTCTGCGCGATCATCAAAGGCGAGGTTGCGCCGGAGAACCCGGGGCTGCACGAACTGACGGAGAAAGCCGCGCTGGTCAAGGCAATCAGCGATTCGTTCGCCTACTGCGACGCCGCGCTGCTGGGCATGACCGACCAGAAGGCGCTTAGCGGGGTCACGGTCGCCGGAAAGACCGTTTATCCGGTAGAGGGCATGATCGGGCTGATCGCTTCGACCAATGAACATTACGGCAATCTGGTCGGATATCTGCGGACAAAGGGCATCACGCCACCCTCGTCGCGCAAACGCTGAGCCGTTTCGGAGCGGATGTTAGCATGAGACTTGTCAGGCTCCGGGCTCCGTGCAATGGGCAACCGTGAACCCCGCCAGGTCCGGAAGGAAGCAACGGTAACGGCGCCGCTCGTGTGCCGCGGATCACCCGGGGTCTGGCAGATTCCGGCCCCTCGTTCCTCATGTACCAGGTAATTGCCAGAAAGTACCGGCCGCAGTCGTTTGCGGAACTGATCGGCCAGGAACACGTCCGCACCACGCTGGAGAACGCCATCTCACAGCGGCGCATCGCGCACGGCTACATATTCTCGGGCCAGCGCGGTACAGGTAAAACCACGGTCGCGCGAATTCTTGCGCGCTGCCTCAACTGCATCGAAGGTCCCACGGCCCACCCCTGCGGCAAGTGCGCCAGCTGTGTCGAGATTGGCGCCGGGTCGTCGATGGATGTAATCGAGATCGACGCCGCATCCAACCGCGGCATCAATGAGATGCGTGAGCTGCGGGAGAGTGTGCGCTTACGCCCGGCGCGCGATCGCTACAAGGTATTCATCATCGATGAGGCGCACCAGATCACCAACGAAGCCTTCAACGCGTTGTTGAAGACCCTGGAAGAGCCGCCGGAGTGGGTAGCCTTCATCCTGTGCACCACGGAGGTTCACAAGATCCCGACCACCATTGCCTCGCGCTGCCAGCAGTTCAGCTTCCGTTCGGTCGAC
>Ga0070739_10005649_pt1 | contig 14149 bp, 13 predicted proteins | sample Coa_R1_7_FD_66445 | JGI IMG/M metagenome (GOLD analysis project Ga0070739, IMG submission 66445) | Surface soil microbial communities from Centralia Pennsylvania, which are recovering from an underground coalmine fire - Coalmine... | ecosystem: Environmental > Terrestrial > Soil > Unclassified ... | reverse complement strand
TTGAGCGCCGTGCTGGCGCCGATGCCCTGGATGTAGGGGAACGCGTAGCTGTAGCCGCCCATCGCGCTCAGCGCGAGGATGCCCTGGCCACCGAAGTTCCACGTGCCGGAGCAGCCGGCTCCCATAGCGCCCAGCACGCCCTGCGTGGACTGGGACGTCAGCAGGTTCTGGTCGTAGAGCGCGGGGATGTGGCCGAAGAACGACTGCGGCCCCGGATAGGCGGTCGCGGCCCAGTACTGCAGGTAGGGCATCAGGTCGGGCAGCAGGGCGTCCCACCAGCCATACTCCGGCGTGGTGGCACCGAAGCCATAGGTGCCGTAGCCGACGTACAGGTTGCCGGTGTACAGCGGGTCCTGGCGGGCCGGGCGCGGCGCGTCCTGGCCGCCGCCTTCGTCGTTCGTACAGTAGCCACCCGCGCCGCAGCCGCGCTCGGTGCGGCCGGCCGGACCACCGACCACGGCGCGGACGGAGGCCACGCCCGGGATCACCATCGCCGGGGACGACCCGGTGGGCGCGGCGATGGCAACGAGGGTGTGGGGGCCGCGCGGGAGGTCAACCACGATGTCCCAGCCGCTGGGTGCGAAGCGCGAGCCGCCCAGCGCGTCGGCGACGTCGGGCCGCTGGCGGCCGTAGGTCGCGCGGCCGAGATACTGGCCGCCCTGGTCCGGCCCACCGTCGAGGTAGAGGTCCACGCGGCTCACGCCGGTGCCGACCTGGCTGGCCGGATTGGCCGCCCAGCCCCGCACCAGCACGCGGCTGGCGCTGGTGCCCGAGCGGTGGGTCGGCTCGTCGATGGCGACCACAATGGCGGCCGGAACCTCAGATGTCCCCTGCGCCTGCACGGCCGCCGTGTCGTCCTGGCGCAGAGGGGCCGCCGCGGCCGGCGCCGCCAGCGGGCCTAGCGCGCTCCCCACCAACGCCAGGATGCCCAGTAGAGAGCCCAAGTGTCGTTGCCGGTGCTGTCGGGGCATGCCGCCTCCTCTCTCCGCAAACGATAGCCTGGCCAGGATCCCACGGCGTCGGCGGCTCCCGCCGCCGCTGGTATTCGTCCCCCCGCGTGTGCAGGGCGCGCGCCAGGCGCGCCACCCCTCTCCCTATTAAACGGGCCGGGCGCCGAAACGCAACAGGTGGCGCGGTTGTTTGGGCGCGAAATTGGGCGCTATAATCGCGAGACGACGTTTGATCGAGGGATAAGAATGGCCAACATCGAGCTGCGCGCCCAGCGGCGGGCCGTCACGGGCAAGAAGGTTCGCTTCTTGCGGCGCGAGGGTCTGGTGCCCGCCAGCCTCTACGGGCCGGGTGTGGCGTCGGTGCCACTGCAGCTTCCCGCCCGCGAAACGGAGCTGGCGCTCCGCCGCATCAGCTCGTCCACGCTGGTCCCACTGTTCGTGGACGGGGAGCCGATGCGGCGCGTGCTGGTTCGGCAGGTCCAGCGCCATCCAACCAGCGAACAGGTGCTGCACTTCGACCTGTTCGCTGTCGCGATGGACACCACCATGCGCGCCGCCGTGCCCCTCCACTTCGTGGGGGAGGCGCCAGCGGTGACCCAGCTCGACGGGACGCTGGTACACAGCCTGGACACCGTCGAGGTCGAAGCGCTGCCGACAGACCTGCCGGCCCGGCTCGACGTCGATCTGAGCCCGCTCGACTCGCTGCATAGCGCCATCCACGCTGGTGATCTGACCATGCCCGCGGGGGTCACCCTGCTGACGCCGCCCGATGCGGTGATCGCCTCGGTCGCCCCGCCGCGGCTGGCCGCCGAAGAGCTGGCCGAGGCCGAGGCGGCTCCCGTCGCCGAGGCGGCCCCGGCTGCCGCGCCGGCCGCGGAGGCGCCGGCCGAGACGGAGGCCGGGAGCTAAGCCTCCTGTTCCGCGCCGCAAGGTGCAAGGCAGGGCCGACGGATGCTCCGTCGGCCCTGCGCCGTGTCTGGCTCCAGACTGCGGGCTAACAGCCCACCCCGAACTGCCCGGCCAGACCCTCGCCGCGGCCCACGTAGAACGGATCCCAGAAGCCGGTGAACGCGCCGATCGGCTGCGACCCACTCTGCGGATACGACGACGTGGGATAGCTGGGCGGGAACGGGTAGCCGGCGTAGTACGGCAGCCCGGCGGGGGCCGGCGGCCCGATCGGGCCCGGCACAGCCGCGTAGGCGTTGATGGGCGGCCAGTAGCCCGGCGCTACGCCCGCGGCGGGCGTGCCGACGGCGGGGTAGTAGGTGTAGGGTACGTAGCCAAAGCCGCCGCCCCACATCGGGTACGGCGTGCTGAACCAGGGATAGCCCCAGCCGAAGCCGTAGCCGGAGACCGTGCCAGCCACATAGGGGTAGTCGTAGTAAGTCCCGTTCGACGCGGAGTAGCCGCCGAGCGTCGGGCAGCCCGAGGGAAAGCTAGTCTGAGCAATCGGGGTCTCGTCTGGGAGCGCCACGCGGGCGTGCGAAGGCGCGGCCTGCAGTGCCGCCCCAGCGAGGCCCAGGGCCAGCACGCCGAGCAGACTAGCCATGCGCCGAGCCAGGTGCGCGCGAGTCATGCCGCCTCCTTCATCCAGCGTCTCGGTACCGTGTCGCGTTAGCGGCACACAAACGTGCCGGGGGCGCCCGCGCCCATCCCGAAGGGACTGGTGCTGAACGGCGCGAAGGTCACGCCGCCGAACGGGATGCCGCCGAGCACGGGGGTGCTGAAGCCGATCCCGCCCGTTCCGAAGCTGTAGCCGTTCACCAGACAGGGCGCCGTGCCGAAGGTGGTGGTGACGCCCCCGAACGGCAGGCCCGCGCAGTAGGGCGAGCCGGCAAGCACGGCGAACGGCGAGGGCTGGCCGCCAGAGTAGTTCAGGAAGCCGCCGACGGTTCCGATGCCGAAGTTGCCGTAGGCCGGCGCGTAGGACGGGCCGTACCAGGCGCCGGAGCCGAGACTGGCGAGCTGGTTGACGCCGCCGAACGCGGCCGCCGACCCGGTAAGCCCGCCACTGCCGAGGGCGAAACAGGTCTGAGCGCCGCCACCGCCGCCGAAGAACTGGTGCACGGGCTCGCCGGCCGCGGCGGGGCCCAGCCCGTCCGCCGGGGCGGCATGGGTGGCCACCGGCCACAAGGTGATGACCGCGAGGGCGCCGCCCAGCAGCGCGTGTCGCCACAACCGGACCTTCATGCGGCCTCCTTGGCGGGCATCTGCGGCCCGAGCGTCGAATGGTGGCAATCGAGCACTAGCGCGCTGGCTCCGATGGCGGCGGTTCCAGGCGCCAGCCCGACGCTCGTGCGCACGCTCCGAACTCGACCGCGGCAAGACTCGGCTGCCCCAAAGCAGGGGAAGTCGCATCGCCCTATTAAACGAGACGGCGTGCCAAACGTTACACCTGTCGGGCGGAGCGCGTTCGCATCTGTGAGCTACAGGCAGGGGTGCTGGCCCGCCGAAACGCAGAGCGAAGGCCCGCCATCGGGCGGGCCTTCGCTCTGCGTTAAAACCGCTGAATCGTCTGCCTAGCGGCTGGGCGCGCCGGGCAGCGGCGGCGTGGTCTGGATCGGCTGGCCGGTCCAGCCCGGGCCGGTCGAGCCGTTCTGTGGCGGATAGATGCCCTGGTAGCCCACCGCGCCCGGCTGGACGTTGAGCGGACCGTAGGGATAGCCCGCCTCGTACGGCGACGGCGCGCCGCTGCCAGAGCTATAGGGCAGGCTGAAGCCGAAGTACGGCCAGCCGTAGCCGTAGGGATAGGAGGTGTAGGAGAGGCAGCGGCCGGAGTTCGGGTCGCCGATCAGGCACGAGGTGTAGCTGCTGCCGCCGTAGGAGATGCAGCGGCCGGTCGGCTGCTCGAACTGCTGGCAGGTGCCGAAGCCCGGGTAGTTGTAGTAGCCGCCGCTGAAGAACGGATAGCCCGCGCCATAGCTCCAGGCGCTGGACTGGAAGGCGGGACCGGTCGCCGGCGGGCCCTTGGGCGCCGTCGGTGCTACATTCGCCAGGGCCGGCTGCGGGCCGCCAGGCAGGGCGTTGTAGCTCAGCACGGCAGGGCCGGCCCAGCCCTGGCCGGCCGGCTGGTCGGCCGGATGGGCGTAGACGTAGATGGCGTGGACGCCGGCCGGGATGTCCGCTTCGACGCGGAAGCCGCTGCGGCTAAAGCGGTCGTTGCCCAGGGCGCGCGCAACGTCGGCGCGCGCGATGCCGTACTCGGCCTGGGCCAGGAACATCCCGCTCGAGTCGCGCGGGCCGTCGAGGTAGACCTCGACGGCGTCGATGCCTGTGCCGCGCGGGTTACCCGGGTCGGCGGCCCAGCCGGTCATGTACAGCCGCAGGCTGCCGGTCGCGTCGGCCGGCGGGGTGTCGATCGTGACCGTTGCGCTGGTCGCGTCCGCCGCGGGCGCGGCGAGCGCGGCAGGGGAGGACCCGGCGATCGCCAGCGCTACCACCAGGAGCAGGCCCGGGATGCGCCACGCGAGGGAAGCTCGTCTCATGCCGCCTCCATACGTGCTGTTCGGGTTCTAACCGGGCTGCCCGCGGCGAGGGCCGGGGCCCGCTCCACGGCGGCATCACGCTCCGGCACGGCGCGCGGTGGAGTATCGCAGCGGGTCCCCGGCCTGTCAAGGGGCGCGTCGCCCCGGCGCCTACGCGTGCAAAGCCAGGAGCCTGCCCCTGCAGGCTCTCCTACTCGTTAAACGAAGTTGCGGGCCAAGTGTTGCACCCTGGTGGCACGAAAATGAGACGAATCGCGATCCGGGGCCAAAAAGCAAGAGAGCTCACCCTGCGGTGAGCTCTCGACGGTAGCGCGTGCGGGATTCGAACCCGCGATCTCCGCCTTGAGAGGGCGGTGTCCTTGGCCGCTAGACGAACGCGCCAGACCAAGCCAGCAGGACGCGGCCTGCTGGGCCGCGTCCCACAGCGGCTGCGGGACTAGGATTCGAACCTAGACTGACGGATCCAGAGTCCGCTGTCCTACCGTTAGACGATCCCGCATCGACGAGAGCATGATAGCAGATTCCGCCTGCCGCGGCAATTACACGCCGATCGCGACCCGGTGCACTGGGCTGACATTGACGAAATGCACTCGCCGAAGGCACCGGCAGGGCGAGACCGCGCCCCGGCGGGGACTGCGCGCCGCCGGGTCAGCGGGCGGGGCGCCCGCCCCGCCGGCTGACCCGCGGCTAGACGCGAGCCATCAGCCCGTACATGCGCAAGCAGTTGTCGCGCAGAAGCGCCTGCTTCTCGTCCTCGGTGAGCGTCTCCATCTCGAGGAACTCCTCGATGTTCTGGGGATAGGAGTGGTCCCAGTGCGGGTAGTCGGAGGCGTAGAAGATGCTGCCCCTGCCCAGCCAGCGCATCGCCTCGGGCAGCAGCACCTCGTCCGCCTCGCCGTGGAAGAAGATGTTGCCGCTCCGCACGTACTCGCTGGGCTTCTTCTTGCAGCCCGGCGCCTCCGGCGCTCGCTTCTCCCACTCCTCGTCCATGCGGTTGGCCCAGTAGGGCACCCAGGAGCAGCCCGACTCCATGAACCCGGTGCGCAGTCGCGGGAACTTCTCGGGCACGCCCTCGAAGATCCATCCCGTGAGCTGGATCATCTGGGCAACCGGGTGCGACAGGGTGTGCACCTCGATGAAGCGGTCGAGGAGGTCGGCGCCGAAGCTCTGCGGTCCCCGCACGGTGGCGTGGACGCCGAGGAAAGTATCCAGGCCCTCGGCCTCGGCGTAGATCGGATGGTAGGTCGCGTGCCCGACCGGCAGGCGCAGGCCGTTCGCCGGCAGCATCGCCCCGCAGAAGCCGAGTTGAGTGATCGCTCGCCGCAGCTCCTTGACCGCCTCCTCGGGCTCCTGGAGCGGCAGCAGGCAGACGGCTTGCAGGCGAGGGCTGACCTTGATGAACTCCTCGGCGACGAAGTCGTTGTAGGCGCGGCAGAGCGCCACCGCCCAGTCGGGCTCGCGCACCCAGCCGATGCCCAGCCCCGCCGTCGGATAGAGGATCGTCATCTCCAGGCCGCCGCGGTCCAGGGCGTCGAGCCATTCCTGGGCCGTGCCCGCGCGCGTGCCGAGTGTGCCGCCCAGGGAGCGGTTCCAGCCATCGCTGGAGTAGTAGTCGCGGCGGCCGGCCCAGGCACCCCGCACGCCCGCCTCGCGCAGGTAGGGCGCGAGCTGCTGGTTGGACTCGGTGATGTGGCCGTCGCCGTCGATCGCCGCGATCCGCGCCATCGCTGTCCTCCCCTCGGTCTCCGCTCCGCAGCACCGCCGCGCCGGTCAGGCAACCGGCCCGGCGCGTCAGAGCGGGCTCCTCCGCTACTGGGATCGAGTATAGCGCTCGCCGCCCGGGCCAGCACTGCGGCGGGGCGCGACTGGAGGCGGGAGCGGCGTCGCGGCGACAGACGGGCGCGCGTCGGGCGGGCCCGCGGACGCGGCCGAGCTTCGCCGACCCAGGGTCAGGCGGAGCTCGCCGCCGACGCCTGGCGAGCGACGGCGACGAAGCCCTCGGCGTTCAGGCTGGCGCCGCCGACCAGGCCACCGTCGATCTCAGGCATGGCGATGAAGGCGGCGAAGTTGTCCGGCGTCACGCTGCCGCCGTAGAGGATGCGCAGGCCGTCGGCCGCGGCGCCGTAGGCCTCGCGGGCGAGGCGGCGCAGCGTGCCCATGGTAGCGTTGGCGCCCTCGGGCGTAGCCGGCCGGCCGGTGCCGATCGCCCAGACCGGCTCGTAGGCGAGCACCACCGCGTCGAGCGATGGCACCTCGGCGAGGCCCAGGCGGAGCTGGCGGGCCACCACTTCCTCGGTCCGCCCGGCCTCGTTCTCGGCCAGGGTCTCGCCCACACAGAGGATCGGCCGCAGGCCGTGGGCGAGCGCTGCCCGCACCTTGCGGTTGACCAGCTCGTCGGTCTCGCCGAAGATGTGGCGGCGCTCGGAGTGGCCGAGGATGACGTAGTCGACCAGCCCGGCCAGCATCAGCGGGCTGATCTCGCCGGTGAACGCCCCCTTCGGCTCGAAGTACATATTCTGGGCGCCCAGACGCAGCGCGGTGCCGTGCAGCGCCTGGCGCACGGCGACGAGCGAGACGAATGGCGGGCAAACCACGCACTCCGCGCCGGCGATGGCATCGAGCGGGTCGCGCATCGCCTCGACGAGCGCCACCGCCTCGGCGACGGTGGTATTCATCTTCCAGTTGCCCGCCACGATCGGGGTCCGCACGGCAACGCCTCCTCGCGGCGCGGCAAGCGCCGAGCATGGCAGGGCGATGCGCGGCGGGCCGGCCACCGTCAGCTCGCCTCGAATCACCCTTGCTGGTCTACGAGCGATTGCGCAGGGCGGCCACCCCCGGCAGGGTGCGGCCCTCGAGCAGCTCGAGCGCAGCGCCCCCGCCGGTCGAGATGTGCGTCATCTGCCTGGCGGTTCCGGTCTGGTCGACCGCCGCGACGGTATCGCCGCCGCCGACCACCTTGATCGCGTCGGTGCGCGCGACCGCCTCGGCGATGCCGCGCGTGCCGCCGGCGAAGGTGGGGATCTCGAACACGCCCATCGGGCCGTTCCAGAGGATCGTCTGGGCGTCGGCGAGCGCAGCCGCGAACTCCTGCACCGTGCGCGGCCCGATGTCGGCGATGAGCCGGTCGGGCGGCACCGCGTCGACGCTCACGACCTGGCAGGGCGCCTCGGCCTCGAGGCGATCGACGACGATCGCGTCGACCGGCAGCAGCAGCGCCACGCCGGCCTGCTCGGCGCGCTGCAGGAGGTCGCGGGCGACGGAGATCTTGTCCGGCTCGACCAGCGAGCGGCCCACTTCCTTGCCCTGCGCCTTCAGGAACGTGTTGGCCATGCCGCCGCCGATGAGCAGCCGGTCGACCTTGCCCAGCAGGTGCTCGAGGACGCCGATCTTGCTCGATACTTTGGCGCCGCCGACGATCGCGACCAGCGGGCGGCGCGGGTGATCGAGGATGCCGGCGAAGGCCTCGAGCTCGCGCTCCATCAGTAGGCCGGCCACGGCCGGCAGGTAGTGCGTCACGCCCTCCGTCGAGGCGTGGGCGCGATGTGCCGTACCGAAGGCGTCGTTCACGTATAGGTCGGCTAGGTCGGCAAGTTGTCGCGCGAACGCCGGATCGTTCTGCTCTTCCTCGGGGTGGAAGCGCAGGTTTTCCAGCAGCAGCACGTCGCCGGGAGCGAGGGCGGCCACGGCCGCCTCGGCCTCCGGGCCGATGCAGTCGCGGGCGTACTTCACCGGCGCGCCAAGCAGGCGCTCCAGCTCCGCGGCCACCGGGGCCAGGCGCAGGCTTTCCTGGACCTTCCCGTCCGGCCGGCCGAGGTGGGAGATGAGGATTACCCGCGCGCCGCGCTCGCGGAGGTAGTTGATCGTCGGCAGCGCCTCGCGGATCCGGGTGGCGTCGGTGACGTGCCCCTCGCGGTCGAGCGGCACGTTGAAGTCGACGCGGACGAGGACGCGCTTGCCCGCGACGTCCACGTCGCGGATCGTCTGCTTGTTCATGGCCGCGCCTGGCTACAGGCGCTCGGCCATGTAGGCGGCGAGATCGCCGACGCGGCAGGAGTAGCCCCACTCGTTGTCGTACCAGGACACGGCCTTGACCAGGTTGCCGCCGACGACCAGGGTCTCCAGCGCGCTGTAGATCGAGGAGTTGGTGTTGCCCTTGAGGTCGCTGGAGACCAGCGGCTCCTCCGTGTAGGCCAGGATGCCCTTGAGGCTGCCCTCGCTGGCCTGCCGCATCTGGCTGTTCACCTCGTCCACGGTCACGTCGCGGCCGAGGACCGCCACGAAGTCGATCACCGAGACTGTGGAGACGGGCACGCGGAAGGCCATCCCGTTGAACTTGCCCTGGAGCTCGGGAATGACCAGCCCGACGGCGCGCGCGGCGCCCGTAGCGGCGGGGACGATGTTCATTGCCGCCGCGCGGGCGTCGCGGAGGTCCGGCGTGGCGAGGTCGAGCAGGCGCTGGGAGTTGGTGTAGGCGTGGACCGTCGTCAGCAGCCCCTTGTCGATGCGGAAGGCATCGTTGAGCACCTTGGCCACGGGGGCGAGGCCGTTGGTCGTGCAGGAGGCGTTGGAGACGATGTTGTCCTTGGCCGGGTCGTAGCGCTCCTGGTTGACCCCGAGCACAATGGTGATGTCCTCGTTGCGCGCGGGGGCGGAGATGATCACCTTGCGAGCGCCGGCGTCGAGGTGGGCACGGGCCTTGTTCGCGTCGGTGAAGAAGCCGGTCGACTCGACGACGATCTGCACGCCATGACTGCGCCAGGGAATCTTCGCCGGATCGCGTTCGGCGGTAACGGCGATCTCCTGGCCGTTGATCACGAACGAGGCTTCCCGCGCCTCAACGGTGCCGGGGAAGACGCCGTAGTTCGTATCGTACTTGAACAGGTGGGCGTTGGTCTTGGTGTCGAACAGGTCGTTGATCGCGACGACCTCGATCTCCTGGGGGTGGCGCTCGAGGATGGCCTTGAGCACCTGGCGACCGATCCGACCGAACCCGTTGATCCCGATGCGAACGGGCATCGTCCCTTCTCCTTCTGGGCGCCGACGTGCCACGGCTCAGCGCAAGCAGGAAGCGCCAGTGCAGCGCGTGCTGCCTAACCTCACTCTATCACAGCACCGGAGGCGTCGCTACAGCCGCTGGTGCCGGCTGATGCTGGAGCCGGGTCGGCTCAGCCGGCGGGGACGCGCTCCGCAGTGTCGCGCGGCTCGACCGCGACGTCGAGCGGGCGTACGCGGAGCTTGAGGCCGTCCACGGCCGTGATCTCGACTGGTGTGCCGGCCGGCACGCTCGCGCCGCCGGCGGTGGCCGACCACAGCTCGCCGTTGGCGAAGACGAGCCCATCCGGGGCGAGCGGCGCGCGGACCTCGCCGCGCCGGCCGACGAGCGCGTCGCGGCCGGTGAGGGCGCGCTGGCGCTGAACGCGTACGGTGCTGCCGAGCAGGAAGCCGAAGAAGCCCACGAAGGCGAGGGTGACCAGCGCGATCGCCTGCCAGGCGATGGCGAGGTAGGATGCCCCCGCCGGGGCGTTGACCAGCATCGCGGACCCGAACAGGAAGGCGAGGAGGCCGCCCGCGGTGAGGATGCCGTGGCTGGGCATGACCACGTCGGCGGCGAACAGCGCCAGCCCGAGAACGAGGAACAGCAGGCCGGCCAGGTTCACCGGCAGCGTCCCCAGCCCGTAGAAGGCGAGCAGCAGCGCGATGGCACCGGCCACGCCGGGCAAAACCGCCCCCGGATTGTACAACTCGATCATCAGGGCCAGGCTGCCGAGGCTGAGCAGCAGGTAGGCGATGGTCGGGTCGCCGAGCGCGTGCAGGAGCCGCTCCAGCGGCTGCATATCCAGCCGCTGCACGGGCAGCCCGGCCGTGTGCAAGACCGTGGGCCCCGCGGCCGTCGTCACACTGGCGCCGTCGAGCTGACGCAGCAGGTCGGGCAGGTCGGCGGCCACGTAGTTCACGACGCCGAGATCGAGCGCCTCGCTGGCCGGGACGTTCACCGCCTGGCGGACGGCATCCTCGGCCCACGTGGCGTTGCGGTCACGCGTGGCGGCCAGGCTCTTGATGTAGGCCACGGCGTCGTTGGTCACCTTGTTGCGCATCTCGTCCGACATCTTCGACTCGCCGTTCTCGCCGATCGAGACCGGCGTCGCCGAGCCGATGTTCGTGTTTGGGGCCATCGCCGCCAAGTTGGCGCTGTACGTAATGTAGACGCCGGCCGAGGCGGCGCGCGCGCCCGCCGGCGCGACGTAGACGACGACCGGGACGCTACTGGCGAGGATGCGCTGGACGATCTGACGCATCGAGGTGTCGAGCCCGCCAGGCGTGTCGAGCTGGAGCACGAGCAGCGCGGCGCCATCGCTCTCGGCGCGGCTCAGGGTGCGATCGACGTAAGTGGCCGCGGCCGGGTCGATCACGCCCTGCAACTGCGCTAGGGCGACGTAGGGACCGTCGGCGGCGGCGTGAGCGGGGGCGAGCAAGGCCACCAGCAGGCAGAGCCAGAGGGGCGCGACCAGGCGCGACATCGTCGGCCTCCCGGGCCACGGCAGATGCTCGTTGTGTCAACGATATAGTATCATTCGGTGCCGGCCGGATGGCCGGCGGGGGCCCCGGAAAGGCGAGCATGGCCGACAAGCAGTACCAGTTCTACTTCTCGGACAACCACCACGAGTACCGCTACTGCCCGCGGTGCGCCACGCCGCTTGTCCACCAGCTCGAGGGCCTCAAGTCGCGGCCGACCTGTCCCCAGTGCGGCTTCATTCAGTACCTGAATCCTCCCCTGGCCGCTACGGTCATTGTGGCGCGCGGCGACGAGGTCCTGATGGGCCGCCGCACGATCGAGCCGCGGCGGGGCTACTGGACCTTCCCGGGCGGCTATGTCGAGCTCGGCGAGAGCGCGGAGGAGGCGGCGGTCCGCGAGGCGAAGGAAGAGATGGGCATCGACGTGCGCATCGACCGCCTACTCGGCCTGCACTCGGGCGCGCCAAGCGCCGTGGCGGTGGCGCTGTTCGAGGGAACGATCCTGGCGGGTGAGCCGCGGCCGCTGCACGAGGTGGATGCGGTGGGCTTCTTCCACCCGGACGCGGCGCCCGAGGTGGCTTTCAAGAGCACCTGGTGGGCGCTCGAGCAGTGGCAGCTCATTCAACGCGACCGGCGCCTGCGGCGCTGATGCCTCCGGGCGCTGGGGCCCCCGGCGATTGTCAGATCCCCGTTCACTCGGTACAATTCGCGCCGACCGGCGGCGCCGGCGCGCTGCCTCGCGCGGGCAGCAGGGACGACCCGGTGCGAACCTACGGGAGAGGATAGATGAACAAGCGCAAGCGCGTGGCCTGGCAGAAGCATCGCGCGAAGGCGAAGAAGCTCGAGGAGAAGCGCAGGGCGCTGCCGCGCCACCTGCGGCCCCAGGGCCGCCGCTCCTCGAGCGGACAGGCTAGTGCCGGGCTGAGCTCCTGATGCCCGCCGAGGCGAAGCAATCCCACCCGCCGCGCCGGTGGAGCGGGCTGATCGTGGCGCTGGCGCTCGCCGTCGCCGCTGCGCTGGCGGCCTGGCAGCTCGCCGGCGTTTCGGGCGTGGAGGGGCGCGTGGCCGCCGGGACGACGGCGGCCGGGGCGCCGGATGCGCCGCTCGCTGTATCGGCGGAGGCGTTTGCCCCGGACGCGACGCTCGAATCGGACGCGGCGCTCGCGCCGGGTGAGGCGGGCCCACGCGGTGACGCGGCGGGGGACGCGGCTCCGGACGCCTCGCTCGTCGCTGCCGAGCCGGTGCCGGCGGCTATCGCGCGTGGCCCGCTGCCGTTTCGCACGCAGCGCGACGGCTCGCAGTGGGCCGGCTCCAACTGCGGCCCGGCGGCGCTGGCGATGGTGCTGGCGGCCTGGGACATCGACCAGACGAACGACATGCTACGCTACTACTCTCACACCTACCAGGGCACCTGGGGCCGCCGCGGCGGCACGGCGCTGGAGCACCTGGCACACGTCGCCGAGGACTTCAACATCCGCACGACGGGCCTGTACGACGGCGACGAGTTCCACCGCTGGAGCGTGGGCGAGCTGCGCGACCAGGTGGCGCAGGGCCACCCGGTGATCGTCCTGGCGAAGTACCGGCTGCTCCCCGGCCACGAGGCCTCCCCGGTCCGCTACGATCACTACGTCGTGCTCTGGGACGTGACCCCGAACGGGTTCGTCTACAACGATCCGATCTACCCGGACGCCGACGAGGGGTTCGCGCGCTTCCTGACCGACGCCCAGCTCACGGCGGCGATGGCCTCGACCATGGAGCCCCGCCAGGCCGTGGCCTTCCTCGGGCCCGCCTAGCTCCAGCGCCGTTGCCCGAGCCGATCCCTGAATCGTGGGTGTCTCGCTGCCCTGCACGGTTTGGCGGCCGCCGCGCGCCTCGCACGACGCCCTCCGCCGGGTTGAGCAGGCAGGCGCGGCCGGTCATCAGGCGGCGACCTGGCAGGTGGGGCAGATGTGCGTGTCGCGGCTGGCGAGGATGATCCGCTGGACCGGCGTGCCGCAGCGGGGGCAGGGATCACCCTGGCGGTGGAACACGGCGAGAGCGGACTGGTGCTGGCCCTTCTCGCCCAGCAGGTCGCGGTAAGTGTGGAAGGTCGTGCCGCGGTGCTCGATCGCCTCGCGCAGCACGTCCTGGATCGCGCCGTGAAGCGCCGCCAGCTCCGCCTCGCTCAGGCTGTTCGCGCTCCGCGCCGGGTGCAGGCGGGCGCGCCAGAGCGCCTCGTCGACGTAGATGTTGCCGAGGCCAGCCACGACGTGCTGGTCGAGGAGCAGTCCCTTGAGGCGCGCGCGACGCCCGCCCAGCCGCGCCCGCAGGCACTCGACCGTGAACTCGGGCGCTAGCGGCTCGGGCCCGAGCTGGTCCAGGCGGAGGAGTGCGGCGAGACGCTGGGACGGTGCCAGCCATATGCGCGTGTAGCGCGAGCGATCGCGCAGCTGGAGCGCCTGGCCGCCGGCGAGCGCCAGCACGAGCAACGTGTCTGGGTCCGGCGGCGCTTGAGCCGCCAGCAGCAGGAGCTGGCCATAGATCGCGAGCTGCAGCGCCAGCGTCTGGCCGACGTCGAGGTCGAGGAGGAGGTACTTCGCCCGGCGCCGGGCGGCGCGGAAGCTGGCGCCGGCCAGGTCGACGGTGAACGCCGCCGGCGCCGGCGCGCGTAGCACCTCGGGCGCGCGCAGGTCGACCGACTCAATGCGGCGGCCGACCAGCAGGCGCTCCGCGTCGCGGCAGAGGGTCTCCACCTCGGGTAGCTCCGGCACGGTATGTCCTCGCCAGACGTGGAAAACGGACGCCCTGCGAGGCGTCCGCCCAGGAAGCCGCTGGCTCGGCGGCCGCGTACCTGCTTTTTTTGAGTCCGGTCTCGAGCAGCGAGCTGAACCAGTCCTCGGCTGGAGCGGCGAGACCAGCCAGTGGTCGGCTGAAGCCGCGCGCCTACTGGGTGGTCGGCGCGGCCGCGGCGTTGGCTCGGTTCAACTTCTTCATCAGCCGCGACTTGCGGCGGGCGGCGTTGTTGCGGTGGATGACGCCCTTGTTCACGGCCTTGTCCAGGGCGCGGATCGCGGTGACCACTGCGCTGGCGGCCGTCTCCTCGGTGTTGCCGATCGCTCGCTCCGCCTTGCGGATGAACGTCCTCACCGACGAGCGAATCGGACGGTTGCGCAGGCGGCGCCGCTCCGACACCCGCACCATCTTCTTGGCCGACTTCGTGTT
>Ga0070739_10005648_pt1 | contig 14151 bp, 16 predicted proteins | sample Coa_R1_7_FD_66445 | JGI IMG/M metagenome (GOLD analysis project Ga0070739, IMG submission 66445) | Surface soil microbial communities from Centralia Pennsylvania, which are recovering from an underground coalmine fire - Coalmine... | ecosystem: Environmental > Terrestrial > Soil > Unclassified ... | reverse complement strand
TTTGACCCCCACCCGGCGGCTTGCAGCCGCCGACCTCCCCCTTTCAGGGGGAGGAAGAAATAGCGACCGGTGTCATATGCGATAGATCTGCGCTTCGCGGGGGAGGATGGCCGTTTCATCATGACGCATGCGGCCTTCGTGCGATCAACAGCGCCACCGGCTCCGAGTGGCGATACGCCTTTTCAATCGCCGGCTGGATCTTGGCGATGTCCGGGTCAAGGCTGATCAGGTGATGCGTGATCCCCATATCGTCGCAAATCGGCTCGATGATGCGGACGCCGTAACGCGGCGAGGCGCGCGGCGCCTGATCCGGATCATGACCGAGCAGCCCGACCATCATGCAGATCGGCTGTTTGTACTCCACCGCGACACCGCGGATGGCATTGAGCGAATCGAGAAAGCCTGTGTACTGGATCAGAATAAGCGCACGCTTGTCGCTGTAGGAGAGCCCCGAGGCAATGCCGATGCATTCGTCTTCCTTGCACACGCGGATCAAACGCAAGCTTTGGTCGCGTGCGATCGGCGCCAGCAGTCCGGCACTGGTCACGATATCGGGCACCGCCAGCACATATTCGATGCCGCTCGCCTTGATGGCGGCAATAATGGCGGCGCCATGAAGCTTGCGCCCAGCAAGCTCCGGTGCTGACACCTCCATCCCGATCTCCTCTTTTCCCAGGTTGGATGAGACCGACATAACAAAACGCTCGACGGCGTACCATGGCGAGGTAGAATGGCTCGGCCTTGCCGCTCGCGGCTCCTTCTCCCCGCAAGCGGGGAGAAGGTTGGGATGAGGGGGCCTCGCCGTATGCGTGGCGCGAACGTAACGAAGACGCGTTTGGCCAGACAGTTGCGGAAAAGCTCTACGCTCGCCGAACGAAAGCTTTGGCGACACCTTCGTTCACGGTCGTTGGGCGGGTTCAAATTCGTTCGCCAGGAACCGATTGGACCGTACGTCGTCGATTTTGTCTGTAGAGAGAAGCGCCTTATCATCGAGGTCGATGGCGGCCAGCACGCCGAGAGCAGACGCGACGCCATCCGCGACCGATGGTTGATCCAACGTCGCTTTCGTATCCTGCGGTTCTGGAACAACGACGTACTGGGAAACATCGAGGGCGTTTGGGAGACAATCTTGGCGGCCGCGTCGGCGGCGGTGCCCCCTCATCCCGACCTTCTCCCCGCAAGCGGGGAGAAGGAGGCGCCAAGCCAAACCGCGCAACAAAACTTCTCCTCATCGATTGCAGCAACGGGTTGCCGACGTGCCTCATCGGTCTGAGGCGAAGCCTCGCCGGGCTTTGAACTTGTGACGCCACGCCTACTCCGCCGCCGTCCGTGCGCCCTGGCCATAGCGGCGCTCGATATAATCGAGGACCATCTTTTGGAAGTCGGCGGCGAGCGTCGGGCCGCGCAGCGTCGCCGCCTTCTTGCCGTTGATGAACACCGGTGCCGTGGGCTGCTCTCCGGTGCCAGGTAGCGAGATGCCGATGTCGGCGTGTTTGGATTCGCCTGGGCCGTTGACGATACAGCCCATCACCGCAACGTTGAGCCCTTCGACCCCGGGATAGCGCGTCTTCCATTCCGGCATCGAGTCGCGGATGAAGCCTTGGATGCTCGCGGCGAGCTCCTGGAATGTCGTCGAGGTGGTGCGGCCGCAACCCGGACAGGCGGCAACGAGCGGCACAAACGTGCGCAAACCCATGGTCTGCAGCAATTCCTGCGCGACCTTGACCTCGAGGGTGCGATCGCCGTTCGGCTCGGGCGTGAGCGAGATGCGGATGGTATCGCCAATGCCTTGCTGCAGCAGCACGCCGATGGCGGCCGAGGAGGCGACGATGCCCTTGCTGCCCATGCCGGCTTCAGTGAGGCCGAGATGCAACGCATAATCCGAGCGTCGTGCCAATTCGGTGTAGACGCCGATCAGGTCCTGCACCGCCGAGACTTTGGCGGAGAGGATGATGTGATCCTTCGGCAAACCGATTTCTTCTGCGCGCTGGGCTGACAACAACGCCGACTGGACCATGGCCTCGCGGGTCACATCGCGGGCATCGACCGGATGGTTCGATTTCGCGTTCTCGTCCATCAGGTGGGTGAGCAGCTCCTGATCGAGCGAACCCCAGTTGGCGCCGATCCGTACCGGCTTGTCGTGCCGGATCGCGGTCTCGACAATGGCGCCGAATTGCCGGTCCTTCTTTTCCTTGAAGCCGACGTTGCCGGGATTGATGCGGTACTTGTCGAGCGCCTCCGCACAACCGGGATGATCGGCGAGCAGCTTGTGGCCGATATAGTGGAAATCGCCGACGATCGGCACATCGACGTTCATCTGGCGCAGCCGGTCCTTGATGTGCGGCACCGCGGCCGCCGCCTCGTCGCGATCGACGGTAATTCTGACAATCTCCGAGCCCGCGCGCGCCAGCGCCGCCACTTGCTGCGCCGTGGCCTCGACATCGGCCGTATCGGTATTGGTCATCGATTGCACCACAATGGGTGCGCCGCCGCCCACGGTCACATGGCCGACCTTCACGGCGACGGTTCGATGCCTGCTTGCCGGCCCGGAAAACTCCATCATGGACGCGGTTCCTCGTGTTCCTCATGCGTTTGGGGTGGACGCCCTCGATATAGCGTTCGCCGGCCCCGTTGACGAGGAGGGTGCCGCACACCGCTCATGGCGGCGGAAATCGGCCGCTGGCCTTATTTTGATGGCCGCAATAGGATTTGGGTCCGATGGCGGCCGCGTTCAGGTGCGGCCTTGGGGAATGCAGGACCATGGATCAGCCCGTTCAAATGACCCTGACATTTCGCTGCCCGCCCGGCTTCGAGAGCGTCCTGCCGCAGCCCATCCCGGCGGTTTTGGGCCTACCCGACTGGTTCAAGGCCATGCCGCAGAAGGCCTTCCATCCCATCAACGGCGCGGAGGAGCAGACCGTCAAGCGCTGCCCGCCGTTCATCGACGCGATGACGTACGGGTTCCTGATACCGCTCGCCACCGATGTTGTCGTCAAGGACGGCGAATTCAGCTGGGATTTTGACGTGCCTGGGGCGAGCGTAGCCGAGCACATCCGTTCGCCGATCGATTTTCACGAGCCCAGCCAAGTCGTCGGCACGCCCTTCTATGAAGACGATCGCTTCATCATCAAATTCGTGAATTTCTGGACCATCGAGGCGCCTCCCGGGTACTCGGTGTTGTTTACCCATCCCATCAACCGTCCCGATCTGCCGTTCACGACGCTGACGGGCCTGGTGGATTGCGATGCCTTCAGCGAAAGCGCGGTGCATTTTCCGGCGCGCTGGCGCGATCCGGACTTCAACGGCGTGCTGCGCAAGGGCACACCTGTCGCGCAGTGTCTGCCGGTCAAGCGCGAAAGCTGGGTGGCGCGCTGCGAGGTGCTCTCCGACCAAGCCGCCGATCGGCTGGTCGAACTGCGCGACGAGATGATCCGCGAGACCGGCATTTACCGCCGGCAGTATCGGGCGCCGAAGCGCTGACTTAACGCTTCGCTTGCAGCAGAAAACGTGCCGCAGCGCTCGGCCTCAGCCAAAAACGGCCGCGCCCCGATTTCACCAAGGACGCCAGCGCCACCCCGGCGCGCCTCGCGTCGCCGCGCGCGGCCGCGCGAAAGCACTCGTAGCCAGACTCGAGCTGACCCAATTCCAACAGGCAATGGCCGAGACTGAGCCAAGCCTCCGAATGTTCCGGCTTGCTCATCAGATATTGACGAAGGCAGACGATCGCCGGCTCGTACTCGCGAAGGCCCATATGCAGCCGCCCCAGTCCGAACAACGCATCGGACACGCCCGGCGCGATTTGCAGCGCCCGCGCAAACGCCGATTTGGCGTCGTCATGGTTTTTCCGCTGCATGCAGGCGAAGCCGAGCTGGATCCAAAGGTCTGGCATCATGGGGGCGGCGTCGACGGCGCCGCGTAGAACCGCGATCGCCTCGTCGTACCGCGTCATCTCGTACAACAGACTGCCGAGTTCGCGCAGCGCGGGCACGTAGGCGGGCGGCCGCTTGGTCGCGCGCTTCAGGCGCGCCAGCGCCTCGTCGCGCCGCCCGAGCTTGCGCAATCCGATGGCCAATTGGGTCTCGATCTCGGGGTCGTGGCGGCTGCGCGCCGCTGGCTCGAGCAGCGTGACGGCGTCGTGGTTGCGGCCTTGAACCAAGAGCGAACGCCCCAGAACCTGCAGCGCCACGGGATGATTGGGGTTGGCACGCAGCGTCTCGCGGGCAATTCGCTCCGCCTCGTCGGGGCGCCGATTGTTGAGAGCAAATACCGCCCGCTGCAGCTGCTCGTCGCTGCGGCCGCCTCTGCCTGGCATCGGCGAAAATCCCGGTCCGCTCGCCATTATCAACCCTTACCGTCGCGACCAACCCTTACCGTCGCGAATGATGCGCCGACAAAACATTAGCATGCGATGAGGCGAGGGAGAGAACAGATCAGCGCGGCCGATTGACCAGCACCAAGCCGGCGGCGACGGCCGCAACAGCAAGGGCGAACGCCGGCGTCAGGGGCTCTTTCAAGACCAGGTGTCCGGCGGCGACGCCGAACAATGGCGCGAGAAACGTGAAAACCGAGAGCCTGGCCGCCGAATAGCGGACAATCAACGCGAACCAGACCGCGAAGGTGATGCTGACCACCCATAGGGTTTGATAGGCGAAGGCGCCGAGCGCGATGGCAGAGGGCATCGCCTGCATGCGTTCGCCGAAGATGGCCGCACCGAGGGCAAGGAGCGGCGCCGAAACGACGAGCTGGTAGAGCAGGGTCTTTTCGGCGCTGATGCGATTGAGCGCGCTCGCCTTGATGACCAACGTCGTCGCGGCCCACGCCGCCGCGGCGCCGACCAGCATGAGGTCGCCGAACGCCTGGCGCGGATCGCTCGCCGGCGTCGGCAAGCCAAACGCGATCACGATGCCGATGAACGAGAGCAATAGGCCAAGCCACTGCCACGCGTCGAAGCGGTCGCCCGGTATCAGCCAGCGCGATCCAATGACAACGAAGAACGGCGCAAGATAAAGAAACAGCACCGCCCGCGTTGCAGTGGTCCATACCAGCCCGCGGTATATCAGCACGAATTCCAGCGCAAACAGGATACCGGCGATGATGCCGGCGCGAAGCGTGCCGTCGTGCTTGAGGAGCGGAATGCCGCGCCAGGCCGACCAGGCGGCAACCAGCACCGCCGCAATGGCCGAGCGCGCCGCCGATTGGGTGAGTGGCGGAATGTCGTGTATGGCGAGCTTGATCGAGACATTGTTGAAGCCCCAGCTCAGGCACAGTCCGACCGTGACCAGGATTGCCAATGCGTCAAGCGGGCGGGAGGCCACCGATTGCGCTGCCGACACGCTACTCTTATTCATTCGCGATTGCTGCCGCCGCTATGCCGTGCCGGCGCGCCGCTTGGACGCCTGCCAAGACGCGCCGTTCCCGCATGGCGAGCCCATGTAGCATCGCGCCGCGGGGGCACGCGCGAAACTTGGTTCGGGGAGTGGGCAATCATGGATGAGGGCAAGACCGCGATGCTGACATTCCGCTGTCCGCTCGAGCTGCAGAACATCCTGCCGCGGCCGATTCCTGCCGTGCGGGGACTTCCGGACTGGTTCAAGGCCATGCCGGCCAAGACCTACAATTCCACCATGGGTGACGAAACACAGACGGTCAAGCGTTGCCCGCCGTTCATCGATGCGATGACCTACGGCTATCTCATGCCGCTGGCGACCGATCTCGAAGTGCGGGGTGGTGAATTCAGTTGGAAGTTCGAGGTCCCCGAAGGATTCGTCAGCGAGTATCCGCATTCGCCGATCAGCTTTCACGATGCGAGCCAGGTCGCCGGCTCGCCGTTCGCCGACGAGGATCGCTTCATCATCAAGTTCAACGGTTTCTGGAATATCGAAGCCCCTCCGGGCTATTCACTGCTGTTCACGCATCCGCTCAATCGCAGCGATCTTCCTTTCACGACGCTGACGGGGCTGGTCGATTGCGATACGTTCCACGACAGCGCGGTGAGCTTTCCAGCACGCTGGCACGATACGGCATTCGAGGGCGTGCTGCCGAAAGGCACCCCGGTGGCACAATGCCTGCCGATCAGGCGCGAATCTTGGAGCGAGCGCTACGATGTCCTGTCCGGCGAACAAACAAAGCGCATGATCAAGACGCGCGACGCGCTCAGCCGCGAGACGGGGACGTACCGGCGGGAGTTTCGGGCGCCGAAGCGTTGACGTTGTCGCCGCGCATGAATCGCGCGGCGTCGCTCGGCTTGAGCCAGAACCGCCCCCGCGCCGCGCCCGCGAGCGAGCTGAGCGCGCTTCCATAGCGCTGCGGGCTGCCGCGCGCAGCAGTGCGGAAACAGTCATAGCCGGCATCAAGCTCGCCGAGCTCGAGCAGGCAATGGCCGAGACCGAGCCAGGCGGCCTGATCGGCCGGCGCGGCCATCAAATAACGCCTGAAAAACTGAGCCGCTTCCCGATTGGCGCCAACCTCCTGATGCGCCTTGGCCATGCCGAACAGCGCGTCGGGCGAATTGGGCGCGACCTCAAGCGCGCGGGCAAACGCTGCCTTCGCCTCCGTGCAAGTCCGCAGGGCAAGCAACGCGAAGCCGAGCTGAATCCAGAGGTCCGGCATCATCGGCGCGGCATCGAGGCCGCGGCGCATCGTCGCCACCGCTTCCTCATAGCGCTCCAGGGAAACCAGCAGGCTGCCGAGCTCGGCAAATGCGACAGCGTATGGTGGCTCGCGTTTCGTCGCACGCTTGAGTCGGGATAGCGCCGCGTCGTGCCGGCCGGCCTGGCGCAGGGCGATGGCGAGTTGCGTATCGATTTCCGGATCATGCCGGCCACGGGCCGCGGTTTCGAGCGCCGCAATCGCCTCTTCGGAGCGGCCTTGCATCAGCAAGGCGCAGCCGAGGACATAGCGCGCCTGAATATCGTGGCTCTCGCCCCGAAGCAGTTCAGCGGCGATGCGTTCCGCCTCCTGCGGCCTGCGGCCGTGCAACGCGATTCGCGCCCGCTGCAGCGCCTCATCGTGCGTCATCGGTCGCGACAGTGCGAGCATATACCGGCGATTTCAATCAGCGGGCTCTTCGGCGAAAACCCGGCTGCACGCGAGGATGCCTCAAGCGCGGTCGCGACCGCGCCGCTGGACGCCTCGCCGACCGCGCCACAGCGCTCGCAGATGAGAAATACGACCAGATCCTCGCCCGCATGATTGTGTACGCAGGCGACGAAGGCGTTGCGGCTGGCGATGCGGTGGACGAACCCGTTGTCGCGTAGAAAGTCGAGCGCGCGGTAGATGGTGATCGGGGCCGGCCGCGTGCGGCGCGCCAGGCGGTCGATGATTTCGTAGGCGCCGAGCGGCTTGTGACTCGCCAACAGCGCTTCCAAAACTTGCCGGCGAATCGGGGTCAGCCGCTGGGCGCGCGCGGCGCATTGCGATTCCGCGTGCGCGATGGCGGCGCTGGTGCACCGCGCGTGATCGTGATCGGGTGCCGGAAAGATCGCGCGGAGCTTGGACATCGTGCGACATTACCTAATTGACTAGGGCGCGCCGGATCGATCGACGCCATGCACCGTTGGCGGCCGTTCATTCCCGCGCCTTCGCGCATGCTCGCGAAAACGTGAGAACGCGGCCGATTTTGATATTGCAGCGCAGCAAAAAGCAATCCACATTCCCGTCGAACCCACCCACAGACCGCTCGCTTCACCCCCCGTTCCTCCGGGTGCACTTCACGCAATTGGGGATTGCCATGTTGGAAGGAAAGTCCGCACTGGTGACTGGCTCGACCTCCGGTATCGGCTTGGCCATCGCGCGGGCGCTCGCGGCTCAAGGCGCCAATGTCACCATCAATGGGTTCGGTGACAAGTCCGCGATCGAAGAAGAGCGCCGCCGGCTCGAGAAGGAATTCAAGATCAAGGCGGCTTACTCGCCGGCCGATATGACCAAGCCGGCGGAGATCGCCGAGATGGTGCGAACCGCCGAGAAGACCTTCGGCTCGCTCGACGTGCTGGTGAACAATGCCGGCGTTCAGTTCGTGGCGCCGATCGAAGAGTTTCCGCCCGAAAAATGGGACCAGATCATCGCCATCAATCTGTCGGCGGCCTTTCACGCCGTTCGCGCCGCCATTCCGGGGATGAAATCGCGCAAATGGGGCCGCATCATCAATACTGCATCGGCGCACTCGCTGGTGGCCTCGCCGTTCAAGGTCGCCTATGTGTCGGCCAAGCACGGCCTTGCCGGATTGACCAAGACAGTCGCGCTCGAAGTCGCCACGTTCGGCATCACCGTGAATTGCATCAGCCCGGGCTATGTCTGGACCCCGCTGGTGGAGAAGCAAATTCCCGACACCGCTAAGGCGCGCGGCATGACTGAAGAGCAGGTCAAGCGCGACGTCATCTTGGCGGCGCAGCCGACCAAGGAGTTCATCACCGTCGACGAAGTGGCCTCGCTCGCCGTGTACCTGTGTTCGGATGCCGCCAGGGCGATCACCGGCGCGAATCTGTCGATTGATGGCGGCTGGACCGCGGCTTGAGCGCGCGACCCACGGCGACGCCGCTGAATGAGGAACATTCTTGCATCGCTATGGCCCGGACGCGCGCCGGACCGGAGCTCTTCGGCCGTGACCAAACGCATTAATCTCGCCCTGCAGGGCGGCGGCGCCCACGGCGCTTTCACGTGGGGCGTGCTGGATCATCTCCTCGCCGATGGCCGGCTTGGCGTCGAAGGCATTTCCGGCACGTCAGCCGGCGCGATCAATGCGGTCATGCTTGCCGATGGCTTGGCGCGCGGCGGGCCGGCGGAAGCGCAAAAGCGCCTCGCCGAATTCTGGCGGGCGGCGTCGAGCAACGGCAATCTGCCGGTGCTGCAGCGCGAAGTGCTGCAGCGGCTGTTGTCGTTCACGCCGCTGGAGGGTACGCCCGTGCAGGCCTGGTTCGACGCTGTGTCGCGGTACTTCTCGCCTTATGACGTCAATCCGCTCAATATCAATCCGTTGAAGGAGCTGATCGAGCGTTTCGTCGATTTCGAGCGCCTGCGCGCCTGCACGGACCTGCAGATCTTCATCTCTGCGACCAACGTGCAGACCGGCCGCGTGCGCATTTTCCCGCGCGACAAGATCACCGCCGATGCCGTGATGGCCTCGGCTTGCCTGCCGCTGCTGTTTCGCGCCGTCGAGATCGATGGCGTGCCCTATTGGGATGGCGGTTATCTCGGTAATCCGGTCATATTTCCGTTCTTCCGCACCACAAGCACCGAGGACGTGCTGGTTGTGCAGATCAATCCGCTGGTGCGGCAGGCGACGCCGATGTCGTCCAGCGAGATCATGAATCGCATCAACGAGATCACGTTCAATTCGTCGCTGCTCGGCGAATATCGGGCCATCGATTTCGTCGCCCGCCTGATCGATCAAGGCAAATTGCCACGCGGCACCGGGCCGGGCCAATATCGCCGCATCAACGTCCACCGCATCGTGCTCGATCGGTTCGGGACGCATTTGGATGCGCGCAGCAAGCTGTCGACCGACTACGATTTTTTCGAGATGCTGCGCGTCAGCGGCAAGCGCGCGGCGCGCCGCTTTTTGGACGAGCACTTCGACGATATCGGCGTCAGAAGCTCGGTCGACCTGCAGGCGGAGGCGCAGGCCGAGTGGGCGTGATAAGCTTGCGGCCATGGCAGATCCCGCGCCAGTGCTAAGCGCCGAAGTCGGCGCCACGCGTCTCGACATCTGTATCGGCGACATCACCACGCTCGCGGTCGATGCGATCGTCAATGCGGCGAACCGCACCCTGCTTGGCGGCGGCGGCGTCGATGGCGCCATTCATCGTGCCGCGGGACCGCAACTGCTGGCCGAATGCAAGACACTGGGCGGCTGCGAAACCGGCGGCGCCAAGCTCACGCGCGGCTATCGCCTGCCGGCGCGTTACGTGATCCACGCCGTCGGGCCGGTGTGGAGCGGCGGCGGCGCGGGCGAGGACGATCTCCTCGCATCATGCTACCGCACGGCGCTGAAGCTCGCCGCCGAACATCGCTTGCGCTCGGTGGCCTTTCCGGCGATCTCCACCGGCGTCTACCGTTTCCCGCCCGACCGCGCTGCGCGCATCGCTGTCGGTGCGGTCGCGGCCGAACTGGCCCAGCGCGGCGACGTATTAAGCCGCGTGGTGTTCTGCTGCTTCAGCCAGGCCAGCGCCGATCATCACGCCGCCGCCTTCGCCGACCTGGGCCTCGCCTGACTAGGCCCGCCTTTCCAGGTAAAAAGCTCTCGACAAATTAATAAGCTGACTTATGTTATGGTGGCGTCTGATAAGCAGGCGTAACACCGACGCTGGAATTGCAGCCATGCTCCCACGTTCCCTGAACAGAGAATTTGCATTTACTATCAACGATGTAGCGCGGATGTTGCGGACCTATGCTGATCACAAGGCAAGTCAATTCGGGATCACCCGTGCCCAATGGGTCGTGCTGGCGCGGCTCGACCGCTTCGAGGGCCTCAAGCAATCAGAACTCGCCGAAATGCTTGATCTGCAGCCGATCACGCTGACCCGGCTCTTGGATCGGCTGTGCGACTGCGGCCTGATCGAGCGCCGCGCCGATCCCAATGACCGCCGCGCCAAACGTCTTTTTCTCACCGCGGCGGCGCGGCCGCTGCTGATCCAGCTTGGCGATCTCGGCGAGGAGCTGATGAGCACGGCGCTCGCCGGAGTTCCGCGCGAGAGCGTCGAGCAGATGGTGGCGCAACTCGCGACCGTGAAAGAGAACCTGCGCACCGCCATTCAACGCCGCAACGACGCCGCCACCGCCGTTGCCGCGGGAGCGCGCCACTATGGCTGAGCGCGCGTTGAAATCCGTTCCGCTGCCGCGCGACGAAGCGCCGGACGTGCATGATCTGCCGGTCGCCATGCCGGAGCGGCGCGAGCCCTCTCCGAAGGCGCGTCGAGGCCACCGCGACTGGAAGCGCTGGAGCCTGTTCGCGCTGCTGCCAGTTGCGCTCGTTCTCGGCGCAATCTGGTACGTGACGGGCGGTCAAATCATGTCCACCGACGACGCCTATGTGAATGCCGAGAAGGTCGGCATTTCCACTGACGTCGCTGGCATCGTCAAGGATGTCGACGTCAAGGACAACGAACATGTCGCGGCCGGGCAGGTGCTGTACCGCCTGGATGCACGGCAATTTCAGATTGCGCTTGACAACGCCAGAGCCAATCTGGCGCAGACGGTTTTGAACATTCAGGCGATGAAGCAAGACTATCAGCGCATGCTAAGCGACACCGCCGCGCAGCAGGCGCAAGTCGCGCTCGACCAGGTAAATTTCGACCGCGATACCAAGCTCCTGCACACCGGCGCGGTGGCCCAGGCCACTTACGATCAGGCCGCCTCCACCCTGCAGGCCGACACCAACAAACTCGAATCGCTGCAGCGGCAAGCTCAGGTGCAGCTCGCCCGCTTAAACGGCGATGCCGATTCGCCGGTCGAACAGCATCCGCAGTATCTGCAGGCGCAGGCGCAGGTCGAGGAGGCGCAGCGTCAGCTCGATCACACGGTGGTCACCGCGCCATTCGCCGGCATCGTGACCAACGTGCCGGCGATCGCTCCGGGAAAGTACCTCGCCGCTTCGACGACGGCGTTTTATCTGGTCGACACCGACCACCTCTGGGTCGACGCCAACCCAAAAGAGACCGAGCTGACTTACGTTCGGCCCGGACAGCCGGTGATTGTGACGGTCGATACCTATCCGAACCGGCAATGGCACGGAACGGTGGAGAGCGTCAGCCCGGCGGCGGCGCAGGAATTCGCGCTGCTGCCCGCGCAGAATACCAGCGGCAACTGGGTCAAGGTGGTGCAGCGTGTGCCGATGCGGGTTCGCGTCGACACCAGCAATAACAAACTGCCGCCGCTGCTCGCCGGAATGAGCGTGGAAATCGCGGTCGATACCGGCCATGCGCGCGGACTGCCGCACTTCCTGACTGCGCTGTTCTAGCGGAGTCTTTTCATGGCGGCTGAGAAGACCGCAGAGATCGGCGGACATCGCGGGGCGATCACGGTTTGCGTGATCCTCGCCACGCTGATGCAGGCGCTGGACACCACGATCGCCAACGTCGCGCTGCCGTATATGCAAGGCACGGTATCGGCAAGCCAGGAGCAGATCGATTGGGTGCTCACGTCCTACATCGTTGCCGCCGCCATCATGACGCCGCCAACCGGCTTTCTGGCCGGAAAGTTCGGCATCAAGCGGCTGTTCGTGGTCTCGATCGGCGGCTTTACATTCGCGTCCATGCTGTGCGGGATGGCGCAATCGCTCAACGAAATCGTGCTCGCGCGCGTCATGCAGGGCGCGTTCGGCGCCGCGCTGGTGCCGCTCTCGCAAACTGTGTTGTTCGGCGCCTACCCGCGCGAACGCCAGGGATTCGCCATGGCGCTGTTCGGCGTGGGCGTGATGATCGGCCCCGTGCTGGGGCCCGTGCTCGGCGGCTGGCTGACTGAGAATTACAGCTGGCGCTGGGTCTTTTACATCAACCTGCCCATCGGCGTTCTCGATCTGCTCGGCATCTTGTTCTTTCTGCCGGAGTCCGGCCGCAGCGCCACCGCCAAGCTCGATTGGCTCGGTTTCGGGACGCTTTCCGTTGCACTCGGCGCGCTGCAGATCATGCTCGACCGCGGCCAACAGAAGGACTGGTTCAGTTCCGGTGAAGTCGTCATCGAAGCCATCGTTGCGGCTTCGGCGTTCTATCTGTTCATCGTCCATACGTTCACCGCCGAACGCCCTTTCGTGCGCCCGTCGATGTTCCGGGATCGCAATTTTACGGCCGGCATGCTTTTCATCGTCATTATCGGATTGACTTATTATGCCTCGATGGCGCTGCAGCCGCCATACCTGCAGGAGCTCATGAACTACCCGGTCGTGGCCTCCGGCATCATCATGGGACCGCGCGGTGTCGGCACCATGATGTCCATGCTGATCGTCGGTCGTCTGGTCGGACGCACCGACATGCGCATTCTGCTCGCTATAGGCCTGAGCCTGACCGCGTGGTCGTTCTATCAGATGACCGGATGGACGCCGGATATTTCCAACGCCTCCATTATCGGGGTCACCATGGTTCAAGGTTTTGGCCTCGGCTTTCTGTTCGTGCCGCTGAGCGCGGCGACGTTGTCGACGCTGCCCCTGCAGGAGCGGACCGAGGGTGCCGGACTGTATAGCCTGTTTCGCAACATAGGATCGAGCGTCGGCATTTCAGTGGTGAACGCGTTGTTGATCCGCAACACCCAGATCAATCACGCCGAGATTGCGCAGCACATCACGGCGGTAAACCGAACGCTCGAGGATCCAAACATCGCCCAATTTTGGAATCCGCTCACAGCCACGGGCCGAGCGGCGCTCGACGCGGTGATCACCCAACAGGCGCAAATCATCGCCTATGTCGACGATTACAAGTTCTTGATGATTGCCACGTTGGCGGTGTTGCCGCTGTTGATGGTGTTCAAGACGTCGAGCGAGCCGGCTCCGCGCCACGTCATTGCGGAATAATACTCGCGGCAGGAGAGTGCAGCTCGTCGTGCCCGCGCATTAAACTAAGCGAGATGATTTTAACTCGGTGCAGTCCTTGCGAGCGAAGCGAAGCAATCAGCGGGACGCGCCGCTCTGGGTTGGTTCGTCGCAACGCTCCTCGCAATGACGGCGATGTAATCGAGCGCCCCGGTTGGGGCGCTCGACCGTCGCGTCGTCAACAAGTCACGTGGGCGTGGATGCTCAGATGCCGAGGTGATCGTGCTCATACCAGCGATAGGGCGGCCGATTCTTCTCGGAAAATTCCTTGAGCCAGCGGGCGAGCCGGGAGCCGGTCCTTTTGAGCAGCACGGTCATGGCGATCTCCTGGGCATATCGGGTCGGCATCAATGATGCTTCACCATAAGCACCTTCACCGCGGCCCTCAGTGACGGCCGTCACACCTTGTCGTATTTTCGCGTGCGCTACGAAAAAAGCGGCCGAACGCGGCCGCTTTTCGCTTCGCCTGCTAGTGGCGTGGCGCGAGAGCTATTCCGCCGCGCCGCCAGCCGTCGCTGGTTCGGGGGCCTGCTCGGCTTCCACCTTGTGCTTGGCTTCGAGGTCCTCGCCGGTTTGCTGATCGACCGCTTTCATCGACAGGCGAACCTTGCCGCGTTCATCGAAGCCGAGCAGCT
>Ga0070739_10005645_pt1 | contig 14158 bp, 20 predicted proteins | sample Coa_R1_7_FD_66445 | JGI IMG/M metagenome (GOLD analysis project Ga0070739, IMG submission 66445) | Surface soil microbial communities from Centralia Pennsylvania, which are recovering from an underground coalmine fire - Coalmine... | ecosystem: Environmental > Terrestrial > Soil > Unclassified ... | reverse complement strand
GAACAGGCGGCCGTCCAGCTCGCCGTCCGCACGCACGACGCCAAGACAGCGGCGGACTTGGCGGTGGAGCGCGTCGCGCGCCGGGTGCTGCATATCGCGTCGGCGACGCCCGGCGGGGTCACCTATGGGGCGTTGCGCAAGTCCATCACGAGTCGCGACCGAGGCATGACCGAGAAGGCGATCACGTTCGCCGTTTCCCGCGGTTGGGTCACTGAGGAGAACGACCGAATCTGCGTCCGAACTGACCTCGTCGAAGGTGGCCATGGTGGCCGCTAATTGCCGGGTGGCCATGGTGGCCATTGGCCACCATCCCCCTCTGAGTGCTGTTTCTGGCGCCCTCAGGACACTAACTAACTATAAGAAAACGGACATTCCCGCTTTCACGCGTTGGAGTGCGGGGGTGGTGGCCATTGGCCACGGCCACTTGGCCACCATGGCCACCTTCCGCCGGCCGCCACACCGGCCGGGGCGAGCCGAATTCGCCCCGGCCGGTATCCATCCGACCCAACGGAGGACCCGATGACCACTGGCGACTACCCGATCCTGTTCGCCGAACCCCACGGCGATGACCCTGCCGAGGCCGGCGCGCTGCGCGCCCAGGTGCTCGCGTCCGCGCGACTCCTGCTCGCCCCCGACCGGCGCGTGACCATGGCCGAGCTCGGTCGGCACGCCTGGGCGCGGCTGACCGCGCAGGATCGCGCCGCCGCGGTGCCGGAGCTGATGGCCACGTACATCACCCGCGTGCAGCGGGAGGTGGCCGAGCGTGTGTACGCCAACGACGCGGCAGACGCGGCGGTGAGCACGTATCTGCGCGCCATCGACGTGCCGATGCTGTGGGACTCCCACCAGGCGGCCGGCGGGTCGGACGAGGCGACCGTCGACCGCCAGGCGCTGCTCAACATCTTGTGTGAGATCGAATTGCTGTACCACCGGCTCGCGATGGCGCACCCCGCGGCGGGGCAGGACTGACCGCCCAGTGACCCGAGCCGTACAGCCGACACTGCCCGGGGCCGAACCGCGTCGGGCGGGAGTCGGCCGCGCTCCGGCGATGAGCGAGGAGTCGCTGCTCGCGGCGATCCGCAAGCTCGCCAAGATGACCGGCGGCAGGTGGATGACGTATCACACCCGGTTCTCACGCGGCAGCGAACCAGGCTGGCCCGACCTGGTGCTGCTCTCGGTGCGCCAGCGCCGCCTGCTGGCGATTGAGCTCAAGCGGGAAGGCGAGCAGCCCACCGCCGCGCAAGAGCTCTGGCTAGGTGCTCTAGCCGCCGTGGGGATCGAGACGGGTGTCTGGCGGCCTGGTGATCTTCCCGAGATTGCCAGCGTCCTGCGCGGCCGTCGGATCGAGCCGGGGGAGTTCGGGGTCACACCGCTGTCCGAGGCTGAGGCGAGGTGGATGCGGTGAGCAGGCCCCGGCCCTGGCGTCCCCGGCAGGACGGCAGCGTGCACAGCTTCGACCACACGGCGCTGCGCGCCACGCCGGAGTACGTCGCGCTGCTCAAGGCCGTCGATGCCTTCTCGCGCGCCGCGCACGGGTTGAGCGACGAGCAGGTGATCGAGGCCGTGCGCAACACAGCGGCGCTCATGGCGCTGGGCGACCCGTGCCCGCGCTGCAGCGTCGGCGCCCGCCTGCGGCTCGCCGTTCCGCACAAAGCTGAGGCGAGCGCGCGAGGTGCGCGGGTGACCGCGTTCTATCTGTGCCCGACCTGCTCGACGGCCTGGAGCGCGCAGTACGCGGACCCGCAGGCGAGGGCCGAGGAATGAGCACGGACCAGGTCAACGCGGCCAAGGGCTGCCGGGCCGCAATCGCGGTCGTGACGGCCTGCCGCCACGGCGTGCCCGCGACCGTGGCCGACGCTGCGGGCGACGCGCCGCTGACCTGGACCGTCGTAGCGCTCGGCCACCTCGCCGCAGGACTGCTCGCCACGATGCCCGACGCCGAGGCGGAAGAGTGGCTGCGAGGCAAGGCGCTGCGGGTCGCTGCGGACCTCGCCGATCTGGAACAGGCGCACCGCAACCGCGACCGCGAGGCCACCTGACGCCGCACACAGACCCGGCCAGCCGCTACGCAACCGGCGCGCGGTGGCCGTACACGAAGGAGAGCACGATGCAGCAGGACGAGCCCGAGAGCATGGGCACGCTGCCCGCCCCGGCCGGGGCGGCGGTCGAGGCGCACAGCACCGGAGCGGGCGCGCCGTACGCCGAGGGCGCGCACACGCCGATGCACAGCCGCGTGGACGACGCGGGCGTCAGCCGGGTCGCCGAGCGGTTCGAGGACGCCCCGCGGGACGCCGGAGCGCGCCAGCCGGGGCAGGCGTAGCGACGATGACCCCACGGATCCGGCACGCTGCGTCCGACCTATCTAACCGTCCCCATGCACCGGTCACAGGTGACCGCTGATGGCCCGGGTCAGGTGGGCGCGCAAGTGTGCCGCACGGCGCAGGAATGGCCTGCCGTGCGGCAACTACGCGATCAGCGGCGGCAAGGTGTGCCGGGTCCATGGCGGTTCGGCCCGGCAGGTTCGCCGGGCCGCACAGCGCCGGCTGCTCGAAGCCTCGGCGTACCGGGCGTTGGCCGCGGCGATGGAGCGGCTCAAGCGCGAGCGGACGGATTGGGCGGTCGCTCGCGTCCTCGCTGCCTCTGACGTGCTCGGTATCGCCGTCGAGCAGCTGGTGCGCTCGGATGTCTGGTCGGCCGCCGCGATCTCCGATCACCCGGACCTGCACGCGCCGGAGCCGCGGCTACGGTTCGACCGGCGGTTCGGACCGCGCGGGACTGCGGCCACGCAGAAGGTGAAACGAGATGCCCCGTAGAGGCGGGCCGTACCCGAGACTCCGGCGCGACCTGGCGGTCAAGGTCGAGGAGGGTCACGCCGTCGTCCGGCTGATCCTCGCCGGCCACTCGATGCGGTCGGCTGCGGCGCAGCTCGGGCTGTCCGTGACGACGGCGTGGCGGCGGTACTGGTTCGTCATGGACTGGTCCCTGCCGCAGAGCTACGGCCGTCCGCGCGGCCCGATCCCGCCGCAGCGAGGCACGCGGGCCTGTCCTCGCGGCCGCCCGTTCCTGCCGACCCTCGACGCGGTCGACCGCCCACGACCGCGCGCCCGATCCGCTACCGCTCCCCGAAAGGACTGCTGATGCCCACGACCAGCACGCCACGTACACGGCCGCCGGACGGCTTCTACTCGGTGTGGGATGCCGCCCGGTGCAAGCTGACGCACTGGCACGTGACGGACCGTGGCCGCGGTCTCGCACCGTTCCCATCCGGCGCGAAGTACGGCCCGCCGAAACCCGGGTACGACCCGGACCTTGACCCGGAGGTCCGGCGCGAGGCGATGCGCCGCTGGAGAGAGGACCGCGACGCCTTTCTCGCCCTGGTCGTCGCGTCGATCGCTGCCGATCCGGACGCCGCCGGGCGGGCGTTCGTCCGCTGGACCGGGCGCTGTCAGTCCTGCCGGGCCGCGCTCAAGGTCGAGGATTTGCAGCCGGACGCCGAACCGGAGCAGTCGAGCGACCGCGCGTCGCACTCGCCTGCCGCCGCCCTGTTGGCCGCTGCCGTAGCCGGCCGCACGGTTGACGTACGGGTGCTGCTCGGCGACGCGGACCCGGCCGAGGTGATCGCGCAACTCGCCGAGACGATCGCCGTCCTCGCGCCGCTGACCGGCGGGAGGGCCTGAGCGAGGTGCAGCAGGTGGAGGCTGGAGCGGTCATCCTGACCGGTGCCGAGGCGGTTGCCCTGGCACGGATCGTCGCTGCCGGCCTCCCGATCGTCGAGCGTGTGGACGGCGGCCCGAGCGAAGCGGACCGTGCGCTTGTCGCGCAGGTCATCCGTGTTGCGCAACTGGCGCAACAGGCTGAGCGGCGGTTACGCGCTTCCGGTTGCGCACCCGCCCCCGAGGTGCGCGACGCTGGCGCATCCTCGTTGGAGACCTGGCCCGGGACTGCAGAAGCCGGGGCGATGTGTGGCGTATCTAGTGCGTATATACGGCGGCTAGCAAGCTCGAAGCGTCTGCAGGCGGAGCGCGATGGCCGTAAAGCGTGGCGCATAGAGCCCTCATCGCTTATGGAGTGGTCCGCGAGCCGCGCCCGCTGACGAGCACGGCCGAACGCAGGCCGAGAGGGGCCACGATGCCCGACGCCACCACCACCGCCACCGACGCGCCGGATGCGGGCGCACGCATCCGCGCCCTGATCGAATCGCTGCTCAGGCAGGCCGCCGACTACGACGAGTTCGGGGACAAGGTCGGCGGGGACCTCGGACCGCACTACAAGGATCTTGCACGCGCCCTGCGTTGCCGCGTAGCGGTCCTGCTCGGCCCCTACGGACTGGCGGCCGCACGCAAGGCGCAGCCCGCCGCGAGCCTGAAGCCGCGCGACTCGCGCGAGATCGGCGAGGCCGCCCGCGCGTACGTGGAACTGCTGACCGCACGCCGCGAGGGGATCGACGACGACGGCGCCCGGCTGCTCGCGGGCCGTGATCCGGGACCGGTCCTGTGGGTGGCGGTCACGGCCATGACATCCCTGCTCAACAAGGTCTCCGAGGAGTCCGCGCAGGACCTGATGTCCCGCTGGGGCGTGACTGCGGCGAACCTCGCCGAGGGGGTGACCACCGCCAATGGCTGACGGCGAGGAACTGCCCCCGGTCGTTGCGACGCTCCTAGGCGAGGACGCCGAGTTCCTGGCGATGCTGGACCGGGACATCCAGGCCGCCCGGGAGGCGGGCGTCGCGATCGAGACGGCGCTGACCGAAGGTATCGGCGCCGGCTTCACCTTCTCCGGCGGCCAGATCGGCAACGAAGGGGTGGGCGCCGCGGGCGAGGCGATCGGCGGGGAGCTGGCCGCCGGGATCACCGAGGGGGCGGCGGGGCTCGGCGAGGAGTTCTCCACTGAGATCACTCCCGAGATCGAGGCCGCGATCCGGGAGATGAACGGCCCGGTCGTTCAGTCCATGGCCGAGACCGGCGCGCAGGCGGGCGCGGCGTTCACCTCCGCGGCCGAGGAGGAGTTGGCGGCATGGCGTGGGGCCGTGGCTGAGGCCACGGCCATGGGCGCGTCCGTGCCCAGCCCGGTCGGCGACGTCTTCACGCAGGTCGACTCCGGGGCGATCAGCGCCGCCGACGCGGTGGCGCAGCTTGAGGCGTCCATGTCCGCCAGCGGGCAGGCGGCCGAGATCAGCGGCGCGCAGTTCAACGCCGCCGCCGCGGCGCTGCGCACCGTGGGCACCAGCAGCGGCCTGTCGATCGAGCAACTCAAGGCCGTCAGCGTCAGCTTCGCCGACGCGCAGGCCGCGGCCGAGCGCTACGGCACCTCCGAGGCGCAGCTCGCGCTGAGCACCAAGGGCCTGGAGGAAGCGCAGGCGGCCCTCGCCTCCTCGAACGCGACGCTGATGCAGAGCTACCTGGTCATGGCCTCCTCCGGGCAGGCCGACCTCGACGGGCTGCAGGTCGCCCTCGAGGACGTGGCCAGCGCGCAGGCGACCGTCGCGAGCATGGCGCAGGCCCAGATCGACGCGCTGACCGCGGTCAACCTCGCGGTGATCGAGGGCAGCGACGCGTTGATGAACGAGCAGGAGGCGCTGCGCTCGCTCGGGGTGGCGGCCCAGGTGACCGGCGTGGACGCCGAGGAGCTGTTCGTCCAGCTCAACGAGGGCACCTACGCCACGCTCAACCAGGTCGCCGCGGACGCCGAGGCCCAGCTGAAGGCGCTCGCGCTCGGCGAGGCGCAGAAGCAGCTCGCGGCCGCGAACCTGACCCTGGTGGACACCTACCATCAGGTGGCCAACGGTGTGGAGGTCTCCGCGCAGAAGCAGGCCGCGGCCCTGTCCGCCGCGGCGGCTGCGCAGCGTGAGGTCACCGCCCTGGGCGGCGGCGCGGCCGCCAGCCTTGGGCAGGCCGGCACGGCGGCGGAGGGCGCCGGCAAGTCCATGGGCGGACTGGCCGGGATCATGAACGGCCCGCTGATGCAGGGCATCTACGGCATCTCCGCGATCGCGTTCCTGCCGATGGCGCTCGGCCAGTTCGGCACGATGATCGCCGGGGCGTTCGACAACGCCGCCGCCGCCGCCTCGGACTTCACCTCGGCGGTGCAGCAAGACTCGAACGCGGTCGGCGACAACACGGTCGTCACCATCCAGAACGCGCTGTCCAAGAGCCAGCTGACCGGCCTCGCGCAGCAGCTGGGCGTCTCGCAGGCCACGCTGATCGAGTACGCGGCCGGGGAGAGCGCCGCGCAGACGCAGGTCACCAAGGCCTACGACGCCAAGGCGCAGTCCATGGCGCAGGCCGCGGACGCCTCCACCATGGGCGTGAGCGCCACGAACGCGCAGATGACCGCGCAGCAGAAGCAGCTGGAGCAGCTGCAGATCCAGAAGACCCAGCTGGACCAGGTGGCCGCCGCCGTGCAGCAGGCGGTGCAGCAGGACCGGGACTTCACCGCCGCCACCATGCAGGCCGAGCAGACCGAGCAGATCTTCAACGCGGCCCTGGACGACGGGCACACCAAGATGCTCGCGCAGGCCCAGTCCGGCGCGATGGGCACCGTGGCCACGCTCGGGTTCAGCGACGCGCAATCCGACCTCAACCACACCCTGGTCGAGGCCATCTCCCAGTACAGCGTGGCCGCCAACCAGGCCAGCGCGTACGAGAGCGCACTGCTCGCGCTCGGCGGCCCGAACTCGGGCATGGTCTCCGCCGCCCAGTACGGGATGCTGCTTCAAGGCGCCCTGGACGGGGTCACCCAGAAGATGCAGGACCAGGCGCAGCAGACCGCGCTCTCCGCCGTCGGCGCGCTGAACCTGGGCGACAACCAGACCGGCCTGAACGAGGCCATGATGAGCGGCGTGGAGGCCTTCTCCCAGGCCAACACGCAGGCCTCGGCGTATGCGACGATCCTGAGCGCGCTGGACCCGCACACCGTGAGCGCGGCGCAGTACGCGATGATCCTGCAAGGCGCCCTGGACGGGGTCACGAGCAAGATGCAGACCCAGGCCCAGCAGGCCGCCCTCTCGGCGGTCGGGGTGCTCGACCTGGGAGCCAGCCAGTCGAAGCTGAGCGAGACGCTGATGGGCTCGGTGCAGTCCTTCTCGCAGGCGTCCGCGCAGGCCTCGGCGTACGCCACGGTCCTGGGCTCGCTGGGTGCGCACACTGTGAGCGCGGCGCAGGAGGCCATGCTGCTGGGCGACGCGATCGACGCCACGGACGTCAAGCTCAAGGCGCAGGCCAGCAGCACCGCCCTCTCGGCGGTGGCCGCGCTGCAGCTGGGCGGCAACCAGGGCGCGCTGAACCTGGCGCTCTACAACGCCGTGGACGCCTACGCCCAGGCCAGCGCGCAGGCCAGCGGGTACGGCAGCGTGGTGACCGCGTTGAACGGCTCCATGCAGGGCATGCTGGCCGCAGAGGCGCAGGTCACCATCGGCCTGGACGGGGTGTCGAAGGCGGCGGCGTCCAACGGCACCAGCCTGGACATCAACAACGCCAAGGGCGCCCAGAACATCCTCACCTTCGACCAGCTCTCGCAGGCCGCGGACAAGGCCGCCGAGGCGGTCTACCAGAACGACGTGAACACCGGGCACGCCTCGCAGGCGTTCTCGGACGCCAACCGGATCCTGGGCGAGGAGAAGCAGGCGTTCATCGAGGCCGCGGACAAGGCGGGCTTCAACAAGGACAAGGTCAAGGAGCTGGCGGACCAGCTCTACCACCTGCCGCAGAACATCCCGATCGACATCAGCGCGAACACCGCCCCGGCGACCGACGCAGTGCAGTCGATGGTCGAGTACTTCGACCACGAGGTGGCCTACGTCCAGGTGTACGCGACACCCACGGGCCTGCCCGGCGGCAAGGCGCTGCTGCCCAGCCGGGATGCGGGTGGCCCGGTCGCCGCGGGCGAACCGTACATGATCGGCCTGAACGGGCGCCCCGAGGTGTTCGTGCCCGGCGCGGACGGCTACATCACGCCGATGGACATGCTCACCCCCGCGATGGCGGCTCCGGCTGCCGCAGGCGGTGGCGGCTTCGGTTACGGCGGTGGCTTCGAGCCGCCGATCGTCAACGTGTACGTCACGCTCGACAGCCAGGAGATCACCGCAGCCTCGCGGGTCGAGGTGCAGGGCTACGCCCGCTACAACTCGCTGACCGGGTTCGTCGGCGTCGGCAACTGACCGGCGCCTTGCGCCACGAGACGACAGGAAAGTCATGTCCACAGCAACCGCAGTCCGTAGCGCGGCGAACGCCTCAGTGCAGGCGGAACTCGACTCCCCGGAGCAGGCGCAGCGCGCCCTCGAACAGGCCGCGCTCCTCCGCTCGCACGCGGCCGGCGCCCGCAGCGACGGCGCCGCGCTCGTCCAGGCGGCGCGCGACGCCCTCGCCATGGCCGAGCGCCGCGCCCGCGTGCTCGGCTGGATCGCCGACGAGGCCGAGCCCCTGGCGGTCGAGTTCGAGACCCGCGCCCGAGTCGTCAACCATGTGCGCAGCTTCCGCGAGCAGCTGCCCGCCGCGCAGGCGGCTCGTGACGCGCTGGAGACCGAACTGGCGACGCTCACCGAGCGTGCCGCCGGACTGGAGGCGCGCCTGGCGGAGCTCGGCGGCCAGCACGAGGCCTTGGCGGCCCAGCTGACCGAGGCCCGCGCCGCAGGCGAGGTGATCGAGGTGGCCGGGATGCGCACCGCGCTCAACGCCCTAGAAGAGGTCGCGGCCGATCTGCGTGGGCAGCTGGCGGCGGTGCGCGGCCGGATGCAGGAGATCGGCGTGGCGGGCAATGACCGGCTCCTCGCCCAGGCGCACCACGAAGTCGAGGCGCTGAGCGAGCAGCACGCCCAGGGCATCGACGCGCTCGGACCGGACACGCCCAACGAGACGGTGCTGTCGTTCGTCATCCGACTGCTCGGCCACGCCGACCGTTGCGAGGGCGATGCCGAGCAGGCCCGGCACGCCGCCATTCTCGCGGTCCTCGACGGCGAGCCCGGGTTCACGGCGGTCATGCGCGAGGCCCGCGAGCGCCGCGCGGCGATCGAGCGGCGCAACCGGGGCGAGGACGGCGCGCAAGCCGCCTAGCCGTGTGAGAAGCCCGTGATAGGCCCCACTGAGCGGCTGGTCAGAGCCATAGACCAGCCGCTCACTTGATCTCGCAGCAAGCTCATTTGCTGGATTCGGCGGCGTTCCGGCGTCAGCTAAGCCGCCAGTCGTACACGCCGCCCTGCGCGTTGTACTCAACCATGACGGGTTGGTCGGCTCCGGTGAACAGGAACGGGATCAGCCCGGAGCGGCATGTGCCTGCGTGGTAAGTGAGGTTCGCGTCGTTCGGGTAGAGCGGCCCGGGCCAGTCCTGCGTCCCGTATGCGGACGGCGGGGTGTACGCCGCTCCTGCGGCGGTCAGTACGCTCAATGGGCTCCAGGTCAGGCCCACGCCGTTCCCGGACTTGTCGGCCGTGACGCACATCCGGACTCCGACGAGCGCGACCTTCGTCCCGGCTTTGGCAAGTTCCTGATTCTCTGTGCTCAGCGTAACGACCCGGTAGGACGTGGCCGTGACCTTAATCGTGACGCCGTCGCCGGCGTCGGCGAAGGTCTGCTCGGTACCGAGCGCAGGGGCTGCACTGCCGGACGGTGACGGGCTCGGGCTCGGTGAGCTGTTCGTACCGCTCGGACTGGCGCTCGCGCTCGGCGGGCTCGATGCTGTGGCCGTCGGGCTGGCGGTGCTGCTGCACGCTGCGACCGCCGCAAGTAAAGCGGCAGCGCTGGCGGCGAGGATGTTGCGGTTCATGGACCCCCCACTGGGTCGGCGTCTCGGCCGCCGATGACGCTACGCCGGGGCTGGGACGCGCCGCGGCGGATTCGCAGAATCGTGATGCAGTGTTCGGCGCCATGGGCGTCAACGCGACTTGCGGCGCCCGGTCGAGTCGAAGGCGTGCTCGGCGAGGTTGAGCGTGATGTCCTCGTCGGTGAAGCCGACCGCCCGGCCGAAGCGCGTGTGATGCAGCTCGTCCTTGTGGTCCTCCAGCCACCGCGCGCTGACGATGCCGCCGAGGATCTTGGAGGTCGTCTCGTAGTCGTGCAGTCGTGGAGCGGCGATTCCGTCGCACCGCTCGCATCGCTCTTCGGCTGGTTGACGTGCGCCGGTCATCGCGGTTTGCGGCAGCGGTCGCAGACAGGCGCGCCGGGTCCCTTGCTGCGCTGTTCGATCAGATCGAGTAGCTGTTGCTCTGACCACCGCGCTGACGCGCCGATGGACGTGCAGGGGATCAGCCGGGCCGCCGCCTTGCGCTTGAGCCAGTACGCCGAGACCAGCGGCTTGCCCTTGCTGTCCAACCCGAGGCGCGCGGAGGCCTGCTCGGCGTCGTAGAGGAGCTGACCAGTGTTCGATTGCGGATCATTCTCGACCATGGCACGGCCTCTCGTTCTTACGGAGAGGGTCGAGGGTGGCGATGGTGGCGCGCTATCGCTCGATCGGCGGACTCGGCGGCCGAGCGCGCTGAATGCCACCGTGTCGGGAATCGACTGACCATGGTTGCGGATAGCGGCGAGCCCACGGGAGGCACGCTGAACGCGCGGGCTGGGCGCTCGGTCAACCGAACGAAGCCGCGCCTGTTCACGCCGCAGGGTGCCTCCGAGTACGTCGACGGCGTGCGCTCCAAGCGCTGGTTCGAGGACCGGTGCCGGGCTTCGGAGATCGACTGCTACAAGCTCGGCGGCGGGTGGGCGATCCCGGAGTACGCGCTGCTCGACCTGCTCGAAAAGAGCTTCATCCCGGCCATGAACTGCCGGCACCGATTCTCGCGCTGACGCCGAGATCGACCGCGTCCCGCGCCGCAGGCGGCTGACCCGAGCTAAGCGACGCCCTCCACTGCCGACGCAGCATGGCCGCCGTCGACCAGCCGCAGCGCTCTCCGGCGCAGCTCGGGCGTGTCCGCGTCCTCGCCGAGTTCGGCTGCCAGCGCCGCGAGCTCGTCGCGGATCTCGACCAGTCGTGCCTCAATCTGCCGCGCCCTGGCCACGTCGATCACGCCCTGCACTCCTCCCGGTCAGTCCCGACCCTGGTCCACCATGGCACCACGCGTTGCCGCCAGTGGCGCGATCACGGAAACCGCCCGGCCGCGGCGCTCTCAGGCACGCCGCGGCCGGGCCGGCTACCGCGCATCCAGCCATGCCAGCGCCGCCTCGAGATCGGCGTGCAACCCGAACACCTTGTCCAGGCCCATCGTGCGCACCATGCTGCCGACGTGCGGGCTGCATCCGACCAGCGCGACCCGCCCGCCCGTCGCGCGGGCCCGCTTGAGGGCGCCGATCAGCACGCCGATCCCGGCGGAGTCCAGGAAGCTCACGCGCTCCATCACGACCGCGATGCGCAGCGGCCGGGGCGCGGCGAGCTGCGCCAGTTCCTCGCGCAGCAGCGGCACCGAGTAGCAGTCGACCTCGCCACTCACCTCCACCACCGCGCGGCCGCCGTCGATCCACGTCTCGACGTCCAGCCCGAGCCTGCTCACCGGCCCGCGCTCGGGCTGTCTCAGCGTGTCCACATCGTCACTCAAGCGCTCACGCGGCGCGCTCGGCAGCGGGTGAACGCCCGCGCGGGGCGTGAGAGCGGGGCGTGAACGCGAACCGCTCGGCACGGATCGGCCACGGCCTGTCACGGGGCCACTACGTGCGCTTATGCTGCGCCCTAGGACGACCAGCACCGGGGAGGCCGCCATGCCGACCGCGAACGCCGCGCTCGCCGAGCACATCGCCGAGGCCGGGGTCAGTCACGCGGGCCTCGCCCACCGGGTCGTCACCCTCGCCGCGAGCCGCGGCCTGCCGGCGCCGCGGTTCAACCACGCGAGCGTGGCGCGCTGGCTGCGCGGCGAGCAGCCGCGCGGACGGACGCCGGACCTGCTCGCCGAGGCCTTCACCGGGCTCCTGGGCCGCGAGGTGACCCGCGCCGATCTGGGAATGCGCGCGGCCACGGTGCCGCCGGATCTCGGGCTCGCCTATGAACTCGACCTCAACGCGGCGGTAGCCGCGGCGACTGACCTGTACGGGACTGACGTGCACCGACGTTCCATGCTCGCCCGCTCGACCTATACCGCCGTCGCGTACCTGGTGCCGGCGCTGCGATGGATGACCGCGCCGGCCGCGCAGCTGCTCGACCGGTCCGGGTCGCGCCGTGTCGGCGTGGCGAACGTGACCGCGATCCGCGAGGTGACCGCGACGTTCCGGCGCCTGGACAACCTGTTCGGCGGCGGCTACGCCCGCAGCACGGTCGTTCAGTACCTGGCGGACGAGGTAGCGCCGCTGCTGCGCGAGGGCGCCTATACGGCCGCGCTCGGCCGGGAGCTGTTCTCCGCCGCGGCGGAGATGACGCTGCTGGCCGGGTGGATGGCCTTTGATCTGGAGCAGCACCCGATCGCGCAGCGGTACCTGATCCAAGCGCTGCGGCTCGCGCACGCCGCCGGGGGCCAGGCGCTCGGTGGCGAGATCCTGGCCGCAATGTCCTGCCAGGCCGCCTACCTCGGCGACGGCAACGGCGCGGTGGACATGGCGCGCGCTGCCGGCCAGGCTGCACGTTCCGCCGGATCTGCCGCGCTGCTGTCCGAGTCCCTAGTCAGCGAGGCGCACGGGCACGCCCTGGCCGCGGATCCGCGGGCCTGCGCTCTCGCCCTGGTCGACGCGCACCAGGCCCTCGACCGTTCGACGCCGGGCGGCGAACCGGCCTGGCTCGGGTACTTCGATGCCGCCTACCTCGCGGCCAAGACCGGCCGGGCGCTGCTGGACTGCGGCGACCCGACGCAGGCAGCGATCTCGATGCGCGCCTCGCTCGAGATGGCCGGCGGATACTCGCGCGGCCGCGCGTTCAACCTCGCGCTGCTGGCCGGGGCGTTGCTCGACTCCGGGCGGGTCGAAGAGGGCTGCGCTACCGGGCGCCAGGCCCTCGACGCCGCGGACGGCGTGGAATCGGCGCGAGTGAACGGCGAACTCGCCTCGCTCGCCGCCCGGGCCAGCCGTCACCGCGGCGCGCTGCCAGTGCGCGAGCTGCTGCCCGCCCTGCCTACCGCACGCCGAGGCGTTCGCGCGCTGCCAGCAACCCGATAACCGACGCGGCGCCGAGCGTCATCCCGGCGACCATCGCGGGCACGTCGGCGAGCGGGATCCACCGCACCTCGGCGCCCTCGTTCACGTCCATGGCAGCGCCGTCGACCGCGCGCGGCTCGAGGCCGAGATACACGTGATTGGGTGCGGTCGCGGTGCCGGTCATCGGCTCGAACGTCACCAGGTGCTCGACCCGGCCGGGGCGCCACCCGGCCTCTTCGACCGCCTCGCGTTCGGCGCACGCCGCCGGGTCCTCGAACTCGCCGTCAGGGCGCCGGTCGAGGTAGCCACCGGGCACCTCCCACACGTCCAGATCCGGGATGAACCGGTGCCGACGCATCATCAGCACCTCGCCCCGCTCGTTGACCAGCACGCACATCGCGGCCGGGTCCACGCGCAGCACGACCTGGGAGAACTTCATGCCGTCCGGCAGCAGCACGTGCGCGACGGTCAGCCGACTGTGCCGGTTGACGGCTGCGGCGGGAAGGGTGATCGGCTGCTCGCGAACCTGCCAGCGGGGCGCCTCAGTGTCGGTCACGCCACGACCGTACCTGAGCGCCAGCCCGTCACTGTCACCCGGATGCGGGCAGCCCGAGCGGCGTCACGGGCCCAGCGGGACGCTGGCAGCATGACTGAACTTCGCTGGCTTGGCGCAACAGGATTGGACATCGAGCCGCTCGAGTTGAACGAACACGGCTACGGCACCGGACACGCGATCGAGGCCAAGGCAGTCGCCCTAGCTGGCCCATGGTTGCTGGTCGAGCGCGGCGATGGGACGTTCGAGATCCTTCCAGAGCACCGAGTCGCATGGATTCGCCTCGACAAGACGGCGACGCGGTTTAGGGACGTCTGAGGCGCTTGCCACGGCATCAAATGACAGGTGTTGCGCCGCAGGTCACGATATGTGCACTCACGGGATTCTCACCGGTCGTCAGCCGTCCGGAGGTGTCTGGTCGTGCCGCTGCCGGATCGTCTCCGGGTCGTACACGTACCACTCCGGGAGGCTCGCCGGCTGGCCGAAGTTGACGAACGTCCAGCACACCCAGCGGTCATGCGCGAGGTCGTGAACCCACTTGTGCACGCGGGCTGGCCGCCACTGA
>Ga0070739_10005643_pt1 | contig 14160 bp, 11 predicted proteins | sample Coa_R1_7_FD_66445 | JGI IMG/M metagenome (GOLD analysis project Ga0070739, IMG submission 66445) | Surface soil microbial communities from Centralia Pennsylvania, which are recovering from an underground coalmine fire - Coalmine... | ecosystem: Environmental > Terrestrial > Soil > Unclassified ... | reverse complement strand
GATCACAGCGCGGCCGGCTTCGTCGGCGGCGGCTATATCGGCCAGGTACAAACGAACGGCCGGCCGATCGAGACGACGGCGGTGCCGCCTGGGACGCCCGCTTGGGGATCGCAATGGAAGCAAGCCATTCGCGACAATTATCTGAGCACGATTAATGCTGGTGGCGCCTGTCACGGCTCGATGTACAGCTACCGTGACAACTATTTGAGCCTGGATCCGACCTATAAGGATAGGTTTGGTCGTCCACTGGTTCGCTTGACTATCGATCTTCACGAGAACGAGCTCAAGATGAGCGCGTTTCTCACGGACAAATACGCCGAGATTCTCCAACAAATGGGCGCTAAGCAGGTCGTCAAGCATCCCCGCAGAGGTCCCTATGACGTCACTCAGTATCAGACGTCACATCTCAACGGCGGAGCGGTCATGGGCGACAACCCCGGCAACAGCGCTCTGAACAAATATCTGCAGAGCTGGGATGTGCCCAATCTGTTCGTCATGGGCGCGACTGCCTTCCCTCAGAATCCAGGTTACAACCCGACCGGAACGGTAGGTGCCCTGGCTTTTTGGGCGGCGGCTGCTATCCGATCGCAATATCTAAAAAATCCAGGCCCACTCGTGCATGCGTGATCGACGGCCATATACCGCGTCCGTCGGATGCACGTTCATGCTCAGCGTCGGGCTGAGCGTGCCGGTTGCGGCCCAACACGGCGGCATCGACAAGCAGGATTTCAACCAGGTCGAAAAGGGTCATTACCTGACTATCGTCGGCGATTGCGCCGCCTGCCACACCTTGCCGGGTAGTGGCCACGAGTTTGCCGGTGGGCGCGCAATCGAAACGCCATTCGGCACATTGCTCGCACCGAATATTACGCCTGACCCCGTCACCGGCATCGGTGCCTGGACCGACGAGGAATTCATCAATGCGCTGACCAAAGGTACAGGCCGTGGCGGCACACAGCTTTATCCGGCGATGCCTTACACCTATTACACCAAGCTGACGCGTGAGGATGCCTTGGCGATTCGCGCCTACCTCAACACCGTTCCGGCCGTGCACAATCCGGTTAAATCGAATGAGCTGCCGTTTCCGCTGAATATCCGGTATGGCATGACCGTATGGGACTGGCTGTTCTTTGCGCCGGGAGTTTTCAAGGTCGATCCTAACAAGAGTGCCGAATGGAATCGCGGTGCATACTTGGCCGAAGGCTTGGCCCACTGCGGCATGTGTCACACGCCGAAAAATTTCCTGGGGGCTGATGACAATGGCAAATCGCTTCAGGGCTACAATCTGCAAGGCTGGTTTGCCCCAAACATCACCAATGATGCTCGGCTCGGCGTCGGCTCGTGGTCGATCGATCAGATTGCCGCCTACCTGAAAACAGGCCAGAACGGCATCACACTCGGCAACGGCCTGATGTCCGAGACCATCCACTTATCGACCTCGCACATGAAGGATGAGGATCTTAAGGCGATCGCCATCTATCTGAAGGACCAAGGCGAAGCCGGCAATTCAGCCGGCGGTCAGGCGCAAAACAGTCCCCAACCGGACCAGAATGTCACAAAGATCGGCGCGCGCATTTATGCCGACGAGTGCTCAGGATGCCACAAGCCGGATGGCCGCGGCGAGCCCGGCCTGTTCCCTTCTCTGCACGGCACATCCTTCGTGCAACAGGCTGATCCGACCACCCTTGTGCGCGTTGTACTGCGCGGCGCGCTGAGCGTCGCAACCAACGCGGCGCCGACCGCGCCGGAAATGCCGGCATTCGAATGGCTCTTGAATGACGATCAAGTCGCTGCCGTGCTTACCTACATTCGAAGCACGTGGGGCAATTCCGCTCCGGCAGTCAGCGGCGATCAAGTCCGCAAGGAGCGTGCCGCGCTCGTCCAACGCAGCGATTGACTGGGCCGGTGACGGCTCCGCGGCGCGGCAAGCCGGGAGCCCATCAGGCGAAATAAACCAGCCAGATGATGGCGAACACAATGACTAGCGCGCCGAGCCCGAACGCCAGCACATAGCGTACATTCTGGCCCATAATTCCTTGCCGCGCCCGTTGGGCCGGTACGACCCGCTGCTGCTCCGGCGCCGACCATTCGCGATGCTCTTGGGCACTTTCATTGCGTGCGGTCATGGAAATTCTCCACGGTTTTCGGTTCGCGATGACTCTTACATCGCGTTCGGCGGCCCAATGGCCCGGCTACAGGAGACAAAATGCAGGACGGACCGGTCGCCTGTTTTGGTTCGCCCGCCGTAGGAACTGCCTACGGCTGCGAGTTCAGCCAATCGTCAATATCCTTGCGCACTTTATCTTTCGCGAGACCGTAGCGCTGTTGGATCTTACCCTCGAGCTGGTCTCGCTGGCCATTCACCTGGCTAAGATCGTCATCGGTCAGTTGACCCCATTTTTGTTTGATCTTGCCTTTGGCTTCTTTCCAGTTTCCTTCAATCCGGTTCCAATCCATGCGATCGTGCTCCTGCCAATCCGCTGTGTCCAAACGCCAACGCAATGCGTTGTGGCGAGTTCCCCGCTAGACGCCGCGGAATAGCTGGCTCGGAACAAACGATCTGCGCAACGATTTGTCATTCCGACCGCTTCGGGAGGATTGGTGGAGCGAAAGCCCATATTTCTTCAGGGCGCCCGCTTCGTGTTGACACGCCTCGGCGTCTTGTCGGCTCATCCAGCCGCCTTTCTGGTGGTTGCGCTTTATGCGGTCGCGTGGGCTGTGTTCGACTGGCACAATTTCAATTGGGGTTCTGCCGCCACCATTGCCACGTTGTTCATGACACTGCTCATTCAGCGGGCCGAGCACCGCGACACGCAAGCCATCCACGCCAAGCTTGACGAATTGTTGCGCGCCAACGACGAGGCGCGAACCGAGCTGACGAAGCTTGATCAGCAGGAGCCCGAGTTAATCGAGCGACATCGTCAACGTGCCCAAGCTCGGGATCGCGACCGAATAGCCGAAAATGAAAACGGGCACCGCGCCGAACGGCGGGTGCCCGGCAATTCTGCTGCGTGAGGACCCTGCGTCAGGCGGCCCTGCGATTAACTTGCGCTTCGGCCATCGCGGTGAGCTTCTTATCGGTTGCCTTTTCTTCTTCCAGAGTCTGCTCAAGCGGTCCGACGCAGTCCTGCCGCCCCAACTGCTTGGCCCATGCGATCAAAGTCCCGTAGCGGGTCATTTCATAATGTTCCACCGCTTGGGCCGCCGCGATTAGCGCAGCGTCGAGCACGTTCGTGTCCGCGACCTCCCCGGCCACATCATTGGCTTCCTCAATGATGCCGTCGATCGCCGGACAGTCCACCCCTTGCGCTTTGATGTCGAGCTTTTGAAAGATCTGCTCCAGCCGCTTCACATGAGTCTCGCTCTCACGCAGGTGTGTCTGAAATCCCTGCTTGAGCTGCTGGTTGTGAGCTTTTTCAACCATGTCGGGAAGCGCCTTCACGATCTGTTTCTCCGCGTAATAAATATCGCGCAGCATGTGCACGAATAGATCGTTCATGTTCTTGATGTCCTTGGTGAACAGTCCCATGGTGGTTATCCTTTTTCACGCGCGTTGGAACCGACGGCGGCTGATGCGCACTCCGTCCTGGCGGAGCAACGTGTGATGCTACGGTCAGTTCCGCGGTGTTGCCCGAGAGTGCTCTGCAAGCTGTCGCGCGCCCGACACAACGCGCGGACGCGCGTCACCACGCATTGCGCAAAGGAAGGGCAGGCGGGGTGCGCACCGCCCAGCGATGCCAGGTCAGTCCCTGCGACGTGCCCGATCCCGCCGCAAGCAGCCTCGAATAGAGTCGTGAGTTTCGTCGTAGGATACGCGAATCGTGGAGTTCCATCCGGCTGCGAATAGCCCACGGTACTGTTCGCTTCCAGTTGGGCTCCGCTCGACTCGAACGGCATCGGGGGATCGCATCGGCATGAAGGACCAGCAGCAAGATCGAGGCCGCACCAATCCGGCGTTCAGCAGCCGAAAGCTCAAGCTCGGCACGTTTCAGACCAATCTCGACAGCGGATGCGTGATGTCGGATTTGGACGGTCGGCTCGAGATCACCTGGCCGAACACGGTCGCGCTGGCCCAGCTCGCCGACGCCATGGAGTTCGAAGCGCTCGTGCCGGTGGCGCGTTGGCGCGGTTTCGGTGGCGCGACGAACCCGCAAGGGCCCGGCTTTGAGACCTATACGTGGGCGGCGGGCATTGCCGGGGCGACGCGCAATGCAGGCGTCATTTCGACCTCGCACGTGGCGCTTAATCACCCCATCATCGCCGCCAAGCAAAGCACCGTCATCGATCACATTTCCGGCGGCCGCTACACGCTGAATGTGGTGAATGGCTGGAATTTCCCCGAAATGGAGATGTTCGGCCTATCGCTCCTCGCTCACGATGAGCGCTACGCCTGTGCCGAGGAGTGGCTTGGCATCGTCAAGCGGCTATGGACGGAGGACGATCCATTCGATCATGAGGGAAAATTCTACAGGATCAAAGGCGGATACTTGCAGCCGAAGCCAATTCAGCATCCATATCCTGCGATCATGAACGCGGGATCGTCCGAGCGCGGCCGTCGCTTCGCCTGCAAGTACTGCGACCTGATCTTTACCAATATCCGCAGCCATGACATGACGACCAATGCCGCGCATGTGCAGGGTTATCGTCGGCTCGCGCGCGAGGAATTCGGCCGCGAGGTACGGATTTGGACCAACGCCAATATCGTTCAGGCCGAGACGGAGAAGGAAGCCCGCGACTTCTACCATTATTACGTGCACGAGAAAGGCGATTGGGCGGCGGCCAAAACCGTGATCGATACGATGGGTGCCGAAATCAACCAGCGCAACTATCCGGAAGAGCGCCGCAAGGCCATGGCCGAGATGATGATCTCGGGCTGGGGTGGGTTTCCATTGATTGGCACCAACGAGCAGATCGTCGACGGTCTCGTGCGGCTATCGCAGGTCGGCTTCGACGGCGTGCTGTTGTCCTGGCCGCGCTACATCGAAGGCATGCGCGAATTCCGCGCTACAACATACCCGCTGCTGCAACAAGCCGGGTTGCGCGACCTATAGCGGGAATTCCGTCCGCAGCGCGAATTCCGTCCGCGCGCGATCCGCGCTACGCTGGAGGCTGCCAATAAGGAGGAGATCGCGATGACGGCGCTAAGGCAAAGTTACGTCCATGGCGCAAGCGACAAGCCGCTGATCGGCGACACGATTGGACAATTCTTCGATGCGGCATGCGAACGCTGGGCGACGCTGCCAGCGCTCGTTGTGCGTCACCAGAATGTGCGGATGAGTTATGGGGATTTGCGCCAAGCCGTGGACCGCTTGGCCGCCGGACTGTTGGCGTTGGGACTTGCGCCGGGCGATCGCATCGGCATCTGGTCGCCAAACAATTCGGAGTGGGTGCTCACCCAGTTTGCCACGGCGAAAGCCGGACTCATCCTGGTCAACATCAATCCGGCCTATCGGGTCGCGGAATTGGAATACGCGCTCAACAAGGTTGGCTGCAAAGCGCTTATTCTTGCCGAGCGTTTCAAGGGCTCGGAGTATGTCGGCATGCTGCGCGAGCTTGCGCCCGAACTCGGTGGTGCAACGCCCGGCGGGTTGCAGTCGGTGCGCTTGCCGGCTCTGCGCTCGGTGATCCTCATTGGCGAAAGCTGGCATCCGGGGACTTTTCGCTTTTCTGAAATCATGACGCGCGGCACGGCCGCTGAAGCGGCGCGCCTGGCCGAGCTCAGGCCGCTGCTGCAATTCGACCAGCCGATCAACATTCAATTTACGTCGGGCACCACCGGCTTTCCCAAGGGCGCGACATTGTCGCACCACAACATCCTTAACAATGGTTTTTTCATCGGTGAGGCGATGAAATTGACGCCTGAGGACCGACTCTGCATTCCGGTTCCGCTCTACCATTGCTTCGGTATGGTGCTCGGGAACCTCGCGGCGGTCACCCACGGCTCCTGCATGGTCTTTCCCGGCGAGGGCTTCGATCCGCTGGCGACGCTGCAGACCGTTGCCGAGGAGCGCTGCACCGCTCTGCACGGGGTGCCGACGATGTTCATCGCCCAGCTCGATCACCCCGAATTCGATCGCTTCGATCTGACCTCATTACGCACCGGCATCATGGCGGGTTCGCCGTGCCCCATCGAGGTCATGAAACGCGCTGTCGCCAAGATGCATCTGTCCGAGATCACTATTGCCTACGGAATGACCGAGACTAGCCCAGTGAGCTTTCAGAGCTCGACTGAAGACCCCCTGGAGCGCCGCGTCTCGACCGTGGGCCGTGTGCAGCCTCACATCGAAGTCAAGATCGTCGATCTGCAGGGCCGGATCGTGCCCCCGGGCACGCCAGGGGAATTACTGACGCGCGGCTATTCGGTGATGCTCGGCTATTGGGGAGATGAGGAACGCACCCGCGAGGCGATCGATGCAGCGCGCTGGATGCATACCGGCGATCTCGCCACCCTCGATGCCGAGGGTTATTGCAACATTGTCGGGAGGATCAAGGACATGGTGATTCGTGGCGGCGAGAACGTCTACCCGCGCGAGATCGAGGAATTCCTGTACCGCCATCCCAAGATTCAGGACGTTCAGGTCATTGGGGTACCGGATGATCGGTATGGCGAAGAAATCTGTGCCTGGGTCAGGCTGCGGCCGGGCGTCAGCGCCACGGAAGAGGAAATACGCTCATTCTGCCGCGATCAAATCGCTCATTTCAAGGTGCCGCGTTACGTCAAATTCGTGGATGAATTCCCGATGACCGTCACCGGTAAAATCCAGAAATTCATTATGCGCGAGCAAATGATCGCCGAGCTTGGCCTTAAGGTGCAGAAGACCGCGTGAGCGCCGAGTTCGGCGAACCTCATCGCATTATGTCATGGGCGGCCGGACGACGTGCCGGCCGGGACGACCAAATCCGAGTGCGTTTCGCATTTTAAACGGCTCGGCGATCTCTTCCTCGGTCATGGCCTCTTCGATGTGCGGCTGCGTGAGATGCCAAGGCATGCCGATCACCGCTACGCGTGGTCCGCAGTAGCCGAGCACGGCCGATCGAATCTGCCGCGCGCGCTGGTTGGTCAGCAGATATTCCCACCAATGATGCTTGATCAGCTCCGGGATCAGCACGGCGATTGTGCGATCGGGATGCCGTTCCTCGAGCTCCTTGATCAGCTTCAGGAGTGGAGCATGGATGCGCCGGTAAGGCGCGCTCAGGTATAGAAGCTGCGGTGGGCTCGCGTCGTTGTCCGCTTCAGCGGGCGCTTCAACCGCGGCGGCCCATTGTTGGCGCAATCGCTTTTCACTCTCCTTGATGTCCGGCCCTTCAAGCGCAGCCAGATGGACGGCCGTGACGTCGGGCGATAGTTGCATCGCCAAACGCAACGCCCGGTGAATCATGCGATTCCACTCCCGCATCGGCACCAGAACGATTGGCGGCTTGCCGCGGTGGAGCTGCAGTGTCGCGGTGTCCTTCAGTCGTTCGTGGATGATCGCGTAGTAGCGATGGATGGCCTTCAGCAATGCGATCGCGCACGGAATAGTGACGATGGTTATCCAGCCGCCCTCAATGAACTTGGCGACCACGATGATCGCCAGTGCGCTCGCAGTTGCCGTCGCTCCGACGCCGTTGATGATAAGATGCGACCAGATCGTGTGCCGTCGCCCGGAGCCGCGTTCGCGCAGCCTGCGTCGCCAGTGTGCCACCATGCCGGCCTGTGACATGGTGAATGTCAGGAACGCGCCAATGGCGAACAGCGGGATCAATCGATCGGTGATGCCTTGGAAGGCGATGAGCAAGAGTCCAGCGGCGCAGGCGAGATAAATTACGCCCACTGAGAACACGAGGCGCCGGCCAACAATTGCGAATGGCCGCGGCAGAAATTCATCCTGGGCGACGACGCGGCAAAGGCGGGGAAAGCCCGTGAAGCTGGTGTTCGCCGAAAGACACAATATGCAGAGCGCACTGCTGATCGCCACGTAATAGAATGGCCCTCGTCCCATGACGGCGCTGACGAGCTGCGACAACACGCTTTGGTAGCCTGGCTGCGTCTGATCCATCGCCATGATGCCGTAGGACATCGCAAGATAGGCGATCCCACCGAGCAATATCGCCAACGTGATCACGATGACGGCCAGCGTCCGGCGCGCATTGCTGACGCGGGGCTCGCGAAATGCACCCACCCCATTACTGACCGCTTCCACACCGGTCATGGCCGTGCAACCACTGGCGAATGCGCGCAAAACCAGCCAAATACCGATGCCTTCGACGGCCTTCGGCGGCGATGGCGGTGCAATCGCGGGCTGCACATGGCCGCTGCTGCTCAGCACGTCATAGCCGCCAAGCGCTATGACTACGATAAAGCAAGCCATGAACAGGTAGGTCGGCAGCGCAAAGATGCGACCAGATTCCATGGTGCCGCGCAAATTCGCCAGCGTGAGCACGAGAAGCACGCCGAGACAGAGGGGAAGGGTATAGGGATGCAAGGTCGGCACGGCCGACACCAGCGCCGCGACGCCGGCCGAGATTCCGACGGCGACGTTGAGCACGTAATCGATCATCAATGCCGTCGCGGCAAGGAGGCTCGCATTGAGCCCCAGGTTTTCCTTTGAAACCGTGTAGGCGCCGCCGCTCTTTGGATAAGCTTCCACCGTCTGCCAGTAGGAGAAGAACAGGATCCCCAGCAGCACGAGGATGACGAGCATGATGGGGCCGATGTAGGCGAGTGCGCTTGCGCCGGCCGCAGCAAGAATGGTGAGGGCCGCCTCGGGGCCGTATGCCGAGGAACTCAAGCCGTCGAGCCCCATCGTCGGGACGCCCTCCAGAACGCCAATCTGGCGCTGGCGACTTTCCCGATTTGCAAGCTGGCGTCCGAGAATGAGACGGATAAAGTCCTGCAGCAGCCGTGCCCGGTCTTGCGTACCGGGGGTTTGATTGCGCTCCATCAGGGCGATCCGGGGGTGATTGCTTCTTGCCGGTGAATTGTCGCTTTTTGTCTACACAACGCGCTGCGCCGCCCGGATGGCTCAGCGGGATCTCGGAATGAATGGCTCGGGCTGCCCGCCAAGCACATCTTTGTTAACGTCCCTGGACGGAGGGCGTTCCTACGCCACGTCCCTTAATTAACATAATTAGCAAGAGATGCTTTCCGCTGGCTGCCAGGGACGCCGTCACCAGCGCACTGCGTCCGCCCTGGCACATGAACAATGATGGAATTCCTGAAAGACCCCGACGTCACGAAAGAATATGTTCGCGACGGAACGCTGCTGCGGCAGTTGAGTTACGCTCAGAGAACACGGTCGGACTGCCGCGGCAGCATGCCTTGAGTCCATTTGGCGGTTCGAGAGGGACAACAGGAGACGCAGGAATGAGGAATAGATTGCTCACCACGGCGGCCGCCATCGCATTTATCGGCGGCACCGCAGTTGCCATGGCGCAAACCGGGGGAACCTCCGGCCAAGGCGCGACGTCCGGCCAAGGCGCGACGGGCGGTAGCGCGCAACACCAACCGATGCAGCCTAGCACCGCTGGGCATAAGGAGACCGGCGCGCCCAGTAGCGCTCAGAACGAGAGCTCGAAGAGCTCTCAGAGCAAGGGCCTATCGGAGAACAATCAGCAGGAAGGCAAGTCGACCAAGGGCATGTCGCAGAATGAGGAGCGCGGCAAGTCCAGCAAGGGTCTTTCTCAGAACGAGGAGCGCAACGGCAATAAGGGCATGTCCCAGACCGAACAGTCCAATAAAAAGGGCATGTCCCAGAATAATGAGGAGCGGAACAGAGGCGTCTCGGAAAACGAGCGCAACCGCAATAATAAGGGCATGTCGCAAACCGAGGAACGCAACAACAAGGGCTTCTCGGAAAACGAGCGCAATGGCAAGGCGCAAGAGCGCACCGGGCAGACGCAAGAGAACGGCACCAGCCAGACCAGCGTATCTTCTTCCCGGACCAGCGGTGGCAACGTGCAGCTCAGCGAAGAGCAGCGCACCCACATCAAGACGATTATTGGGCGTGACCGCCACGTCGCGCGCATTGATCACCCCGACTTTACTGTGAGCGTCGGTGCGTCCGTCCCGCGCAGCGTGCATGTCGCAACGCTGCCGGCCGAGATCGTTCGGATCGTGCCGGAGTACCGCGGCTTTGATTACATCGTGGTCGGCGATCAGCTCTTGATCATCGACCCGCACACGATGGATATTGTCGCCATACTGCCGGCCTAGTAGGCTACCGCTGTCGGCACAGGGCCCGCGCCGGGGTTTGACCCGGGGCGGGCCTTAATTATTTTTGCGTCGCGAGGCGGCGACGAGTGCCATCGGGTGATTCCAGCTCAGTAGGAGCATCGCCGATCTCGGCACATTGCCGAGGATCACGAAGGCCCGACCAATTTCGCGCGCGCATCGCTGTAGTCATCGAGAGGCTAGGCGGCGCGATCAAGTTCGCTCACATCACCGGCGGCGGGCTGAAACGTCCGGCCTATGCCGAGAGGCCGGGCCAGCTGCGGGCGCTGCGCTGCGACTCAGTTCCGTTCGATGTAATCTTCGTGCCTCGTCGCTCGCTCAGGATCCGTCATGCCCGATCCCTCCGAAAAAGCCGCTGCCGCAGCCGAATCGCCACCGGCGTTGGAGCCCGCCATCCGTACCGTCGCCATGCCGGCCGATACCAATCCGCACGGCGATATTTTCGGCGGCTGGCTCGTCTGTCAGATGGATTTGGCCGGCGCTACGGTCGCGACGCGCCGTGCCGGCGGCCGCGTGGTGACGGTCGCCATTACCGCCATGGTGTTTCATCGGCCGGTCTGCGTCGGCGACGAAGTGACTTGCTACGGCAGCATCGAGAAGATCGGCACGACGTCCATTGCGGTGAAGATTGAAAGCTGGGCACGGCGCGGGACCGCGACCACCCCGATAAAGGTTACGGAAGGCCTCTTCACTTACGTGCGTGTCGGCGCCGATGGTCGGCCGCAGCCGATCAGCCCGCCATAGCGAACATTCCGCGCCGCCGGCATAGGTTGTTAGGCGGCATCCTCTATCGCTGCGCCGGCATAATAGGTGGCGGCAAAATTGAGCTCGGCCGGCGGAACAGGGCGCTGGAACAGGTAACCCTGCAACGAGGTAACGCCGGCCAGCCGCAGCAGGCGGTGCTGATCGGCGGTCTCCACCCCCTCGGCCGTGGTCGCGATGCCGAGGCTCTCCGCTAACGTGAGCGTCGCCGATATGATTGCCGCGCATTCGCTACGTTTGGTCAGGTTTTGCGTAAACGACTTGTCGATCTTGATTCTGTCGAATGGGAACATCGCCAACTGGCTAAGCGACGAGTATCCCGTGCCAAAGTCGTCGAGCACAATGGTGATGCCGAGAGTCTTGAACTGATGCAGCGTGGGCAAGCAATCTGCGGCCGATTCGATCAGTGCCGTCTCGGTTACTTCAAGCTCCAAGCGGTCGGGGCTCAGTCCCGAATCGGTCAGCGCCGCCATAACCGAATCGGCAAGATTTGGCCTTTTGAACTGCATCATTGAAAGATTGACGGCGACTTTGATTCCGCGGGGCCACTTCGCCGCTTCGGCGCAAGCGGTTCTGAGAACCCACTCGCCGATTTGGGTGATCAGCCCGGTTTCCTCGGCCAAGGGGATAAACGAGTCGGGGAAGATCAGCCCCTTGTTTGGATGGCGCCATCGTATCAGCGCCTCTGCACCCGATATTTTGCCGGTGCGGGCCTCCAAAATCGGCTGATAATGCAGTTCCAGCTCGTTCTGCTGGATGGCCCGGCGCAGGTCGCTTTCGATCTCCTGACGCGCCGATGCAACCGCGCTCATCTCCGGATCGAAGAAGCAATAGCCGTTGCGGCCCGCCCCCTTGGCGCGATAGAGGGCGAGATCCGCCATCTTCAGGAGTTCATCGCCGTTGCCTTTGTGTTCGGCCAACGCGATGCCGATGCTCGTGCCGATGGCAATTTCGCCGCCATCAATGGCAAAGGGACTGGCAATCGCCGCAATAATGCGGCTCGCCAGCGATGCCGCCGCCTCGCGGGGGTCGGGGTCACCGGCCTGAATGATTGCGAACTCATCGCCGCCAATGCGGGCAAGGACGTCGGTTTCGCGCAACAGCGCCTTGAGGCGGCCCGCGACTTCGGTCAATAGCCTATCGCCGGCCGGGTGACCGAGGCTGTCGTTCACCTGCTTGAACCGGTCGAGGTCGAGCAGCAGCACCCCAAACGGCTCTGCGCGGGTTCGCCATCGCGCCGCGGCTTCGTCGATCTTCTGCAGCAGAGCCGTGCGGTTCGCCAGCCCGGTCAACCCATCGTGGTGAGCCAGATAGGCGATGCGATGTTCCGCCTTTTTTCTTTCGGTAATGTCGTCGATCACGGCAATGAGGTACTTCGGCTCACCCTTTTCGTCTCGAACGACGAAGCGCCGCGTGCCCTGGATGCGCTGAATGCCGCTCGGGTTTTCAACCTCGTATTCCTTGTAATAGGCGCCGTTGCCGGCGTGCGTCGACTCGGCGTCGGCGCGATCCATGAACTCTGCGTCTTTCGGCTTGAAAATGTCGAAAACGGTCTTGCCAAGAATGTCGTCGCGCGGCATCTCGACCATCGCTTCGAATGCCCGGTTGACCAGAATGTATTTGCGGGTCGTCGCATCCTTAACGACCACCGAGACCGGAATGTTTTCAATGATGGAATTGAGAAAATGCTTCGTTTCGTCCAAGGCCTTTTCGGCGCGGCGCTGCTCGGTAATGTCGACATGCGTTCCGACCCAGCCCCCACCGGACATCGGTTCGTGGTTGATGGCATATACGCTGCCGTTCCTCAGCTCCGTTTCGGTGCGCTGCGGAATGCCTTGCGCGATCTGATCGATGCGGGCCTGAATGTAGTCCTCGGAGTGCGGAGGTGCCATCCCGGCCTCGATGCGCGCCTGCAGTATGGCCCTGATATGCGTGCCCGGCCGGGTTTGCGCGGGAGCGAGGCCGTACATCGCGCCATAGCGTTCATTGCAGATGACAAGCCGCCTGTTCTTGTCGAACATGCATAGCCCGTGCGCCATGTGCGCGAGCGCGGTGTTCAGCAGATGATTCGATCGCTCAAGCGACCGCTTCGACTGTTGCAACTCCGCCGCCGACGCCAGCATTTGCGCCTGGCGACGCATCGCGAAGAATACCACCAGCAATACGGTGGCCGTCAGAATCGAGGCTATGAAGATGTAGCTTCTCAAAGATTCGTTGGCCTGCCGAAAGATTGTCTTGTCCGCCAGTCCGACCACTGCGATTAATGGCAGTCCGGAAACGGCGCGGTAGAAAATCAGGCGCTTGATGCCTTCGAATTGCACGCTGCTCGCGGCGGTGTTCCAAAAGCTGCCGGTCGGACTCTTTTTTGCCGCGTCGAAGAGGCTCGAGGTCGCGAGCTTCGTCCCCGTGTAGTTCTGGCTCTGCAAGTTCGAGCCACCGCGGGCGAGGACCGTGCCGTCGGAATGCACAAGCGCAACGATCCCTGCCGGGCCTAGGTCGAGGGAACGAAAGAACTTTTCCAGATTACCGACATTCAGCGATATGGCGACCGTACCGACAAATGTGCCGTCGGCGTTATTGATTGGGCGCGTAAACTGGATCGCCAGCTCTTTGCTGACATGGCCGACTAGCGGATCGCTTATGAAGAGTTGGTCGGACGCCGCAAATTCGCGTTGGAAGGTGAATGGCGCGCGGTCGCCGACATAGACGGGCGCAGGCAATTTCTTCAGGCTCGCGTGCGTAACATAGCCCTTGTCGTCCGTGATCCCGATGTTTGCCGTCAAGCCGTTGTGAAATTGCGTCTCCTTAGCCCAGCGCACGAGGTCGAAATGCTCCGGGTCGCGTTGATAATCGCGCCGCAGCGCCAGCAGGACATTGTCCGACTGCAGCACAATGCGCTGCACGTATTGTTCCAAGACGAGCGCAAGGTTGTTGCCCTGGCGAACCGCGTCCTCGTAGGCGCGTTGATGTTGCTGCTCGTTGAGAAGTGCAACGACGGACCAAATCACCGCGATGACGGCAAGACCCAAGTAGATCGTCGGCTGTCGAATGGACCGAGCCCATTTGCCCATCGTGGAAACTCTGAGAACGCCGCGCCCTGTCTTTTGTCCATTTGTAGCAGAGATTTGTTACTGCACAGTTTTTGTGCCCGGCCATGAGAACGCGTTAAGGGTCTAATAACCCTC
>Ga0070739_10005636_pt1 | contig 14180 bp, 12 predicted proteins | sample Coa_R1_7_FD_66445 | JGI IMG/M metagenome (GOLD analysis project Ga0070739, IMG submission 66445) | Surface soil microbial communities from Centralia Pennsylvania, which are recovering from an underground coalmine fire - Coalmine... | ecosystem: Environmental > Terrestrial > Soil > Unclassified ... | reverse complement strand
GTGCGCGGCAATCTCACCGACGACAAACGCCTGCTGCGCGTGTTTGGAAGCGACGTGGTGATCGGCCGGCTGACCGGCGATGCAGACCACCTGCGTGTGCATCTGCTGAATTACGCTGGGGGCCGCCGCTCGGTGCAGGGCGTTCGAATTCGCGTGCTCGGGTCGTGGCCGCATCAAACGGCGGCGGTCGCCGGCGTGCCTGACGCGCAGTTAATGGACTGCGCCGTGGACGCGACTGCCACCGAGTTCACTATTCCCGAACTGAAAACATACGCCGTGACCGACCTTTCGCGATGAACATAAGAACCTGCCTTCTCGGCTTTCTGCTGCTCGGTGTTTCCGCAGCCGCCCAGACGCGCTACGACCTGCTGCTGCGCGGCGGCCACGTCATCGACGCAAAGAATGGAATCAGCGCCGTCCGCGATGTGGCGATTGCCGACGGCAAAATCGCGGCCGTCGCCGACCACATCGATCCGGCGCAGGCGCTGAAGGTGGTCGATGCCGGCGGCCGGTACGTCACGCCCGGCCTTGTGGACATCCACGTCCATGTGTACACCGGGACCGGCGAGCGCAATTCTTACGCGGGTGACAACAGCGTCCCTCCCGACGGCTTCACGTTTCGCGTGGGCGTGACCACCGTGGCCGACGCCGGCTGCGCCGGCTGGCGCAATTTCGAGGATTTCAAGGAGCGCATTATCGACCGCTCGAAGACGCGCGTGCTCGCCTTCATTAACATCGTGGGTGCGGGCATGCGCGGCGAGCCGTACGAGGACAACGTCTACGACATGGAGCCGCGGTCGACCGCCGACATGGCCATGCGGCATCGCGGCCTGATCGTAGGCATCAAGACCGCGCATTACACCGGCCCGGAGTGGACGCCCGTCGAGCGCGCGGTGGAAGCCGGGACGATGGCCCGCATCCCCGTGATGGTCGATTTTGGCAAGGATTGGCCGCAGCGCCCGCTTGCGGAGTTGCTCACGAGCAAGCTGCGCCCCGGGGACATCTATACGCACTGCTACTCCGGCCTGCGCCATGAGCTGGACGACTCCGGGCACGTCAACCCGGGGATGATCGAAGGGCGCAGGCGCGGGGTCATCTTCGATGTCGGCCATGGCGGCGGCAGCTTCGCCTGGCGCATCGCCGTCCCCGCGATTCAGCAGGGCTTTCTGCCGGACTCCATCTCCACGGACCTGCACATCGGCAGCATGAACTCCGGCATGAAGGACATGCTGAACCTGATGAGCAAGTTTCTGGCAATGGGCCTGCCGCTCGATGCGGTCATTGCTGATTCCACCTGGCATCCCGCGCGCGAGATCCATCACGAGGAACTGGGCAATCTGTCCGTGGGCGCGCCCGCCGATGTCGCCGTGCTGCGGCTCGAGACCGGCAGGTTCGGCTTTACGGACATGTACGGCGCTCGCATGGATGGCACACAGAAGCTGACCTGCGAGCTGACCCTGCGCGACGGCAAGGTCGTTTATGATCTGAACGGCATCACCCGGCCCGACTGGAAGACGCTGCCCCCCGGGTACACCAACACCGGCGACGCGCGCTGGGACGCGATTACACCCCGAAGGCCCGCACCGTGACGCGCTCGGCTGTCCGGCTCTCCACGGCGACGCGGTTCCGCAGCGGACGGCCGAAGCCCTCGAACGCAATCTCCACCAGGTCGCCATCCTGAAGCGCAATGCCCGCGCCAAAGCTGAACGAATCGGCTCCGAAGAAGTGGATGTGCACGTCGCCCGGCCGCCGATGCTGCGGGTACTTGAAATGGTGGTGCTCGATATTCGCGAGCGAGTGGCACATGCGCTCGGCGCCGCTGGCGATTTCCCGGAACCAGATCACCGAGCGATTACGCTCGAGCTTCACCTCGCCGCGCACCAGACCAAACTCACCATCGAGGACCAACTCCGGCCCGATGGCGCACTCGCGCAGCTTCGAGTGGGCCAGGTACAGGTAGTTGCGGCGCTCGAATTTATGGTCGGAAAACTCGTTGCCGATCGCCATGCCGACGCGCACCGGCACGCCATCCGGATCAATGACGTAAACGCCCGCGATTTCGGCCTCTTCGCCGCCGTCTTCCGCGAACCACGGAACGGTCAGCGCATCGCCGTGCCCGCGCAGGATGGAGCCGTCGCCCTTGTAGAACCACTCCGGCGCCGTGCCGATGGCATCGCCCTGCGGATGGCCGCCCTCGACCCCCCAGCGGTACATGCGCATGCTGTCAGTCTCCTGCTGCTCGGCCCCGTGCATGGCCTGTCGTGTCGCCGCGCTGGAGATGTGTGTGAGCCCGGTCCCGGAGACGAGGCAGCGCGCCGGTTCGGCCGGATGATCGAACGCAGGCAGGATGCGCCATTCCGAATGGCCGAGGTAGACGTCGTCGTACTTAAGCCGGCTGCGAATGTGAATCTGTTCGCGCCGCAGCCCCTGGATCAGGTCGTAGGCAGTCGAGTAATCGCGGGCCAGAGCCAGGGTGTCGCCCTCGACCAGCGCGACCGCGCGCCCTTCAGTGGCGTGCTGCAGTTGAACGAATCTCATCGCGCGACTCCGCGAGCTTCCGCAAGGGTTCGACCACGAGCCAGGGCACTGCCCCGAGGGCGCACAGGCTTCCTGCTGTGACGAACGATGCCGTCCAGCCATAGCGCGTGGCGATCCACGGCGTCAGAGATGCGGTGACTGCGCCGCCGATCTGCCCGCCCATGTTCATGAGGCCGGAAACAGTGCCGGCGCACGATCCCGCGATGTCGGCGGTCACGGCCCAGAACGAACTCTGGGACAGGTAGAGCGCGCCCGCGCCGCCGGCCAGGATAATGCTCGCCAGGCGCGCGCTCTGCACCTGTGTAGCACCGGCGATGAAGACCGCTGCGAAGGCCATTCCGAAAACGGCGATGCCGCACCGGCCGGCGCGTTCACCGCTGCGCCGCGAGATCGCGTCGCTGATCCAGCCACCCAGCGGCGAGCAGATCGCCATGGCGATGAACGGCAGTATGCCGTACCAGCGGCTCGCCTTCAGGTCGAGCCCGCGCACCGAGTTCAGGTAGATGAAGAACCAGCTGAAGAAGATGTAGGCCGCATAGCCGTAGGCAAAGTAGCTGAGGGTCATGGCCCACAGCTCGCGGCTGGCGCCGATCGCGCGCCAGGGAACTTCGCGGGTTGTTGCCGCAGGTAATTGCGGCAGCCCGGCTTCGATGAACCGGCGCTCTTCCTCATTCACCAGCGGGTGGTCCGCCGGGATGTCGCGCGCGATCAGGTACCAGATGATCGCGGCGGCAACGCCGATACCCGCGCTCACGAAGAACGACCAGCGCCAGCCGTAGTGCTGCATGACGTAGACGATCAGCGGCGGCGTGACGCCTGCGCCCGCGCCGACACCGGCGAAGATTACTCCGTTCGCGCGCCCACGCTCGCTCGAGGGAATCCATTCGGCCACGAGCCGGTTCGATGCCGGATACATCACCGCCTCGCCGATGCCAAGGGTGAACCGCACCGCAACCAGAATCCAGAGCGCGCGTCCGATGCCCGACGGAATGGCCGCGCTGAGCGCACTGAACACGCCCCACCACATCAGGCCTGCCGTAAGCGTCAGACGGGGGCCGAGCCAGTCTGCGAGCCGGCCGCCCGGCGCCTGGAACAGCGCATACCCCAGCACGAAGGCGCTGAACACATATCCGAGCTCGACGTTGCTGAAGTGATACTCCAGGGCGATGGAGTGCCCGGCGATGGAGATGTTCACGCGATCGAGGTACGCCACGGCGCTGATCGCGAAGGTCCATCCGATCAGCAGCCAGCGCACGTTCGTGCGGCTGCGCATGGTTCCTATCTTATGCGCTACTCGTAGCGGAGTGCTTCCACCGGATCGAGGCGCGCGGCCTTGTTTGCGGGCCAGATGCCGAAGAACAGGCCGACGCCCACGGACACAACGATCCCCAGCACGGCTGACCAGAGCGGGACCGACGCGGGCAGGCTCTTGAAGACGAGGCGAGTGATCATCGCGATCAGGAACCCGAAGAGGATGCCGGCGACACCACCGAGGCCGGTAAGCACCGATGCCTCGAGCAGAAACTGCAGCACAATATCGGACCGGCGCGCGCCGATGGCTTTGCGGATGCCGATCTCCTGCGTCCGTTCGGTCACCGACACCAGCATGATGTTCATCACCCCGATGCCACCCACCAGCAGCCCCACGGAGCTGAGGACGACCATGACCAGGAAGGTCATGGACATGATCTGGCGAAAATCGGAGACCATCTGGTCCGCGGTGGACAGCGCGAAGTCGTCGGGCTTGTTCCACGGAACGCGGCGGTCGATGCGCAGCACCGTCCGCACTTCGTCCAGCGCCTGGGGCAGACGCCCATCCCTGGCGGTCACCACGATGGCGTGCTCATCCGAGCCGGGATAGAAGCGGCGGAAGGTCCAGTAGGGCAGCAGCACGCGGTTATCCTGGTCGCCGAAGAACGAAGCGGCCGGGCGCAGCATGGTCCCCACCACGGTGAACGAATGGCCGTCGACGTTGATCTCCTTGCCGATCGGGTCGATGTTGGCGAAGAGCCCCTTTTCCAGATCCGCGCCGATGACGACGACGGGCACGCGCCGCCGGCTCTCCTCATCGGTGAAGAAGCGGCCGAGGTGGATGTCCACCTGCCCGGCGCGCGCGTACGCCTCATCGACGCCGAACAGGTTGACGTCGTACATGTCATTCCCTTTGTAGTGCACATTGATGGTCTGGTTGTGGGGGAAGACCATGGGCGACACGTCGGTCACGTCGGCGCAGCGCTCCTTAATGTCGACGGCATTCTGGTAGGTGAGCTTTTTGCGGGTGCGCTCCTCGGGGCTGAGATTGCTCACGCGGAATCCGACGTTGAACTTGAACACGATGATCGAGTTCGGCCCGAAGCTGCGTAGCACGCTGGTGATGTTGCGGTCGAAGCCGGTGAGGATGGCGCCCACTCCGATGATGGTTCCCGTGCCGATGATCACGCCGAGCACCGTGAGCAACGCGCGCAGTTTGTGGGAGCGGATGGTGTTCAGCGCGAGCATGAAGCCATTGGCGACGGCGTTGCGATTCATGGATCAGCGCTCCGACCGCATGGCTTCGATGGGATCGAGGCGCGACGCCTGCCGCGCCGGATAGATGCCGAAGAACAGGCCGACGGTCGCCGAAAGTCCAACGCCGACCGCGACGGAGAACCACGGCAGAGCCATGGGCACGGAAGTCGCGCTGCGCACCAGCACGGCGATGCACCACGCCACGATGACGCCGGCGAGTCCGCCAACGGCGGCAAGCAGCGACGACTCGACCAGGAACTGATTCAGGATGTCCTTCCGGCGCGCGCCGAGCGATTTGCGGATGCCGATCTCGCGCGTGCGCTCGGCGACCACGGCGAGCATGATGTTCATGATCACGATGCCGCCCACCACCATGAACACGGAGACGATGCCCACGGCCATGCCGGCGATGGCGGAGGTGAGCCGTTCCCAGAGGGTGACGAAGGTGTCGGAGGCGAAGATGGTGAAGGTGTCGTCCTGGCCGGGCCGCAGGTGGCGGAAGGCGCGCAGCAGCATGCGGCACTCGTCCTGCGCCTCGATCAGATGCTGCTGGTCGATCGCTTTGGCGATGAGCCGAATGCCGTTTCGCGAGCCGTACGTTTTGAAGTAGCTCTCGATGGGAATCATCACGAAGTTGTCCTGGGACTGGCCGAACACGCTGCCCAGGCTGTTGGCGACCCCGACCACGGTGTAGGGAACGCCTTCGATCTCGATGGCTTTGCCGACGGGGTCGGCGGCTTCGAAGAAGCGGTTGCGGATGTCGGCGCCGATGAAGACAACGTTCGCGTGCCGGCGCACTTCCTCGCCGGCGACCGCGCGGCCGGACTCCACGCCGACGTTGTTGATGGCCGGAATGTTGTCTGTAATTCCCTGCACCTGGACGCCGAGGACCGAATTTCCCTTGTACGAGACGCGCGCCTGGCGCGAAGCCATCATCCCGACGTCTTTCACCAGCACGGCCCTGTCGCGCAGGAATTCGTACTCCTCGCGGCGAATCTGCGGGTTGCGCTTGTCCATTTCGAAGAACTTCTTTGGGTCCCAGTCGCCGAACCAGGCCATGCGCACGATGCGGAAGCCGTCGGCGCCCATGTTCGATACCTTCTCGGCGATGTAGATGTTCATGCCGTGAATCAGCGCGGTGACGGCGATGAGCGTCGTCGTCGCCAGAATGATGCCCAGCAGGGTCAGGAAGCTGCGCAGCTTGTTCTTGCGCAGAGAGTCCACGGCGAGGCGGCCGGATTCCCAAAAGGACGCAGTGGGACGGAAGCGGCGCCGGGCCATCACAGGTAATGACGGGCGTGGGTCGGCTTTTGTTCCGGCGCGGTCGAGGCGGGCTGTCGAGCCCACCGCCGGCCGGGGGCCTACCCCCACAGATCAGGACAGGGCTTGTTTCAGGAACGGGAGCGAGCGGCGGCCGTTGAACACGTGCTCGCCGGGGAAGATGTCCTGCTGAACTTTATCGGGCGCGCCGAATACGGTGTACACACGGCGCACCCGCTGGAAGCTTTCGCGGGTGGCCTTCACCGGGAAAATCGGATCCTGCTCGCCTCCTTCGGAGAACAGCGGCCGAGGGGCAATCAGCCCGGCGACGTCGTACTGTTCGGCCCAGTTCAGAATTCCGGGAACGTAATTGTCCATGCAATGCGAGAGGCTCATGATGCTGTCGCGGAAGGTATTCAGGTAACCGCTGATGACCGCGGCGCGAATGCGCGTGTCCAGCGCGGCGGCGAAGCAGGTGGCTGTGCCCCCGCCGGAGATGCCCATGCAGCCGACGCGTTTGGGGTCCAGCTCGGGGCGAGTCTCGATCCAGTCAATGGCGCGCATCACGTCCCACACTCGCCAGCCGATCATTGTTTCGCCGAGCAACAGCGCCGCCCCGGCGGAGGGCTGGCAGGCGGTCTGCTCGAGCCCTTTGGACGCGGTCAGCGCATCGCGGCGGCAGCCGAAAGCCATAGGCTCGATCGCGAGCGCGGCCATTCCGTGCTCCGCGGTTTGAATCGCGAAATCGTGCTGATAGCCGGGTTTATCCGTGCGGTCGTGACCGTACTCATCGATGCCCACAATGTCGTCCACGCCACGCCCGTGTCCAGGAATGCAGACCACGGCGGGGAGGGGTCGCGGAACATCGTTCGGCGTGAGCAGGTATGCGAGCACGCCCACCCCTGGGCGGCTCTCGAAGACAAACTTCTCGCGCATGTAACCGGGGAACTCACGTGTTTCGAGCGATTCGAAATGCAGCGGCGTGCGATCGGGGAAGCCCCCCAGGAGTTCCGTCACCTTCGCGCGCAGTTCCTTCTGCCAGGCTTCGGCTTCGGCCGGCGTGGAAGCGCGAAACGTGAGCCGGAGCGGCGCCGATTTGTAACGCTCCAGGGTCCAGGCGACGGGATCGAATTCACTCATGTTCACCTTCGCGGCGTCGTTCTGCAGAGCTCCTCCGTATTTTTTCGGCGGCTCCGACGGCTTTGCGCTTTGCCCGGCGGCCGCGGAAACGGAGAACGCCGCGGCGAGACCGAGTTCGCGCCTCGAGATGGATTGGGACATCGGAGTGAGTTTATCGAAAGCAGGGGACAGGCCAGGGATCAGGGTTAGGTTTCGGCACGGGTCCGGCGCACACCCGCGCGCGAATTGACCACGGTCCGCCGAATCCGGTACTCTTGATGGTTTCAACCGCGGGCCTGGAGGGGCCGCATGGGGAACATCGACGTACCGCTGGTGCGCGCGAGGTTTGGGCAGACGTCGCGCGCGGATCTGTGGTGGGTTCAGCCGGCGCTCACCTTCCTCGGCCTGGGCGGATTCATCGTTTACGCCACCTGGGCGGCGCTGCAGGGCACGCATTATCGCTACGGTCCTTATTTGTCGCCGTTCTATTCGCCACTGCTTTTCGGCGACGCGGACGCATGGTTTGGCGCGAAGATGCCGGCATGGATCCCGGGGTGGGTGACGGCAGCGATGCTCATCCTGTGGGCCCCGGGCGGCTTTCGCGTCACCTGCTACTACTATCGCGGCGCCTACTACAAGGCATTCTGGGCCGATCCGCCCTCATGCACGGTCGGGGAACCGCGGAAGCGCTATCTGGGCGAGCGCTCGTTCCCTCTGATCCTGCAGAACGCGCATCGTTATTTCATGTATCTGGCCATCGTTTTTCTTTTCCTGCTGGCGCACGACGTCTGGAGGGCCTGCTGGTTTAACGGACGGTTCGGTATTGGCGTGGGCACCCTGGTTCTGCTGGCCAACCTGATTCTGCTCAGCGGTTACGCTCTGGGCTGCCATTCGCTGCGTCACGTGATCGGAGGATTTCGCGATCAGCCGTCGCAGGCGCCGGCCGCCAACCAGGCGTATCGCTGCGTGTCGTGCCTGAACCGCCGGCACATGATCTGGGCGTGGTGCAGCCTGTTCTCGGTGGCCTTTGCCGATCTGTACGTGCGCTTGTGCTCGATGGGCATCTGGACGGACTGGAGAATCGTTTAGGGTGCCGGAGTACATCAGGCATCAGCACGACGTACTGGTGATCGGCGCCGGCGGCGCGGGGTTGCGCGCGGCGGTCGAGGCGTCGGCGGCGGGCGTGCGCGTGGCGGTGATCACGAAATCCCTGCTGGGCAAGGCGCACACGGTCATGGCCGAAGGCGGCGTCGCGGCCGCGCTGGGCAACGTGGACGAGCGCGATAACTGGCGCGTTCACTTCTCCGACACCATGCGCGGAGGCCAATATCTCAATAACTGGCGCATGGCCGAGTTGCACGCCAAAGAGGCGCCGGCGCGCGTGCGCGAGCTGGAGGCCTGGGGCGCGCTGTTCGACCGCACGGCGGATGGACGCATCCTGCAGCGCAATTTTGGCGGCCACAGGTATCCGCGGCTGGCGCATGTGGGCGACCGCACGGGGCTGGAGATGATCCGCACGCTCCAGGACCACGGCGTGCATCTGGGACTCGATGTCTTCATGGAGCACACCGTGATCACGCTCCTGAAGTCCGACGGCCGGATAGCGGGAGCATTCGGGTACGATCGCGAGCGCGGGCGGTTCCACCTGTTCGAAGCGAAAGCGGTGGTGCTGGCCACCGGCGGGATCGGCCGCGCATTTCGCATCACCAGCAACAGCTGGGAGTACACGGGCGACGGCCTGCGGCTGGCGTTCGACGCCGGCGCTGCGCTGATGGACATGGAATTCGTGCAGTTTCATCCGACGGGGATGATCTGGCCCCCGAGCGTGCGCGGCATTCTGGTGACGGAGGGCGTGCGCGGCGAGGGCGGCGTGCTGCGCAACTCACAGGGGCGGCGCTTCATGTTCGACGACATACCCCCGCTGTACGTCAATCAGACGGCGGACAACGAAGAGGAAGGCTGGCGCTACACGCAGGGCGACAAGGCAGCGCGGCGCCCGCCCGAGCTGCTGACCCGCGATCACGTGGCGCGATGCATAGTGCGCGAGGTCCGCGAAGGCCGCGGAAGCCCGCACGGCGGCGTGTTTCTGGATATCGCCTGGATCGAGCAGAAGCTGCCGAACGCGGCCGAGCACATCCGGCGCAAGCTGCCCAGCATGTATCACCAGTTCAAGCAGCTCGGGGACATCGACATCACCCGCGAGCCCATGGAAGTGGGGCCGACCACGCACTACATGATGGGCGGGGTGAAGGTGGACGCGGATTCGCAGATGTCCGACGTGCCGGGGCTGTTCGCGGCCGGGGAATGCGCCGCAGGGCTGCACGGGGCCAACCGGCTGGGCGGCAATTCGCTGTCGGACCTGCTGGTGTTCGGCAAGCGCGCGGGCGAATACGCCGCGGCTTTCGCCAGGGCGAACGCGCCGGCGGCGGTGGCTCCGTCGCAGGCGGACGCGGCGGCGCGCGCGGCTCTCGCGCCTTTTGAACGGGACGCCTCGGAGAGCGCGTTCCAGATCCAGCGGGCGCTGCAGGATACGATGCAGGACCTGGTGGGAATCGTGCGCCGCGAGGAGGAAATGCTGCGTGCGCTGGCGGAGATCCGCGAGCTGAAGGAGCGCGCCGCGCGAGTCGGCGTGACGGGCAATCGCGAATACAACGGCGGCTGGCACACCGCGCTCGATCTGCGAAATTTGCTGACGGTGGCCGAGGTGGTTACCCGCGCGGCCCTGGAGCGAAAAGAGAGCCGCGGGGCGCATTTCCGGGACGATTATCCAGCGAAGGACGGGGCATACGGCAAGTTCAATCTGGTGGCGCGGCGGGGCGCAAATGGGGAGGTGAATGTGGAGCGGCAGCCGACAGCGCCGATGCCCGCGGAATTGCAGCAGATCATCGAGGAGATGAAGTAGATGGCGCAGGCGATTTTTCGCATCTGGCGCGGGGCCGCCGGCGCGGGGCGTTTCGTCGATTACTCGACGGAGGTCGCGCCGGGCATGGTGGTGCTGGACGCAGTGCACGAGATCCAGGCTTCCCAAGCGGCCGACCTGTCGGTACGGTGGAACTGCAAGGCAGGCAAGTGCGGGTCATGCTCGGCGGAGATTAACGGCATGCCGCGCCTGATGTGCATGACGCGGCTGAACCAGCTGTCGCTGGAAAAGCCGATCACCATCGAGCCGATGAAGACGTTCCCGCACGTGCGGGATCTGGTGACCGACGTTTCCTGGAATTACGAGGTGAAGAAGCGCATCGCGAAGTTCCGGCCACGCCGGCCGGACGCCGCCGATGGCACGTGGCGCATGGCCCAGCAGGACGCGGACCGTGTTCAGGAGTTCCGCAAGTGTATCGAGTGCTACCTGTGCCAGGACGTCTGCCACGTGCTGCGGGACCACCAGATGCACGGACAGTTCATAGGCCCGCGCTTTCTGGTGTACGCGGCGGCGCTGGAAATGCATCCGCTGGACACGGGGGACCGCGTCCCGGAGCTGCGGCGCGATTTCGGGATCGGGCTCTGCAACATCACCAAATGCTGCACCAAAGTCTGCCCGGAGGGCATCACGATCACCGATAATGCGATTATTCCGTTGAAGGAGCGGGTGGTGGATCGCTTCTTCGACCCGGTCACGAAACTGTTCCGTATGTTCAGCTCGTCGAATCGAGCGCAGGGAGGCGAAGATGGAATTCCAGCTAAAGCCGATATCGCGCGAGAGCATCCCGCAGGCGCTGGCTAAGGCCGAAAGATACCGCTTGCTCAACGAGCCGGACATGGCGGAGAGCATCTGCCTGGACATTCTGGCCGCGGAGCCGACCCATCAGCAGTCCCTGGTGGTGCTTTTGCTGGCGCGGACCGACCAGTTCGGTAGCGGCGTGTCTCCGGAGCGCGCGCGCGAGGTGCTGCAGAAGATGGTGGGCGAGTACGACCGCGCGTATTACGCGGGAATTATCTGGGAGCGAGCGGCGCACGCGCAGCTCCGGCGATCGGGTTTGGGGTCGAATTCCAGCGCATATCATGCATTTCGCGAGGCGATGGCCTGTTATGAAAAGGCCCAGGCGGTGCGTCCGGCGGGGAATGACGACTCGATTCTGCGCTGGAATACCTGCGCGCGGATTCTGATGCGCAACGCCGATCTGCGTCCCTTGCCGCACGCCGAGTTCGAGCCGATACTCAGCGAATAGCGGCCGCGATCGCTGCGCCGGGCATTCGCTTTCCGGCCACGCGACGGGCTGGCTGCACAATGCCGGGGCGGCGCATCCGCATTTCAACTGCTTCTATACGCACCACAACCTTTCCGGGTCCGGCTGGCGCCCGAATTGCGTTTTCTTCCTGCGAATCGAAGAGGAGGACGTCATGCAGTTTGCGGAAGCGCCGGTGGGAAGCGATCTGGCGAAAGAAGCGGTGCGCGCGGAACTGGAGCGCGTGCTGGGGGTCGCGGCGCGCAGAATTATCGTCAAGCTCGACGGCACCAGAGTGATTCTTCACGGTTTCGCCGACTCGGTCGAGCGCCGGTTCACGGCGGAAATGGCGGTCCGGCACGTGGCCGGCGTCAGCGCGGTTTCGAACTACATCCACGCCAGCCTGCCGCACTGAGCGCCGCGCCCGGCCGGAGCCGCTGGGTGAAAGCGCACAGCGGCGCGCCGGAGCACTCGGGGTTTTCGCCCGCATGGCGCGAACCGCTGCAAGGGCTTACCGCCGCCGGCACTCCTGCTCGGCGCGGTCCAGCGCCTCCGACTCGACCAGCACTCCCTGCCGTTCATAGCGCTTCCGGGCGCGACTAAAGCGGACCACGACGGCGCTGCGCCCGCTGTACCTCGTGGCGCGGCGGGTCAGCAGGGCGTCGCCGGCGCTGAGGAACGCGTGGTCGGACAGGCCCGCGCACGGAAGGCAGAGCGTTTCCTGGGCATCCATGGTCAAAAAGCTCTTCGAGGGAAGCTCGGCGCCGCACCTGGTGCATTTCGAGTCACGCAGAATCTGGTAAACCACCGTTGCGGGGGGCTGAGAAAGCCTATCGTGCAGTTTTTTCCGCTCCCGCTCTGACATTTCGGGCGAGACATAGTGCGTGCTGAACAATTTCTCGACAACGGGATGTCCAGTATCGCTGACTTGCAGTCGGACGGTTCCATTCGGTGTTCGCCGGATATACTCGATTTCGCTGGGCAGCAAACCTTTTGCATTCGCCCATTCGCGAAAAAGAGACAATGCCCGCGCGATTTTTTCGGGGTTGCCCTGAATCATTCCCCCCAGGCACTGGATGCGTCCGCTGCGCCAGGCTTTGACGTGGATAGCTTCGAGAAGACGGATTGCGACGAGCAGGTCGATGGCGCTTACGCATTTCTGTTCGCGCAGCACCTCCTCCGCCGCGCGCACCACGCGCTCCTCTATCGTCAGTTTGCCGCTCTTCTGCATAAGACTTGCAGTACGTTAGGAGCCGCCAAAACTGTCGCGATTATAGACCTTTACGCGCCGTCACGGATGGACGCCCGGAGCAGGACCGGAGTCCTGCGCCATCGGACTCGCTATAGCCGTTACCAGGTGCTGTCCTCGGGGCAGGGTCAGGATTGCGCCGGAGGCCTCAACCGGAAAGCCATCGACCTCCACGCGCGCCGCGGGTGCGCTGAGCACGGCGATTGCGCGTGAGGCGCTCTCGTAAGCGAATTCCACGCCTTTGCTCGTCGCATTCGCGGAGCGGATGGTGCCATTAAAATCGAGCACGCGGACAGGCGTCTCTCTGGCGGCCGCCTCAATGGCGCAGGGGCCGGGCGGAAGCCAGAGCGTGCGATTGTCGCGCACCGGCCAGAGCTTGCCATTGACCAGAGCGGGGCCAGTCCAGGGGATACCCACGCCCAGCTTCGATTCGACCACCAGCTTTCCGGAAGCCTGATCCAGCTTGTCAACGCTCGCGGCGGCCGCGGGCAGCAGCGTAAGGTCGGGTCCGAGGATGGAGTTCTCGAAATAGAGCGCCACGCGCGGAAAGGAGGCGGCCGCCAGGTGGACTAGCTGAAACAGCTCCGCCCCGGTCTGCTGTTTCGTAGGGTAGACGTCCTGATACCGCTCGACGATGTTGATGTCGATGGCCAGCTTGTCACGGCGGTCGGTGAGCGGGCCGTAACGCTCGGCGATTTGGGGGTAACGCTGTGGGCCGAGATTCCAGATGGTCGCCGGATCTTCAATGAGAAAAGTGAAATCGTGCTGCGCCAGCATCGGCAGCACGGCGGCGGCATCGGCTCCGATCAAATCGTGCATGCGCGTGTCGAAGCGGTCATCGACATGGGTCAGCACGAGATCGAGGTCGGGGCGAGTGCGCCGTAGGTCATCGATCTCGGCGATCCATTCGGACTGCATGCGGCGCGCCAGCCCGGCGCGCCAGTCGAGAAAGGTGCGCATGCGCGCGGCATCCGGCTGGGCGGTGCGGAACAGGTCCAGAGGATCGAAGCCGTGCTCCTTTGCAAAGCTCTGGCGGATGTCGGCGTTCATGGGTGTGAAGCGGGCCGGATTGGCGGCGCCTTCCAGCGACTCGAAGTACAGCTCGGCGAGGTTCACTCCATCCCAGTCGAAGCCGGCTACCAGCTCGCGGATCCCTTTGCGCACCTCCTCGGCGGCCGCGGGGTTGTTCAGGTTCATCAGCCGGCGCCAGTCGAGTTGCGCATCCTGCTGGAGCGCTGTTTGCTCGCGCCACTCCGGGTGCGCGTCCCAGAACTTATCGCTCACGTGGGGCAGTTCGAGCCAGACGTAGACCAGAATGGCGTTCCGGTGGCAGGCTTCAATCA
>Ga0070739_10005632_pt1 | contig 14190 bp, 13 predicted proteins | sample Coa_R1_7_FD_66445 | JGI IMG/M metagenome (GOLD analysis project Ga0070739, IMG submission 66445) | Surface soil microbial communities from Centralia Pennsylvania, which are recovering from an underground coalmine fire - Coalmine... | ecosystem: Environmental > Terrestrial > Soil > Unclassified ... | reverse complement strand
CGCCGCGATCGTGTTTGGCTCGATCTGAGGGTTCACATCGACTGGGCCAAGGAGCGGTTGTCCGCGCGAATCTACGAGCTCGACCAGTCCTGAGTCGGCAACCGCCGGAAGCCCCCGGCCCCAGCGCGACCACGGTCGCGGCCGCAGAAGCGCCACCGGTGAGGCGGGAAAGTGAGTGCCCTCGAAGCCGGAAGCTGTCAGGATCGCGGCATGGAAGTCCGCCGCATCACCCGGTTCGAGGACGTAGCGGCCGCTGGCCAGCTCTTCGACGTGGCACCACGAGTGGAGGCGACGCGCCGCTTCCTTGCCGACGAGCGGCACCATCTACTGATCGCCTACGTAGAAGGTGTGCCGGTCGGGATGGTTACTGGCGTCGAGATGACGCATCCGGACAAGGGTAGCGAGATGTTCTTGTACGAGCTGGGCGTGGACGAGTCGTACCAGGGGCGCGGCATCGGCCGGGAGCTGACGTCGGCGCTGGCTCGGTTGGCACGCGATCGCGGCTGCTACGGCATGTGGGTCGTCACTGAGCTGGACAATGCTGCAGCGTTGGCGACATATCGCAGCGCTGGAGGCGTCCTGGAAGGTGGCAAGGTCCTGCTCGAGTGGAACTTCGGACAGGCACATCCCGGCATGTGAGAGCCTTAGGCTGCAGTCCCAGCGCCTCAGGTAGTTCAAGCAGCGTGCGCTTCCGACCCCGTCTAGTTGCTCACGCGCATACTCAGTGATCAGGCGTGCAACGGCGAAGCGGTCATCATCGGCCATGGCCTCGCACCCAACCGCCAGGTACTCCAAGAGGCCTGCTGTGGAATCGACCGACACGGCTTCGTCGTCGGCAAGCTTGAGAGAAGTGGCGAGATCAGCCACCATGCGGGCGAGAGCAGCGAGGGCGGGCGGTGACACGCCGATACGGCCTTTGTAAGCCGCTTTCGCTGCTACCGGCGAGCACTACTCTGTCAGCGTTGGCTCACCGACGCGGCTCTGACGTAGACGTGTGCGTCTTGCCAAGAGACTCGCCTCGTGCGCTAAAGTTGCCTGCCGCCCGCAGCCAGTGGTGCAAGTGGGCATAGGGGGACTTGTGAGAAGGCTAAACAGGGGTGTGCTCGCTGGGCTTGCCGGCTTCGCGGGTCTCGCTGGTGTTGGGGTAGCGCTTGTCCTAGGGCTGTCGTCAGCGCCCACAGCACGTGTCGCCCCGATGACTTCACCTTCTGCGGATTCCGTGACTGGGCCGACCACGACGTCCACCGCTAGTTCTTCGACAACACTGGCAGTGCCTTCGGCGACACAGATGCCTTCGCTCTCTCCCTCACCAACGCCGCCGGCTCCAAAGAACGTGGCAGTTCACGCCACGACACCTCCCCCCACGCGCAAAACGATCTCGATCCCGTCACTGATTCTTGTCTCTGCGAAGCCCATCACACCGAGACCCTCGGACGTCTCGGCTCCGCCGATCGGTCGTTGACGGAACAACCGCCCAGACCCCTTCTGTGTCAGGGCGGTTCCCTGGCCCCGGCTGCTGTCGTCTGTTGCTTGGGGTTTCGCTGACTGTATAGATCGATGGGAGTGCCACGCATACCCCAACGACTCAGGTACCCGTCTTCGCCGTGCCGCTCAAGCGGTCCAACACTCGCGCTAGACCGGTGTGAAGGTCTGGGGCTTCTGGCTGTTGCGTCCCTGGTGGGAGGTGGTGCCCACGGCGCGATTCGAACGCGCGACACCCGCTTTAGGAGTTCATCCGGCCTCTGATTCAAGCGGCGCGAGTCCAGCTGAAGCGGGATATCCACACACAGATTCAGCCGCTCGGATGCTGTCACGTCCCGGCCCGTTGATGTCGCTACTGATGTCAGCTGGTACGGGCGCGAGCGGCGGAAACTCCCAGTGCCCGTCGTCCGAGCCACGTACGATGGTCGCATGACCGCGGATGAGGTCGAGTGGGTAGTCCTGATGTCGTACGAGAATCTGCCGGGGTGCGAGCGTCCGATCGACGCGGTGCTCGTCTGACTGTGTGATCGCGGCATCGACTGGTTCCCGTTCGAAGACGATGACGTTCATATTGATCTGATTTGTTCGCGGCGTAGTGAGTGTGGCTTTCGTGGCTGGTTCAGCATCCGGATTCGGGCGCAGGCGCTTCGCCGAGTTGGTTTGCATCCGGATCAGCCGGCCTCACGGATCGTCGGCCCGACTCCGCCGGCGTGGTGGCGTGCGGATGCTCGGCGGCGTCTTCGGTCTCGGCGGTAGCGTCGTGGCTTCTGGCTGCCTCGCCCCTGGTAGGGGGTGGTGCCCACGGCGCGATTCGAACGCGCGACATCGCTTTAGGAGCGGTCGTTTGCCACAAGATCGCGTGAGTTCAGCACCCTGACCTGCGCTCGCTCGGCCCGTTGCCCGTGACTGGCCGCTGTTGACCTTCGTTCCCCGCTCGTTCTGGCACGAATCTGGCACGCTGTGCGCCATCCCGTACCGCCCCGCCGAATCTCCTACATGAGCCAGCATCGGGCTGGTCCGCGCTGCCAGCGCCGCATCAACCTAAGTTCGTCCGACGCGTAGGTCCGAACGAGGCGTTCGGTTACTCGGTGGATGCCGACGCGTGCGCGATCAGCGAGCCTTGAAAGCTGTGCCGCTTGCTGTCCGAATGCGGACCAAAAGGAAGCCAAGCGCTCCGCACATGACGGCCGTGATCAATTGCAACACAACGAGCGAGAGTGGCGGCGGATTCTGGGAGTGGAGGACCGCGAACCCGATGAGTGAGTCAAGGCCCAGTCCTGCTGCCGCGATGAAAGCGGCGACGCACGCCACTCCACCAAGAAATGTGATGAGCTTCCGCAAGCTGACCAGATCTGCGACGCACGCGAGTCCGAGCAGGAGGATGCCAGCGACGCTCAGTACGGTCGCCCAGACGGACGCAGGTGACCACTGCGTCGCCACGACCGAGCTCTCGACGAATGCGGAGGTGATGCCTGTTCCGTTCGGGTGCGTCCTGACGATCTCGACAACGGCGTCAACGATGACCGCCAGCGAGTAAATGATGGCTACTGCGAGTGCCGACCAAACCGACAGCCCTACCGCGGCCCGCTGTTGCTCGCTTGTGACCTGCTCAAGGGTCTTCTGAGCTGCGGCGAATCCGCGGCGCGTGCTTCGCCCGAGGTCCAGCCAGCTCTTTACCGCCTTGTATAGCGCGAGCAACGCGAAGAACATTGCACCGCCAGGAATGCCGGCCCACAGCACCAGGCTCTTGAAGAGTGCTTCGGGATCTTGCAGCGTCGGAATCTGAGCAGCAGTTAGCATGAAGCATCCCTCGACTCCGGGGGAGTCTCCCCTCCCCGCCCGGTGAACTAGAACCGATTGTTCCTTCGCCGAGCTCTGTTGTCCTCCGAACGGATGAAAACGGCAGCAAGCAAGGTGATGAAAGATCAACGCGGCGCCCGATCGAACATGGGTTGAACCGCACCAGCTTGGATCCAGAGTTTGGACCAAACACAGGCGGTTCAAGGTGACCGCGCCGGGCGGCTTCCCTGTAGCTGCCGGGTCCGGGGCCTTAAGGCCGGGTTCAGTCAACCTCTCGCACAGCAGATCGCAGGACGCGAAGGGCAACGTGACGGCGAGGGGTTGACGGGTTCCGGCCGCCCCGGATCATGAGGCAGCGGGGAAGCTGTCCGAACCCCGCGCAACCACGGCCACACCTCTGAGGAGAGGCCGACTCGAAGCTCGGCGGCGCAGCTGCCGACCGGGACCGCGCGCACGGGACCGGCGCGAAGCGCCGCATGCCGGGATGGGCGGGCCACGGGCGGCGCGCTCGGCGCGCCGCCGCTTGATCTAGTACAGCCAAACTCGGCAAACGTGCACGCGTCATTAGACGCTCGGCTGGACGAACTCGACGGCGCAGGAACGCTCCACAGTCGGCGTTTCGCACTGCAGGTTGGGATGAACAGGTCTACGCTCGCATCGCAGTGAGCGATGACCAAGGGGAGATGGAGCGTCGATGTCTTCTAAGCGTGATCGTCGTAGGGAGCGGCTATCGCAGGCAGGTCGCTCAGGTGGCGGCGCACCTGAGGGACGCCGCGAAGTACAAATCCCGCGAAATGGCATTGCTCGCCTGAACCTGGGCCAGTCATTTGCCGAGTACGATGACTCGCTCAGCGATCCACAAGTTTTTGTGCATACTCCCGCCTTTTCGGCGGCACAGGATTTTCGAGGCGCAAAGTTCTTTTTCGTCGGGCGTCGGGGAACTGGAAAGACTACGATTCGTCGATACTGTGACACTATTGGCGAGCATACACGTGTGATTGTGCCCGAGATCTTTAGTCCAGCCTCGTCAATTCTAGACCTTGACCTATTTGGCGAATCCTCGAAGCGCCCGTTCCGTTCGCTGGTTTCGGCATTTCGTCGAAGCTTGCAAGACGAGATCCTTAACATGTGGCGTCAGGACCATCGAAGTTACGTCGGCCTGCCTGCTGGCATCCAGAGTGAGCTTGAGAGCTTCGAAGGCTTAGATTTCGATAGCCGCACGCTTCAGTTTATTTCTAGAGTCAGTCGAGCGCTGGCGTCCGGAGACGAGCAGCAGTGGCTTACAGAAAATAAAGCAGCCAAGAAGATTGCTGAGGAAATGAAAGGACTCAGCGGAAGCAGCAGATACACCCTGCTCATCGACAGCATCGATGATTTCTGGGAGGGTACGTCTACTGGACTCGTTTATCTGACTGCATTCATGCATGCGTGTCTTGAGATGTCGACGCAGATCCCATGGACTAGATCCTTGTTGTTCTTGCGTGAGAACATCTTCGAGCGAGTTCGCCAGGTCGACTCCGAGTCCTCACGGCTGGAAACATCTGTCGTTGGCTTAGAGTGGACTGACGAGCAGTTGCTTGACTTGATTGAACGCCGCCTTAATCGGCGATTTACTACGAAAATAGCGCTCGGTGGCGCTACATGGAACGCCTGGTTCGAAAATCCCGAGCAGGCTAGAGCAGAGATCTTTGGATTCTGTCAAAAGCGTCCTCGTGACGTACTCATCTACGTCAGTAACGCTATCGAATCGGCACAGTCTCATCATCACACAAAGATCATGATCGAGGATATCCAGCAGGCCCGCCGACGCTTTTCTGACAACCGATTAAAGGACCTCGGAGACGAGTACGCGGAGAACTACCCGCAAATCGCGCTTGTGCTGTCGCGCTTCTATGGTCTCGGCAGGCGTTTCACTTTGACGGGTGTCGAAGCAATGCTAGACCGGCTTCTGAGGGACGAAGAGGTCAAAAAGCTCTGCGCGTCGTGGATTTTCAACGCAGGGCAACCAGAGCGGTTTGTCAGAATCCTGTACGACATTGGTTTCGTTGGGATTGGCCCCGCTGGTGGTCAGGCACGGTTTAGAGCGCTCGGCCCGCAGGACACGAGTCCCCCACCGATCTCTGATTCTAACGATATCGAGATCCACCCTTGCTATTGGGATGCGCTCGATTTGCAGGACCAGCTGATTAGATCTTTGCCCGAGGAGCGTGAATTCGGCCGGATCGGTCTTCTTGTAGACTTACCTGACGGCTTGGATGCGACGCATTATTCTGAGGAAATCACATCAGTCATAAAGAGGCTAGAGGCGTGTCCGCGGGGCACTGCTGGTGCGAGCGAGTTCGAAGAGATCGTCGGTCAGGCTATTAAGCTGTGCTTCTTCCGGGCGTTATCTAACGTTGAGGCGCGTGTCCGCGATGTGGATGGTCGAGTCGTAAGGGACTGGATTGCTGCTAACCGTGCGCAATCTGGATTTTGGGAACTCGTTAGGCAACGCTACGGCGCTACTCAGATTATTTGGGAGTGCAAGAATTACGACGATATCGGCGCGGCAGACTTCCAGCAGGTCGACTACTATCTGAATGAAGCAGTGGGCCATTTCGGAATTATTGTGTTCCGGGGCGAAGTTAGTCCGGCTCACTACTCGCATATCCGGCGAATCTCAGAAAAGTCAAAGGGATTCATTCTTCCGTTAACGGATAGAGATCTTAAGACCTTTCTGCGTCAAGCGAGGAATGGGAAAGTGAAAGAAGACCATATCCAAGATAGATACGACGCGGTGGCGCGAAAGATTTCTTAGGCTGGCCCGTTGTAGATTTTCCTTGCGCTCGCGCCATTCTCAAGGTAGACGCTCTCAGCTTTCTCGCGCGCATCGAAAGCTGCTGAGATACGGCGGGCTAAGCGGGGGATGAGGAGTTGGCCGATGAGTTCGGGGTCGTGGTAGGCGTACTCGGCGATCTCGGCCGGGTCGAGTTGGATCTGCGCGGCGTGCTCGGGCGCGAGCTGTCCGCCGTCGAAGACGAAGAGAATCTTGTCGCCTTCGTCGGGGTGGGGTGCCCAGTCGGCGACGAGTAGGCGGCCGATCGGCGGTTTGATGCCGAGTTCTTCCGAGACCTCGCGGGCGGCTGCCTCGCTCGGGGTCTCGCCTGGGTGGAGGTAGCCGCCGGGGATGTCCCAGCCGGGCTTGTAAGAGGGGCGCACCAGCAAGACGCGGCCGTCTTCGTCGAAGAACAGGACTCCGGCGGCCGCGCGTGCGTGGGCCATGGGCTCGACGTTCTCGGTCTCGGTCATGCTCCGAGCGTATCGGGCCGGTGGGACGAGGCTCCGTTAGTTGATCACGCGGAGACGGCGGGCTAGCTCGGCGAGTTGATAGCTGGGCTTGCCGCGCTGCTGGCGGACCCATTTCGTGACAAGTTGACGGCTGAGGAAGTGGTACCGGACCTGCTCCGGTGCAAGCTCCTCGGCGTCCAGTACGCGTGAGAGTGCTTCGTCGGTCTCATTGTGGGCGGCGAACGCGCGGGCGACTTCGAGGGTGTGACGGACGCGGCGCTCGATCGGGAGCGCTGACGCATCGATCCGCGGGCCTTGGTCCAGTGCGACCTGGACGTCTCCGAGCTCCATCGCGGTACTGACGCGGTGAATCGCAACGTTCGTCGGTCCGAACGCGGTCCACATGTGGTTGGCGTCCTGGCCGAGACGGCGGGCCGCGTCGTTGGCCTCCTTGAGAAACGTCTGCGTCGTCGCGCGGTCCTCGGAGCGGGCGGCCGCCATGGCTCCTGCGAGAAAGAGCGTGCCATAGACCGACAGGAACTCGGGCGACGCTTCGGCTAGGCCGTACTGGAGGGAACTGCCGGCGTTGGTCGTCAACTGCTTAGCGGCGTCGAACCTGCCGTTCGCGAGAAGGCAGTGCGTGACGGATCGGAAGAGGGAGCCGACCATGACGAGGCTTTCGGACGCGTGAGCCGCTGTCAGGCCGCGCTCGGCTGCGATCCATGCGAGATCGGCTTCGCCAAGCTTCGTGAGAACCATCGCAGCACCCTGGTACGCCATGGCCAGTAGTCCCTGTGCGCGGAGCAGGCTGTCTCCGTCGTACGCGTTGACGGCGCGGTGGGCATCGGCGAGCACTTCGGGCAGTTGGCGAGTCGCGCGGGCGTAGCGGGAGTCCTGATAGGCCGACCACGTAGCGCCGACCCTGCTGCGCAGGATGTCTAGGTCTGGCGGGTCGCTGTTCGTCGTTGTTGCGATGAGCGGCGACGTGTGGCGGTAGTCCATGAGCGCGTCGCGGAGCGCCGGGACCGTGCTGCCGCTGGCGTCGGCGGTCCAGTCGAGTAGCGATGGCTCAGCCAGTAGATCGCCGATCTGTACGTCAAGCTGATCGGCCAGGGCCTTGATGACTGAGAGCCGGTCGAGCGCGATGTGTCCGTTCTCAACCTTGCTCAGCCAATCGGGCGTGCGGCCCACCAGGCCGGCGAGTACTTCCTGCGAGAGTCCGCGTCGCCTCCGGTACCAAGCGACGCGCTCGCCGATGCTCAGGGTCTCCGTCATTCCGCGCATAGCTGAAGCCTCGATCAATCCCCGTCATCCACCCCGGAAGTATTTTCCGGGTTCCCTCGGTTGGCCGGACCTAGCGTCATGACATGTCGTCAGTGTGCGGGAACGGACCGTGGTTGAACAGAGGGGACGCAACCGTGCGCAAGAGCCCTGATAGGCGCTGCGCGTCGTGTCGTGGGCGCGGGTGGAAGCGCGTGACGTCACGCATTGATGCCGCATTCGCGACGGTCGATGAGTCCTCCTCGACGACGGGACAGCGGGCCTGCGCTTCCTGCGGCGGAACTGGAGAGTTGCAAGGATGAGCGCTGAACTGGGGTTTGCTGGTGGGGCGGTCGACAAGCGTGTTGGCGTGGGGTTGGCCCTTGACTTGCGGGCACGTGAGCCGTGGAGACCCGCTCGCGTGTCTGGACAGGGCGCGGCGTGGCTGGTGCCGTGGACGCGTCGCGAGAAGTTGCGCATTCTAGAGGTCCGGCCCCAGGTCACCTCGGTGCGCGCAGTCCGCGATGCGCTCTGGTCGACCTGCCGGGCGTGGCACGTCGCCGAACTCGGCGATTGCGTTGTGGCGTGTGCGAGTGAGCTAGTCACGAATGCGATCGTGCATGCGACGTGGCCGGACACAGCTGACGGTCAGCTCCGCTTGGCCATCTCGAAGAGCTCGCGGACGCTCGCCGTAAAGGTCTGCGATCCCGACCCGGATTGGCCGTGTCCGCGCGACTCAGTGAACTGGGAGGCGTTGGAATGGGACGCGGGTGGCTCGGCCGGCGAGTCAGGGCTCGGCCTGAGGCTAGTACGGATGCGGTTGGCGGAACTGGGTGGCGAGTTCGGCTGCGTGTCCGGGGTGGGCGGGAAGGTCGTCTACTTCGCTTTGCCCTTGTCGCGTCGCGGCCGTACGGACGTTGACGCTTGGAGTGAAGGCGGCGCACGGTGACTGTTCCAATTCACGCACGTGTGCAGAACCGGACGATCAAGGCTGCTCGGACGCAGTTGCGGATGAGTCAAAGTGAGTTCGCGGCTGCCGTGCGCCGAGCGGGCATGACCTTGGGCGAGCCGAATGACTGCACCAAACGGTTGGTGCAGAAGTGGGAGTCCGGCGAGCACCGCGACTGCCGTCCGAACTACCAGCGCGCATTGCAGTTAGTCACGCGTAAGCCGTTCGATGAGCTGGGATTCGGCGGGACGTCGACCACGTTGCCGGTCATCGTGTCGTCGTCGGTCGCTCAGCAGGCTGAGGCGCTGGCGCCGCAAAGGCCTCCCTCTGCCTGGTCGGTGCTGGAGCCGGCTGACCGTCTCCTCCTAGCGCTGGAGCGACCGGAGTATGCGGACGATGAGTCAGTTCAAGCTGCCCATGCGGAGATGGATCGCCTATTCGCGCTTGAGCAACATCGGCCCACGTCCTCGATCGGTGACGCGGTCAACCGGCATACGGTCGAGGTGACCAAGCTGCTTGCTGGGACACGGAACGCTGAGCTGCGGCGTCGACTGGCCTCGATCGGCGGAGCGAGCGCGGCGCTAGCGGGGTGGTTGGCATTAGAGCGTGGGGACGCTTCGGCAGCGCATCGGGCTTGGGATGGAGCGCTTGCGGCCGCGAATCACACGGGCGACCGATCGCTGCTGGCGTGTGTGCATGGATACCTCTCGTATTCCGCTGCGGAGAGGGGAGATCCCGCGCTCGCCTGGCAACTGGCGCATGCCGCGACGGAATACGCGGGCAACGATGTTCGAACGCGTGCGTGGTTGATTGCGCGGTCGGCACAGGAAGCAGCGCGGCTGGGCGAACGTGGACCGGCGTTGGCGGCCGTTGACTCGGTGCGCGAGTTGGGCTGGAGCTTGGCAGTGGCCAGACCGGGCGAGCAGGCCGCGCCCTGTGTGCGCCACGTCGACGCGGCATACCTGGCTGGGATGGTCGCTGACGTGTACGGCCAACTCGGCGAAACACGCCTGGCACTGGATGCCGCAGGATATGCGCTGCACGTGCTGGGGAGCGGGTGGAGTAAGGCGCGTGCGCTCGTGCTGGCAGAGGCCGCCTGCGCTGCCGCGCGGGCCGATGTGGTTGAGCTCGTGGAGCGGACAGTCTTCGAAGCAGCTGACCTGGCGGAGAGCTTGGAAGCGATGCTGGCGCGTCGCAAGCTGCGCGCGGTGGTCGCGGTGCTACGTCAGCATCCGACCGCGCCACGTCTGCAACTCGCACACAAGTTGGCAGCCAACCTCGACCCGAAGCAAGACGGAGCCGGTAGAAAGGCCTGATCTCGTCGGGTTCGGCTTGGGTGAGCTGGAGGGCGCGGCGATGCGACCGGTCGGGCGCGTGGGCTGGCGAGTTGCGGCGGATGCTGGCGTCGTGCCAGATTGGCCGCTAGCGTGCACTTGATGGGTTAAGACGTTATGTGTTGATATTGAGGCGGCCAGAGATGCCCTTTGAGACGGCACCTCCGAAGTACGCTCGCGTACTGTCGGAGCTGCAAAACCGCATTTCAGAGGGCACATACGCGCCGGGAAGTCTGCTGCCGAGCGAGGATCAGCTAACCAAGGAGTTCGGCGTCTCGCGCACAACGGTCATTCGCGCGGTCCAGATCCTCAAACAAGAAGGCTGGGTTGACTCGCAGCAGGGAACTGGGCGCTTCGTGCGGGGCCGGCCCGCCTCGGCGGAGCAGCGGGTCAAGCCGGGGCGGCTCGCGCTGGAGGCGGACGAGGGTTCGGGAATGCGGGTGGTCGAGGTTGGGCACGTCATCGCGCCGGACTCGGTCGCGGCGGCATTGAAGCTGAAGAAGAACGAGGCGGTTCTGATGCGTCGGCTCCTGGTCGAGCGGGACGGCGAGCCGAGCGAACTCGTCACGAGCTTCTTCCCGCTGGACGTAGCGCATGGGACTGACCTTGGGCTAGAGCAATCGCTCACGGGTGGCACGCGGCAGCACATTGAGACGCGGCAGAGAATCCGCTACGACCACATGACGGAGCAGATCGCTGCTCGGCTGCCCTCACTCGAAGAGGCGAAGCTGCTTGGGATCACATCGAAGCTCACGCCTGTGCTCGCCCTGACAGTGACGGCCTACGATACGGCCGGGCGGCCAATTCAGGTCTCTCACCTGGTGCTTCCGGGCGACCGGCACGAGCTTGAGGACACGTATTCGCTGATCTGAGTAGCAGCTCTGGATGCCGAATGATCGAGCGAGTTGGAACTCTCCGGCGAGGACATGATGCTCTCCGAATATCAGCGGCAGCTGCGGGAACGCTTCTTAGCTGCGCCCGTGATGGCGCCGCCGATCCCGTGGCGCGCCGTTTCTAACCGCCGGACGCCTATCGGTGGGCTGCTCGGGGTTGGGTTCGGTCTGGATCCGGCCACAGGCAACGATCTGCTTATGGTCGTGTCAACCTGTGGCCACGGAGTCTTCGATGCGCAGACAGGATCTCGATTGGCCCGCGAACGCGATCCGGATCCCGATACAAGCACTCCGACAGGCCCGGACCTAGCCTGTCCGGGCATCGGCCCGCTCGCCGGTACTCAGGTCCGGATCGCTGGCCTGTTCGGCGGAGGCTTGCACTCGACTAACGACGACGGCTGGACGGTCGACGTCGTGAGCCCAGACTGGCCGCACGACCGAGTCATTCTCTCGGCGGATGGCGGGCTCTGTCGTGGGCCGGCCGGAGAGAAGTGGTGGCACATCTTCTACTCCGACTACTCCGAACTGCGCGCGGCCGGCTTCTCGCCCTCCGGGCATACATTGGTCGTCGCTACGAGCAGCGACATCACCCTTTGGGTCTCGGGCTAACGCGTCTTTCGACGAGGCAGGCTGCGGGGGTAGCTCCAAATTCCGTTGACAGCGATTCGCAGAGCGCTCATAGTCAAACTTGTAGTGCTAAGCTGTCGGTGGTTAGCACTACAACACGTCGAGAGGATGATTGATGGCGATACAGGGTTCGGTCCCGGTCCGGTTCAGCGATGTCTTCGGCCATGGGGCGTTTGCCTCGTCGGTCGAGCGGGTCGACGACTTCGACAAGTCGACGCGGGAGAACAAGGTGCAGGCGCGGGACAAGGCGAGCAACGAGCTGCTGTGGGCGGTCGACGTCTATGACCCGGACCCGTCCGCGAAGGTCAAGCAGGTGAAGGTGAAGATCGCGTCGGCGGTTCAGCCGGTGCTGCCGGAGCCGGTGCCCGGCCTGCCGCTCTCGCCGGTGGAGTTCATCGGCCTGGCCGTGCGGCCGTATGTCGCGCAGAACGGGCGGCTGGCGTACTCGTTCACGGCGGAGTCGGTCCGTGCGCCGCAGGGTCCTGCGAAGAGCGCGGGACAGTCGTCGGTCGCGGGCAAGTTGCAGCAGTAAGCAGGCTGATTAACCCCTAGGAACGGTGCCACAAGCAGGGGCGGCCGGATTAGGCCCCGGCCGCCCCTTGTCTCTCCGGAATCTGGCGAATCGAAGAGGACACCAGGGTATGACTACCGAACCGCTTCCACGACTCACCGCGCAGCCCTCGCGCGTCGCGCTGAGCGAGATCTCCGCAATCCTCCAAGAGGCGGCCGACCTGTCGGCCGACCAGGGCGCGTCGCTGACCCGTCGCGTCGCGTTCCACCAGCGCAAGGCTGAGCTGTTCGAACGGCTCGCGGCTGACGAGCCGGACAACGTTGAGAGGCAGGCGGCTGCCCGGCGTGCGCGGCAACAGTATGAGCACTACGTCGCGATGGCCGAGCGGGTGAGTGACTGATGTTCAAGGTCATTCACGGCGAGAAGGCTCCGGACCTGGCGAACGTCGGCGTCCGGCGCGTCGGTGGCACGCTCGTCCGCGAACCGGTTGTCACCATTCCGCGGTGGTGGCTGGTGCTGCGCTGGCTGCTGTCCCCGGTCGGCCGGCTGCTGGCGATGTGCCTGCGGCATCCGGTCCCGACTGGCCTGGTCGTGTTCACGGTTGCGCTCTATGGCTACGTCGGCGAGCGCACGTTCGTCGGCGGCGCGCTGGTGCTGGCAATGCTGCTGGTCGTGTGGCGGTTCGCACACCGTGGCACGTTCGACAAGCTCGTCTGGCTGCCGCTGCTGGCACTGTGGCGCGGCTGGTGGATCTACAAGCGTCACTGGCACGCGACCATGGCCGTGACCGGCCTGGCCGTGGTCTATCAAGACACGGAATACGTTCCGGCGATCGTCCGTGTTCGGTGCGGTCCGCACGTCGACCGGGTGACCGTCGACATGGTGTCCGGTCAAGCTCCCGAGCAGTGGCAGCGCGTTTCCTCGGCGCTGGCGCACACCTTCGGCGCGATCACGCTCCGGGTGCGGGTCGTTCGGCCGCGCCGGATCGCGCTGGAATGTACGCGCTCTGACTCGCTGGTCGAGCCGGTCGCGCCGCTACCGATCGGGCCGGATTCGCCTGTCGACTTGGCGGCGCTGCCGGTCGGGGTGCAGGAGGACGGCACGCCATGGTTGCTGCGGCTGTTCGGAACTCACGTTCTGGTCGTCGGCGCGTCGAACGCAGGGAAGGGCTCAGTTGTCTGGTCGCTGCTGCGTGCGCTCGGTCCGGCGATCCGCGCAGGTCTCGTCGCGCCGTGGGTGCTCGATCCCAAGGGCGGCATGGAGTTGGCGGCCGGACAGCGGATGTTCGCGCGGTTCGAAGCGGACTCCTACGAAGCGATGGCGGCACTGCTCGAAGAGGCGGTCGGCATCATGGACGACCGGTCGCGTCGGCTGCGCGGTGTGACTCGTCAGCACACGGCGACGGTCGACGATCCGCTGATTCTCGTCGTCGTCGACGAGATGGCGAACCTAACCGCGTACCTGCCAGACGCGGGCCTGCGTAAGCGGATCTCGGCGGCGCTCTCGCTGCTGCTCTCCAAGGGACGTGCGGTCGGCGTGCATGTCGTCGCGGCGCTTCAGGACCCGCGCAAAGACGTGCTTCCGTTCCGGAACCTGTTCCCGACGCGCATCGCGCTGCGCCTAACCGAATCGACGGAAGTTGACATGGTACTCGGTGACGGGATGCGGGACCGCGGTGCGCTGTGCGACCTGATACCGGTCGAGCTGCCGGGCGTCGGCTACGTGGTGCTCAATGGCGTGCCTGAGCCGATCGGGGTTCGGGCGAGCAACATCACTGACGACGACATCGACGCGATGGCTGAGCTGTTCCGCTCTCCGCACGCGGCCGGCTTCGTGGAGGACGACGAGCCGAGTGCGACTGTGCTGGTTCCTGCGCAGCGGGAGGGCCAGTGACGGTGGAGGCGACGGAGGTTGTGACGCCGTTGCGGCGGGGGAGCCGGGCCGAGCGGATGCGGATGCCGCTGGCTCGGGACGTGGTTGAGGCGGTCGCGGTCGACTACGGGGTCTGCGTCCGGCCGGTGGCGGTCCGACGCACCGACATGGCCACGGGCGAAACGGTCGTCATCG
>Ga0070739_10005631_pt1 | contig 14195 bp, 20 predicted proteins | sample Coa_R1_7_FD_66445 | JGI IMG/M metagenome (GOLD analysis project Ga0070739, IMG submission 66445) | Surface soil microbial communities from Centralia Pennsylvania, which are recovering from an underground coalmine fire - Coalmine... | ecosystem: Environmental > Terrestrial > Soil > Unclassified ... | reverse complement strand
CGTCGCCTTTTCGGGTGCCGTCGGATCATGTGATTGCACTGGAGCAACAACAATCAGGCAACTACGGCTGTTCCTTAGAAGAAAGAACCACTCCAAATTGACGGCCGTCAACGTTCCAACAGGCGCGGCTTGATACTAGTCGCGCCCGATGCACGACGATGTGATTGCCCGGATGCGCGATCGGGTTACGCAGCTGCGCAAGGTCATGGACTTAGCTCACGATGAGCGAGTCAAGCGGATCGTCAAACAAGTCATCGACGAAGGCGAAGCCGACATACGAAACCTTGAGCGAGAAGCGGCTGAGCACAATCGCGGGGACGCTGAGCAGCAATAACGCGACGCAACTGCATCGCCTTCGTTGCTAAGCCGATTGGCTCGCTGGGAAGTTGGCAACGAGCCTCGTGCCCTGCCAAAGCTCGCAGCTCAAGTGGAGCATCTTCGATCTGACAATCTCAATCGCCTCGTCATCGCTCTCAGCTTCGATCACTTCACCAGCAGCGCTAATCCGTCCGACGCCATCCAGGCAGTACAAGCGGTAGTCTACCATAAGCAGCCCCCCGGCCGCGTATAATTTACCAGATGATAGGCAAATTTGCGAGTGCCGTTGGTTAAGTCGCTGCACGGCCAACCCGTTCAGCAACCACGCAAAAACTGACCGAAGTTGATCATTGCAACTCGCACGGACACCCCGGGTTGCGATCCAATGCCGATGGATGTCGCTTGGTACCAAGATCGGGCGATCGAGTGCCGCGCCATCGCAAAAGGCGTACCGAAGCGAGGCGGATGCGGCGCTGCTTGAGGAAATTGCCAGCCAACTTCACGAAGAGGCGCGTAGGCTCCGCGCTAAACCGCGGTTGCGTACTTTCCTCTCTAAACGTTTTCGCCGCACAAGCAGATGGCTTGTGCACACTCGTTCGACAAAACGGTTTCACCTTTAGGCGGCAGAGCTTGGCTCAGCTGGGCGTTGGCTGCGCCAGCAACTTGCCAAAGCCCGCAACGTCTCTTCAACCCAGTTCGCAACTGGCGTTCCATCATTGCCCGAAAGAACGATGTCGCCATCGCGATTGGCCCGCGGCCAATAGCCCCCGACCTCCACCCGATACTGATTACCGTCCAAGACTATATCCGTGGCTCCGCCGCGAACACCGGGAGGTACGATCTTGAACGCTTCTATCGTCTGGAGCCTGGCAAATGCTGGGCGCATCGCTGGGCAAGTCTCGGCATCTGCCCACGATAATTTGGTTGCTTCGCCTTTCACCTCATCGAGCCGCTTTGCCACCAAGACGGCATGGCCGTGAAGCTCCGTAGCGTCGACGTCGACCTCGACATTATGGCTGATTACCTTTCGCTCCACTCTAGAGAACGAAAGCTCATGGCCATTCTGAGCGCCTGCGCCGGTGGGTGCCAGCGCGACCCAAACGCTGATCAATTTTGCTGGTTTGCGCATACTCCACATCTCCATCCCAGCTCCGGCTGCAGAAACATGCGCAAAACCCGTAGCGTTCCACCCGCAGTACGGATCAGACCGCCGTGGAGCGACGCGACAGCAGCGGCACGAGCGTTAATTAGGGGCGGCTCGCTTGGCGACGATTGCGCCATTTAGGCGGTCAGCCCGCCTATGCTCTGTCCGACCTCCATCACGATAAGACGCGTGCGTGCGAACCGCCTCTGGAAGACGGCCGCTCCCATGTTGGAGCGCCGGAGTGAACCTAGTCTGGCTGCCCGTGGCGTCGCTGCGAAGCTTCTTCGTCGAATTGCTCCGCCAGCTCTTGGAGGAAGTCGGAAAGCTCGGGGTCACGCGTGCTTTGCGCGACAGCGCGCGTCATAACGGCACGTGCTCGAAGCTTTGCGCTCTTGTACGGCATTGTTAGCTCCTAGCAACATCGCCGCGTTTTTGCATGCTCAAGTTGGTTACATTTTCTGCGTGTTGTTAAACACGGTTATCAACATTGGCCGATGGCTACGCTAATGCATTTTTAATGTTGCGAAGGCGACGAGGGCTAGCTGCCGAGTCTATCGTGGAGACCCTCGAACTCGTCGGCGCGCGCGAAGTGTCGATCCACGAGCTAAAGGCGCTGACGAGGCTTCCTGAGCCTACGCTGCGCGACAACATACGCGCGCTGCAACGGCAATTCGTCATCGACATCCGGCGCGACGAGAAGCGAATTATGTGGTTGAGACTCAAACATCCGCGCGGCAAGCCTGCGCAGGACTAAGGCATTGGTTCGGCAAATAATCTTATTCGGCGGTGGTGGCCGAGTTGCCATTGCGCTCTTCAGGTGGTGCCCAGATCAGAGGGGAGCAGATGGTGTTCCTGGGTAATCCAGAGTTCGGCTGCGAGCTCGAGCCGATTGATTCACCGACATCGCAAGAGCATGCGGCATAAACACTCTCCGCATCGACGACCCAGCGCGATGCGGTGAACAGTTGCGTGAAGCGCTTGCTGAAATGGGCCCGTGCCTCATCGAAGCCGTTGTTGACCCGTTCGAGCCGCCAATGCCACCAAAGGTTGACATGAGCCAAGCCATGCACATGGGTGACGTGCTCGCCAAGGGCACGCCGCACGCGATGAAGACGGCTCTGACGCTCGCCTCTGACACAGTGCGGGAGCTAGTCTGAGCCTTCGTTGCGAAGCTCGAATGCGCGAATGATGGCGGTCGCGAAGCATTGCGGATGTTGCCCGGCATGGCACTATATTACGGATGGTGATCCGAGACGAGCAGCCACACGAGGCTGGCGCCATTCGTGAACTCGTCCTTCGCGCTTTCGCTAGTGCTCGGCACAGCAGCGGCACGGAGTGGCAGATCGTCGATCAGCTGAGGCAAGGAGACGCGCTGACGATTTCCCTAGTGGCACTTCAGGCAGAGCAAATAGTCGCACACGTCGCAGTGTCTCCTGTGGCGATCAGTGGGTTCCAAGGCTGGTTCGGGCTCGGACCGGTAGCAGTGGAGCCGCGACTGCAGCGCAAAGGGATCGGCTCGACCATGATACGCGAAGCACTGGGACGGCTTCGGAAGTCAGGGGCTGGTGGGTGTGTCGTTCTTGGCGATCCCGAATATTATCGCAAGTTCGGATTCGACTACTATCCCGAGCTTACTTACCGGGCCGTCCCGCCGCCGTATTTCCAAGCTCTCCAGTTCTCCGGCGAACGTCCATCTGGCGCCGTCGACTATCATCCGGCATTCCAGAACTAAGAACGACGACACGGTTTTCGCGGCAGGATCGAGGCAACCCACCTAACTGTCATTGGTCCGCCCACGTATCCGATCCGAGCGCCGCCCAACTGTTTGGCTAACGCCGCAGCGCAAAGGCTATAGAGACAAGTTTGCATGTGGTGCGGCCCGCTGCAGGCTGCGAGGCAAGTGGAGATCAGCTTTCAATGGCGTCCGCAACTTGCAGACCCAAATGGAGAGATGGTTCTGGAGGCGGCGGTCAATGGCCGAGCTGATGCGTTGATCACGCATAAATGCGCGCCACTTCGAGAAGGGCTCCACGACATTTGGATTGCGGGTTTTGCGACCTGGAGAATTGTTGAAGGGGTTATGATCATGAGCAAGGCGCTCGTATCCGCTGAAGCTTCCCGCATCAGTCAAAGCTGCTGCAGCGCGGCTTGCCAAAGAAGACGGCATGTCGTTGGATCAGTGGATTGCTGTTGCAATCGTACAGAAGATCGGGGCAGTTGAAACGGCATCGGACTTTCTGAAGCGACGCGCCGGGAAGGCCCGACCGCAGGATATGCTTCCATATCTCGACAAAGCGAAGAATGAACCGCCAGCAGTGGGCGACGAGATGTAGCGGCAGGTATTGGCTGGTGGAGCTGAGGAGAATCGAACCCCTCACCTCTGCAGTGCGATTGCGCAGATCGCAGCGGTTTTTCAGCGTAATCACCTGACGAAGTGGTGTTTTGAGGCAGAAAGAGTGCGCTTTCGCGATATGCCTGCGATACGGCGGTTGAAGATCAGGGCACCGAATTTGAAGGCAGGCTTGAGGGAAGGATTGATTTAGACTAACTTATATGGACTAAGTTTGGGGTCACCCGTGCCGACGGTCAACATTCATGAGGCGAAAACTCACTTGTCTCGGCTGATAGAGCGGGTTGCACGAGGGGAGACGTTCGTGATCGCCAAAGCTGGGCGCCCAATGGTCAAGCTTGTTCCCATCGCCTCGTCGGAGTCGGCGAAGCCAAAGAGGCTTGGTTTCCTCCAAGGAGTGTTCGAGATCCCTGACGATTTTGACAGGATGGGCGAGGAAGAAATCGGAAGCTTGTTCGGCTAACCGGGTGAACTTGCTGCTCGACACGCACCTGCTGTTATGGATGGCTGCCGAGCCATCAAAACTCTCCAAGAACGTTCGCTCGCAGGCCCTTGATAGCGATAACGATCTTTTTTTTAGCGCGGCAAGCATCTGGGAGATCGCGATCAAGTCCCAACTCGGTCGGAAAGATTTCCGTGTAGATGCCCACCTCCTTCGACGTGGGCTGATCGACAATGGTTATCTCGAATTATCGATCAACGTTGAGCATGCTTTGGCGGTGCTGACACTTCCTCCATTGCATAAGAACCCCTTCGACCGGATGCTCGTGGCGCAAGCGACAGTCGAAGGCTTCATTCTATTGACCACAGATGAGCAGGTTGCCGCTTATCCCGGCCCCGTCCGGAAGGTCTGAACCGTTAGAGGCTGGTGGAGCCGAGGGGAATCGAACGGCCTGACCTCGGGAGGGCGATTGCGCGGACGAATGCATTTTTTCGCCTGTTTACGTGGCTTTTCGGCGGTATATGCTGGAAATTGGAAACTTCAGTCCAGAATTTTGCGATGCACTGCGATACAGTGGCGAGTCATTAGGCCGCCATCGGATTGAAGAAAGGCACTGTCCTGAAGTCATTCTCGTTTGCGGTCACGACAATGCAGTGATTGGCTTCGGCAGTCGCTGCAATAATCATGTCGCTCACATCGAGCGTGAATCCTTGCGCTTTGCCGTCGACCATGATGCGAGCCCAAGCGAGCGCCGCTCGTTCGTCGAATGTCAGGATTCGGCCGGCGAAGAGCTGGGGCGGACCATCCGGACCAACAAACCAGGTTTCGAGTGCAGTCCTCTTGTTGCCGTGAGGCAAGAGCAGGATGCCGCGCCAGATTTCCGCAATGCTCAACGCCGAAATGTGCAGGTCGGCGTCTTTTTGAGCTTGCATCCAGTGCGCGAGTTTAGGCGATGGCGACGGCTTGACTGCGTCGCTTAGGATGTTTGTGTCGAGTAGGTATCGCGTCAAAGCTCAAGGTCGCGCGGTTTTGCTCGCAGGCGTTCGAACTTAACGCTGGCTTCAACCAGAGGTGATCTCCGAAGGGCTCGCCAAATGCCGCCTCCCTTTTCCTTCGTGTCAGCAACCGCACTCTCCACAACCTTTCGGACGTTCGCCGCCTCGGAGCTATCCTCAGCAAGCTTTCGTGCCAGGTCGCGCAGAAGCTGTTTGTCCGAAGTTCTACCTTGCACTTCGAAGCGGGAAAGACCGCGATGCCGCAATCTCTTCCGATGAGTCTGAATTGCTTTCTTTTGCGCCGCACTGGTCATATCGCTCTCTTCTCCAGTATATATATCCAGATATATTAACAGACAAGGGGCCAGGAGAGTGCAGGCCTGGCGGTCGGCAACGATTAGACGACCTACTTTTCAGGTACTGACGTCGGCTGGCGGAGCTGAGGGAATCGAACGCCCTGGCCTCTGCAGTGCGACTGCATGATTTCGAGCAAGGTTCGGCGCTTTTGTTCGCACTTTGAAGAGCACAATCGGCTTCTTTGTCCCGATGAACGGGTATTTGCGATGCACTTGCGATGCACTGAGCCGCAGCCCCGCGCCGCCTAGCGTCCATCGGCGTTCCCACGCTTTTGCAGGCCTGCCCACGGTTGATAGACATTGAATCCGCGCACAAAATGACTATTATGACCATAAATCATTAGGAACGTTGGCGATGAACGTCGAATCAATCGGAACCGAGACTTGGACGGTGGCGCAAGCTAAAGCCAAGCTTAGTGAAGTGATCGACAAGGCTCGCCATCAGGGGCCGCAACTAGTGACACGCAATGGCAAACGCGCCGTTGTTGTTGTCGATGCCGCTCAATGGGAGCGGATACAGAAGCGCGAGAAACGGGGTAGCTTCGCAGACTTTCTCCTAAGTTCGCCGTTACGGAGCTCAGGCCTCAAGACAACCCGCCATCCGGGCGGCGTGCGCAAGATTGATCTGTGAGTTTTCTGCTCGACACAAATGTCATCTCGGAAGGTGCGAAGCCACGTCCCAACGAGGCGGTGATGGGTTGGCTCGCCTCGGTCGACGAAGATCAACTTTTTCTCTCGGTCATTTCACTCGCGGAGCTCCGTCACGGCGTCGAACGACTTCAAGCTGGACGGCGCAAGTCTGCGCTCGACCTCTGGTTGTCAGAGGAGCTGCCAGCCCGATTTGGCGGACGATTGTTGGTCGCTGATCTGGCAACTGCGGATCACTGGGGTCGCATCGTTGCGCGAGCTGAGACCGCCGGGCGCCCCATCGGCGCGATGGACGCTTTCCTTGCGGCTTTTGCCGAACAACACCAGCTCACGCTGGCTACGCGTAACATCTCTGATTTCGAGCAAGTCGGAGTTCGCCTGTTCGATCCCTGGGAACAGGGATCGTGACGACCTCCGAGCTCGAATTCTTTCTTGCGGCTGGTGGAGCTGAGGGGAATCGAACCCCTGACCTCTGCAGTGCGATTGCAGCGCTCTCCCATCTGAGCTACAGCCCCCTGCCGCCCGCCGGAAGCCGATCCATTTGGGGTAGGATCGCTTGGGAAGCGGCTCACTAGCCTCGATTTTTCCCGCTTGCAATCGCCCGTCCCGCGAGAGCTTCCACCTACCGTAAGGCGGTCCTTTCCTGCCCGTTACGATCGGAACGGCAATGATCGCCGGTTCGTTTCGTACGCGGTTGTTGGCTGGCGCATTGCCGGCCCATTTCCTGCTGGAGAGCGATGATGGCATATGAACGATATGATTCGCGCGATGCGCCGCCTGACCAACGTGCGCGGTCGCGCGACGAGGGCGGTTTTGACGATGAGCGCGCGCGGCGCGAGCGCAGTTCGCGGCCAGCAAGCAGAAGTGGCCGCGACGATCGCGGCTTTTTCGAACGCGCCGGCGACGAGATCGCCTCTTGGTTCGGTGACGACGATGCCGAGCGGCGGCGCCGGCAAGACCAGATGAGCGATCGCGGCGCCGAGCGACGCGGTGGCGATCGGGGTAGCGGCTATGACGACGCCTACGGCAATGATCGTGACCGCGATCGAGCCGCGCAATATGACCGTTCCGACGACCGGAGCGCGTTTTCGAGCCGCGGGACTCCGGAGCGAGCAAACACGAATTATGACCATGGCCGCGACCGCAATCGCGATCGGGAGCGTCAATCCGGGCGCGACGACAATTGGAACGATAACCGCGGGTTGTTTGCACGCGGCGGCTCGAGTGAACGCGACTATGATCGTGGTTGGCGACAGGAATATGCCGGCCGTGATTACAATCGCGAACGGGCCGATCGGGAACTCGACCGCGGCTGGACGGATCGTTACGAACCAATGACTGGCGACTATGGGCGGTCCGGTCGGCGCTCGGAGCGCGCGGACGATGATTATGGACGTTCGCAGTCGAAGTGGGCTGAGGACGAATATCGTGGCACGAGCCGCGCGGGCTCGGCCAATTGGTCGGACCGGTCGCGTGACGAACGCGCGGACCGATCGCGAGATGATCGGTTCGACCCGCATTATCGCAGCTGGAGAGATCGCCACTTGAGCGAACTCGACCGTGATTACGACGATTACCGGGCCGAGAACCAGTCGCGGTTCGAAAGCGACTTCGGCTCGTGGCGCGAACGCCGACAGCAAAAGCGCGGCGTTCTTGCCCAGGTACGCGAACATATGGAAGTCGTCGGAAGCGACAACAAGCATATCGGAAAAGTCGACAAGACTGCTGGTGATCGCTTGATCCTCACGAAATCCGATCCGGAAAGCGGCGGACTCCATCATTCGATCAGCTGCTCGGACATTGACCGTGTCGATGGCGACCGGGTGATCCTCGACTGCACTGCTGACCAAGCACGGCAGCGGTGGCGGGACGAGAGCCGTGGCCGAGCGCTCTTCGAACAAGAAGATCGTGGCGAGATGGGACCGCGAATGCTCGATAAGAGCTTCGGAGGCACCTACCGTTGAACCGGTAGAGAGCTGAGCCTCCCTCAGCTGGAGGCTGGACGAGACCCGGCGGTGCCTTTCACCGCCGGGTCTTCTTTTCTCCGATTGAATGCTTGATCGGGTGAATTGCTTGCTCTCTAGATGGTTGGCGAGCAGCCTGCAGAGGGGCAGGAACGGAGGAGGGATCGATGGCGCGAGCTTGGCACCTCAAGAGCCGCCCGAGCGGCATGCCGACAATGGACAATTTCGAGCTCAAGGAAGTGGAACTCCCACCCACTGGTGACGGACAGGTGCGCGTTCGCAACCGGTGGCTTTCGGTGGATCCATACATGCGCGGGCGCATGAATGACGTGAAGAGCTACGTGCCGCCGTTCGAGGTCGGTGCGCCACTCGAAGGCGGCGCCATTGGTGAAGTCGTTGAAAGCAAGGTCGAAGGCCTGAAACCCGGCGACCTCGTCCAGCACATGAGCGGGTGGCGTGACGAGGCGCTCCTGGACCAACGCGCCGCAAACAAGCTGCCGGACCTAGGAGCACCGCTCGAGCAATTCCTCGGCGTACTCGGCGTGACCGGGATGACGGCGTACTTCGGGCTTCTCGATGCCGCGCGTGCAAAGGCCGGCGACATCGTCTTTGTCTCCGCCGCGGCGGGCGCCGTCGGATCCGTCGTGGTACAGGTCGCCAAGGCGAAGGGCATGACCGTCATCGCTTCCGCCGGTGGCAAGGCCAAATGTGAGTGGGTCCGCTCGCTTGGTGCTGACCAGGTCATCGATTACAAGGCAACGCCGATCCTGAAAGGCCTCGGCACAGCGGCGCCCGAAGGGATTGACGTATATTTCGACAATGTGGGTGGCGACCACCTCGATGCAGCTCTTGCCCTCGCGCGCAACAACGCCCGTTTCGCAATTTGCGGCATGATCGAAGGCTATAATGACCCGACGCCGAAAAGCTTCCGATTCATCCAGCGGATCATTGCCGCGCGGATCACGATCAAGGGGTTCCTGGTTCTCGACTATTTTGCCCGCCTAGCCGATTTCTACGGCGAGATGGCGCCGTGGGTTGCCAATGGCACCGTCCAATCGCGCGAGACGATCGTCGATGGACTTGAGCGGACACCAGAAGCGTTCCTCGGTCTCTTCCGCGGCGACAATGTCGGAAAGATGCTCGTTCACCTCTAGAGCGATTGGCACGCATCCATGTTGCCACTCTGGTATCCGGTGCGGAGCGCGTTCATCCGCTGTGCCGAGGTCCCGTGAGTGAAGCTGTCGGGGACTACCGTCCCTTGCGTTTCCTTCTGAAGCGTGTCGTCGCCAATTGCCTCGGCTGCGCGCATTCCTTCCTCGATGTCGCCTTGCTGCAAGACGGGCTGCCCTTCTGGAGTCTTGGCGTTGGCGGCCCAGACGCCCGCATAACAGTCCGCCTGCAGCTCGATTTTCACCTGGATTGCATTGCCCTGCGTTTGGCTTGAGCGAGCCTGCAGCTGTTCCGCCTGCCCGAGCGTTCCCATGAGATCCTGGACGTGATGACCGACCTCGTGCGCAACGACATAGGCCTCGGGGAATTGTCCCGGCGCATTGAACCGAGTCGCGAGTTCCTTGAAGAATTCCGTGTCGAGGTAGATGTTCTTGTCGGTCGGGCAATAAAAGGGCCCCATCGCCGATTGCGCGGCGCCACAGCCTGAGTTGTCGGATTCCGAGTAAAAGTGGAGGTTGGTCGGCGTGTATGCGACGCCCTTTGGCTGAAGAAGTCTTGTCCAGGTGTCCTCGGTCGAGCGCAGCACCTGGAGCGTGAAGTGCTTCGTTGCCGGATCAAGCGTGCTCTGACTGGTTGCTGCCTGCTGCCCGACCTGGGACGACGGAAGCGGACCTGTCCCACTTCCCCCGCCCAGTCCGCCAAGCGAACTCAGGATGAAATAACCAATGAGGAGGACGACCACTCCACCAAGACCGAAGCGGCTTGCAATCAGTGGAAGAAGGCAGCCGAGCCCCCCTCCTCCGAAGCCTCCGCCGCCAAAACCGAAACCGCCTCTGCCGGTATCGTCCGTAAAGTTCGTGCTCTCGGGTTCGTCGCCGAAGCGCATGCTTCTCTCCTGTTGGAAAGGTTCAATGCTTGGCGGCAAGCACGGTTGCAATTCAGCGCCGCCATCGCGAGGAGCGTCTTTTTCCAGTGGAGACTCGCTTTATGCTGCTTCAGGGCAAGGTCGCGCTCGTAACCGGTTCGACCTCGGGAATTGGCCTTGCAATTGCCAAGGCACTTGCCGGTGAAGGTGCCAAGCTGATGATCAATGGTTTTGGCGACCCAACCGAAATCGAGCGCGAGTGCAATGAACTCGGCGCAATCCATGATGGCGCCGACATGTCGAAACCGAATGAAATCGAGCGCATGATGGAGCGCTGCGCCAGCGAGCTCGGCGGCCCCGACATCCTCGTCAACAATGCCGGCATCCAGCACGTCTCTCCCGTCGAAGACTTCCCAACGGACAAATGGGACGCGATCATCGCCATCAATCTTTCGTCTGCCTTCCATACGTGCCGCCTTGCGGTCCCGGGAATGAAGCAGAAGAAGTGGGGCCGGATCATCAATACGGCGAGTGCTCACAGCCTCGTCGCTTCGCCCAACAAGAGTGCCTATGTCGCGGCAAAGCACGGCATTGCGGGCTTCACCAAGACAATCGCCCTTGAAACCGCGCGCGACGGCATCACCGCGAACTGCATTTCTCCCGGCTATGTTTGGACGCCGCTTGTCGAACGGCAGATCCCGGACACGATGAAAACACGCGGGCTGACTCGCGAGCAGGTCATGAACGACGTGCTCCTCGCCGCTCAGCCAACGAAGCGCTTCGTTACCCCGCAAGAGATCGCGGCGCTTGCCGTCTTCCTGTGCCGTGAGGAAGCAGCCTCGATCACCGGTGCAAACCTCAGCATGGACGGCGGTTGGACAGCCGCTTAAGCTCGACGGCAATGCGGTTTCTCGCCCTTCTCATTCTCACCCTCTTAGCCACCGGCTGCGACGTCATCGAGCAGCCGGCGGGGCTCATTCCGCGCTACACGACCGCTTACAAGGACGTGATCAGCAGGAATGACCGGGTCCGGTTAAGTGACTGGCGCCAGACGTTCGAAAGCGCTCTCGATGCTGCGCGCAAGAGCGGTCATGCGTCGGAGATCGAGCGCGAAGGAAGGCTGCTCGATCCGGACGCTGCAGTGGCTGGGCCGTCGATCCCCAATGGCATGTACCGATGCCGGGTGATCAAGCTCGGCGCGAAGGACCTCGGCAACCTCGACTACGTGGCCTACGGACCGTTCAGCTGCCGCGTTCGCCAAGAACGCGCGTTGCAGCGCCTCGCAAAGCTCAGCGGCCCGCAGCGCTATGTCGGCCTCATTTTTCCGGGGGATCCACTCCGTAACGTTTTTCTCGGCACTGTCGTCTTCGCCGATGAGAACCGCGCGCTGCAATACGGGCAGGATCAACTGCGCGATGTCGCTGGCTATGTCGAGCGTATCGGCCCCAATCAGTGGCGCGTCCTGATGCCGCGACCGCATTTTGAATCCCGGCTCGATGTGATGGAGCTGGTTCCTGAGGGAGTAACGCGTTGAAGAACATGCTATGGCTTGCCGCTGCTGCAATGATTTCGAGTAGCCCAACCGCCGCGGCAACGCTGCAAGAACAGATCCGCTCGGACATGCCGATGCTGCTCGATCTCTACCGCGATCTCCATGCGAACCCCGAGCTATCGATGGAGGAAGTGCGCACGCCGGCACTGATGGCGCCAAAGATGCGCCAGCTCGGATTTGATGTGACCGAGCATGTCGGAAAGACCGGCCTCGTCGCCGTTATGAAAAATGGTCCAGGCCCGGTGCTCCTTCTCCGCGCCGACATGGACGCGCTTCCGGTCAAGGAGCAGACCGGCCTCCCCTTCGCTTCCAAGGTGATTGGCAAGCTTCCCGACGGCAGTGACACGCCGGTGATGCATGCCTGCGGGCACGACACGCACATCACGACGTGGCTCGCAACGGCCAGGCGTCTTTCGAGCATGAAGGATAAGTGGTCGGGTACGCTGGTCATGATACTCCAGCCCGGCGAAGAGCGCGTGATGGGCGCACAGGCCATGCTGGATGACGGCCTGTTCACGCGCTTTCCCAAGCCCGATTATCTCCTCGCCTTTCACGATAGCGCATCATTGCCGGCAGGAGTCATTGGCGTCACGCCGGGCTATGCTCTCGCCAACGTCGACACGGTCAACATCGACGTGAAGGGCATCGGCGGCCACGGTGCCTATCCGCAGAACACGAAGGACCCGATCGTTCTTGCGTCGCGCATCGTCATGGCCCTCCAGACCCTCGTCAGCCGAGAGAATGATCCCCAGCAACCGGCTGTCGTGACGGTTGGAAGCTTCCACGCCGGTACGAAGAGCAACATCATTTCCGATGACGCGAAGCTGGCGCTTACGGTGCGCAGCTACACTCCAGAGACGCGGAAGCTTTTGCTCGACGGCATTCGCCGGATCGTGCGCGGGGAAGCGATTGCCGCGGGCATGCCGGAAAACCGGATGCCGACGGTGGAGATCGAGCAGCCCTCGGCGGATGCGACGTTCAACACGGCACAATTGTCCGATCGCTTGCTGAAGCTCTTTGGCGCGCATTTTGGCGATGCACGGGTCGTCCAGACCAAGCCCATCATGGCAAGCGAGGATTTCAGCCGCTTCTGGCTTGCGGACAAGTCAAAAGAGAGCGTGATCTTCTGGGTCGGCGGCGTGCCAAAGGCAAAATGGGATGCGGTCAACGGCGACACGCTGAAGCTTCCGGCGCTTCATAGCGCGCTGTGGGCGCCCGATGCCGACGCGGTCATCTCCACGGCGACCGAGGCGATGACGGTTGCTGCGCTCGATATCCTCAAAAAGGGCTAGGCGGCCGCGGGTTCGCTTTCGAGGCTTGCTTCGCAAAGGCGTTCGACCTGCTCGCTCGTAAGCTCGAGGTCCATTGCCTTGGTGAGTTCGTGAAGCTGCTCGACGCTCGTGGCGCTTGCAAGCGTGGCGGTGATTCCTTGCTGCTGGTTCGTCCAGGCAAGAGCGACCGCGGCAAGCGGAGCGCCGGTTTCCGAAGCGACGGCGTCGAGCGCGGCAAGTACGCGCATGCCCTTCCCTTCGAGATATTCGGCAACGCGGTCGCCCCGGCTGCTCTTCGATAGATCTTCCTTGTTCCGGTACTTGCCGGTCAAAAAGCCGTTCGCAAGACCATAGAATGGAATGATCCCAAGGCCGTGCCTCAGCGCGGCGTCGCGAAGCGGACCCTCGAGTTTCTCGCGCTCGACAAGATTGTACCAGGTCTGAAGCGCGCAAGGCCGCTCGAATCCGTTTTGCGCAGCGGTGCGCATCGCTTCATCGAGGCGCTCGGGCGAATATTGTGAAAGTCCGACGGCGCGCACTTTACCCGACTTCACGAGCGCGTCCATCGCGCCAAGGCTCTCAACGAGGGGCGTCTCAGGATCGTCCTTGTGGTGGTAATAAAGATCGATCGTCTCGATTCCGAGCCGCTCAAGCGACGCATCGCATGCGCGGGCGATCGTCTCTGGTGCAAGTCCCGCCATCATCCCGACCTTCGTTGCAATGACGATCCGCTGACGCTTCTCAGGGTTCTTCTTCAGCCAGCGGCCAATGACCGTTTCGCTTTCGCCGCCTTTATGACCCGGGACCCAGGCGGAATAGACGTCGGCCGTGTCGATCATCGTTCCACCCGCGTCGACGAAGGCATCGAGGACGGCAAAGCTCGCGGCTTCGTCGGCCGTCCAGCCGAATACATTTCCGCCGAGCGCCAGGGGCGCAACTTCAATGCCGCTGTTTCCGATCGATCGCTTTTCCACTTACTGCCTCCTCACGGGTGATTGAAGCGCAGGTTCACTGAAGTCGTTCCTCGACGTTCACGACTTCTTTGTAAAATTTAGCGACACCCACGCACATGTCGGCGGAATTGACAGCTAGCGGCCAATGTTCGGCCTGATTGCGTTCT
>Ga0070739_10005626_pt1 | contig 14202 bp, 12 predicted proteins | sample Coa_R1_7_FD_66445 | JGI IMG/M metagenome (GOLD analysis project Ga0070739, IMG submission 66445) | Surface soil microbial communities from Centralia Pennsylvania, which are recovering from an underground coalmine fire - Coalmine... | ecosystem: Environmental > Terrestrial > Soil > Unclassified ... | reverse complement strand
TCGACGGTCAACCAAAACGCTTGTTTTCCACCCGGACCCGGCTGCACGCTCCAGCTCGACTATCAGGACCTCTTCGGAAATACAGTGCAAAGTGAACGTCCCAGCCCCCCGTTTTATTCAGTCCTCTTCAACACGGACTTTAATCCCGGAGCCACAAACAAAGTTTTCTTCACGACGAACAACAGTGTAACGCTGTCGGGGTATAACCTGATCCTTGACGAGGACGGGACCGCAGGTGCCTCAAACCGACGTAGTGCAACCCAGTTCATGCTCTACGCGAACGGGACCCTCATTTCAAACGTGTCAATCGTTCCGCCAGGCGGTGACTACATCACTGCATACGGCTGCACCCCCACCAGCAATGGCTGTCCCATCCAGATAAGCGACAGCTTTGCGCCAGTGACCTCCAATTCGTTCGAAGCTGTGTTTGTGAACAACACCGACCCTATAATTTCCGGGGTTCGTGCGATCGATCTGCAGGGAATCCCGGCCGCTTCCCCCGCGGCGCCCGAGCCAGCCACCTACGAGCTGTTCAGTTTGGCCGGCCTTGCCCTCGGCTCGTTACGGTGGCTGCGGCGTCGATCGAACCAAGCTGCGCCAACATCCCCAGTGAAACTGGCTACATTGCCCACGAATTCCCCGAGGAGGCAAAATTGAGAACCGGCGTAATAGTACCGAATGTACTAATGATTGCCGACTAGTGTAAGGCGTCTTATTGTCCGCCAGCCGAAAGTGACTTATATCTACAAGAGTATTTATGCAAACGAGGGAAGCTTTGCGCAAATGGAAACACAGGAGGAATAATATGCAACGCATGGGAGGGGCAAGCGCCAGCCTTGTCCTATTTTTGTTGTCTTTCAGCGCGCCGGCAGCTCCGATACCGGCCGGCTTTGTGAGTTGGGACGTGACTTTTCCGGGCAACTCGGGATCGTTTGACATCACGAATCAGACGGGGCCGAACGCAAGTACTTTTCCGGATACCACATTTCCCATCACAACCACCCTGCACTTGTCGGGCTTGGGCTTGACGGTTCACTTTGCGAACGGCAGCACCGTAGTCGAGCCATCGTCTTACTTCACGCTGAGCGCCGATGGGGAGTCTTTCAACGGTAGCCCGATCGCGATCGGTGGGACGAACCCGCTGCCAACCAGCGCCACCCTGACCGGCACGTTCAGCCCGGTTTTCATCACGCTGAACAATGGAACCACGCAGACGATCCTGTCGAGCTTTAGCGCGACGATTTCACCGAGCGCGGGAACGACGCTAGCCGATGGGGATTTCGCAATTATCAATGCGACGACAACCACCGTTACCGGAACGCCTGAACCCGGCACCTGGTTTTTGGCGGTAGCGGGCTTCGGCACCTTGTTGGGCTGGCGCAAGAAGGGACTTGCAACATTCAGAAATTTGCTTGAGAGGAAGGGGGCTCTGTAATGAAAAGCATCATCACCGTGTTGTGCCTGATTGCCGCGCAATCGGCCTTTGCACAAGTGAAAGAGAATACCTGGACCACTCCGGATAACGGGGTCGCAGGTATTAACGACGTAAACGTTTCGGGAACGGGTTTTCCCAACGGGACAATCACCCCGTCTAATGTAGTCATCTCGCTAGCCGCGACCTGCGGGGGGACACCGGTGGCGACGACGACAGCGATCTCGGTAAGAGCAATCATCGGGAGCAGCAAGCGCGTGGATTTCCAGATCCCCGCGACTCTCGCGACCGGCACTTATTACGTCTCGCTCAGTGATTCAGCGGCGGGCGATGCGCATTTCACCAACGCCACCTGTTCGGCGGTCAACGTGACTCACAGTAACTCAACACTTGCTGCCTGTCTGCCCAGCAGTTCACTGGGAGTCCTCGTACCGTCGACGCCGGGGAAAGTGACAGCCTATGTTCCGAACGCTTCTTGGGAGCTTTCCTCTACAGGGATCCAGGTTGTGGATTTGGAAGGCGGCACTTCCAAGACCTCGATCTCGACGCCTAACCCGGTAAACTCCTGCTCCTCCAACCCCGCCACCGGGCAAACGGTTTGTACTGCAAACACTACAGACGTCTACCTCATCAGCGGCACGGCGCTAACCAATACTTTGACCAGCGGCGCGACCGGGTCTGCCAGCTTCTCCGGCGGGAGTTGTGAAAATTGCGGTGTCGCTATCAATGCGCTCAGCAATAAAGCTCTGATCAACATCGGCCTGAGCGCGTCGCCAACGGGCAGCGGGGTACAGCTTTTGGATCTCAACACGAACACGTTTAGCACTCCGGTGAACGCGACCACCGGTGTTGTGTCGGAGAACCCGTCCATCGATCCCACTCGCAACCTGATTTTGTCGGCAAGTGAAAACAACACTTACACTTTGTTTCAGATCCAGTCCGACGGAACTACGCTCAAGGAATTCGGCAGTGCGAGTCCAACAGATACCAACGGATCTGCCGAAGCCGACTCGTCCGGTGAAGACTGCTCTACGGGAATCGCCATTGCGCCTATGGAGTTTACCAACGATGTGTACCTGGCGGATCTGACGCAAGCGACATTCACGCCCGGCTCTCCGGCGGGGACATGGAATGCGCCGAATTCTACGACCACTTTAGTCACCAACTACACCTTTTCTGCGGGATTGTCCGGTGTTAGCGTGGCGGTTGGTACCAGCCATCTGGCGGTAGTGACGGGCGAATTCGGTGGAAATACGTTTGCCGTTCTTCAGCTTCCGTCAAAGAGCGGAAGCGGGACGCCGAACATTGTGGACTATGCGGTGGCTCAAATTCCCGATTCGGCTGTCTGCGGCGGAAGCTTTGTCGCCGGACGCGATCCACACACGATTACGGCGTACACGAGCCCGAATGACGGCAAAGCTTACGCTGTGTTCGCAAACGGTTACAATGCGCCACCGAGCTGCCTGGTACGGATCGATCTGGCGGCGATTTTAGCTGCCCCGAGGGGTGGGGGCGGCTACGCCGCGAATGATGTATCGCCGGCGAACTTCCCGGCGGGCGCGGCGACGTTCTACAGCACGCATTAGTAGCCAGTCAATATTGCTCCCAGGCATCCGGAGACCCGATGCCTGGGAGCTTTTTTGCAAGCCGGTCATTTCACTAAAACTTCTTCAAAGAAAGCCAGCGCGCGGGGGTCTCTGGATTGGCCTAACCAGAAGAAGGCCTGCTTCCGCACTTCCGGATTGCGCTGCGTGCGGGCAATTTCAATCAGCTTGGGAACGCCTTCGTCTTTCGGCAACTGGGCAAGTGCGAAGACTGCACGTTTTTTGACGTTGGTATCCGGATCGTTGAGGATGGCATCGGTGATGGTTGCGATGGCGCGCGAGCCGGCTTTTTGCGACAGCCAAAAGAGCGCCTGCTGGCGGATGTGCGGCGAAGGGTCGGCCTTAGCAAGCTGGATCAAGGCATCGGTAGCGGCGGGGTCATCGTGCATCGAGAGCGAGAGAATGGCTTCGTTTGAGACGTTCGCATTCTGATGAATCAAGCGGCGCAGCAGATCGATGCTTTGCGCGGCCGGAACACCGGCTATCCACGTGAACGGCAGGCCGCCCGCATCGAGCGAACACTCCAGTGAAAAAATACGAACTTTTTGCACCTGGTTGTTTTCGACGCGGAAGAGAAGTGCGATGGTATCGGTACCTTCGAGGGGAACCGGCTGGGCCGCGCGCGTGTGGCAGGTATCGTGATCGCCGCGCTTCACTTTGATTGAATAGCCGAACCAGGCTGGCGCGGCCGATTTCATCTCTGACGAAAGATCACCCGAGAAAGCGCGGGTCTCGACTTTTGCGTTTACCACCTGAGGCGGACCGCCGCTCTGCGCAAGGGCTGCGGCGGCCGCAAGCAAAAAGGCGCAGAGAGGTTTCACTTCAGCAGCTCCAGCATATAATCGGTGACCTCTTTGGAGTGAACCAGCGACATTCGCTGCACGATCTCCTCTTTCCATTTCGGGTCTTTTTCGTTGCGCGCCAGGTCGACCAGAGCTTTGCCGTTGTGCTGGATGAACAGAGCGTTCAGGACGGCGCGGCGAATTTCAGGGTTCTTATCGGTCTTAAAGACCTGCTCGAGCCAATCCGCATCGCCGCTGTGCATGGCCAGCGAATTCAGAATCGTTTTCTTGTCGTCGACCGAGCTGACGGAGTTGTAAAGCTGGCGGAGCTGATCCTGCCCGCCGGCGATACTGAGCTGGCGAATGGCATCGCGGCGCAATTCAGGATTCTGCTCGGTTTTGGCTACCTCAAGCAAGAAATCGCGCGAGCCCGATTGCATGAGGCTGTGCAGGATGTCGCGCTTGAGCTGCACATCGGACGACGATTTATAAATAGACACCATGTCATTGCGGGCCTGGGCATTTCCCATCATTCCCATGTAGCGAACGGCTTTTCGCTGTAGTGCCGGATCGCTCGAATCGTGGGCTATCTGATTGAGAGTGGTGACTGCGGCGGGCGATGAACTCTGCATCAGCACAAACAGCGCCCGGTCCTTCACCTTTTCCGAGGCATTGCTCTTCAGCAGTTTTTGGAGAATCGGGACAGCCTGATCCGGATCGCTCTGCATCAGGCTGTTGAGGGCCAGCAGCTTCAGTTCTTCATCAGCCTGCGCGTTGGGGTTCGGCGGCGCGCCGGTTTGGCCGCGAATCTCCACTTCGAGCGCGTCGGCATCTTTTAGCCAGCGGCTGGATGGATAGAGCGAGCGAATGGCCGCCACTGCCGCGAGGGCTTCTTCGCGGCGCCCGGCGCGGTTTTCGGCGTAGGCCGCCCAATACAGGGCGGCATCGCTATCGGCACGGTTGCGGGCAGCGGCAGCTTTAAAGGCTTCAATGGCGCGATCCCAGCGATGCTCATCCAGGGCGCGAAGGCCATCCTGATAATCGGCATCTTCGCGCGCGGCGCTGCGGGCCGATTGAAAATTCATGCTGCCCGGCCCCCAGGGCCACTCTTGAGCGGCCATTATGCCGGCGAAAGCAGTAAAGAGAAGAAGCTTGCGAATCATAACGTTTTTCCTTGAGAGCGCGTGTCCGAAGTGGTGACACGCACTTTGAATAAAAGACCTTGGTCCTCGACGCGCTGCCGCAATTCAGCGGCATCTTTTGAAGAAAGCCGGGCCGGACTGTTGGCCAAATCGAGGAAGACGCGCTCGAGATCTTCCAACAGTGCCGCATGCGCCTGATCTCCGGAACGGGCGGCAGTTTCGCGCAGCAGGCGATTTTCATCGAGCAGGTCGCGGGCGCGCGCGCGCTCACCGGAAAGATCGATTTCTCCTGAATCGGTGTGGACCAGTTGAGCTAACAGAATTTCGGAGCGCTCCAGATGGTCGTTCATGGCGGCGAGGAAGATGCGCTGGCGGTCCTTTTGGGACAGTCCGGCTTGCGTGGGACTTGTCTTCTGCTGAGTAAGCAGGCCGGCCAGAAATGCGGCGGCGAGGAGAGCTACCGCGATGGGGGCCAGGAGCCAGCGGCGCGTCCACCAGTGCGGCTTTTCAGCAGGCAGATGCGGCTGGAGACGGGCCCAAACCTCGCGGCCATAGCCGGGGCCGCGCGGCGGCGTTGCCAGATTGCGCACTTCATCCAGCAGCTCGGCCAAGCGCGCGAATTCGGCACGGCATTCCGGGCATTCGTGCAGGTGTTCAGTGGCGGCTTCGGGCGGTTCGCCGTAATAAGTGTCCAGCAGGTCTTGTTCGGTCAGATGTTTCATTGGGCAGCACCCCAGGCCGGCTGCAACTCGCGCCGCAACTTCTGAACCGCGCGGAAAACGCTGTGTTTAGCGGCATTGGCGTGAACGCCCAGTATGCAGGCGATCTGATCGATATCGCAGCCTTCGTAATGCCGGAGAATAAAGGCGGTCCGTTCCATGTCGGTCAGTTTTTTGAGCGCCGGCTCGAGGATTCCGGCGATCTGGCTGCTTTCGGCCAGCCTCTCGGGGGTGAAACCCGGGGCGGCGACCCGATCGAGCCAGCTTTGGCCGTCCTCGCTCGCTGCGGGCTGCATTTCGCCTTTGTTTTTTTTGGACCGCAGCAGGTCGAGACAGCAGTTAGAGCAGATGCGGTATAACCAAGTGCCGAAGCCGGCGCGCCCGTCAAAGCGGTGGATCTGCTTGTAGGCGCGCAGGAATGTCTCCTGAACCAGGTCTTCTGCATCATGCTCATTGCCAGTCATACGATAGGCGAGACGGAACAGGGCATGGCTGTGGCGCTCTACGAGGACACGAAACCCGTGTTGGTTGCCCTTTCGGGCCTCCTCGGCAGCCGCCGCATCGGTCCATTCCATCCGGCAGTCCTTAGACTGAGAAGCCGGGGAGCGGTTAGGTGGCGAAGTGGGGGCGGAGTCTCCCCTCATTAAAATTTCACGATCTGTCGATATCTATTTGAGAAGTTCGGGGAACCCAGTACACTCTACAGGTATCCCCTCACAAGTAGATGTACGACTCTTGTTCGAGACGTTGCCCGGAACCGGTGCGTTGGCTGGGCTGGCGCGTGGTGTCCCTGTTCGGTAGACACCGCCGAAGCATTTTGGCTCTGCTGGGCCTGATTTTGGCCTGCACCGCACTGGACGTGACTGTTCCTTATCTTTCGCGGAATGTGATTGATAACGTTCTGCGATCCTTGCATAGCGCGAAACCGGATGCTCTGCGCGAACTGCTGCTGGCAGGAGGCGCGATTTTCGCCGCCACCGCCATCAACCGCATGCTGCGATCTCTTTATAACTACAAACTGGTGCGCACAGCGGCCGAATGCGAAGACGAGGTGAAGAACACCGCCTTCGGCAACTTTTTGCGGCTGGACACGGCGTATCACGGAAAAGTCAATACGGGCGAGATCGTGGGGGCGCTGGATCGGGGCGGAACGGCAGTTTTCGTGATCCTGAGCGAGGTGTTGGGCCAGAACCTGGTGCCACCGGCGCTGATCACGCTGGGCGTGCTGACCTGTCTTTTCTTGAAAAATTTCTGGATAGGCGTGTTTGTCTGCCTGCCGCTGCCCGCCTATGTCCTGACGGTCACCCGGTTGAGTCACAAGATGCACTCGATCGAGCGTGACCTCAGCGGAGCGTTCGAAAATGTCACCAAAGAATCCTACGACATTGCGAGCAATGTCCGGGCGGTAAAGAAATTTGCGCGGGAAGCGCAGGAGGCGCGCACGCAGCGCGAGCTTCTGCACGTTGCCAGGCGACACCATTTCCGTTCGGAACGGTTGTGGGCTCTTGTGGAGAACGCGCAGACGCTGATTGCCACCGCGGGCCGGGTCAGCGTCATTATTCTGGGCGGCTATTTTGTTCTATCGCAACGCTGCACGGTAGGCGATTACGTCCTGTTTATCGCCATGCAGGACATGGTTTATGGCCCGATCTCCCAGCTTTCCGTGATTTTGCCGAAATTACGGCGGAATCTGTCGCGGGCGGAAAAAATATTCGAGATTCTGGACGAAAGGCCGGCCATACGCGACTCGGCGGAGCCTCGCCGGCTGGCAAACGCGCGCCATTCGGTGGAGTTCCGGAACGTCAGTTTTCAATATCCGGGCAGCCAGGAATGGGCTCTGCAGGACATCAGTTTCCAGATTCCGGCCGGGGCTACGGTGGCCTTGATCGGACCCAGCGGGTCGGGGAAAAGCACCGTGATGAACCTGTTGCAGCGGTTGTACGATCCGCAATATGGCTCGATTCTGATCGATGGCACGGATCTGCGAGAAATTGCGGCGAGCGAACTCAGGCGCCGTATTTCCGTGGTGCCGCAAGAAGTGGAACTGTTCTCGCGAACGATCATCCAGAATATCGGGTACGGGCGGGATTACATCGTGCTTGACGAGGTGCAGCGCGCGGCCCGATTGGCGCAGGCACACGATTTCATCTGCCGGACCGATGCCGGATATGAGTCTCAGGTGGGTGAGCGCGGAATGCGGCTGTCGGGTGGGGAAAGGCAACGGCTCGGGATCGCGCGAGCGGCTATGGGCGATGCCGGAATTTTAGTTCTGGACGAGGCAACCAGCCATCTGGACAACGAGAGCGAACGCCTGATCCAGCTTGCGCTCGAAAAGCTGATGAGCGGGCGGACGTGCTTTATCATTGCTCACCGGCTGTCTACGATTCGAAACGCCGATCTGGTTCTGGTGTTTCGCGAAGGCCGGATCGAAGCCATGGGCGCGCACGAACATCTTTGGCGCGAAAGCCCGACATACCGGACGCTGTATGCGCATCACCTGGCCGAGCGCCGCGCGCGGATTCCAAGCGACCGCGAAGAACCGCTGACCTGGGCCGGCTGAGGGCAAGCCTACTTCCTACTTCGGGCTTCCTGCTTACTGCACGCGCAGCGAAAGCAGCTCGCTCAATGCCAAATAGGCTTGCACCCACTGCTGTGCTTTTGTGTCGCCGCGCTGGCCCTTCTTTTTCGTCCGCTGGTACAGCCCGTTTTGGATGGCATAGACGTGATTCTGTGCCGACCATAAGTTGACGCTGAACGGCATCTGCTTGACGATGCGCAGCGTGGCAATCAGATCGTTCAGCTTGTCGATACTCGACGGGTCGGTAGCGAAGCGATTGGCCAGCGTGTCGATCTTCCGGCGCAGTAAGAATTCCAGTGTGGTCTTGTCCAGGTTCACGTTGCTCGCCTGCGCCTCGCGGAGGAGGTTGCGAATGCGCTCGCCATCCAGCTCGTCGCCCGAACAGGCGCGGCGCAAGAGACTGTTGATGGCGTACTCGACCGCGGCCATAAATTCACGCGGCATGGGCGTGCCCAGACTGGTGATGAAGCGCATCAGGGCCGCGTGGTGCTCATAAAGCTGCAGATAGGCGGCTTCGGCCTCGGCGACGGTGGTGGAAAGAATCGTGCGCACGATGCGCCGCTGTTCATCGCGAAACAGAGAGCGAAGCGAGTAGATCTTTTCGTTAAAGCGGCGGTCGAGCAGGCGCACGACTTCCGGGATGTCGACGCGCGCAAACGATTCGCTGATGGCTTCGAGCATCTCCTTGTAGCCGTCATCGCCTTCATCTTTGCGCACGCCGCCTGCGACGTTGTGGTCGCCGAAATGGACCACCCAAAACGTCAGAACTTCGGACTCCTGTGTGACCTTGGAGGTAAAATTCGCCTGGCCGATGGCCATCCTCAGCTTGCCGGCATCGCCGGTGTGATAATCGAGGCGCTGCACGGTGTAGGAAAAGATGTCGGTGCGCTCGCCGTAAGGAGCGAATAGAGAACTGATGGAATAATGAGCGCCGACCTTCTCGAGGTCGACGATGGCCGGTTTCACATACTTGCGGTAAATCGCGGCGCCATCGCCGTATTCCTGCAGATTGCTTTTGGCACAGGCAAGCCGCTCGACAAATTCCGCTTCGATGCCGTCCCCGAACAGCTCTTCGGCGAGTTGCACGACGCGCCCGGCGTACTGGATGACCTGAACCGTTTCGATGCCCGAGAGCTCGTCGAAGAACCAGCCGCAACTTGTGTACATCAGCATGGCGTGACGCTGGAGCTCCATCAGCTTCCACACCAGGACCTGATCCTGGGCGCCGAGTTTTCGCGCAAAATGCTCCTCTCCGAAGTGCTGGCGCACGGCAGGCGAGCGGTCGAGTACTACGCTGATGTAGGCATCGCGCGCCGCCCAAGGGTCATGCAGCAGAGTGGAGCCAAGCTGCTCAAAGCGCAGCGCCACCGCATCGCGCAGCCAGTCCAGGGCCTCGCGCAGCGGCTTGCGCCACTGCTGGTTCCAGCCTGCGCGGCCTGAATTGCAACCGCAACTGCTGCGCCATCGCTCTACGCCGTGGGAGCAACTCCAGGCGGTGTTTTCAAAAATCTGCACCTCATGCGTAGGAGGATGCTTTTCGAGAAACTCACCGTAGTTGGTGATCCTGTAGCTCTTCTTGCCTTCGATGTAATCGAGCGCATAAGCCAGGGCCATTTCACCGTGCTTGTGGTGATGGCCGTAGGTTTCGCCGTCGGTGGCAATGTGTGCAAGCTGCGGCCAGGTGCGGGTGTCGGAAAATGCGCTGAGCAGGCGGGAGGCGAATTTTTCGCCGTTATCGAGCAAGCGCTCAAAAGCGACGGCTTGCGAGATGGGCCCGTCGTAGAAAAACAGATTGATGTTGTGGCCCGAGGGCGTGCGTAAAAGATAGGCGCGCGTGGGGTCTATCTTCGAGCCGCTGACATCCTCCCAGCTCTCTTTGCCGATCTCGCGGACTGATTTGGCCTGATGCGGAGCAAGAATCGCAAAGATCAGGCCGGCTTGCGCCATGAGATCGAGCGTTTCCAGATCCACCGCCGTTTCGGGCAGCCACATTCCTTCGGGCAAACGGCCAAAGCGACTTACAAAATCTTCGAAGCCCCAACGGATTTGTGTCTTCTTGTCGCGGCTGTTAGCCAGCGGCATGATCATGTGGTTGTATGCTTGCGCGATGGCAGAGCCGTGGCCGGAAAACAGCTTTTGGCTTTGGCGGTCGGCTTCGAGGATGCCTTTGTAGGTTTCGGGAATATGCTCGGCGGCCCAGGAAAGCAGCGTGGGGCCGAAGTTGAAGCTGATGCGCGAATAATTGTTGACGATGCGCGTGATGCGCTGCTGATCGTCCAGAATGCGCGCTGCCAGATTCGGCGAATAGCATTCGGCGGCGATACGTTCATTCCAATCGTGATACGGATAGGCAGAATCCTGTAGTTCTATCTGTTCGAGCCACGGGTTCTCGCGCGGCGGTTGATAGAAGTGGCAGTGAATGCAGAGATAGTTCATCCGGTCCAGACTGGGCGCACATGGCAACCCCTACAGATCTTAGATGCACCGCTCGCGAATTCGAACTCGCGAGCTTTCGCTGACGGTTTCAATTGACGGGCAAGAGAATGGTGAAGATGGCGCCGGTAGCGCGCACGCGATTCTCAGCCGTGACGCTTCCTGAATATTTCTTCACGATGGAATAGACGATGTGAAGGCCCAGCCCGGTACGTTTCGAACTGCTGAGCTTGGTGGAGACATTAGGTCGAAAGAGGCGCGGCAGAATCTCGGCAGGTATGCCGGGGCCGTTATCGGCGACGGTGATGGTGAGCGAATCCTTCTGTTGTTCGGCGCCGATGTCGATGCGGCCCGGCTTATTCATCACCTGAGCCGAGTTCAAGAACAAATTGGCGAAGACCCGTTCCCAGTCTTTGGACGAACCGGGCAAGCGGAAATCATTCGGTATCTGGCGCACGAAGCGCATGCGCGGCTTGCGCGCCGCCACGCAGTAATCGGTGACCGACTGAATGGAATCGTCAATGATAGCGGCGAGGTAGGGCGTGCTGTCTGGAATGGCTCCCAAAAGCCGCTTTCCCCGCACGACGGTTCGCGACAGCGTGGCCGCGAGCGACTTCCAGCGGCGGTCTGTTCTCAATAGTTCTGCTGCTTCGGTGATCGTGTCAAATACATTGTTCAGATCGTGGATTAAACTCTCATGCGTTAAGTCCGAATCGGGCGCGTTTTCCATGGCGAACGGGAGTCAGGCAGCAATGCTGCGAAGCACGGCGAAGAATTCAGGATACGAGACGCATGCAGCTTCCGCGTTCTGAATTGTACACCGTCCGTCCGCGGCCAGAGCGGCGACAGCGAATGCCATGGCGATGCGGTGATCGCCGTAGGAGTCCAGCTCGGCTGCGCGGAACTGCTGGCCGCCTGGAACGTTGAATCCGTCTGCGGTGGTTTCGATCTGAACGTTCATCCTGCGCAGGTTCTCAGCAATGGTAGCGATTCTATCGGTTTCCTTCACGCGCAGCTCGGAGGCATCGCGTACGGTGAGGCCGTTTTTGCTGGTGGCGCCGAGGACCGCAAGCGCCGGGATCTCATCGATTAAAGCAGCGGTGGTTGCGCCCTGAATCGTGCCGCCGTCAATACGTGAAGCGCGGACCTGCAAAGTGCCGATCAACTCGCCATTAATCTGCTCGATGTGAAGAACCTTGATGGGGGCGCCCGCCGAGCGGAGGAAATCGAGCAAGGCGGTACGCGTAGGATTGAGGCCGACATTCGAAACGATGAGGTCTGATTCGGGCAGAATGAGCGCGGCGACCAGAAAGAAGGCGGCCGAGGATAGATCGCCGGGCACGATGAGCGTTTTGCCGGTAAGCGGCGCGCCGCCGCGAATTTTGACGACGCGCGGCTCGACTGAAATGTCGGCGCCCAGTTCAGCCAGTGCGATTTCGGTGTGATCGCGCGTGGCGGTTGGCTCGCGGACGATGGTTTCGCCCTTGGCATAGAGTCCGGCGAGCAGCACGGCACTTTTCACCTGGGCACTGGCGACCGGCATGGCGTAGTCGATGGGGTGGAGTTCCGCGCCTTGGATGATTAGCGGAGGAAACTGCCCGTCCTTTGCCTGAATCTGCGCGCCCATTCGGGACAAGGGTTGAATAATGCGGGCCATGGGACGGCGCGCGAGAGATTCGTCGCCACAAATGGTGGTGGTGAAGGGCTGCGCTGCCAGTATGCCCGAGAGCATCCGGATGGTGGAACCGGAATTGCCGGCGTCCAGCCTTCGCTTGGGCTCAGTCAAGCCGTTCGGGCCACGCCCATGCACGGTGAGGACGCGCCGGCCATCCTGCTCGGAGAATTCGTGTCCAGCGCCCAGCTCGCCCATGCAGGCAAGCGTCGAATGACAATCGGCTCCGGTGGCGAAGTTATAGATGGTGGAATCGCCTTGTGCGATAGCCGCCAGCATCGCGTAACGATGCGAGATCGACTTGTCGCCAGGCACGCTCACGACGCCGTGAAGGCTTCGCGCGGGCGAAACGGTCTCGGTCATGGAACTCGTATTTTAGCGTCGGGGCCAGCCGGCGCCCGCTACGAGACGAGGGTGTTTAGCTACGGAAGGTCAGCTTATCGCCTTCAAAGCGGGTGTCTTCGCCGGAGTCGCGCAGGAGAGAAACGAGCATCAGAACCAGTTGAGCGCCGATCAGGATCATCGTAATCATCATGCCCTGGATAAAGCAGCTCCCATGCCGTTCGTAAGTTATTGAAAAACGGGAAAATTTCTGTCCGGCGTACCATTTTGGCGCAGCTCCGCCGGTCCGAAGCGGCATGCGGCGTTCCGGAATGGACAACGCAGTAAACTACTAGTGGAATGACTCTGGAAGAACTGGAAAGAGAGTACGTTGCGCTCCGGCAGCAAGGTGAAGCTGTGCGGAGCTATCTTTGACGCCCCTGCCAAGCAAAAAGAGCTAAGCAAGCTCGAAGTCGAGATCGGCGATCCCGATTTCTGGAGCCAGCCGGAGAGGAGCCAGCGCCTGATGCAGCAGCGCAAGCGGCTCGAGGAAGCCATTCAAAGTTCCAATTCGGTGGTTTCGGCGACCTCCGATATAGACACGTTGTTTGAGCTGGCTCGCGAAGGCGAAAACGTCAACGGCGAGCTGGAGCGCGAAATCAGGGCGTTTCAAAGCCGGCTGGAAGAGATCGAAACAGGCATGCTGCTTTCGGGAGAGAACGACAAGCGGGATGCCATCGTCACGATTCACCCGGGCGCGGGCGGCACCGAGAGCCAGGACTGGGCAGAGATGCTGCTGCGCATGTATTTACGCTGGGCCGAACGCCATAAATTTGAGGCTGTGATCACAGACCGGCTGGAAGGCGAAGGCGCGGGCATCAAGTCGGCGACGGTAGAAATCAACGGCGAGAACGTTTACGGGCAGTTGCAATCGGAAGTCGGCGTACACCGGCTGGTACGCATCTCACCGTTCGATGCGAACGCGCGCCGCCATACCTCTTTTGCATCGGTGTTTGTGTATCCGCAGATTGACGAAGACATCAACATCGATATCAAACCGGAAGATTTAAAGATCGATGTCTTTCGCGCGAGCGGCGCGGGCGGGCAGCACGTGAACCGGACGGAATCTGCCGTGCGCTTCACACACCTGCCCACGGGAATTGTGGTGCAGTGCCAAAACGAGCGCTCGCAGCATAAAAACCGCGCCAGCGCCATGAAGCAGTTGCGCGCCAAGCTCTACGAATACGAGATGGAGAAGAAGCGCGCGGCTGACGCCAAACTGGAAGAAACCAAGTTAGAGATCAATTTCGGCAGTCAGATACGCAGCTACGTGCTGGCTCCTTATCGAATGGTGAAGGATCACCGCACCAAGCTGGCCATTGGTGATGTGGACCGGGTACTCGATGGCGATATCGACTCGCTGATTCATGCCTATCTGGTATGGCGCAAGACGGGCAAGACGGCAGGCGACACCAAAGAGGATCTGCCCGAGTAAGCTGCGGGCGGCGCGCTTCGGATG
>Ga0070739_10005625_pt1 | contig 14203 bp, 10 predicted proteins | sample Coa_R1_7_FD_66445 | JGI IMG/M metagenome (GOLD analysis project Ga0070739, IMG submission 66445) | Surface soil microbial communities from Centralia Pennsylvania, which are recovering from an underground coalmine fire - Coalmine... | ecosystem: Environmental > Terrestrial > Soil > Unclassified ... | reverse complement strand
CGGTAGCGCGACCCGCGGGTGCGGATGACCAGCAATGCGATCATGCTGAGCAGCGCCGTGAACATCAGGTAGTAGCTCGGCGACAGCGGGTCGTGGGTTTGGGCGATGAGCCAGGTCGCGACGAACGGCGCGAAGCCGCCGAAGATCGTCACCGACACGCTGTAGCTGAAGGCGACCCCTACGGCTCGTGTCTCGACCGGGAACTGCTCCGACAGGAGCGACGGCAGCACCCCGCTATAGCCGGCCTTGACGAGGTTGAGCCAGGCGACGGCGAACACCGCGGTGGCGACGGACGGATAGGCCACCATCAGCCAGAACACCGGGTACGACGTCAGCAGGAACAGCAGCGCCATCCACAGCATGATGCGCGGCCGCTCGGTCTTGTCCGAGTAGTGGCCGGCGACGAGCGAGAACACGGCCAGAATGACGCCGCCGACGAGCGTCGCGATGAAGCCCGTCGAGGCATGCAGGTGCAGCGTCTTGATGCCGTAGGTCGGGATGTAGAGCAGCAAATAGTAAGAGCTGTTCGAGATGATCGAGGCGCCGAGCGCCAGCAATACCCCCACCGGATGGCGGCTCAGCAGCTCCCCAATCGGTATCGTCTCCGGCTTCTCCGCCTCGATGAATTGCCGCGTCTCGGTCATCTGCGAGCGGATGTAGAGCCCGGCGGGCCCGACCAGGAGGCCGAAGATGTAGGGAATGCGCCAGCCCCAGCTGACCAGCTGCTCGTGCGTCAGGAGCGTCGTCAAGGTGACGCCGAAGATCGAGACGATGACCGAGATGATGCCCGTGCTCGCCCACTGCCAGCTCGCCGCGTAGCCCTTGCGCTGCGAACCGTGCTCGACGAGGAAGGCGACGGCGCTGCCGAATTCGCCGCCGACCGAGAACCCCTGCAGCAGGCGCGCGAGCGTGATGATGATCGGCGCGGCGAGGCCGATCGTGGCATAGCCCGGGGTCACGAGCATGAGGACCGTGCCGATCATCATCAGCCCGATCGACAAGGTCAGGCCGGCCTTGCGGCCGTGGCGGTCGGTATAGGTGCCGACGATGACCGCTCCCAGCGGCCGCACCACATATGACAGGCCGAACGCGCCGAACGTGACCAGCAGAGAAATCGTGGGGTTCCCCGTCGGGAAGAACACCTCCGCGATTGTCACGGCGAAGAAGCCGTAGACGAGGAAATCGAACCATTCGAGGACGTTGCCGATGGTCGCCGCGACCACGACACGGTGCAGCGACGGCGCTTCCGGCGCGGCTGCGCTATAGACGGCATCGGTGGGCATGGCCGCTTCCTCCCCTGCCGCGGCGCCCGGCTCTCAGGCCGGTTCGGTCGCCAACAGCGACAGTTGCACTGAAACTTTCCCCTGGTCCGCGTCGATCGGCGGGATCGGATAATCGCCGGTGAAGCAGGCGTCGCAGAAGCGCGGCACGCGCGCGTCGCGTCCCTTCAGCCCCATGGCGCGGTAGAGGCCGTCGATCGACACGAAAGCGAGGCTGTCGGCGCCGATGAAGCGCGCCATGCCGTCCACGTCGAAACGTGAGGCGAGCAACTGGTCGCGGCTGGGGGTCGCAATGCCGTAGAAGCAGGGATGACTGGTCGGGGGGCTGGAGATGCGCATATGCACCTCCTCTGCGCCGGCGTTCCGCACCATCTCGACGATTTTCGTCGAGGTCGTGCCGCGGACGATCGAATCGTCCACCAGCACGACGCGCTTGCCCTCCAGGTTGACGCGGTTGGCGTTGTGCTTGAGGCGCACCCCGAGATGGCGGATCTGGTCGGTCGGCTCGATGAAGGTGCGGCCGACATAGTGGTTGCGGATGATGCCGAGCTCGAACGGCAACCCGGATTCGGCGGCATAGCCAAGTGCCGCCGGCACCCCCGAATCGGGCACCGGGATCACGACATCGGCCGCGACCGGCCACTCGCGCGCCAGTTCGCGGCCGATGCGCTTGCGCACCTCGTATACGCTGTGACCTTCGACGATACTGTCGGGGCGGGCGAAATAGATGTGCTCGAAGATGCAGAAGCGGCTCGCGGCGGGGGCGAACGGCCGCAGGCTGCGCACGCCGTCGGCGCCGATGATGACGATCTCGCCAGGGTCCACGTCGCGGATGAAGTCGGCGCCGATGATATCGAGGGCACAGGTCTCGGAAGCCAAAATCCAGGCTTCCGCAAGGCGGCCGAGCACCAGCGGCCGTACCCCCAGCGGATCGCGCACGCCGATGACCTCGTCCTGCGAGAGGGCCACGAGCGAGTAGGCGCCCTGGACCGAGCGCAACGCATCGACGAGGCGATCGACGACCGTCGCCTTGAGGCTCGTCGCGATCAGGTGGACGATGACCTCGGTGTCGCTCGTCGATTGGAACAGGCTGCCGCGGCGCACCAGCTGCCGGCGCAGCTGGTAGGAATTGGTCAGGTTGCCGTTGTGGCAGATGGCCAGGCCGCCGAACTCGAAATCGGCGAAGAGCGGCTGGACGTTGCGCAATGCGACCTCGCCAGTCGTCGCGTAGCGGACATGCCCGATCGCGGCGCTGCCGCGCAGCCGCGCAATGACATCGGGAGACCCGAAATTGTCGCCGACAAGGCCGGTGCCGCGATGCGCGCTGAACTGCTCGCCGTCATAGGAGACGATGCCGGCGGCCTCCTGGCCGCGATGCTGCAAGGCATGCAGCCCGAGCGCGGTCAGCGCCGCCGCATCGGGATGGCCGAAGACGCCGAAAACACCGCATTCATCGTGGAAATGGTCGTCCCCAAAATCTTCGGGTTTACCCATCCACCTTGTCCGATCGGCTCGCTCGCCGACTAGATATGGGGGATTCCGCTCTGGAATGCGAGGGCTTTCGCGTTCGCGGCATCGCCTACTGATTGTTTATCAACCGGTTCATTTCGCGCCGCTCGTTCGGCCGATAGGTCGGCGCCGCGGGGGGCGTGGCGGTCGGCGGGCCGGCGGCCTTGGCCGGCGCCTGCATCGCGCGCCGCGCCTCCGTCGCCGGGTCGGGACGCGGCGCCGTCTCCTCGGCGCCGTTGGGATTCTTGACCTTCATCGTTTCCGGCAGGAAGGCGCGCAGCATGTCGGCGCCCTGCGCCAGATAGGGGCCGCTCTTGGCGTCGCGCAACCACGCCGGGCGCTGGTCCTGCTGGACGAAGGTGTCGAGCAGCAGGTAGGCGAGCGACACCAGCGCCGCGCCGCGGACGAGGCCGAAGATGAAGCCGAGGGTCCGATCGATCGGCGCCAACGGTCCGATCCGCACCATGCGCGCGACGAGGCCGGTCAGCATCGTCAAGACGATCAGCGATCCGATGAAGGTGCCGCCGATCGCGATGACCTGGGTCAGCAGCGAATTGTGCACCAGCGGGTCGAAGAAGGCGTAGACGTAGGGATAGCCGTAGAGGGTCGCGAGGGCGGCGCCGACCCAGGCGACGATCGACAGCGCCTCCCGCACCAAGCCGCGCGCGAAGGCGAACAGCGCCGACAGGGCGATGAAGGCGATGACGCCGAGGTCGAGCGGGTTCATCGCGCCGCCGCTACCCGCCCGACACCGGCGCGGCCGCGGCGCGGCGCCGCCAGCCGGCCGACCAATTCGTTCAGGTGCCCGATCGTCCGCATCTTCATCGGCTGCGCCTCCGCACCCGCACCCTTGCGGCCCGGGCGCGGCGGCAGCCACGCCTCGGCGAAGCCGAGCTTCGCCGCCTCCTTGAGCCGCGCCTCGGTCTGCGCCACCGGCCGCACCCGCCCCGACAGGCCGATCTCGCCGAAAACGACGGCATCGGCCGGCACCGGCATTTCGGTCAGCGCCGAGACCAGCGCCGCCGCGACGGCAAGGTCGGCCGCCGGCTCGACGATGCGCAGCCCGCCGGCGACGTTGAGGTAGATGTCGTTGGCTCCGACCGAGAGGCCGCAGCGCGCGTCGAGCACGGCGGTGATCATCGCCAGCCGAGTGCCGTCCCAGCCGACCACGGCGCGGCGCGGCGTCCCGAGTACCGCCGGCGCGACCAGCGCCTGGATTTCCACGAGGACCGGCCGCGTTCCCTCGATGCCGGCGAAGACGGCGGAGCCGCCGATCGTGCGATCGAAGCCGTCCGCCCCCTCCGCCTCGCGCTCCGCCAGGAAGAGCGAAGAGGGGTTGGGCACCTCGACGAGGCCGCGGTCGCTCATCTCGAAGACGCCGATCTCGTCGGTCGCGCCATAGCGGTTCTTGACTGTGCGCAGGATGCGGAACTGGTGGCCGCGCTCGCCCTCGAAGTAGAGCACGGTATCGACCATGTGCTCCAGCACGCGCGGCCCGGCGATCAGGCCCTCCTTGGTGACGTGGCCCACCAGCACGAGCACGAAGCCGCGCCTCTTTGCGAGCCGGATCAGCTCCTGCGCCGCGCCGCGCACTTGGCTGACCGTGCCGGGGGCGCTGTCGAGCGTGTCGAGGTACATCGTCTGGATCGAATCGACGACGACGAACTCCGGCGCGTCGGCCTGGTCGAGCGAGGCGAGAATGTCGCGCACGTTGCTCGCCGCCGCGAGCCGCACCGGGCTGGCCGCGACGCCGAGCCGTTCCGCTCGCAGACGGATCTGGTCGATCGCCTCCTCGCCGGTGATGTAGGCGGCCGCGGCGCCGCCGCTTGCGGCCGCCGCGGCGGCTTGCAGCAGCAGGGTCGATTTGCCGATGCCGGGATCGCCGCCGACAAGAATCGCCGAGCCGGGGACGAGGCCGCCGCCGAGCACGCGGTCGAGTTCGGCGATGCCGGTCTGCCGCCGCGGCGCGCGCTCGACGGCGCCGCGCAAGCCGACGAAGTCGAGCGTCCGGCCGCCGCGCGCGTCGAGGCCCTTCGGCACCGCGTCGCGCGGCATTTCCTCGATGAGGCTGTTCCACGCGCCGCACGCCTCGCACCGGCCCATCCACTTCGGATGTACCGCCCCGCACTGCTGGCACGCATACCGCGCCTGCGACTTAGCCATCGATAGCTCAGGGTTGCCCCTCTCCCGCACTGCGGGAGAGGGAGGGACCCATCGCGTCAGCGATGGGAGGGTGAGGGCAAGGGCACAGTCTTCGACCGGCACCCTCGCTTGGCTCGCTGCGCTCGCCACCCTCTCCCGCGTTGCGGGAGAGGGGTGAATTTCGGCTCATGCGGCCCTGACTTCCATCTGGATCGGGCCCTCGGCGCGGCCGTGCACGAACTGATCGACGAAGGGGTTGTCGGTGCGGTCGATCTCGGCGGTCGGGCCCTGCCAGACGATGCGCCCCTTGTGCAGCATCGCGATGCGGTCGGCGATCTTGCGGGCGCTGACCATGTCGTGGGTGATCGAAACGGCGGTGGCGCCGACCTCGCGCACGCATTTGATGATGAGGTCATTGATCACGTCGGCCATGATCGGGTCGAGGCCGGTCGTCGGTTCGTCGAAGAAGATGATCTCAGGTTCGGCGGCGATGGCACGCGCGAGCGCCACCCGCTTCTGCATGCCGCCGGAGAGCTCCGCCGGCCGCAACTCGCCGACCTCCGGCCCGAGCCCCACCGCCGCCAGCTTGGCGAGCGCGATCTCCTTGGCCTTGGTCCGCGCCATGCCGCGTCCCTGGATCAAACCGAACGCGACATTCTCCCACACGCGCAACGAGTCGAACAGGGCGCTGCCCTGGAACAGCATGCCGAATTTCTGCATCAGCCGCTCGCGCGCGGCGCGGCCGAGCCCGACGGTCTCGACGCCGTCGATGCGGATCGATCCCGCCTCGGGGCGCAAGAGGCCGAGGATGCACTTGATCAGCACCGACTTGCCGGTGCCGGAGCCGCCGATCACGACGAGGCTCTCGCCGCGCGCGCAGTCGATATCGACGCCGTCGAGCACGTGCTTCGGGCCGAACCACTTGTGGACCCCGGAGACCGAGATTTTGGGCGTAGCGGCGCGGTCGCTCATCGCGAGAAGAACGCCGCCGTCAGGAGGTAGTCGGTCACGAGGATCAGGATCGAGGCGGATACGACCGCGTAGGTGGTTGCCTGGCCTACCCCCTCGGCGCCGCCGCGCGAGTTGTAACCGTGGTAGCAGCCCATCAATGCGACGATGAAGCCGAACACTGCGGCTTTCACAAGGCCGTCGATCACGTCGCGCGCCTGCAGGTAATCGACGGTGCGGGCGAGATAGGCGGAGGGATTGAAGCCGAGCTTGTAATTGCTGACGAGAAAGCCGCCGAACACGCCGATGATATCGGCGACCAGCACCAGCGCCGGCAGGGTCAGCAGCCCGGCGAGCAGCCGCGGCAGCACCAGGTAGCGCAGCGGGTCGGTCGAGAGGGTCGTCAGCGCGTCGATCTGGTCGGTGACCCGCATCGTGCCGATCTCGGCCGCCATCGCCGCGCCGACCCGGCCCGCGACCATCAGCCCGGCAATGACCGGCCCCAGTTCCCGCGTTACCGACAGCACGACCACCGTCGCCACCGCGCTTTCGGCGGCGAAGCGGCTGAACCCGGTATAGGATTGCAGCGCCAGCACCATGCCGGTGAAGATCGCGGTGAGGCCGACGACGGGCAGCGAGAAATACCCGATATTGACGATCTGCCGCAGCATCAGCCGCGGGTAGTAGGGCGGTGTCAGCACCGCCGCGAGCGACATGACCGCGAACAGCGCGATGCGGCCCGTGCCGGTCAGAAACGCCAGAAACAGCGCGCCGACCGAGGCGAGAAACGAGATCATCCGCCGGCTGGGCCGCGATAGACGCGATGGTAGCGGCTGCCGAGGCGGGTCAGGATCTCGTAGCCGATCGTGCCGGCGTCGGCCGCGGCGGCGTCGACGGTGTAATCGTCGCCGAGCAGCTCGATGAATTCGCCGGGACGCGCGCCAGCGGGCTCGACCGCCGACACGTCGAATATCACGAGATCCATCGAGACCCGGCCCAGCAGAGGAACGTGCTTTCCGGCGAGACTTCCGTATCCCCGATGGCTCAGCGACCGCGGCCAGCCATCGGCGTACCCTGCCGCGACCGTCGCCAATCGCGCCGGGGCCTCCATGACGTGCGCGGCACCGTAGCCAACGGTCTCCCCCCTGTCAATTTCGCGGAGTTGCAGGATTTTCGCCCGCAACCGCACGACCGGGCGCATCGGATTCGGCCCGCCCGGCTGTGGGTTCACGCCGTAAAGCGCCGCCCCCGGCCGCACCAGGTCGAAATGGAATGCAGGGCCGAGAAAGATGCCGGAGGAGGCCGCGAGGCTCGCCGGAACGCCGGGCAGCCGCTGCCGGATTTCATCGAAGCGTGCCCGCTGCGTCTGATTGAGCGGATGCTCGGGCGTATCCGCGCAGGCAAGATGGCTGAGCAGAGCGCGCCAGACGATCCGTTCGTCCCGTCGCAAGCCGTCGTTCAACGCCTCGAACTCGCGCAGCGTCAGGCCGAGCCGGGCCATCCCCGTGTCGACGTGCAGCATCGCCGGCAGCGGTGCGCTCGCGGCGGCCTCTCGCCAAATATCGATCTGGCCGGGGTCGTTGAGCACTGGAACGAGGCCGTACGCGATGAAGTCCCCAGCGATGGCGGGGAAGGGGCCGTTGAGCATGGCGATCTCCACGCCTGCGCCGAGGCTGGCGCGCAGACCGATGCCTTCGTCGAGGGTGGCGACGAAGAAGCGCCGGCAGCCGGCGGCCACGAGGGCGCGCGCGACCGGCTCGGCCCCAAGACCGTAGGCATTGGCCTTGACCACCGCGGCGCATTCGGCCGGCGCGGCCTTCTTCGCCAGCAACCGCCAGTTTTCAACGATGGCGCCGAGGTCGATGTCGAGGATGGCGCCGGCGCGGTCGGCGGGATCGGCGAGCGGCACGGGTGCCGCCGACACTTCAGTGGGCCGCCGGCAGATGGTCGCCGTCGGCGAAATTCTCGAACTTGGTCGTTTCCGGATCGAAGCGGAGGATGACCTTGCCGATCGGTCCGTGCCGATGCTTGGCGATGATGACCTCGCTGAGGCTGTGCACGTGTTCGAGGCGCTCCTGCCAGCGCGCGTAGCGGTCGTTGTAGCGGTCGTCGTTTTCCTCGGGCCGCCGCATCGGCTCGGCGCGGGACAGGTAGTATTCTTCGCGGAAGATGAACATGACGACGTCCGCGTCCTGCTCGATCGAGCCGGATTCGCGCAGGTCGGCCAGCAGCGGTCGCTTGTCCTCGCGCTGCTCTACGGCGCGCGACAACTGCGACAGCGCCAGCACCGGCACGTCGAGTTCCTTGGCGAGCGCTTTCAAGCTGCGGGTGATGTCGGACAATTCCTGCACCCGGTTCTCGCTGGCGCGCGACTGCCCCGACGGGCGCAACAGCTGGATATGATCGATCACGATGAGGCCGAGCCCCTGCTGCCGCTTCAGCCGGCGGGAGCGGGTACGGATCGCCGAGACGGACAGGCCAGGGGTGTCGTCGATGAACATCGGCACTGCCGCGAGCTGCTGGCTCGCCGCGACGAAGCGGTCGAAGTCTTCGTGCCTGACCTCGCCGCGGCGGATGCGGTCCGACGAGGTGCCGGATTCCTCGGCCAGAATGCGCGTCGCGAGTTGCTCGGCCGACATTTCGAGCGAGAAGAACGCGATGACGGCGCCGTCCTCGGCCTCGATGCGGCCGTCCGGCAGGCGGGCCGACCGGTAGGCCTTCGCCGCGGTAAACGCGATGTTGGTGGCGAGCGTCGTCTTGCCCATCGAGGGCCGGCCGGCGAGGATCACGAGGTCCGAGGGCTGCAATCCGCCGAGCTTCTTGTCGAGGTCGGTGAAGCCGGTAGCGACGCCGATCGTCTTGCCGCTGCGCTTGAACGCGGCCTCGGCGTTCAGGATGGCGGTCGTGAGCGCCTGGCTGAAGGGCTGGAAGCCGCCTTCGCTCTGGCCGATCGAGGCCAGCTCGAACAGCTTGGCCTCGGCACGCTCGATCTGGTCGCGGGCGGGGTCGTCGAGGTCCTGGCGGTAGGCGTCGTTGACGACGTCCTCGCCGATGCCGATCAGCTGCCGGCGCAGGTGCAGCTCGTGGATGGCGCGGCCGTAATCCTCGGCATTGATGATCGTGACGGCGCTGGCGGCGAGCCGCGCCAGATATTGCGCGCCGCCGATCTCGGCGAGCGCCCCGTCCTGGTCGAACAGGCTCTTCAGGGTCACCGGGTTGGCGATCTGGCCGCGCTCGATCAGCTTGGCGATGGCTGCATAGATGCGGCCGTGGACGGCGTTGCCGAAATGCTCCGGCAGCAGGAACTCGGAAACCCGGCTGTAGGCGCCGTTGTTGATCAGGATCGCCCCGAGCAGCGCCTGCTCGGCTTCGGTGTTGTAGGGGGGCACGCGCGGCAGCGCCGGCTCGGCCTCGCGCAGCGGCAGCACGTTCGATGTTGTCTCCATGGCGGCAGGATAACATCGCGGTCCCGCCTGCCGAGGCGGGAATCTCATCAACAGCTTGTGGATACTGGGGATCGCGCCGCTAAACTTTGCGGATCAGCGGGTTGGCTTCGCCACGCACCCGTCATTCCCGCGAAAGCGGGAACCCAGGGCCGTCCTCCGTCGCGCGTCCCTGGACCCCCGCTTTCGCGGGGGTGACGAGAATAGGTTGGGGTGATCCGGCGGCTACGCGGCTTGACCGCGCCCGACGCTGCTGTCGGCCATGTGCGCTCGCTCCCAGCCGAACATGTAGTCGCGGGTCAGCGGCACCGTCTCGACCGCCTTGGCGAGCTGCATCTGGAAGACGAGGTGGCCCTGGCGGCGGAAGGCGATCTCGGAGCCGACGAGGTACAATTCCCACATCCGGCAGAAGCGCTCGTCATAGAGGGCGCGCACGCGCTCGCGGTTCTGCAGAAAGCGGCGGCGCCAGGCGCGCAATGTGTGCGCGTAGTGCAGCCGCAGGATCTCGATGTCGGTGACCCACAGCCGCTCCCGCTCGACGACCGGCAACACCTCGGAAAGCGCCGGGCAATAGCCGCCGGGGAAGATGTATTTGCGGATCCACGGATGGGTGGCGGACGGACCGTCCATGCGGCCGATCGCGTGCAGCAGCATGACTCCGTCGGGGCGCAGCAGCTCGTTCGCCTTGGCGAAGAACGCCGGGTAATGGTTGATGCCGACATGCTCGAACATGCCGACCGAGACGACGCGGTCGTAGGTACCCGTCTCCTGGCGGTAGTCGCGCAGGTGAAAACGCACCCGGTCCGAAAGGCCCGCCGCAGCCGCACGCCGTTGCGCGGCCTTATGCTGCTCGGTGGAGAGGGTGAGGCCGGTGACGTCGGCGCCGCATTCGCTTGCGAGATAGAGCGCGAGGCCGCCCCAGCCCGAGCCGATGTCCAGCACCTTCATGCCCGGACGGATCAGCAGCTTCGCGGCGATGTGGCGGCGCTTGTTGAGCTGCGCCGTCTCGATGTCCTCATTGCCGGGGTCGAGAAAATAGGCGCACGAATACTGCCGGTCGCGGTCGAGGAACAACTCGTAGAGCTGGTCGGACAAGTCGTAATGGTGCGCCGCGTTGCGCCGCGAGCGCTTGATCGGGTTGTGCTGCTGCAGGCGGCGCAGCAGGCGCGGCGGGCGGTCGAGCAGGCGCGACAGGAAGCCGCGGGGCAGCGCCGCGACGTTGAGCGCCAGCAGATCGACGAGGTCGTAGAGGGCGCCTTCCTCGATCGTCAGCCGCCCGTCCATGTAGGCCTCGGGCAGGTGCAGCCGCGGATTTACGAGAAGCTGCGCCTCCAGCTTGCGGTCGTGCAGCCGGATTGTGACGGCGGGACCCGCAGCGCCCTCGAACACGTGCCGGCGGCCGCGCGCATCGACGACGCACAACCGTCCGGTCCGGATCACCGAGTGAAGAATGTGCGCCAGCAACAGCATCGCAGAACAAGTCCAATCTCTCCCGAGACAAATACTATCCGCCCCGAGGAGGTTCCCGCCACCTTGAATTACCGTTCCGCGCGCGGCGAGACGAGCGCGGATCGGCCGAGGGAAACCGTTGCAATCGCTTACAATTTGAATCCGGCGTCGGCGGCCGCGCCAAAGTAACGTGGCCTGTTCGATCGGATTGAAGAAAGCAACGTCGATGGCTTCCCCGCAACGTCGCAACTCTGCCGCCGCCGCCCTGGATGTCGCGCTCGACCGGGACATTTTCACGCGCAGTCTCATTCGGGAACTGGCGGGGGCGTTGGAAGATGTTGTCGGGATAGAAGAGGCGTCCGGCTACATCAGCGTCGTCGGCGCCGCCATCGGCAGCCAGATCAACAGCGAGTACAAGAAGGCCTTCCAGGTCTCCTCGCTGTCTCGCGAGCAGGTGAGCGACGTTTTGGTCGATCTGAAGCGCCGGATACAGGGCGACTTCTTTATCGTTGAAGAGAACGAGGACAAGCTGGTGCTCGGAAACCGCGCCTGTCCGTTCGCGGAAAAGGTGGTCGGGCGCCCGTCGATGTGCATGATGACATCGAATGTCTTCGGCCATATCGCCGCGGAAAATCTCGGCTACGGCAAGGTCGAGCTGCAGCAGACGATCGCCGAAGGCCATCGGGAATGCCGCGTCGTCCTGTACCTGCGGCCGACGGCCGAAGCCGAGCAGGCGACGGGACGGGAATACGTCAAATCGAGCGCCGTCGGCGAAGAGAGTTAGCGGGTTTTGGCTGCGGAGGGCGCTAGGCGTGCTGTTCGAGCCCGATGAGGTCCTCGACGCCTTTCCCGAAGCGGTCTTGCTGATCGAGCCGGACGGAACGGTGTTGCACGCGAACCGGCTGCTGCGGCGCGGATTGCACCTCGACGGTCAGGAAATCTGCGGCCGAAGCATCTTCGGGTTCCTTCCTGAAAGCGGCCGGAAGCGCTTTGCCAGCTACCTGCAGCGGTGTTCCGGCACCATCGAGCCGCTGCCAGGACGGGTGGTCCTGCTGAGACAAGGGTCGCCGTTCGAGTACCGCTGCGAAGGCTCGCGCATCCGCCGGCCGGACGGGCGCCCGGGGCCGCTGCTGCTGCGCTGCCGAGCACCGGCCGAAGCCGCCTCGCCCTTCACGTTGCTCAACCAGAACATCAACGAGCTGAAGCGGGAGGTGGGGGCGCGTCGCTGGATCGAAGCCGCGCTCCGGCAGAGCGAGGAGCAGCTTCGCCTGGCGACGGAAGCGGCGGAGATCGGGCTCTGGGATGTCGATGTCGTCGCCGATACGCTGTTCTGGCCGCCGCGGGTCAAGGCGATGTTCGGCATCTCGGCCGATGTTCCGGTGTCGATGGCGGATTTTTACGCCGGCCTGCACCCGGACGACCGCGACCGCGTCTCGGCCTGTTATGCCGCCGCGGCCGATCCCGAGCGGCGGGCCGTTTACGACGTGGAATACCGCACGGTCGGAAAGGAGGACGGCGTCATCCGCTGGGTCGCCGCCAAAGGCCGCGGCCTGTTCGACCGGAACGATCGCTGCGTCCGGATGATTGGTGTCGCCCTCGACATCACCGCGCGGCGATTGGCCGCGCAGCAGCTGGAGGAGAGCGAGGCGGCGCTGCGCGAACTGAACGAGAGCCTGGAGCGGCGGGTCGCCGAGGCGGTAGCCGAACGGATGAAGGCCGAGGAAGCGCTGCGCCACGCCCAGAAACTCGAGGCGATCGGCCAGTTGACCGGCGGCGTCGCGCACGACTTCAACAACTTGCTGACCGTCATCATCGGCAACCTCGACGCCTTGAGCAGCCACTATTCCGGCGGCAAGACCCGCCGCTATCTCGACGCCGCCAACCGGGCAGCCGAACGCGGCGCGATGCTGACCCAGCAACTCCTGGCCTATGCCCGCAAGCAGCACCTCGCCGCGAGCCCGGTCGACATAAACCTCTTGATCCGTGGCCTCGACGACCTGCTGCGCCGCAGCCTCGGCGGCTTGGTCGATGTGGAGATACGGCTCGACGACGATCTCTGGCACGCGCTTACCGATCCGACGCAGCTCGAACTCGCCATCCTCAACCTCGCGATCAACGCCCGCGACGCGATGCCTCTTGGCGGATCCTTGCAGATCGAGACGAAGAACGTCACGGGCGGCGACGGCGCGCTGCCGCGGGAGTTGGCGCCGGGCGATTACGTCCGCCTCCGCCTCAGCGACACGGGCGAAGGGATGACCTCGGAGATCCTGGCCAAGGCCATGGACCCGTTCTTCACGACCAAGGAGATCGGAAAAGGGTCCGGTCTGGGGTTGTCTCAGGTCTACGGCGTCGTCAAGCAATGCGGCGGCGCGATCCGGCTCGAAAGCGCCCCCGGCGAGGGGACGACCGTGCTGATCTGGCTGCCGCGCAGCCGGCAGGTGCCTGCGGAAGCGGCCGCCGAACAAGCCGTCGGTTCCGCCGCCGCGCCCACCCGGCGCGGAACCGCACTCGTTGTCGATGACGACGCCGATGTCCGCGAGCTCGCGGTCGAGCTGTTGCGCAACGCCGGCTATCACGTCGAACAGGCCGAAAGCGGCGAGAGCGCGCTGCGCATTCTCGACGCGGCGATCCCGATCGACTTCGCGATCATCGATTACGCCATGCCCCGCATGTCCGGGATACAGCTGACGCAAGCCGCCCGCGAGCGTCGCCCCGATCTCCCGGTGATCTACATGACCGGTTACGCCGATCTCGATGCGATCGGCCGCGACCCGGAGGCGACAATCGTCAAGAAGCCCTACCGCGCGCCTGAGCTGCTGCGTGCCATCGAGCGGGAGCTGAGCCGGCCGGTTCGACGCGCCGGCTCATCGACGGTCGTCCCGCTGCGCCCGCACGCCGCCCGCGACCGCACCTGACGCAGCTCCGCTTGGCGATTAGTATCGTCATGCCGGCGGAGGCCGGCATCCACATGTCCGATAATCGAGCGCCGGAAGGGTGGGTCCCGGCCTGCGCCGGGACGACGAAACCGCAGCGTGGCGGCCGGCGAACCTTCAGGATCGAGACACTACACCGCCGCCAGCGCCCGGTCGATGTCGGCGATGAGGTCGGCTTCGGCTTCGAGGCCAGCGGAGAGGCGGACGAGCGAGTCGCCGATGCCGAGCGCCGCCCGCTCCTCGGGCTGCAGCCGCGAGTGCGTCGTCGTCGCGGGGTGCGTGCACAGGCTCTTGGAATCGCCGAGGTTGTTGGAGATGTCCACGAGCCGCAGCGCGTCCATGAAGCGGAAGCATTCGTCCTTGCCGCCGACGACGTCGAAGCTGACGACACTGCCGCCCGCCTTCATCTGGCGCTGCGCCAGCGCGTATTGCGGGTGGCTCGGCAGGCCCGGGTAGATCACCCGCGAGATTTTCGGGTGGCTTTCGAGGTGCCAAGCGA
>Ga0070739_10005624_pt1 | contig 14203 bp, 18 predicted proteins | sample Coa_R1_7_FD_66445 | JGI IMG/M metagenome (GOLD analysis project Ga0070739, IMG submission 66445) | Surface soil microbial communities from Centralia Pennsylvania, which are recovering from an underground coalmine fire - Coalmine... | ecosystem: Environmental > Terrestrial > Soil > Unclassified ... | reverse complement strand
CCCTCCCGCATGACACGCACTCGCCGAAGGTGCCATCGCGAACACGGACGAGAGCCGCTTCGATATTTCGCAGCAATCCGTGCTCGGCAACGAGCCTCCGCACCACCATGTCCTTGGAATGGCTGCTGCCCGCTCGGTCGAGTGTATCCGCAGCGGCTTCGTCCTCTTTCGTCTTCCCATACTTCTCAAGCTGGGCGATGCTCCGGCGCAATTCGACCCGGCGCACTTCCAACGCTGCCCTAAAACCGCTGTAATCGCTTTCGATCAACGGCCAGAGACTCGGTGGGTATTATAGGTCCTCTTCCGAACCGATGAAGACTGCGGGATATGCGCCTGAAGCACGCATACCCGGTGTGACTGGTCTGTGAAGAGGATTTTAGGTAAGGAGAGGGAAACGAGCGGGAGGGCCGCTGACGAGCTTGAATTGGAACTCAGCCACAATAGCGATCCTGATGCGGCACAGGTCGGAAACGGTTCAGGAAAAATTGACGTACAAAAGCACTGGAGAAATCGACGCCGACTGCTAAAATTCGCCTGGCTGTGTTTCGCGATATCTTTGTTCGCCGTAAGGAGGTCTTATGGCAGAACACTCTCCGGACACCATCCGCCACGCTTGTAGTTGGTCAAGTGCACGCCATAACTGTAGGAACTCGCGGTCGCGATGGGATAAAACGACTTGTTGATGGGATGGGTTACGCCATCGAAGGTCAGAGAAATAAAGACGGCTTTCCCGTTGCTAATGGCGGTGTTCACGGTCAGGTGATCCCAAGTCCCCAGAATCTGGCGTAAGCACGGGATGCTCGTCGCCGACCAGCGCCCGCCCGCGGTGTCCCACACGCTCCAGATGCCCTTTTCGTACGAGCACTGGACGGATCCGGTTTGCGGCGACACCTCTCTCACAGCCATTCACCACGCTACGCAAACTAAGAACCCACGTTCAACCAATGGCTACAGGTGCTCGAAAGGCCACACCTTCCAAATGATCTCTCGGCAGCTTGAGCGAGCAAAAAACCTTCTCACAAAAGCCTTGAAAACACAGAAACGCTCAAGCTGGCAGCCGCTATGCTACAGCGAGGAGGAGAACGATAGCGCTCGCCTCAGACTGCCCAGCATGTATCGCGGGGCAGATGGAAGCTGCCTGTACGAGCCGATCAGAAAGTTGGTCATTGCCGGAATGTAGGTCGGATTGGACATCGGCACGATGATCGACTTGCTCAGAAACGGGGTGGGCATTGCAGACTTGGTGAGGTACATCGAATCGTGCCGTGCCGCGAGCTAACCGCCAGTGTCGGTTCGGCCATTGCTGCGACAGCAAAGGATGAGAGACTCTCTGTGCTGGTGAACTCAGGTGGGAGCGAACAACACGCAAGGAGGGAAGCGCTTACGGCAGTTGCGGCTGCGCCTGGGGTTAACACTGCGCGAGGTGGAACGATTAACTCGGGAACTTGCGCGTAGCCAACGCAACCCGTCATTGGTCATCACGATCAGTCGTCTCGCCGATCTGGAAGTTCGAGGCACAATCCCCAACATCAACCGGCTATACGCTCTCTCTCAGATTTACGATTGCGAAGTTCGCGATCTGCTGGCGTGTTACGGGCTCCGCTAAATCTGTACTGCGCTGTGACCATCCGAGCAAGTCGGCACCGGGTAACGTGGAAATACCGGAGCTGCTTGCCGGAGTCATTGCGGCATTGCTCACCGGGGCCAGCACCGCACCTTGGACAGTCAGCGTTGCGCGTTTTCATGCGAACATGGAAGATGTTGTTGGGGCTGTGGAAAGTTGTCAACGGGCGTGACAAAAGCAAAGGCCCAACCCCTTGCCGCTGTGGGCTGCTTGGGGCCGGGCCATTTAGGTTGTCCTAGGGTCGCCGCTTGCGCGGCGGTTAATTATAGCGTAGCCCCGATGGGCTGCGTTCGCAGGCCCATATTCAGGGTGTGACCGCCATCACAGAACCCGGGCGGATTTCGCCGCAATCTGTCGGGGTGAGGAACATCAGTATGAAATTCCCAGCCAGCTCACAGCCAGCCGCTTGCTCCCACTGCCACCCGGATATTATCCGTTGCTGCATGTATCCCGGAGAGGATGGCACCTGCCTTTACGAACCGATCAAGAAGCTCGTCACCGCTGGACTGCAGGTCGGATTGGGCATCGATACGATGATCGAGATGCTGAACGACGGGATGAGCATTACAGATTTGGTGACCTACATCGAATCGTGCCGCGCCGCGCACTAAAGAACACCCTCCAAACCGGGCACACTTTCTTCTTCCGCTCAATCCACGCGTCCAGGTCGCGAACGTCGAGCCACGGCTTCGCGTGCACGGCGTTGCGGGCTTGCGCGCAGCAGCCGCCCTCCGTGATGCCACATATCATTATGGGGCTGGGCACAAACGCGTCGACCCACATGATTGCCGGCAGCGCCGCCAAGCTGATTCTCAGCTAGAAACATGAATCGCATGAGTGGCAATCCACAGCCATCGCCGACCACCGACACGGTTCGACAGATCGAACAGAAAGGCCGCTGGTTACGAGAAGCTACGCTTTGTAGTTCATGGTCCTGCTACTGTAGAAGCCTTTCTCAGAGGAGATTCTCATGGTTGAATCGAAAGCTTCGATCCTGCTGACTAAGTCGCGTGTCGAACAGATTTTTCCGACGTTGAGCGAGGCCCAGATGGTGCGCCTCGCTTCTCACGGCGCTTCCCGGTCGGTGCCTGCGGGCGAGGTGCTGGTAGAACTGGGAGGAAACGACATACCAGTTTTCCTCGTTGTGTCGGGTGAACTGGAAGTCGTGCGGCCTTCATTCACGCAGGAAATATTGATCCGTGTAGTCGGGCCGGGGCAATTCACCGGCGAAATCAACACGCTCTCCGGCCGCCGCGCTTTCGCGCGTATTCGTGCCCGCCAGAATTCCGAGGTCGTCCAAATTGCGCGTACGAGCCTGCTTGCATTGGTCCAGACGGACGCAGAGCTAAGCGAGATCGTGATGCGAGCATTCATTGCGCGGCGGGTCGAGCTGGTGGCGCAGGGTCAAGGAGATGTCACGCTGGTAGGTTCCAGTCATTCGGCCGACACCCTGCGCATCAAGGAATTCCTGACGCGTAATGGGCACCCATACACGTACATTGACTTGGAACGCGATGCTGATGTCGAAAGCGTTCTCGCTCGCTTCGGTGTCGCCATCTCTGATACCCCAGTGCTCATTTGCCGCGGCCAGACCGTTCTGCGCAATCCGACGAATCGCGAGATTGCGAATTGTCTTGGGTTCAACGAGGCGGTGGACGAAACCCGGGTGCGCGATCTCGTGATCGTGGGTGCGGGGCCGGCGGGTCTGGCGGCAGCCGTGTATGGAGCTTCGGAAGGCCTCGACGTTTTGCTGCTTGAGACTTTCTCTCCCGGGGGACAGGCTGGCGCCAGTTCCAGGATCGAGAACTATCTCGGTTTCCCAACCGGGATTTCTGGGAATGAACTGGCGGGTCGGGCATACACGCAAGCGCAGAAGTTCGGGGCACAGATGCTACTGACGACCGGCACCCGCCTGAGGTGTGATCGCCGGCCTTACGTGGTCGAGTTAGAAGGAGATACCCGGATTCCGGCGCGAACGGTTGTTATCGCTACCGGAGCTAAATACCGGAAGCTGCCGCTTAAGAATCTGTCCCGCTTTGAAGGCGCTGGGGTCTATTACGGCGCGACATTTATCGAAGCGCAATTATGCAGCGGTGAAGAAGTAATCGTTGTCGGCGGCGGAAATTCCTCAGGGCAAGCGGCGGTATTTCTCTCCCAAAGCACAAGACACGTCTATATCCTTGTCAGGGGCTCGGGCCTGGCGGACACGATGTCGAAATACCTAATTCGCCGGATCGAAGAAACACCCAACATCACCCTGCTCACACATACTGAGCTGGTTGGGCTTGAAGGCAGCGAACACCTGCAACGAGTCACGTGGAGGAGTAATCAGACCAGTAAAACCGAAAACGAGAGCATTGCGCACGTCTTCGTCATGACCGGAGCCGACCCGAATACGGATTGGCTACGTGGCTGCGTCGCGCTCGATGGTAAGGGCTTCATCAAGACCGGCCCGGATTTGGCGTTGGAAGATCTGCAGGACGCGCACTGGCCCCTCGGCCGCCGGCCATATCTGCTGGAAACAACTTTGCCGGGCGTTTTTGCTGCCGGAGACGTGCGCGGCGGCAATGTAAAGCGTGTCGCTTCGGCTGTGGGCGAAGGATCGATTGGGATTTCGTTCGTTCACCAAGTGCTGAAGGAGTGACTGAGAAGGCGGTCTTCATGCGCAGTGCAACTGCAACAGTGAAACGGTGTTCGTGGGTTCGCGTCGATGATCCGCTGATGCTTGAATATCATGATCGCGAGTGGGGTGTCCCCGTCCACGATGACCGCAAGCACTTTGAGTTTCTCGTGCTTGAAGCTGCGCAGGCCGGGTTGAGCTGGACGATTGTACTGAAGAAGCGGGAAGGTTATCGGCGCGCTTTCGATGGGTTTGAACCGGAGAAAGTCGCGCGATATTCGGCTCGGCGAATCGAGAAGCTCGCATTAAATTCCGAGATCATTCGCAACCGTATGAAGATTGAGGCCGCCGTGGGCAACGCACGCGCGTTTCTCAAAATCCAGGAAGAGTTTGGAAGCTTTGACTCCTATTGCTGGCGTTTCGTTGACGGCCAGCCAAAGCTTAACCGGTGGAAGATCATGCGACAGATCCCCGCGACTTCTGTCGAGTCCGATGCATTCAGCAAGGACCTTAAGCGTCGGGGATTCAGTTTCGTTGGTTCGACGGTCGTGTATGCCCACATGCAGGCCGTTGGAATGGTAAACGATCACCTCGTCGACTGTTTCCGCTATCGCGAGATCCGCCCCTCGGATTAGTTCGACTGCCTTCGATTCGAGTTCGTTGCCGAGCTGAATGCCCCTTCTGCTCTCCGATCTGGATTGCACATATATTGTGAAGGGCCAAACAACATCGTGTGGCGCCTTGATTTCCGGCTAACGAACACAGTCCCGCCCCACGTCGAAGAATAGTCACTGCCGAGGCGGCTTTGGGACTTAGAGCGCCCGAAGTTCCGGCAAGAGCTGCACATCCATCACGAACTTGGCAAGCAAAGGAGCGGCATTGTCTTTCCGCCAGATGAGAGACATCGGCAATGGCAGGTTCAAACCACGCCTGCGGGACACCTCCAACGTGTGGCGTGGAGGACAAACGTCACTCCCAGCCTGCACGACACAAAGCTGAGCATGCTGCCGGATTCGGCCACCTCCTGAATAATGTTTAGGGCCTTCACTCCCCTCGGACGCATTCCTTCCATTACCTGGTCATACAACACGGGCCATCTTGGAAACCAGATAAACGGAGTATTGCGCAGGTCACGCAGGCGAAGCTTTCTTAGGCCGCGTCCGCCAGATTGAAGGATGGCAAGTTATCGTTTCCTTTCCGGGTCAGTGGAACAATTGAACAGCCAATATTCTCCAAGGGCAAGAAGTCCGATTAGACCAGCGGCGTGTCGAAATTCACCGACATGTTTGAGGCGCTCGCAGACTATGGGTATTTGGCCAACCTTAAAAATACTCGTCGGCCACCTTCCACTGCTTAGAAATTCAACTCAACCCGGCTCTGAGTGGTGGCGATGTTACGCCAGCCGTCGATCGTCCGGAGCAGTCGAAGGCTAGGCCTGTACCGACGAGATGTCGCCGCCACGGGACATCGACTTTACCTGGTAGGCGTTTGCGAAGCGAACTCGCAGCACCCAGAAAATCAGCAAAGCGAGTGGGAGTATGGTGAGAAATAAATACAAGTTCGTGCTAAATAAAATTGGAGGCAATCGATGTCCAAGCCCCAATGCCGAAAGCAGCCTCAGTGGACGATTCGAGGGTCCAAGGAAAAAAGATCCAGCCGCGATGAACAGGCCAAAGCACATGCGCCAGAGATGCCGTACTACACGCTGAGCTCCAACAACGCCGCCGCGCAAGAGCATGCGAGCGTCCCCCGCGGCAGCAAGCAGCATGATGGAAGCCATGAAAAGGTGCATGCCGACAGGAACGCCGCCTGGTAGGTCCTCATGGCTACGCAGCGCTTTGACGCCGGAGATCCAGGCTAGAATACCGAGCGCCAAAGGAATCAGCAGGACCGCCCAATCGAACCCGCTGGTTTCTCTGTCTCTGCGGCGGGCGGTCAGCCATGCCGTAAGGATTAGATAGAACGTGAAAATTCCCCCGCCGATATTGTTTGGTTGATGCCTGACGACTGCCAGATAAACCGCACCTACAGCCATGGTCAGCATTGATGCGACAAACACCTTCCCGGCCAAGACATGCCGGGGGGAACCTTTGCGGGACGACAGGGCGGTGGTTCCGGAAAGCAGCCCCAAGGTCCCAGCGCAAATATGAAAAATCAGTGTTGAGGAATAGGGCATACGGGCTTCTTCCTAGGATATAACGAATATCGGAGCTCCAGACTACACCCATCCCCTGTTTCTAGTGTCCGGGAACTGCCTTAGCACCAATCGATTCGCCTTACCGCGCGGGAAGTGTCCGGCGTGCAGGCCGTTTACACTCACAACCCCCGGCGTTAGATGGACTCACGAAGGCATCGCAGGAGGCTATTTGCAAGCTGTGATTCGGATAATCAATAGTCACCACACATTTCCGAAAAAGTCGTGGGCGGAATGTCATCGATAGGCCAATTCAGATTCCGTTTTCTCCGCACTTGGCCGACGTGTTTCCTCCTATTGATGAGCAGCACCGCGGGGTTGATGCTCTTCGCCTCGGCATATGCCTCCGCCTTGTCGAAGAGAGCGGAAAGCGCGTTGAGGCCCGGCCGCGGCGCGAACCGCCTCAAGGGTGGATTGTGCAGCTTCAACCTGCAGATCGCACCCGACCACTAAAGCCTCCTCCCGAGCAAAGGTGAAGGCGGCGTTACGGCCTATGCTCCGCCCGTACCCGTGCTGATGCAGACTTTCCTGAAAGCCTCTCCGACATCCTCATCCCTTTCGGTTGGCTGGAGTTCTTTTCGAGATTCGAGAGGGTCACTCGTTGCACGGCAGAGCCTAGCTCAGGGTAGCTTGTCGAAAAAGAGATATACGGCGGCAATCCGCCCATCCCGGGCGATGAGGAAATCAGTTCCGGCGTAAGACGGCGGCGCGCCGGGGCGGCCCGCTACCCATTTGACGCGGCCGCCATTGCCCAATTCCTCGGGCTCGGAAATGGGCTGATATTGAAAGTCGGGGTGAGTTGCTTTTATCGCGCCGGCGATGCGGTCGATTTCCTCGCGCCCCCGAAAGGCGCCTTTACTCGGATCGTAGAACACGCCATCCTCATTCCAGAGCTCGTCGAGGGCGACGCGGCGGCGCGCTGGGTCGCCTTCCCCAAAGACATCGGAAAGATTGCGGATGAGCAACGTCGAAATGCTGTTGGACATGATTTGTCTCCTCAGTTCTACGAAATGACTATGAGTTTCCCAGAGGTCTTGCGTATTTCAAAGAGCCGCTGAACATTGGCCGCTTCGCTCAGCGGGTATTTCGCGGTTTCGACCTTGAGCCTACCTTCGCCAACCAACGTCAAGAGCGCCGACAGTGCTTGCGGCACTTGATGAAGGCTCCCTTCGAGATTGAAACCACGCAGAGTGATGTTCTTCTCGATCATTTTTGCGATGTTCTCAAAGGGAAGCGCGTTGCGCTTATCTGAACGAACACCGAAGATGATCCACTGCCCCGACTGGCTGAGCAGAGGGAAGGCTCCCATCGCAGGTGGTCGAGGTCGGTCGCGATCACTTTCCTCGCTCAGCCAATGCCCCGGCGATCGCTTGCCCGATACCTTGGCCCGGTCACTAAGGCCACTCGTCCTTCGTGTGTTCTGATCGAGGTCGTCATAAGCCATCTCTCTTCGTCGATCCAGTTGCGTTTCCGAAGCCGGCCAAGAGGGGTAAGGGCTGGAATCATCAGTCTAGAATTGCGCCTGCTGAACGTATTGGCAATCGGGCCTTTACTGCCAGGCAGTTAGGCCTTCACGAACTCGACATCAAGCGTGAGAGTGACTTCGTCACCAACCAGAATGCCCCCGGTCTCAAGGGCGGCGTTCCAGGTCAAGCCGAAGTCTTTTCGGTTGATCTTTGTGGTCGCGGAGATCGCAACCCGAGTGTTGCCCCAGGGATCCTTCGCCGGCGGTGTGGGCCCTTCGACCGAAAAGCGGACCTTGCGGGTAACGCCACGGATGGTCAGGTCGCCTTCGACCCCCAGTTCTCCATCCCTGACGATGCTGATGCTCTTGGACTTAAACTGCAGGGTCGGAAACTTCTCCACATCAAAGAAGTCGGGGCTCTTCAGGTGCGCATCGCGCTGTTCATCGCGGGTGTGAATCGAGGCCGCTTCAATCGTGGCCTCCACACGGGAGTTTGCAAGATCTGATTCGTCCAAAAACAAAGCCCCCGAAACCTTGGAGAATTGCCCTTTCACATTCGCGATCATCATGTGTTTGACCTTGAACTCCGCGATGGAGTGAGCTGGGTCGATGTTCCACGTTGCGGTTGAGGTTTGTACTGGAGCTGCTGTGTTGGCCATGGTAGCCTCCTTATTTATTTCATCGATCTAGTTCATATCGACATCGATGTATCTGATGTCGAGTATAATGATGCGATTCACATTTTTATGGAAGAACGCAAAAGGCCTCCAGAAGCGCTTCATGCCTGGCTTATCATGCTGAAGGCTTGGCAGTCCATGTCACGGTATCTGCTGCCTCCACTGCTCGAGGAGGGGTTAGGGGAGTCTGACTTTCGCGTCCTCGAAGTGCTACTGCATAAAGGACCGATGCCAGTAAACGCCATTGGTCCGAAGGTTTACCTCAACCCAGGATCAGTCAGCGTGGCGGTGGATCGTCTATACAAGCAGGGCTTTGTCAGCCGCGTAGAGTGCAGCGAAGATCGTCGGGTAAGGACAGTGTCGCTGACTGAAAAAGGACGACAAATGTTCGTTCCTCTCTTTCGCCGGCACACAGCACTCATCAAACGTGCCTTCCAGGATGTCTCTTTAGAAGAACTCCAACGGCTTGAACTGGTGCTTAAGAAGATCGGTAAACGTGTGGAAAGTCTTTCTGAAGAGGGGGGCCATCCTCAGTAACCTTGATGCTCCTCACGTATTGAGCTGATTGGTTAGCGACTTCACTTCGCGCGGCAGGGCGATGAAACGACTCGACCATCGCTCGAATGTCTCGATTCCCTAAAACGACGCTTGGCGATTTCCCTGTTTCGCTGAAAGCGAGATCCACCATGGCCCGGCCCAAGTCGCCAGCGCGAATTACCTGGTTAGGGAACAGCACGCGAAACGCGGGGTGGATCCCGCGCGATAGGCGGCAGCTGAGATTCGGTTCCCTTCGCGGTTCCACAGGGTAGATATACGCGGGGCGGAAGATGTAAACGCGGGGAACCCCGGCTGCGAGTAGTGCCTTCTCGGCTTGTCCCTTGTAGCGTGCGAAGGCAAGCAGGCTTTGCACCGTCGGGTCGGCGCCACTGGGCATTTGTGGCAACCAGCTGAGCATCGAAGCACCAGCACCTCGATCATTCCCCTCAGATTTGTCTCTGTCTCGGCCCGATATTCTTGGAAGCCATCCGCGTTCTCAGCCCACTCCGAGACCGACGAGCTTGTGACCACCATGACATTCGGCAGGTCGCACTCTCGTTTCCATCAACTCCGTGCGTTTCCTGAGCGATGCCCACGGATGGCTTGCTCGACCAACTCTTCACCGAACCGTCTGGTAAATGGGCCTAAGCCCAATAAAAAGCGGTAATAGATCGCACCAAAGACCACGTCGTTCAGCAGGTCAGGTTCCGTATCCGACCGCAACTCGCCTGCATACTTACCGCGCTGCAGATCGGCAATGGTGGCAGCCCGTCTAGGACTAACCCATCGATCGAGAAATGCCTGGCGAATGGCCGGCTCGCTCTGGCCCTCGGCGATCAGCCCGGCCACAGTCTTACCAAACGGTCCGTTGAAGGCGTCGATCAACCGCCGTACCCGAAAGCGCAGAGACGCTTCCGCGGTCAGGACCGTAGCCTTCTCCAGGTTGGGAGCCATCCGCTCGCAGAGCATGGCCAACACCAAAGTTGCCTTGGTGGGCCACCACTTATACAGGGTGGGTTTCCCGACCTTAGCCCGCTTGGCGACCTCCTCCATGGTCAGGTCGCGAACTGACTTTTCCTGAAGCAGTGTATAGACCGCATCCATGATAGCGGCGTGCGATGCCGCCATTTCGCTTGGAGGCCTGCCTTTGCGCGCAGCGGAAAGGATGTTTCTCTTCACGGGACTAATTTTAACGGAACGTAGAGTTAAGCAATTGACGTTGGCGACGCGTGAGTTTATTATAAAACGAAACGTAAAGAAAAATAAATGATCTCTCGCCCAGTGGCTGATCAACCAGCGTTACTCAAAAGGAGACTGCAATGAATAATCGAGTCCATCCCTACGAACCGCTAACTTCTCAAAACGCAGCGCTCGTGCTCGTCGATCATCAGGTTGGCCTCATGACGGGCGTTCGTGACATTTCCACGGGCGAGCTTAAACATAATGTGGTGGCGCTCGCCAAAGCTGCGAAGGCACTGAAGCTGCCGATCGTCGTTACCACGACGGCGCGTGACAGCATGTGGGGGCCGACATTCCCCGAACTCGTAGACGCGTTGCCAGGCATTGAAATTATCGATCGATCATCGGTGAATGCCTTCGACGACCCGCGCGTGGCTCATGCGATCGAGACGACAGAGCGCAAGAAGCTGATCTTCGCCGGCATCTCGCTCGAAGTCTGCGCCGCTTTTCCGGCGATCGCAGCCGTCGCAAAGGGGCTCGACGCCTATGTGGCGGTTGACGCCTCCGGAACGTTTAGTGAGACCAAGCGGCAAGCTGGCCTCCTGCGCATGCTACAGGCGGGCGTCATCGTCTCGGACTACACGACCTTGATGGTGGAAATTCTCAAAGACAACGCGCGACCGGAGGCAGGCGAAGTCTACGGAGCCATGGACATGGGCTGGGCCAAACTCGTCGGTCAGATCGCCCAGTCCTATGGAAGGTAAACCAACCTGCGAGCGACGACTAAGATGCTGAGTCGGAAGAGCGCAGGAGCACGCGAACAGCTTCATCCAGCACGAGCTGGGGATGCACAAGCGGATCGTGTGTTAAAACCTGGAACGTGAGATCGGGCGTAACGATCTTCCTGCCTTTTGACAGCGTCCATCTGCCCGAACCAGTGCAGCGATGAGACGCGAGGTCTTCTGGTTCGGCGGGCGCGCCTTGAGCCTGTACGTATTTACGGCTCGCGAACGGCAGTAACCTGGCGCTGTACACTTAGACTCGGGACGTCAGGGCGGGAGATTTCTGGCTGCAACATTATCTCCCGTTCTCCTCTTTAGGCCGCCGGCTCCAGTTTGTGCCGGTCGCTCCCGACACGCCGACTTTCGCTACTTTATTCCTTTCACCTTGCTCAAGCTGCAGCTTGTCGTAAGAGATCTTCGATTTTCTTATCCAGATCCCGGGCGACCTCTAGCGCGTCGCGATTGCCATATGGGGCCAAAAAGCTCGCCATCCTGTCATATGGCAAATGCACGCCATCGGCGTGCTCATATACAAGCACGGTAACCGGCGCGTAAGAGCCCGCGTCCGGAACATGCTTGGCCATTTCATCTCTAGGAAATTCGCCTGCGGATCACCCACTCCTCGTGAGACAAACTGTTGGACCGGTCCGTTACCATTATGAAGTATGCGTCGAGAACCGAGTTTTGCTCATCCAACTCGAATAGCCTGCGAATCGGAGATAGCGCTTTCTAGACCGTGGAATACATCACACTAAAAGTCCCCTCTCGCCCCTGGTGAATCTTGTATTGGAAGTATTGAGGAGAAACTGGGATGTTTCTGATTACGGCTGCCATTTGCTTGATCGCGCTGTCCCTGTTGATCGGCATTCGGATCAAACGTACAAGACACCGACGGGAGCTGGAGCTGCACAGCATCACACCTGATGCCTTGCATACATTGCTTACCTCAAATCAAGAGGTGCTCCTCTTTGATGTTCGCCAGCCGCTCGACCTCTTAGCTGATTCGGAGGTCATCCTCGGTGCAACGAGGATTCCCCCCAGAGACGTGCTTCAAAATCCGTCGCTTATCCCGAAAGATAAAGACACGGTCGTTTACTGCACCTGCCCGGATGACAAAACCAGCCGAGCGGTCATGGATCGAGCTCGAGCGATGCATTTCCTACGGGTCAAATTCCTAAAAGGCGGACTGGCAGGGTGGAAAGCGAAGGGCTATCCGGTTGAGCCGTACACTAAGCCCTTCCACCTCGATACTAGAACGTAGCTCCGCTCTGAGCGGGGATTTCCGAAACGGACCGGCGGGAAAACCTTGGGCTCTACAGGGTCACGTAAGCATGACGAGATTAAGGAAGCCGCCTGTGAATGCCTACGGCAAGTGCAGCATGAGAGAGAATTTTTGGTTCAGGCTGTTCGGGGAGGAAGCAGTCTGGGGCGAACCTGTTTGCTCAATTGGAAAACGACCAGAGCGGCGTCACGATCCCATGATCGCCAGCTTTTCGCATTCGCAATTGCAATGAAACCGGACTTCGTGGCACTCTGCACCGTGACAATTGTTTTTCTCTCGCTTCGCCCCGGCTGCTTGTAAATCACTGCAAGATGCTGACTCAGCGCAGGTTATTCGCCGGGAAGAAACCGTACCGCGAGTTCGAATCCACTTCCCTCCGCCACAGAGTCTTACCATCAGAGAATTTGCCGCATATTCGTGCCAAAATTCTTGGAAATGGCCGCAATTGTCGCGATTTCGAATTGAAAGCGGACCCGAGATAACGGCCCGCAGAGCCGACGAAACCCGAGTTTTCCCACCTTTTCTCCCGAGGCGACGCAGGGGTCCGGTTTCTGAAGTCCAGCGCGCGACCAACACGCGATCATTAAGCGAACATATGGCGATGCTGGTTATCGACGCCGTAGTAATCCTGTTCCTTTGCCTGCTCGATCGCTTGAGGCGGCGACAGCGGTGCAAGAAGCCGCGTTTCCATGTGGCACGGGCAAGAGCCTTGCCGAGTTCAGGATGAATGTCAGTTCCGACGATACGTGGATGAAGGCTGCGAGCAGGGGATTCAGAAAGCCAAAGGCTGCGAGCCCGACGCCAAGGGCATCTACCGAGAGGGTGCCGGCGAAATTCGCTAGAATGATGCGCCGGCAGCGCCGTGCAACTTTCAGCGTCTCGACTACTTTGCTGAGGTCATTACCCAGCAGCACGATGTCGGCGCTTTCACGCGCCACGTCTGTTCCGCTGCCCATTGCGATCCCCACGGTGGCTTGCATCAGAGCGGGAGCATCATTCACGCCATCTCCCACCATGGCAACCTTTTTTCCCTGTGCGAGCAGTTCGCGAACGCGCAGAAGCTTCTGATCAGGAAGCAATTCAGCATCAACTTCGTCCACGCCCAACTCTTTGGCGATGGCGCGCGCGATGATGCTGCTGTCGCCGGTAAGGAGAATGGTGCGAATGCCAAGCTCGCGCAGCGAGCGAATCGCCTGCGTTGCCTCCGGGCGCAATGCGTCCGAAATGAGGATGGAGCCCATCATGGTTCCGTTTTTAGCGACGAGGATTTCTGAGGATTGCGCGGTACTTCTGTCGACGTCCACCGCGAGCCCACGCTCGTGGAGACACGTCCTGCTGCCTACCACGATTTCGGCACCGTCAATGGAACAGGTAACCCCTTTACCCGGCGTGTAGAGGAACAGTGATGACTCCAATACAGGTACCGCCGCTTCTCGAGCCTTTTCCAGAAGCGCGACCGCAACGGGGTGTTCGGACCGATGTTCAGCGGCGGCGGCAATTTGCAAGAGTTCCCGCGTGGAGCAGCCCGCCCGGGGACGAATATCGACCACGCTCGGCTTCCCCAGGGTAACCGTACCGGTTTTGTCGAACACGATCGTATCGACAGTACCCAGCGCTTCCACAAAAAGGCCACCTTTGATGACGGCGCCGCTCCGGGCTGCTCGCCCGATCGCCCCCAGGATGGCCGCGGAGTGCCCGCCGCAATGCCGCAGGCGCCTGCCACAATGATCACTGAAATTGTGGAACGCATGTTGTGGGTGAGCAGGAAAGTGAGAATGGCGCAGGCAATGGCGAAGTAGACCAGCCATCCCGCGAGACGGTCCGCGGTCTTTTGAATCGGGGC
>Ga0070739_10005623_pt1 | contig 14204 bp, 16 predicted proteins | sample Coa_R1_7_FD_66445 | JGI IMG/M metagenome (GOLD analysis project Ga0070739, IMG submission 66445) | Surface soil microbial communities from Centralia Pennsylvania, which are recovering from an underground coalmine fire - Coalmine... | ecosystem: Environmental > Terrestrial > Soil > Unclassified ... | reverse complement strand
CGAGGAGTATGTCGGTCAGTGACTTCTCTCCGGGCGCCCCTCGCAACCAGCCGCGCAGTTCGCCCCAGGTGCGAACCGGTCTCGGAATCAGGGCGCCGTCGCGTTCGATCCACACGACCTTGGTTCCCGGCGCGAAGCCGTATTTCCGACGCAACGGCTCCGGTATCGTCACCTGACCCTTGGTATTGACAGTCGTTGTGGTCATCGTATTACCGTCCGGGTTATTGTAATACGGTCGATCGACCGTAGCCCCGGCCAGAACCTTACCACCTCGATTCCTCATCCGGCCTGGCCCGAATCAGCGTTCCCGCCGCCGGGATGACGAGCTGTTCGGCGGCGTGGGCACAGAGGGCGAGTGAGACGACGAAGTCGTCGTGACCTTCGGTTTCGGGGACCGCCCAGCCGATCTGCTCTCCCGCTCGCAGCCAGTAGCGGCAGGCGACGACCTCGGTCCACAGCTGGCGCGATTCCGGGCTGCCGTCGTCGGCGTAGACGGTCAGCCGGCGAGCGTTGATCATCGTCAGCATCGCGTAGGCCAGCTTGCTCTTGGCGGGCGCGCTGAAGACGATGCTGTCGGTGCGGGCGGCGTGGCGGGCGGAAAGAAATGCCGCGATTCCGGCGCCGATGCCGGAGGCGTCGACCGCCACGCGGGTGAGACGCCAGCGCTGCCAGAGGTCGAGTAGCCGCTCGTACTGCCAGACCTGGTCGCGGCCGGTCCACCAGACATGATCGACCACCCGCGCCTCGGCGCGCCCCAGGACATCGCGGCTTACCTCGGCGATGGTGATGACGGTGCTGTCGCGGCGCGGGCTGAGCAGCCGGGCGACGGCATCCTCGGCCTGCTCGTCGGCGCCGGCCAGATCGATCCCGGCGACGTAAACGCGGTCCGGTTCCGGGACGCGCAATCGGCGGTGCGAGCCGCGTAGCGCCGCCCGTTGCTCGGCCGAGAAGAGGCGGCCGGCGTCGCTGAGCGTCTGCAGCAGATATTGGGTTCGTATCGTCGGATGCTCGACGCCGAGCCGGGCGATCTCCCCCTCGACAAACGCTTTATAGTGCGGGTTGATCGCCGCCAGGACGGACCAGTCGTACTCGAAGTGGAGGCGCTCGCCGGTGCGGGCTTCGTGGCTCAGGTTGATTCGGCGCTGCCGCTCGAGCAGGGAGTCTTCGCTCCAGGCGGTCCCGTAGAGGACGGTGGTGGCGTTGGTGGAGCTGGCCATCGGGCGGAAGTCGCGGTCGTATTTCTCGGGGGCGACGTCCTGCGCCTCGTCGATCTCCAGCAGGAGGGAGGCGGTGGCGCCGACGACGTTGGCCGCCGGATCGGCGCTGAGGAAGGAGATGGTGGCATTGCCCAGCCGCACCATGTAGCCGTACTGCGGCAGCCAGCGGCCCCGCGTGACCGGCGAGCGGTCGAGCGTGTCTTTCAGGCGGAGGATGGAGGTGATGAGCTGCGGCTTGAACGACGGTGCGGCTTTGACGATCGAGCCGCCGGTCGCGGCGAAGAGGGACAGGAGGTGGGCCTCGATCTGGGCGCTGGTCTCATTCTTCCCCATCTGCCGCCCGAACATGACGGTGATGATCTTGCCCTCGCGGCCCAGAACGCTGCGGACGACCGCCCGCGCCGGTTCGAGCTGGTACGGGCGTAAAGCGCGCCCGCCGAGTCGGGAGAAGGTCTGGATGTCGGAGAGGATGGGTGAGAGATCAGGAGGCATGGATGTTAGGGAGGGCGTGGCGGGAAATGTAGCCGAGGGCTCGGCCCTCGGGCGGCTCGGAGGAACGTAGAGCCGCCACGCGCCGTGAGGTGGGAGCGTTGCGGGTCGAGGAAAAGGCTGTCCGGCGTTTTTTCGCAGGGGAAAGCGAGTGGTGGGGAGGCGGGGTGATGGCCTGCGGGCCATCTTAGGCACGGAGGCCTAAGCTACATTGGGTTCGTTTGGTTACTTGCCGGTGCAGTGGAGGGTGTGGGTCCAGGTGGCGGTGTGGAGCTCGATGGCCCACTGTTGGGAGCGGATGCGGTATTGGGAGCCGCCGTAGGTGATGACGTCTCCGAGTTCGTGGATGGGGTTGATGGGGCCGACGATCTCGCAGGCGACGGCGTGGCGCTGTTCTTCGGCGAGGACCTGAGCGGCTCTCACCTTGCACTGGGCGGCGGAGGTGAGGAGCTTATCGACGACGACGCGCATGCGTTCGACATTGAAGGTGTTGAGGGAGGTGCCATCCACGACGTAGGCGAAGGGCGGGGGTGTGCCGACGACGGAGGCGGGGTTGGCGCCGATGACCTGGATGACGTTGGCCTGATCGGCGGATGAGGCGATGGAGGAGGAGAAGATCTCGGTGCCATAGGACCAGGTGGAGGCGTCGCCGGGTTGGGGATCGTATACGCGGAGAGCGCCGCCGGCGTCGACAAAGAACTGGAAGCCGAAGATCTGTGAGACGCGTTCCAGGGCGGTGAGGAAGGTTTCGCCGGGGCTGACGGCGAAGCACTGGATGATCTGGGAGAACTGGGTGGTAGCGGGGAGGGTGGCGACGGTCTGGCCCACCTCTTTGGCGAGGGACGTGATGAGGGCGGACGCGGTGAGGTTCTTCAGGGAGAGGAGCTTGGCGCAGGGGATGTCCCAAAGGCGGAGGGAGCAGCGGGCGTGGATGGTGACGGTCGAGGTTGGGCCGGCGCGATCGAAGGACAGGGAATCGGCGGTGACCAGATGGGTTGTCACCCTGTCGCCGGCGTAGCCGATCGCGATGGTGAGCTGGACGCCGGGTTTGAGGGCGGAGTAGCTCCCGGAGCTGTTATCCAGGGTGAGGGTGACGGCGGACGGACGGGACGCGGTATCGGTGATATGGAGGGCGATGAGATCGCCGGAGGCGTCGGTAGCGGTGGGAGTGGCGGCGGGGAGCTGGTAGAGGGTAAGGCCGTCGCAGAGGAGCATGGTGGTGCCGACGATGAGCGGCTGGACCTCGTACTGGAAGGGGGTGCCGAGGTAGGCGTAGAGCTGCCAGGAGGCGGCGGAATCGGTGGAGCGGTAGATGCGGGTGTACCAGGCTGGGGTGCCGGTGACGGTGCCGTCGTCGCGGTGGCCGACGCAGGAGTAGAGGGAGCCGGATGCGCCGTCGTAGTAGATGGTGGGGTAGGGGTAGTTCAGGCCGAGGGAGGGGGAATCCTGGACGGCGATGGCCTGTCCGGCGGTATACGTCGATCCGGCGAGTTTCCAGTGCTGGTGATAGAAGCCGGACTTGAAGGCGCGGACCTGCATGCCGTGGGCGAAGTGTTGGGTGCCGGAGCCGTCGGTGGCGCAGCGGAGGCCGAGGGTGCGGCCGTAGGCGATGGAGGAGGGTCCGGTGTTGGACCAGGCGGACCAGGCGCCGGCGGAGAAGGTGGAGCGGGAGATATAGCAGGCGGCGCCGGGGTTATCGAAGGCGGCGACGGAGCAGTGCAGATCGGTGGTGGAGGCGGGGGCGATGCCGTAGACGTAGCCGTGGGGGCCGATGGGCCAGGCGTTGTTGATGACCTGTTCGGCGCCCCAGGTGACACCGTCGTTGGTGGAGTCGCGGTAGCAGATGTGGCCGGGGTTACTCGAGCTTTCGAAGCGTTGGTAGAAGCAACGGATGGTGGACCCGGATTGGGCGAGGGCCACGCCGGCGATCTGATCGGCATCGGTGGTGATGGTGATGCCGGCGGAACGGGTGGGGGCGGATCCGAGGCCAGTGATGCGGTAGGCGGTGATGGTGACCTGGGCGGAGGCGAGACCGCCTCCACCGCCGAGGGCTCCGGCGGGGCTGACGGCGGTGAGGAGGGTGCCGGCCTGGGTGATGATCGAGGCGGAGCGGCCGGCCTGACCGGCGGATCCGGCGACGGTGATGGGCGACCAGGCAAGGGCGCCGGTATTGAGGAGGACCTGGTAGTCGGGCTGGAGGCGTTCGGCGGAGATCTTGGTAGAGAGGGTGCCTGGAAGGGTTCTAGCCATGGCTGGGGGCGTCCTGGTCAAGCATGTGGTTCAGTTTCAGGCGTCATAATTGCGGTAATATTTTTGGTCTGATTTGCCGCGTCCGTCCGTCCGTCATTAGAGCCGGTCCCACAGTCTGGGCTTGTCGCCCCAGCGGTTGACGACGATCATGGAGCCCTCGACCTCCAGCTTGATCTCTTTGAGGCGGGCCTGCAGCCTGGTTTGGAGCTCGTAGAGCTGGGCGCGCCAGGCGGCGGGGGCTTTGGTGTCGTCGACGCGATCGCGGAACTCGCCGTCGACGAAGTCGAAGTTGTCGTTGGTGGTGACCAGGTAGGACTCGATCAGGCCGGCCTCGGCGGCGAGGTAGAGGGCGTCCCAATGGCGTTGGGGGACGGTGGTGCCTGAATTGTCGATGGTGTGGGCACTCGCGTAGGTGATCTCGATGGTGCCGGTATTGTCGGCGGGGAGCTCGACGTCGAGCATGTCGATCTCGACGTAGGAGATGCCGTCGGAGCCGGTGCGTTCCCGGAAGGGGCGGTAGTGGCGGGGCCACTCGTTGAGGGGATATTCGACGGAGCGGATCCACCAGGAGCCGGTCGGGACGGCGTAGTCCCGGGTCTGGGCGATGGTGGCGATCTGCTCGGTGAGGAATTGGGGCGCGACCTTGGCGTAGACGTCGAGGCCGCGCGAGATCTGGCGCTTGATCTGATCGTCGGTCCAGCGGTAGTCGGTGGAATCGGTGTCGAAGAGGTCGATGCGGATGTTGGTGATAGCGGCGGGAAGGGCGAGGGTGGTGGTCATGGGTTACTCTCGGGCGTGGGCGGGCGAATGCAATTCGCTCCTACGGAGGGCGCGACGGGAGGCGGATCCACGGGCGGGATCAGAGCTGGTCCGGGCGCAGTCACTCCGTTTTCTTTTCCGTGAGTATTCGCCGCCAGCTCATTCCGTGTGAGTATGCGGGTGGTCAATGTACAGTGAGTCACGAAGGATTACCGATATGGACTTCCAAAAGGACCCTCGCTTCGATGTTGAGCAGCGGGCCTATGAATTGCAGCAGGAGCGCGAGATCGAGGCTCGACACGATCTCCTGGTGCGGGAGGCTGAAGCAGGCAGCACGTCGCATAGATCGCTTCCGTGGTGGAAGCGCGTCGTCGGGGCGCTTCGCCGGCGGTCTCGTTAGTCCTCTAGCCGACCAAACCGTCGATGATGCGCCCGCACGGCGGTTTGCGATGAAGTGGCCTTCATGGAGCATCGCTACAGTTTCCATTTGTGGTGATCGAACTTCTGGCCGTGCGTCCAGACGTAGATCGTGCCGCCCTGGAAGGCCCATTTGGTGAAGCCGTGCCGCCGCGTCTTGTTCCGCGGGAAGATCCTTTTGCGGACTACGCCGCCGTAGGATTTGTAGCGACGGTTCCAGGTGGCAGGCCCTTTGAGGAGCGGGGCGGGCGATTGCAAATCGCCCCTACGATATTTGACGTTTCTATACGGGATCAGCGATTTGTGGTGGGCTTTGCGCCAGGAGTTCCAGCGCTTCGCATGGAATGGGTGGTTCTTCGGCTTCTGCTCGAGTGGTGTGGAGACCACGACCTGGGCGTGCCAGCCGGCGTAGTAGTAGGAGGCGAGGAGGTTCCAACTGATCCAGACGCGGCCGTCGTCGCCGTAGAGCGGACCCCAACTGTTCAGGAGCTCGACGCCGAAGGGAGAGTAGGCGATGCCGGTCATGGAGTGCCAGAAGTGGAAGGATCCGGTGTCGGAGGTGAGCATGGGGGCGGATCCGGTTCCGAACTGGTTGTAGAAGGTGTCGAACACCGGGATGGCGATGGCGACGGGGTAGCCCTGGTGGATGAAGGACTCGATGGTGTAGCGATCGGAGGGGTCGATGGAGCGCCAGGAGGTGATGCGGTACGGGTAGGCGGCGGCGCGGGATGCGGCGTTGGGGACGATCCACCAGGCGGTTGAGCCGTCCGGGTAGAAGGCGGACAGCGGGGCGTCGCCCTGGGTCTGGAGGATGGTGAAGATGGCGGGGTAGTCGGCGCCATTGTTGCCGTAGCCGGCCGCTTGATTCCAGACGTAGCCGCTGGAAAACGCCAGGTTCTGGCCGGTGGCTTCTTTGTGGTCGATCTCGATGATGGTGGAGGCGGTCTGGCCGGTGCACCTGTTGCTCGAGCCCTGGTTGTGGACGCGGACGACGTAGGGATTGAGCGACCAGGAGGCGGGCAGTGGCCCGCCGGAGAGGGCGATGGGCGGGGGGAGTTGGGCGGGGTGGTAGCCGCCGGAGACGGTGCGGGCGGCGCCGTAGCCGGCGGCGAAGGAGAGGATCGCGAGGATCGAGAAAACGATGGTCAAATGGCGATGCCAATGGAGCCGCAGGTGATCGAGAAGGGGATCGAGATGTGTCATCGACAGATCCTTGGAGAGGAGATGGATGGCCGGCACGCGAGGCTGGTCAGAGACGTAGCGGAGCCCTCCGTGGCTACGCAGTCTTCTCCCCCTCGCCCGCGCGGGCGGGCGAGGGGGCCGGGGGTTAGGGCACGCCTCACCCCAGCCGGGTAACCGCGCAGATGAAGCGATCGCCGCCCGGCTGGAGCCCCTTGATGGCGATGGATCGGATGGCGTAGGCATTGGCGAGGTCGGGCCCGGTAGTTCCGGGTGGGAGGGTGATCTTCACGCAGGCGCGGAGCTGATCGAGGGTGACGTCGGTTTGCATGAATTGGGCGAGGACATCGGGCGCGCCCGGCGAACCGCTGTGCCCGGCCAGACGCGGGTCGGCGTCGACCGAGAGGCGGAAGATCGCCGGGACGGTGAGGGTCGATGTCGAGCCGTCGGCTGCCTTGAGGGTGAGGATCACGTCCTGCGAGCGGCCGGCCATGGCCCGTACGAGTAGATCGTGCAGGTGGTTCAGCTTGCGGGTGTTGAGAGGCATGGGCAGGCAGAGATGGAGCTGTGGGCCCTACGACGTTCGGGGATCGGGGCCGGGCGGTGACGACGTAGCAGCCGTAGGGGGTACTGGATAAGGACGCCCGCGGTCCGGGGACAGAGGCGTTCTCTCCGTGGAGGCTTGCGCGGCCGGGGGTGGCGTTGGGGACACGTCCTGCAGGTGGGTGAGATTGGGCCCGGCGGCCGTTCCACCTCCGGCGACGGCCGCGACGATCGCGCCGGTGCCGGAGTAGAGGCCGGAGGCGGAGAGGCCGAGGGCAATGCCGACGAAGATCGCCTGGGTAACCGGCCAGGCGGCGCCGAATACCTCGGCAACGCCGGCCAGAAGGCCGAAGCAGACGGCCAGGCCGGGCGCGAATTGAGCGGGCAGGCCCATGTCTTTGGCGACCTGTACCAGGCCGACGATGGCGGGAACGACGGCGATGCCGTAGAGGATTTGGTTGGTCATGGGTGTGGGGCGCCTTTCTTGGGTTAGATTGCCGGGCACGGAGGCCCGGCCTACATCGGGGAGTACCAGGCAGGGGGGCGGACGCGTTTCACGGGTAATGGGAGAACGGGAGGACGGTGACGGCGGCGGTTGGGGGCGGGGGTGGTGTGGATCCGGTGACGACGGAGAGAGTCGGCGAGGCCGGCGTGCCGGGACGGGTGGATCCGGCGGGCGAGGCAGCGCCCGCGCTCTTCGATGACGGCGCTTTGGGAGCGGGCGGCTTCTTGAGGCGGGTGGCTTTGAGCTTGAGGCGGCGGTGGATGGTGAGGGTGGGGACGCGCGTGCCGGGAACGCCCGTGACCGGCGAGTAGTCGGTGGGTGGCAGGCCGTAGGAGGGGCCGAGGTCAAAATCCATTTCGCTGGTTCCTCTCTTCGTCGCTGCGTGCGAGGTAGCCGCCGCGGCGGCTACCTATCCGAACCGGGATCATCGCTCAGGCCTCGAGGAGGGTGACGTGGATGCTGTACTGCAGCTCCGAACTGGACGGTCCGGTTCCGGCCGCCTGGGCGGAGACGTCTTCGATCTGGTAGGTCATGTCGGTGAAGTAGACGTTGAAGGTATCGCCCTTGGGATCGGTAAACGAGAGTGTCGAGAGCTTCTCGTAGGACGCTTTGAGAGCGGCGCGGTACTGCTCGCCGGTCATCGCGACGAACTCACCGGCATAGGTGCGCATGTCCTGGTGGGCCAGGACGATGAAGGTCCACTGGCGTTTGGCGGGGCCGAGATCGGCGAAGCGGATCGCGGGAGCGCCGCCGGCAGCGCCGAGCGTGATGGTCGCGGCATGGACGCGGGGACGGGATTCGGCGTAGGAGGTCGGGTCGACGAAGTAGCCGGTGCCGTCGAGGATCAGCGCGCAATCGGTCCCTACGATCATGTCTCGCTTCCTCGCTTCGCGCTGATCACTTCGTTCATGAGCGCTTGCTCCGCGCTCGCCACGATCGAAGAGCCACTACTGAACTCCGTAGAGCGTGGCGGTGCCGGTGAGTGTGCCGCCGGAGGAGGCGAGCTGGAGCTGCGTAATCGGTTGGGCGCCAGTCCAGGCGATGGCGCCGGCGCTCTGAGCGATGCCGGGCGCGGCGCCGGAGGAGTACTGCCCTGCTTTGAACAGAGCCGAGCCGGCGCGGGCGGCGTCGGTGTAGAGGGGGATGAGGATCTCCAGCGCGTACTGGTCGGCCGCGCCGCCACCCTGATCGAAGATCGCGGTGGCGGTGTTGCCGGTGGAGCCGGAGCCGGGTCCGCCGCCGTAGCCGGCGTACGATTGCCAGCCGGTCGTGTTGTAGTTGGCATCGTTCGCGTCGCCGTTGATCCAGAGCCGGAGGTGGAAGGAGGCGGCGATGGCGAACTCCGCGATCAGGCGGAGGTGGGTGAAGGTCTGCGGGATGGCGGTAAAGGTGACCGACGCGGCCGCAACGGTAACCTGCCCCGCGATCTTCAAGGGGATCGAGACAATCGAGATGGGGTCCTGGCTCCCGCCGGCTACCAGCCCCCACCCGTGTGAGGCGATGAGGTCCTCGACCGAAAGCGTCTGGCCGGAGATGCCGGCGGGGAGGGAGCCGGCGTAGATCGCGCCGTCGGGGAGGGTGAGCTGCCACTGCAGGGTGGGATCGGAGACCTGGTCGAGCGTGGGCACGACGATCGACCAGGAACCGTCGGCGGCGCTGGTAACGGCAAGATCGGCGTCATCCAGCGGGCGGTACACGCCCCCGACGGAGTAGAAGACGGGCGTGTGGGTGGGCGCGAGGGACACCGGCGCGCCGGCGACCGGGACGGTCGAGCCGTCGGCGGCAAGGTCGAGGGCTTTATCGGAGAGTGTGACAGTCATTGGTGGTGGTCTCAGCGCCTCCCCGAGGGGCCCCGGCGCGGGCCGGGACCCCTCCAGTCAGGAGGAAGGAGTGAGATGGTAATCGTTGTAGTTGAGTCTTCAGGTGGGCAACGAACAGTAACTGTGCGGTAATGGCGGCCCCTGTAGGGTTCGCTCTCAGTGGCGAATCCCGCCAGCCATTGCCCGCGATGGTGGGCTGGCCGGCACTCGGGCCGGCCACTACCGGATTGGAGCGTTTCCTAGTTATTCCCCAGGTAAAAGCCGCGATAATCCGTCACCGCGCCGCCGTACTCGTGGCGGACCTTGTAGGAGATGACGTCCTGGGTGAAGTTCAGCCCGTAGAGCGGCATGTCCTGGATGAGCAGGATGGGGTTGGCCTGACCACCGACGAAGCCGACCTCGACGGTGTCGATGACGCGCGGATCGGCGACGGCGATCCAGATGGAGGTCGAGGCCGGGGAGAGCGAGTTGAGCTGCGGGGCGACGATCGGCTCGGCGTAGCCCATCATGGGGTTGATGTCGTTGTTCGAGCCGCCCGGCAGACCGGCCGATTTGAGGATGGTCATGGCGGTGAACTCGAGGTCGGGCGGCACCAGCAGGAAGCGCGGCTTGAGGCCGATCGGCTTGCCGTTCATGTTGGTCATCTTGCGCATGGCGATGACGGCGGTTTGAAGGGCGGCGCTGGAGAGGGCGGCGCCGGAGTTGGCGGTGCCTAGATTCGCGACGACGATTCCCGTGTTGCCGTGGTTGACCGAGTCGAATAGTTTGTGGGCATCGTAGATGTTGCCGCCATTAGGAGAGAGCAGGCCGTAGACGAACTCGGCCAGGGTGAAGGCGGCCGAGACGGCCAGCTTTGACGGGATCTGCTTGATGGCGTAGAGGTCGTCGTTGATGATGGTTTCGCGGGTGACCTGGACGAGGTTGCCGCGCTTGGTGGGCGTGTAAGTGGCGTGCTCGTCGGAGAGGGTGAGGGTGGTGTAAGCGGCATCTTCGGCGACGGTCGAGAGCGAGCCGAAGGCGCCGAGGCGGATGCGATCCTGCTGCTTGAAGTCTTTGATGCCGACGATGGCGGTGAACTTCTGCCACTCGGAGGGCCAGGCTTTGTAGTCCTGGATCATGCGCTTATTCATCGAGGTGCCGAGCAGGTAGGAGAAGGAACTGGTGGTAACGTCGGCCTCGCGCAGGATCTGCTCCGATTCCAGCAGCCGGCCGGTCATGACCTTGCCGCGGAGCTGAGCCTGGAGTGCCTCGCGCAGCGGTCGATCGGCGCCGCCGATGTGGGCGACGTCGACGCCGGTGGCGACCATGAACGCCTCGCGGATGCCGGACAGGCGAGGGAGGTTTTTGGTCTGATCGGACTCGTAGATGTCGAACAGGGCGTCAAAGGCGGCCTGGACCTGGTCGAGCTCGGACATGCCACCCTCGATCTTGGGGATGCCCATGCCGGTGATCTGGCCGGCGGAGGTGAGGGCGGCGAGGACGCCTTTCTCATCCTGGATGGCGGTATCCAGCTCGGAAGCCTCGAAGACGCGGGAGCCGAACTGCCGGCGTAGCTTTTGGGCGACCGGCTCGGGGAGGGCCGCCTCGGCGAGCTTGGTGGCGAGCAGCGCCTGGGCGTTAGCCAGCTCGCGCTCGCGTTTGATCTCCTCAACCATCCGGGCGAGGTCGACCCCGGTTCCGGATGGGGGATTGAGGATCGAGCGGACGCGCGCCAGCTCGGCGTGGGATTCGCGGAGGGCTTTCTGCTGGGCTTCGACGAGGGCGGTAAGCCCTTCCGGCGTGTTGTTGACGATTGGCCGCGGATCGGCGACTGGGTTCGCGATGGTCGGTGAATCCTGGGTCGTGGGCTCGGTGGTCATGAATGTCTCCTGGGTGGGACTGCCGGGCACAGAGGCGGAAGGTCCGCTGCCAGCCCGGCCTACAGGTACGGAACGGTCGGGGGCCGGCTGCCGGTCGGATTGGAGGATGCGCTCGACCTGGCCGCCGGCGGACGGGCGGGTCACGATATCGACGGAGGCGACGTGGAGGAGCTTGTTGACTTTGTTCGTACCTCCCTGTCGTTTGGCGTCGCCGTAGGAATCGATCGAGAGGCCGCAGAGGGCGGGGTTGCCCTCTGCTTCCTTCAGGAGATTGAAGAGCCACTCGTTGCCGGGGACGAGGTGGAGCTGTCCCCGCAGGCGCCCCGCTTCGTCGAGGTGGACGCCGCGGTAGTAGCCGACGAGGTCGCGGATGGAGCGCTCGGGCAGATCGCCGGATTTGGGGTGGTCGGCGAAGGCGCGGACGCCCTCGAAGAGGGGGACGGCCTCACGCAGGACCTCCGGCGGGTACTCATTGCCGTTGCGCGACACACCGGCGCGGATGAGCGTCACCTCGGCAATGTGCTTGCCGTCGACGGTGGTGATCGTCGTATCCGGATCGGTCGCTTCCCGGATCCGGATTCCCCGCTCGCCGGGGTTCCGGTCCTGCTCGCTCACGGGTGATCACCCGGCTCGGTGCCGGCGAAATCGGTTCCGCTGGAACCGGACCTTCCGGCGTTCGCCAGGACGTTGTAGGCGTGCAGCTCGCCGGGTAGGTCGTACGACTCGATGCCCAGGTCCAGCCCGGGGCTCACTGGCACGCCGCCAGCATTGGGGTTGTCGCGCGAAACCGCCTCGTCACCGGCGTCGCGGTAGCCCCAGCTCTCCTGGCCGGGGTTTGGGTTGGCGCGGTAGTCCACGTCCACGGTCAGCTCCCGAATGGTGCGGCGGAGCCGGGATTGGTGACCTCGCCGCCGAGGAGGAGACCAGTCCCGGAGCCGCGATCGGGACCACGGCCGCCGGTGAAGGCGGCGGGTGAGTCGTCGCGGACGTGCGGTCCGCCGTTCAATGGGTCGAGGGCGTACATGTCCGCCTGCCCGGTTGGTTCGACTTCGGAGCCGTACTGGGGTGTGTTAGCCATTGCTGTCCTCCGGTTTGATGGTGGGGGGATTACGTGGCGCCGCTGCCACGGCTTCGCCGCCTGGCGCGGGTACCCGCTTTGAAGCCTTCTTGGACCTGGCCGTAACCTTCACGGCCGGGGCGTGGTGGGTAATGGTGACGGCGCCGGTGACGGTGGGGATGCCGTGCGATTCGCCGATCGACTCCACAACCATCTGGTGACGGTCGCCCCCGTAGACGAGCTCGACGGTGTCGCCGGCTGAAATCTCGGTGCCGTGTTTATCCCTGGGCCTCGTGCTCATACGTCCTCTCTTCGTTGGTCGTTTCCCGCGATGTGGGTCGCGGAACGTTCGTGGCAGTCACCACTCTACGCGGCTGACCGAACGAAACAAGGGACAGATGTCCTAGAATCTGAAGTCAGATCTCCGCGCGATGCTGCTGGAGACCCGGTGCGCCGCGGATTGTTGGAATGTCCGTAGGACCGCATACGCGTAGGGCCGGCCCGCGTGTAGCCCCGATCCATCAGTGGTCGGGGTGGCCGGCCTCCCTTGGCGAGGAGGAGGCGTGTAGGGCGGGGCACTGGCCTTCTTTATATACGCGGCTGGGGTCGGAGGGTCGCGTTGCTGGCGATGATCCCACTCGGACTGCTCTGGTTCGACGGCACGTTGCTGGGCTACTTCACGGGGATGTGTGACACCGGCGGCCTCGTAGGAGCGGGCGGTGCCGAGCTCTTCCATGCCGGATTGCTGTTCATCGCCGCGGTCCTCATCTGCTACCTGGAAGCCGCCTGGATCTCCGTCCGGACCGGCGCCCCCATCCCGGGCGGTGTGCCCCCGTATCCCGTGGGACACGTGTAGCGTCTGTTGCCCTCACCCCCCCGGCCACCTCGCCCGCGCGCGGGCGAGGGGGAGTTCTTGAAGCGACGCGGGTATGCATCGACCCACTTTGGCCCCCCGCACGGGCGAGGTGGAGATTCTGTTGTTACGAATGGCTTTCCACTCCGTTCGGATATATGGAGGTTGCTTCGGTGTTGGCGCGTTCCGTGCTCGTGATTGCACTCCTCGCGCTTCCGCTCCTTGGGCGCGTGCCGCCGGCGAGCGCTTCCGGTGGCCTGTCGGCTTCGACCACCGGGCACGGTGTCCGGATCACGCTGTCTGTCCCGCAGGCGAGCTACCCACGGAATGCCCTGATCCAGGCCAGCATTCGCGTGACCAATCTGTCCTCACACGCGATCGAGTACTATCCCGGCAGCATCTGCGGTGGCAATCCGGAGGTCGAGGTAACGAACAACCGCGGCATCGTCGAATATCCGCCTGCGATTGCCGGCGCGCCGATCCCCAGCTGCGGGCCCGCGCGCCTCCATTACCCTCAAATCCGCCCTGGCGCGACCAAGGTCTGGCACAGCTATGCCATCCTCGGCGGCGCCCACCTGCAGGCCCATATCTCGATTACCCAGAGTCAGCTCTACGTTTACAGTCCGACCGTGACGGCGCACCTGATATCGGCGCCACCATTGGTTGCAGCCCTGCGCGTGTCGCCCAGGGTCACCCTCCAGATCACCCCGCCCACGACCGCAACGGGACCGCTGCTCTACGCCTCGTGGTGGGGTTGTAAGGTCTCGAACGGCGCGGAGTTCGGCGGTGGCGGTATCGGCTGGCAGGAGGCGACCGGCGATATTCTCAGCCCCGATTGGGACAGGTCATGTGGGACACAGCGCGAGTGGCACGTCGTGGCAGGTTGGGTCGGGCAGCCGGTAGTCGTCGCGAATGTTGGGCCGCACGTCGAACCTTGAGGACGTCCACCTCTGCTCCGCCCAAGAGCGTTTTTCAGAGGCGGTGCAGACCCTGTTGGCCTCCTCGGGTCGGATCGCCTCATCGGTGGCCATTGGACGAGGGCGCCTGATCCTGGAGGGGGATCACCTGGGCCGGATCGGGAGGCGGACCGCCGGTGGCAAGCGCGAGAACCGAAGGCGCGCCGGCCGCGACCGAGGAGGCAACCCGGTTCTGGGGATCGAGCAAGACAGCCATGGGCGTGCCGCCGGCACCAAAACGCGGACCGTAGGAGAAGTCCGGATCGGGGATGACGACAGAGCGCAAACCCATCGCCCGAA
>Ga0070739_10005618_pt1 | contig 14209 bp, 11 predicted proteins | sample Coa_R1_7_FD_66445 | JGI IMG/M metagenome (GOLD analysis project Ga0070739, IMG submission 66445) | Surface soil microbial communities from Centralia Pennsylvania, which are recovering from an underground coalmine fire - Coalmine... | ecosystem: Environmental > Terrestrial > Soil > Unclassified ... | reverse complement strand
AGCTCCAGCGCCTGCAGGCGGTCCAGACGGCGCAGCAGCGCCAGGCTCACCCGCGGCGGCTTGCCGAAGCCGAGGCCCGGATCGACGGCGAGCCGCTCGCGGTCGACGCCGGCCGCCTCCGCCCGCGCCACGCTCCAGCGCAGCCCGTCGAGCACGGCCGGCAGCGGATCGGCGGCCCACGGCGCCCGGGTGCCTTTATCCGCTTCCCAGTGGCCCAGGATCAGCGTCGCGCCGGCGCGGGCGACGACCGCGGCGAGGGCCGGGTCGTGGCGCAGGCCGCTCACGTCGTTCACCGCGCCGGCACCCGCCGCCAGCGCCGCCTCGGCGACGCGAGCCTTACGCGTGTCGACGGACAGCGGAACCGCCAGCCGCCGCGCGAGGAGCCGGACGGCAGGCTCGACCCGCGCCCGCTCGACGTCGGCCGCGACTGTGGCAGCGCCGGGCCGCGTGCTCTCGCCGCCGACGTCGAGCACGTCGGCCCCCGCGGCGACCAGGGCCTCCGCCCGCGCCAGCACGGCATCCAGGTCGCCGCCCAGGCCATCGCCAGAGAGAGAGTCGTCGGTGACGTTGATCACGCCCATCAGCAGCGTCCGGCCGCCGAGGGGCAGGCTCGTGGCACCCCAGGGCAGCGCGGCGCGGGCGGGGCGTGGCATGGCGCCGAGGGCGGCCAGCGCCGCGGCCTGCTCGGCAGCGTCCAGCCCCAGGCGCCGTAGCTCGGCGGCGACCAGCAGCGCGCCGGGACCGGCCAGCTCCGGCATCGTCAGCGGCGGTGGTTCTCGACGAGGGCGAGGAACTCCAGGCGCGTCGCCTCGCGCTCGCGGAAGCCGCCGCGGTTCGCCGAGGTGACGACCTGGCTGCCCGGCTTGCGGATGCCGCGCATGGTCATGCAGTGGTGCTCGGCGATGAGGATCACCCCGACGCCGACCGGGCGGAGCCGCTGCATCAGCAGGTCGGCGATCTGGCTGGTCAGTCGCTCCTGGACCTGCGGCCGCCGCGCCAGCACCTCCACCGCTCGCGCCAGCTTGCTGATCCCCACAATCCGCCCGCGCGGGACGTAGCCGACGTGCGCCACGCCGTAGAACGGCAGCAGGTGGTGCTCGCACATGCTCTCGAAGTGGATGTCGCGGAGGATCACCATCTCCTGGTGCTCTTCGTCGTAGGTCACGTCGAGCAGGTCGCTCGGGTCCTCGTGCAGGCCGGCGAAGATCTCCGCGTACATGTCGGCGATGCGCCGCGGCGTCTGCTGCAGCCCCTCGCGGTCGGGGTCCTCGCCGATCGCGCGCAGGAGCGCGCGCACCGCCGTCTCTACCGCCGGTCGGTCGATCACGGCCCCTCCCCCTCGCCGGCGGGCAGCACCCGCACGCGGTCCCAGATGCGGTGGGCCACCTCCGTCTTCGGCAGCAGCGGGAGGACCTCCTCGCCGCCCCAGCGGTCGAGCAGGGCCACCTGGTTCGTGTCCGTGCCGAAGCCGCTGCCCTCCTGGGTCACGTCGTTGGCGACAATCAGGTCCAGCCGCTTGCGCGCCAGCTTGGCCCGCGCGTTGGCGAGCAGGTCCTCGCTCTCGGCAGCGAAGCCGACCACACGCAGCCGCGCCGCGGCCGGCCGCGGACCGTCGTAGCGCCAGGCGGCGACGGCGGCGAGGATGTCCGGCGTCGGCACCAGCTCCAACCACAGGCTGGCGCCGTCCTTCTTGATCTTGGCCTCGCGGCGCTCGGCCACCTGGTAGTCGGCCACGGCCGCGGCCATCACCAGCGCGTCGGCCGTCGGCAGCGCGGCGAGCACGGCGTCGCGCATCGCCGCGGCCGTGGCCGCGGGCACCAGCTCCACGCCCCGCGGCGGCGGCAGCGCCACCGGCGCGCTGACCAGGGTGACGGCCGCGCCGCGGTCGCGGGCCGCGGTGGCCAGCGCGTAGCCCATCTTGCCCGACGAGCGGTTGCTGATCACCCGCACCGGGTCGATCGGCTCCTGCGTGCCGCCGGCCGTGACGACCACCCGCCAGCCGGCCAGGTCGCCGCGGCGCGCCAGCACCTGCCGCACCGCGTCGGCGATCGCCGCCGGCTCGGCCAGCCGCCCCGCGCCGACCCGCCCCGAGGCGAGGTGGCCGTGGCCCGGCTCGACGACCAGCGCGCCGCGCTCGCGCAGCGTGGCGAGGTGGCCCTGCGTGGCCGGGTGGAGGAGCATGTTCGTCTCCATCGCCGGCGCCAGCACCAGCGGCGCCCGCGTCGCCAGCACCGTCGTCGCCAGCAGGTCGTCGGCCAACCCCAGCGCCAGGCGCGCCAGGGTGTGCGCGGTGGCCGGCGCGATGACGACCACATCGGCCTCGTGGCCGAGCGTGACGTGGCCGATCTCGGTCTCGGCGAGCAGGCTGAACAGGTCGGTGTGGGCCGGGCGGTGGGTGATCGCCTGGAAGGACAGGGGCCGCATCAGCTCGCCGGCCTCGCGGGTGAGGATCACGTCGACGACGGCGCCGGCCTGGGTCAGCGCGCTCGCCAGCGCCACCGCCTTGTAGGCGGCGATGCTGCCGGTGACGCCCAGGACCACGCGCGCGCCGTCGAGGGGATCGCGGCCGGCCACGCTCGTCCTCTCATTCCCGCTGCCGCTGGCCCGGGTGGGCCGCCGGCTCCGGCTGGTTCAGCTCGTACAGGAGGCGCAGGCCATGCAGGGTCAGGTGCTCGTCGTAGACGTCGATGGCGCGGGTCTGCTCGACCACCAGCGGCGCCAGCCCGCCGGTGGCAACCACCTTGGGGCGCTCCTCTAGCTCGGCGGCGATCCGCGCCAGGAGCCCTTCCACGAGCCCCACGTAGCCGTAGACCAGGCCCGCCCGCATGCAGTCGGGCGTGTTGCGGCCGATCGCCGACGCTGGCGCGCGGATCTCGATGGTGCGCAGACGCGCGGCGCGGCTGGCCAGCCCCTCGAGCGAGGTGAGCAGCCCCGGTGCGATAGCGCCGCCGACGAACGCGCCGTCGGCCGACACCACGTCGAAGTTCGTGGCCGTGCCGAAGTCCACCACCACCGCCGGCGTGCCGTGGAGCTGCTTGACGGCCAGGGCGTTCGCGATGCGGTCGGCGCCTACCTCGTCGGGCGCGTCCACGCGCAGCGCCACGCCGGTGCGTAGCCCAGCCTGGACGACCAGCGGCTCGCGGCCGAAGTAGCGCCGCGCCAGCTCGCGGAAGGTGGTCGTTAGCGGCGGCACGACGCTGGCCAGCACCACGCCGTCCACGTCGCCGCGGGCCAGGTCCGCATCGCGCAGGCACCAGGTCGCGAGCGCGGCGTACTCGTCGGCCATCCGCGCCTGGTCGGTGGCCCAGCGCCAGTCGGCGACGAGCCGGCCGTCCGGCGCGAACACGCCGAGGACGATGTTCGTATTCCCGACGTCGACGGCGAGCAGCATCGGCTATACCCGCGCCAGCGCGGCGCCCGCGTGCGTGCCCGCGCCCCCAGCGTCCAGGCGACTGGCAATGGTGCCGCCCGCCAGCACCACGTCGCCGTCGTAGAAGACGATCGTCTGGCCGGGCGTCACCGCCCGCTGCGGCGCCGCGAAGCGCACCGCCACGCGCCCGTCGGGAGCCGGGTGGAGCGTGGCCGGCACGTCCTCGGCGCGGTAGCGGATCCGCGCCTGCGCTACCGTCGGCGCGTCGACGCCGGCGAGCGCGACGTAGCTCACGTCCTCGACCAGGCAGCCCTCAGCGAGCAGCGCCTCGCGCGGCCCGACGACGACGCGGTTCTCGTCGGCGAGGAGGTCGACCACGTACAGCGGCTCGCCGGTCGCCAGCCCCAGCCCGCGTCGCTGGCCGATGGTGTAGTAGGCCACGCCGTCGTGCTGGCCGACGACGCGGCCGGCAAGGTCGACGATTGGCCCGGGGCGCCGCGTCTCCGGCGCGGCCTCGGCCAGGTAGTCGCGGTAGTTGTTCGTGGGAACGAAGCAGATCTCCTGGCTCTCCGGCTTGGCCGCCGTGACCAGCCCCAGGCGCTCCGCCAGCGCGCGCACGGCCGGCTTGGTCAGGCCGCCCAGCGGGAACAGGGTCCGCGCCAGCCGCTCCTGGCTCATCACGTACAGCACGTAGGACTGGTCCTTCTGGCGGTCGACGGCGCGGCGCAGGCGCCAGCGCCCGCTCGCCGCGTCGCGGTCGATCCGCGCGTAGTGGCCGGTGGCGACGTAGTCGGCGCCCAGCGCCACCGCCCGCGCCAGCAGGGCATCGAACTTCACGAACTGGTTGCAGCGGACGCAGGGGTTCGGCGTGCGCCCCCGCGCGTACTCGGCGGCGAAGTTGGCCATCACCTGGCGACGGAACACGTCGCGGAAGTTGACCACGTAGTAGGGGATGCCGAGGTGGGCGGCGACGCGGCGCGCGTCCTCGACGGCCCCCAGCGCGCAGCAGGCGTCCTCGCGCTCGACGAGCGCCTGTGTCGCGTCGCGCTCGGGCCAGACGTTGAGCGTCACGCCGACCACGTCGTAGCCGGCCTCGCAGAGCAGCGCGGCCGCCACCGAGCTGTCCACGCCCCCGCTCATCCCGACCAGCACTCGCTCCGCCACGGCCGCGCCTCACTCCCCGGATGGTCCCGACGACGCGCTATATTCCGCCAGATTGTACCGTATCCCGCGCCTCGCCCCACCACGGAACCCCGCTTTGCCGCCGCCCCTGCCGCGCGGCGCCGTCCGGTGTTACAACTGCTGGCACCAGAGGTGGAGATCGGGAGGTTACGGATGGCTACTACCACGCCGGCGATGGTGCTGGAGCACCCGGAGGACCTGCGGCTGCGCGAGTTCGCGCGGCCCGAGATCGGGCCGGACGCGGCGCTGCTCGCCGTCGAGCTCGCGGGCATCTGCGGCACCGACGCCAAGACCTTCCACGGCAAGCTGCCCTACCCGACGCCGCTGATCATGGGCCACGAGATCCTCGGCCACGTCGCCGAGATCGGCGAGCGCGCCGCCGAGCGCTGGGGCGTCAAGGTCGGCGACCGCGTCGTCGTCGAGGGCAGCGTGCCCTGCTGGGCCTGCCGCCAGTGCCACACCGGCCAGTACCGCTTCTGCCGCCGCAAGCACGGCTACGGCACGAACACCTCGTCCAGCGAGCCGCCGCACCTCTGGGGCGCCTACGCGCCGCTGATGTACCTGGCGCCGGGATCGATCCTGCACCGCATCGACCCGAGCGTGCCGGCCGCGGCGGCGGTGCTGGCTAACGGCGTCATCGCCAACGGCATCCAGTGGGTGCGCAACCAGGGCGGCGTGCGCTACCAGGACGTCGTGGTCGTCCAGGGGGTCGGGCCGGAGGGGCTGGCGATGGTCGTCGTGGCGCACGAGTGCGGCGCGCGGCTCGTCGTCGCCACCGGGCTGGCCCGCGACCGCCAGCGCCTCGAGCTGGCCCGCCTGTTTGGCGCCGACCACACCGTGAACGTCGAGGAGCAGGACCCGGTGGCGTTCGTCCGTGAGCTGACCAACGGCGAGATGGCCGACGTAGTCGTGGACGTGTCCGGCAGCCCGAAAGCGCTGGCTGCCTCGCTCGAGCTGGCCCGCGAGCAGGGCACGGTCATCTGCGCCGGCCTCACGGGCAAGGAGACGGTCACGCCGCTGCTGTTCGACCAGGTCGTCTGGAAGGAGCTACGCCTGCAGGGCGTGTTCACCAAGGGTGCCGACGCGGTGGCGGACTCGATCGCGCTGATCGAGTCGCGCAAGTACCCGCTGGAGCAGATGCTGACCCATACCTTCCCGCTGGACCAGGCCGAGCGGGCGGTACGCGCTATCGGCGGCGAGATCCCCGGCCTGTACCCGGTGAAGGCCGCCATCGCGCCCTGACGCGGCTACCCGCTCGGCGCCCGTCCCCTGTACACTGTGGGCGTTCCATTGGGCTCGCGGCTCGGCCGGGGCTGGTTGGCGAGTGCCCGCCGGCCCTGCGCGGCGGCGAGTCCGTCGCGCGTCAGCGTGCCCTGAGCAAATTTCGCGGCTGCGCGCCGGCTGGGCCGCGGCCGCCTGGAGGACCGGGATGCCGGAAACCGAGCTGGGCCAAGCCCGAACCCGCGTCGAGGACCTGCGCCTGGTCACCGGCCAGGGCCGCTACGTCGAGGACGTCACGCTGCCCGGCGCGCTGTCGCTGGTCTTCGTCCGCAGTCCCTACCCTCACGCCCGGATCACGCGCGTGGATACCGCGGCGGCGGCCGCCGCGCCCGGCGTCGTCGCCGTCCTGACCGGCCGCGACGTGCCGCCGATCCAGCGGATGCCCGTGATCCCCATCGCCCCCGACATCCGCATCCCCGTCTACGAGCCGATCGCCGTTGACACCGTCCGCTGCGTCGGGCATCCGGTGGCGGCGGTGGTCGCCGAGTCGCGCGCCGCCGCGACCGACGCGGCGGCCCTGGTCGCGGTCGACTACGAGCCGTTGGATTCCGTGGCCGACGTCGAGGCCGCGCTCGCGGAGGGGGCCCAGCGGGTCTATCCCGACTACCCCGACAACGTCTGCTTCCGCGTCGCGCGCAAGGCCGGCGACGTCGATGCCGCCTTCGCCAGCGCGAAGCACCGCGTGGCGCTGCGGATCGCCTACCCGCGCATCGCCCCTGCGCCGATGGAGCCGCGCGCCATCCTGGCCAGCTACGACAAGGCGACCGACGAGCTAACGGTCTGGGCGACGACGCAGCAGCCGAGCGGCATGCGCGACTTCCTGGCGATCATGCTCGGCCTGCCTGAGCACCGCATCCGCGTCATCGCGCCGGACATGGGTGGGGGCTTCGGCGCGCGGGGCACCGCCTATCCCGAGTTCCTCGTCGCCGCCCACCTAGCGTTGCGCCTGGGTCGCCCGGTGCGGGCCGTGACCACCCGCTCCGAGGACGTGTCGACGACCACCCACGGCCGCGACGAGGTGGTCCACGCCGAGGCGGCGATCGACGCCGACCAGCGGATCACGGCGCTGCGGGTGCGGATCGCCGCGAACATGGGCGCCTTCCTCTACCCGAACAGCGTCGTCGTGCCGCCGCAGTTCACGGTGATGACGCCGGGCTGCTACCAGATCCAGAACGTCGACGTTGAGACGACCGCCGTCTTCACCAACACCAACCCGACCGGCCCCTACCGCGGCGCTGGCCGGCCGGAGGCCGCCGACACGATCGAGCGGCTCGTCGACGCCATCGCCCGCGAACTGAATGTCGATCCCATCGAGCTGCGCCGCCGCAACTTCATCCAGCCCGACCAGTTCCCCTACCGCACCGCCACCGGCCAGCTCTACGACTCTGGCGATTACGGGCGGGCCCTGGACCGCGTGCTCGAGCTGAGCAACTACCATGCCCTGAAGGAACGGCAGCAGGCGGAGCGGGCGCGCGGCGAGCGGACGCTGATGGGCATCGGCCTGGCCACCTTCGTCGAGCCGAGCGCCGCCGGCTGGGAGAGTGGCCAGGTCCGCATCGAGCCGTCCGGCCGGGTTACGGCCGCGACCGGCTCGTCGGCGCACGGCCAGGGCCACGAGACGAGCTTCGCCCAACTGCTCAGCCACCGCCTAGGCATCGCCTTCGAGCACATCGTCATCCGCCACAGCGACACGGCGGTCACCCCGCCCGGCGTGGGCACCTTTGGCAGCCGTAGCACTGTCCTCGGCGGCACGGCCCTGTTCCAGGCCGCCGACTCAGTGATCGACAAGGCACGCCGCATTGCCGCCCACCTCCTCGAGGCCAGCCCCGACGACGTGCGGCTCGAGCAGGGCAGCTTCCGCATCGCCGGCGTAGCCGACCGCGCCGTCGGCTGGGCCCAGGTCGCCGCGGCGGCTTACGGCCGCGGGCCGCTGCCGCCGGGCGAGCAGATGGGCCTGGAGATGCACTCCTACTACAACGCGCCGGGGCCGACCTTCGGCTTCGGCGCCGCCGTCGCCGTGGTGCGGATCGACCCCGACACCGGCCACGTCGCGGTCGAGGAGATGTACACCGTCGACGACTGCGGCGTGGTGGTGAACCCGCTGCTCGTCGAGGGCCAGATCTACGGCGGGTTCGCCCAGGGCTACGGCCAGGCGATGATCGAAGAAGTGGTCTACGAGCCGGATGGCTCGCTGACGACCGGCTCGCTGATGCACTACGCCCTGCCGCGCGCCACCGAGCTGCCCCATCTGGTGCTGGCCGAGACGACGACCCCGTCGCCGTTCAACCCGATCGGGGCGAAGGGCGTGGGCGAGTCGGGGACGATCATCGGGACGGCGCCGATCATGAACGCGGTGGCCGACGCCCTCGCCCCGCTAGGCATCAAGCACCTCGACATGCCCTACACTGCCGAGCGCGTCTGGGCCGCCATCCAGCAGGCGCGCGGCCAGGGCCAGTAGATCATCGAGGATGACCGGCTGGGTGTTGGCATCTGCCAACACCCAGCCAGCTCTGACGGAGGGCTAGGGGCGGTGGCCCGCTTCACTGGCCAGGTCGGCCTGCAGTTCACGCTGCACATCGCCAGCAACTACCGCGCGCCGGAGGTCGTTGCTCTCGCTCAGCGGGCCGCCGACCGCGGCTTCAGCCAGGTCTGGGTGAACGACAACCTGCGCTACCGCCAGCAGTACGTGGTGCTCACGGCGATCGCGGCGCACGTGCCCATCCAGCTTGGCACCGCCGTCACCGTGCCCTACTTCCGCAATCCGGTCGACCTGGCCGACACGCTGGCCACCCTCTCCGAGCTGACCGAGGGGCGCGAGCTGAGCGTCGGCATCTCGCGCGGCGACCTGGCGATGGTCGGGCACCAGCTCGAGATGCAGCGGCCGATTGCCACCGTGCGCGAGACGGTGGCGATGGTCGGCGCGCTACTCCGCGGCGAGCGGGTGCGCTTCGGCGACTACCCGCAGCTCTGCGCCTACTACCACCTGCTGCCCGACGCGGGGATCGCCCTCGCCTTCCGGCCGGCGGCGCCAGTGCGCTTCTACAGCGGCAGCAACGGCCCGCGGCTGATGGCCGTGGCCGGGCAGTTGATGGACGGCGTGCTGTTCTCCGGCCTGTACATCACGTTCCTCAAGCTGGGCCTGGTCGGGAGCCTGCTCGCGCCGGCCGAGCAGGCCGCGGCGGCCGCCAACCCGCCGCGCGCCCTGCGCAAGCTGGCCGAGGTCAACGTCTCGGTCGCGCCCGACCGCCAGCGGGCCCGCGACTTCGCCCGCAAGTACGCCGCGCACGCGATCGTGATGCTCGAGGGCCTTGGCCTCGGCGTCGGGCGCCTCACCGCGCTCGGCATCCCGCCGGCGGCGATCCAACGCCTCAAGGACCACTGGGACGCCGGCGAGACGGTCGAGCAGGTGGCCGCGGCGGTGCCCGACGCGATGGTGGACGCCTGCTTCGTGGCCGGCACGCCCGCGGAGGTGTCGGCCGGCCTGGCCCCGATCCTGGAGGCCGCCGCCGAGCAGGGGATCGACCAGGTGATCCTGTCCAAGCTCGGCCCCGACTACGCCGAGGCGATCGACCTCCTCGGCCGCGACGTGCTCCCCCGCCTGTAGCCGGGCGCGCCCGCCGTCGCCATCACTCGTGCCCTCCTCGTCCCCGGCCCTGATGCGCTCCGGCGCCTCCGGCCGAGCGCGCTCGGCCGCGCCGTCCGCGAGCGCCCGGCCCTGGCCGGCCGTTTCACTTGCAATTGTTGACTCGTCGACTATATAATTCAATCGTAGCAAGTAATGAATGATAATCTGCTGGCTCGGTTGTCACAGCGCTACGAATGACGCGGCCCCGGACCTTCCGTCGCCGTCACGGCCAGCGGAAACGAGGGGCTCCTTGGCAACGACGATTCACAGCCTGCCCGGCGTCCGTGCGGCTCGTCCGCTCGGCGCCCGCCTGGGCTCCGCTCTCGATCGCTTCCTGGCGCGGCACGGCAACCGCGGCCTGATCTGCGGCGACACCGACTCCAGCCTGCTGGCGATCGCCCGCGACCTCGAGATCGAGGACCGCGCCCTCTGCGGCCGCTTCGGCCGCTAGTGGTTTGTCACTAGGGCGTTGGAAAACAGCAGGGGGCTTCTCCCGGTAGGAGAAGCCCCCTGCTGTTTTCTTATGTATGCTACTGGCTGTCGCCGAGCAGTTGGCGCAGGTAGCCCGAGGTCTCCAGGTCGCGCACGTAGTGCGAGTCGATCCAGTCGGACACCGGGCGGCCTGCCAGGCGTGGGTCGTCGCTCGCCAGGTCGGCGAGCAGACGCTCGGCGCCCGCCTCGCTGACGTAGGGCACGCTGGGGAAGTAGGCGCTGAACTGGACGTAGGTATCGTCGAGCACCTGCGGATCGTCCACGCGCAGGTACTTGCGGTAGACCTCGATCGCCCAGGGCTTGTCGGTCTTGAAGCGGTGGATGCCCTGCACGTAGGCGCGGGCAAAGCGCCGCACCGCCTCGTCGTTCGCGCTCACCCAGGCTCGCGGGCCGCCCACCGCCACCGACGGATACTCCGGGCCATCGGTCGCCAGGTTGATTAGCTCGTTGAAGCCGGCCTGGCGGGCGCGGCTGTTCGTCGGCGGCGACACCACCCCGGCGTCCACCTGCCCCGCCTGCATCCCCGCCAGGATCGCCGGCACCTCCTGCAACTGGAGCAGCGACACGTCGCGGTCGGGCACCAGGCCCCACAGGTCGAGCGCCACCAGCGCCGCGGTGTTGGTCGACGACCCGTAGCGCGTGATCCCCAGCGACTTGCCGCGCAGCTCGGCCGGCTGGTGGATCGTCGGCTGGGCCATGATCGAGAACACCAGCCGGTTCACCGACGCGAACAGCATCACGATGTCGGCGCCGCTGAGGCTGGACTGAATCGCCGCGGCCGGGTCGACGCTGCCCATCTGCACCTCGCCGGCGACCATTGCCTGGATCGCCTTCGAGGTAGCCTGGATATTGGTCAGCTCGACGTCGAGCCCTTCCTGCTGGAAGTAGCCGCCCTCGTAGCTCATCCAGAGCCCCGTCTGCGAGCCGCTGACGGCCGACCAGTTCACGACCATGTGCACCGGCGTCGGCAGGGTGGTGGGAGCCGGCTGGGCGGCCGCCGCGCCGGCGGCCGGCGGGAGCTGGCTGGCGGCGGTCGGCGCCGCGGCCGGCGGGCTCCCGCCCGCCGAGCAGGCGATCAGGCCGGCCAGCGCGGCGAGCAGCGCGAGCGTTCTCATTCCCGTCCTCCCCCCATGGCCGGCGCCCGAAGCGTCGCCAGCGCTGCCGGACGGACGAACTCTACCCGTTCGGCGGCCAGATGGCTCAGTATACCGCCATGCGCTAGCGGCGACGGCGTCCCGCCGCGCGAAGCGGCGCGGCCGGCTACAATAGGGTCCACGACCAGCGCCCACGACCGCACTCAGACAAGGGGAGGCCACCGCGGATGAAAATGCTCGTCGTCGACATGCTCGACCGCATCCAGCGCGCACGACCGGCGATCGACCCGCTGCTCGAGCCGGTCTACGCCGATCTCCAGCCGGCGGCGAGCCTCGCTCCGCAGTTGGCCGACGCGGAGATCCTGCTCACCACGCCTCGCCTGCCGGTCGACGACGCGCTGATGGACCTGGCGCCGCGGCTGCGCTTCGTGCAGGTCCCGAGCGTGGGCTACGAGCGTATCGACATCGAGGCCACGCGGCGCCGCGGCATCCCGGCCGCCCACGTGCCTGGCCACAATGCGCTGTCCGTCGCCGAGCACGTCTTCATGGTCACCCTCGCCTTGCTCCGCCAGCTCATGGTCTGCGACCGTGGCATCCGCGCCGGCAAGTACGCCGCGACCAAGAGCCAGGTGACCAGCTCCGGTGCCTACGACCTGGCCGGCAAGACTCTCGGCATCGTCGGGTTCGGGCGCATCGGCCGCCAGGTCGCCCGCCGCGCCATCCCCTTCGAGCTGCACACGCTCTACTACGACATCGTCCGGCCGACGCCGGAGGAGGAGCGCGAGTATCGCGTCACCTTCGTCGAGCTGCCGGAGCTGCTCCGCCGCGCCGACGTCCTCACCGTGCACGTGCCACTCGAGGCGAGCACTTACCACCTGATCGGCGAGGCCGAGCTACGGCAGCTCAAGCCGTCGGCGATCGTCGTCAACGCCGCGCGCGGGCCGCTGGTCGACCCCGCGCCACTGGCCCAGATGGTGCAGGATGGCCTGCTCGCCGGCGCGGCAGTGGACGTGTTCGAGACCGAGCCGGCCCCGGACGACGACCCGCTAGTGAAACTAGCCATGTCCGGCTGCGAGCGCATCATCCTCACGCCGCACCTGGCCGGCGTGACCGCCGAGTCGTCGCTGCGCGGGCTGACCTGGGCGCTGGCCAACGTCGCGCGCTTCGCCCACGGCGAGCCGCCGCTGGCGGTGGTGAACGGCGTCGACGTCGGGGCGCCGGCGACGCTGGCGCCGCAGTTCTAACGCCCGCCTGCCCTCGCGGCCGCGCGTGGCTCGGCGTCAGGCCAGCGCGCGCCTTCCAACGGCATTCCCGGTAGCAGAGAGGTAAGCACGATGCGGTTTCGAAGCGAGTGGTGGCTGGGTGGAGCCCTACTCCTGGCAACAGCCTGCGCGCCCACGAGCAGCGGCGGCGCGGTAGCGCCCCAGCGCGACAACGCGGCGGCGAGCGCCGCCCCGCAAAGCGCGGCGGCTCCGACTCAGGCCTCCGGGAGCGCACCGCCCGCCCAGCTCCGCAAGGTCCCGATCGCCCTGTCGGCGCTGAGCGCGACGATGACTCCGATCTGGGTCGGCATCGAGAACGGTATCTTCGCCAGCTACGGGATCGAGCTGGAGCCGAGCCAGCTCTCGCCGTCCGCGGCCAGCCAGGCGCTCAGCGCCGGCAGCGTCCCCCTCGCCGTGACCGGCGGCTCCTCGATCTCGGCCTGGCTCAGCGGCGCCAGCGACCGCGTCTTCATCGCCGGCGTGATCGACAAGTCGCTGTTCAAGATCCTCACCAACGTGCCCGAGATCCAGCGCATGGAGGACCTGCGCGGGCGCTCGGTCGGCACGACGACGCCTGGCTCCGGCGGGACGCTGGCCCTGTACGTCGCTCTGCGACGGTTCGGGCTCGAGCCCAACCGCGACGTGGAGATGATCTACCTGCGCGACCAGCCGACGGTGCTGAACGCGATGCTGACGGGCAGCACCGGCGCGGGCAACACGCCGCCCCCCTTCAGCGAGCAGGGCCTGGCCGAAGGCGCCCGCCTGCTGGTCGACACGCGCGACCTGAACGTCCACGTGGCGGTCAACCATATCACGACGACGCGCGGCGTGATCGAGCGGGACCGCGACATGCTGCGCAGCTTCCTGATGGGCTACGTCGACGGCATCCAGTTCGCCCGCGACAACCCGGACAAGGCGATCGACGCGATCATGCACGGGACGCGCCAGGACAACCGCGCCGACGCCGCCGAGGCCTACAACCTGAACCGCGACGTCTGGGACCCGTGGCTCACCGAGGAAGGGATCCAGGTCGTATTCGACAACTCCGACCAGCCGCAGGCCAAGACGGCCCGCGCGGCCGACATGATCGACCTGAGCATCCTCCGCGAGCTGGAGGCGAGCGGCTGGATGGCCCAGCACCTCAAGCAGTGACGCATGCTGAGTGCTGAGTGCTGAGTCGACTTTCCGCCCAGTACTCAGCACTGCGCACTGGGGGAATGATGAAGACGCTCGTGGTTGGCCTGCAGGAGCGCGTCGAGCGATCGAAGACGGCGATCGCCCCGCGGCTGGAAGTTACTTACGTCGACCTGCAGCCGCTCGACGGCCTGGCGCCCTACCTGCCCGAGGCGGAGATCCTCGTCACCACGCCGATGCTCCGCGTCGACGAGGCCCTGCTCGAGCGCGCGCCGCGCCTGCGTCTAGTCCAGGTGCCGAGCACCGGCTACGACCGCGTCGACCTCGATGCGACGCGGCGGCGGCGCATCCCCGTTGCGCATAGCGGCGGCACCAATGCCCTCTCCGTCGCCGAGCACGTCTTCATGGTGATGATGGCGCTGATCAAGCGCCTCATCCCGAACCACCTCGGCATTAGCCAGGGCCAGTGGGCCGCGAACAAGGCGCGCCTGGCCGGCGAGGGCCTGTACGAGCTGCACGGCAAGACGCTCGGGATCGTCGGGTTCGGGCGGATCGGTCGTCAGGTCGCTCGCCGCGCCATCCCCTTCAACCTGCACACGCTCTACTACGACATCGTCCGCGCCTCGCCCGAGGACGAGCGCGAGTACCAGGTGACCTACGTGGAGCGCGCCGAGCTGCTGCGGCGCGCCGACATCCTCACCGTCCACGTCCCCCTGAACCCGAGCACCTACCACCTGATCGGCGAGGCCGAGCTACGGCAGCTCAAGCC
>Ga0070739_10005617_pt1 | contig 14210 bp, 8 predicted proteins | sample Coa_R1_7_FD_66445 | JGI IMG/M metagenome (GOLD analysis project Ga0070739, IMG submission 66445) | Surface soil microbial communities from Centralia Pennsylvania, which are recovering from an underground coalmine fire - Coalmine... | ecosystem: Environmental > Terrestrial > Soil > Unclassified ... | reverse complement strand
AAGTTTTTGATGGCAAGTGCGACCGATATCGCGAGTATTCCGGTTTTCGTTACTGCCACCAGCGCCGTGGTTCAAACGGAAGAAGGGCAAGCAGATGGCGGCGCTCTTTTATCGCAGAGCAATAGCCTTATCTATTACGCGACGTTGGTGAATGACGTGTATGCGTATTTTCTGACCGGAACCAAAGACGGCACAATTCCTCCTCCGGGTGGAGTCGTGGCCAACGCGCTATTTCCCACTACTGCAGCAGACCTGGCTCCCATTGTTTCTTTAGCGAGTGCCCATGGAGTTACATTTCCCGATCCCACAGCTTTGGCGGTGGAAATCAAAACTTCATGGGTTGAAGCCTCGACCCTTCCGAATCCAGGCGACTACATCACGATCATGGGCACTATACCGATCTACAATACGTCCAGTCCCACAACGTGGGTCCAGACTGGACAAAAAACTGTGCTGCTTGCCATGGTTGGCATGCACGTGGTTGGGAGCGCCGTAGGACATCCGGAGATGATCTGGGCGACATTTGAGCATTTCGGAAATGCTCCCAATGCTGCGTACCAATACAACTCCACTTCTGGTTTGCAAAATGTGCCGCAGAATACCGCAGGTACCTGGTTATTCACTCCAAGTGGATCGACCGGTCCTTTCAATTGCATGAATCAAACGGCGAACCCGGTCACCAGCACCTTTACCAACATTGTAGCGTTGAGCAGCGCGTGCTCGCCTGGCATCATCGCTCCGAATAACGTACTTCGCATGAAAGCCTTTGGCGCTGCATTCAACCAAACGCCCAATCCTATTGACGCAACCACAGCCGCATCTAACTCAGAGATTATTTCTGTTAACAATGCCACACAGGTTCCCGGCCCTGATCTGCGCAACCAATATTTTATGGTCGGTTCCACCTGGACGGCCGGCGGCGCGGCTCCTACGGGCATGTTCCCGGGTGGAAATGAAGTTGGCACCAGCCGATTAGCCAACACCACAATGGAAACCTTTGAGCAGGGCAGCAGCAATATGGTCACGGGTTCAGATACGAATTGTTTCAGCTGCCATGTCAGCAATAAAGTCACAATCAGTCACGTGTTTTGCGATCCCATCCACGGCTGTAGCGCGGGATTGCAACCCTTGTTCTAGCCAACGGTGGAGGATGTTAGACGAGATGTGGTTTTAGAAGGGTCTGCATACCAAAGCTGGCGGTGGGTCAATGAACTCTCAATTGTCATCGCCAGCATTGGTGACACATTCCAGTTCATGGCTAGAAGTCCATTTTGGGAAGTAGATCAATCATGCCAAAAAATTATTTCTATCAAATGCTGAAATTGAGTATTAATTATCAGATGGCTGACTGAACACGCCTGCGGTAGCCTTGGAGGAACCTTGCAGTGAATTAGGCGATTATGCCGGATGGAGCATAAATGTTCTATATACCTGTAATACTGGGCAGCATTCGCCGTGGTCGCGAAAGCGTTAAGGTGGCCAAATTCGCACTAGATCGGCTCAAAAGCATAGAAGGCGTACACACCGAACTTCTTGACCTTAAAGCGATCAATCTTCCATTGATGGAAGAAAGACTGCGGTTCCGCGACGATCCTCCGGAAAGTGTTGTGCAGTTTAGTTCCATAATGGAGCGCGCTGATTCGGTTGTGATTGTTACTCCGGAATATAACAATGGGTATCCGGGAGTTCTCAAGAATGCTCTTGATTATTTGAAAGATGAATACAAGCGAAAACCATTTGGCATTATTACAGTCTCATCTTCCGCATTCGGCGGCATTTTGTGCCTCGCTTCGCTGCGCCAGGTCATATTGCATCTTGGCGGCGTACCCATACCCGCTATTCTGCCGGTTTCACATGTACAGAGTTCATTTGAGGAGCACGGTGTCCCCTCTGATCCTGCTATGAGACGACGCGCAGATCATTTCTTTGCCGAGTTATTGTGGTTTACTGAATCTCTTTCTGCGCAGCGCTCTAAATTGGCGCCGGTACTTCACGGGAAAGCTGCTACATAGTTATAGAGCGCTGAAACATGCAGGATTACGCTTGAACTGAAGTGCCCACAGATACCCGTGTTGGACGATTTTCCTGAACAATCCTTTTAATTGTATTCGCGACATATTGCACATCAGCATCGCTCATGTCCGGCCAGATGGGCAGGGAAATTGCGCGCTGGTAAGCATCTTCGGCATTAGGAAAATCCCCTGTTTTGTAGCTATATCGCTGGCGGTAAAAAGAATGAAGATGCAAGGGAATGAAATGGACGCTCGTGCCGATTCCGGCCTGTTTCAGGTCCTCCACAAATTCCTGGCGGCTTCTATCCAACAGAGCAGGACGTATTCGTAAGATGAACAAGTGCCAAGAATGACCGTCGGACGGTTCCGGCATTTCCAGTTCTTCCACTGTTGAGAGCAATGACAAATATCGCAAGGCTATTTCCCGGCGGCGCTGGCAGAACCAATCCGCCTTGCTGAGTTGTGCCACTCCAATTGCGGCCAGCAGGTCTGGCATATTCATCTTGAACCCTGCCTCCACCACGTCATAGCGCCAAGTCCCATCTTTGGAATACCGCTTCCAGGCATCGCCGCTTATTCCATGCAGCCGCATGAGCTTTGCTCTTTCTGCATAAGCTTCATTATTAGTTACAAACATTCCTCCTTCGCAAGTCGTGATGGTCTTGGTTGCATAGAAGCTGAAGGCGGCGATTTCCGCATTGGCTCCAATACGTACGCCGTTATGTGAAGCTGGAAGGGCATGCGCGGCATCTTCAATCAGGTGGAGTTCGTGCCGGGACGCAATTTCCCGGAGAGCGGTAAGATTGCAGGGCTCGCCCGCAATATGGACAGGCATAATCGCTCGCGTCTTTGAAGTGATGCGAGACTCAATATCGGCAGGGTCCATATTAAAACCACCGGGAAGGGAATCGCAGAGCACGGGGCGTCCGCCCATGTGCGCGACCACAGCAGCGCTGGCAGTAAATGTGTAAGCGGGCACAATCACTTCGTCATCCGGCTCAAGCCCTATTACATCAAGCGCAAGTTCCAGGGCCGCAGTGCATGAGTTCACTGCCAGTGCATGTTTGCATCCAATGTAAGCTTCAAAATTACGCTCGAACTGCTGTGCCACTGGTCCTGTGGTGAGCCATCCGGACTCAAGTACTTTAGCAACCGCTGCAAATTCCTCTGGTCCGATGGAGGGTTTATGGAACGGAATGAACTTATCAGGCATAAGCAATAAAATCTCCATTACAGCGTGTTGATTTAATTTGATCCGCTACCAAAACGAAGCGCCAGACTGGCGCGACCGCGGCGGTAAGATCGTACGGAGTCGTGCCGGTCCACATCACACAGAGCCAATATCTCTTCGCTGGGATGATATTCAGGAACCAGGGACATCAATGTCTTTACCAAACCGTGCACATTTTTCGATTCCACCAGGGCTGAGAGTTCATCCAGCCAGGTGCTCACCTGGACAAAGTCAACCTTGCCTCCCTGCACCACGCGGATTTTTTCATGCGTGGTGGGCGCCAGTCCTTCACCTTCAAGCTGCAGTTCTTCTGAAAGCTTCTCGCCCGGACGCAAACCGGTGTACACAATTTTAATGTCCTTATCGGGTTCAAGATCAGCAAGCCGGATTAGCTTCCTGGCGAGATCGTCAATTTTTATATCTTCGCCCATATCGAGGAGGAAAATCTCTCCGCCGTGCCCCATGGTTGCGGCCTGCAGCACCAACTGCACCGCCTCAGGAATAAGCATGAAGTACCGTCTGGCTTCCGGATGAGTGATGGTGACCGGCCCGCCATTCCGGATCTGCTCTTCAAAAATAGGCAGCACGCTGCCATTGCTGCCTAAGACATTTCCGAAGCGCACTGCAACAAAGCGGGTGCGCTGGTGCTGAAGCCCAAGAATAATAAGCTCCGCAATCCGCTTGGTGACCCCCATGATGTTGGTAGGCTTGACGGCTTTATCGCTGGAAATCATGACAAAGTCCTTTGCCTCATATTGCCGGGCAACAAGCGCAACGTTGTATGTGCCGAAAATGTTGTTGGTTATTGCCTGAAAACAATTCATTTCCATCATGGGAACATGCTTGTAAGCGGCCGCATGAAAAACTGAATGGGGCCGATGAGTGGCAAAAACTTCCCGGAGCAGGCCTACATCCAAAATGTCGCCAACTACGGGAACCTGGTTCAGCAGAGGCAGTTTCGCACGGAGTTCACAAGACAGCCGGAACAAGTCATTTTCTGACCGGTCCAGCAGCACAATTTTCGCCGGCTGAAACCTGGCAACCTGGCGTACAAGTTCTGAGCCAATAGAGCCGCCCGCCCCAGTAATGAGGATCGATTCGCCCTCCAATTTTTTCTGGATATTCCCTAGATCAAGACGAACAGGTGGCCGGCCCAGAAGGTCTTCCAACCGGACCTGCCGTATGTGGTTAAGGCGCAGCTCTCCGTCAATGCGCCTATCCACTCCATGAAAAATTTTAAATTCCACTTTGGACTGCGCGCATTTGTTCACAATCTTGTCAATCTGCTTTCCTGTAGCGGACGGAATTGCAATCAGCACACATTTCACTTTGTGCTTTTTCACCAATTCAGGGATGTCATTTGTCGTGCCGAGCACTTTCTTTCCATGAATCCTGATCCCTAGCTTGGTGCGATCATCATCCACAAAGCCAATGGGTTTGTAATCGAGACCCGGGTTCAGCTTGAATTCCTGCATGATTGTGGCGCCCGCGACTCCCGCGCCTGCAATCAATGTTTCTTTCGCAGCAGCGCTTGCTGGCGAAGCCTCTGTGTAAGCACGGACCAGCAATCTAGCTCCGCCAGTGAAAAAAATCGTAAGCATCAGATCGATAAGGATAATGGATGTTATATACCCTGGTCTGGGTGAAAACTTAAGCCACAAAACTGCATAGAGCAAAAGACTGCTGGTCAGACTTGCCTTTGTTATTGTGACCAGGTCGCTCATTCCCGCATATCTCCACCATCCTTTCAGGAGTCCATAGGCGTAAAAGACCATCAGCTTGATGGTTAACACCCATGGCAGCGATATCAGGAATATTGTTTGCGACTGCGTGTCTGGCGGGAAATCCAGACGCAGAAGAAAAGCGGCATAGTATGTCGCGATTACCAGCAATGTCTCGAAAGCGCCAATCAATATTCTGCTTGCCATAAGACTTTCACCACAATTTCATACTGCGAAACCACACAGCTTTAAATTCCACACCGTGCTTTCTGGAACACAGGCCCAATACAACTTGGAAAGAGACCCTCTTTGAAATACTTACCCACCTCGCAATATCGCGGATACTTCTTCATCTCTTCCCACAGTTCCAGGCTCACCTTGAAATTGCAACTGGTGCAGCATCCAGTACATCCCGCGTTTTTCCAGAAGAGTTTTGTGGTCTCCTGATTCGCGGATCGTGCCATCATGCATGACCACAATTTTGTCCATTGCCTGGATTGTGGATAGGCGATGAGCGATCACCAGCGCTGTTCTGTTTGCCATTGCTTTTGTGGCAACTTCACGGATGTGAGCTTCAGTTTGGGGATCGAGCGAGCTGGTGGCCTCATCCAGAATCAGGATGGAACGATCAAAGGCCAGGGCACGGGCAAATCCGATCAACTGCTTTTGTCCGACGGAAAGACCAAGACCATTCTTGGCAATCTCCGATTCATAACCGTTTCCCAATTTGAGGATGACGTCATCTATATATGCTGCACGCGCAGCCTCTCGTACCTTTGCCTCACTGATATGGTGATTCCCAAGCCGGATGTTTGAAGTCATATCGCTGGGAAAGAGGGAAATGTCCTGCGGTACAACTGAAAATTTCGAACGCAGATCTTGTAAATTGAGTTTCCGAATATCGGTTCCATCCAGCAGGATCTCTCCTTTCTGGATCTCATAGAACCTGAGCAAAAGACTGGCGATAGTAGTTTTTCCTGCCCCAGTCCTCCCAACAAACGCTACTTTTTCACCCGGCTCAACCGTGAAGGAAACATTTTTCAGGATCCAGTCTTCTCCTTCGTAAGCAAACCAAACATTGCGGAACTCAATTCGCCCCTGGAAAGAGTTCAGGTGGACTGATTGGTCCGTGGGGGCAGAGGCCGCAGGTTCATCCAAAAGAGCAAAGATGTTTTCAGAAGATGCCATGGCGGCTAGCAACATGGGATATCGTAGGCTGATCTCGTTGACAGGATCGTCAAAGGACTGCGCGAATTGAATGAAGGCGACCAGGCTTCCCAAGCCGATGAGATGGTGAATCACCTCTCCGCCGCCCCACCATAGAATGACGGCTATTCCTATAGCCAGCATATTTTCAATGGCAGGATAATAGAAGGCATTGCGACGCATGGCAGAGATGACCGACTCGCAATGAGCGCGATTGATTTCTTCAAACCGCTTCATTTCCTGTTTTTCCCGATTAAAAACCTGCACAATGTGCATGCCCGCCAGGTGTTCCTGCCAGAAGACATTCAGCCTGCTAGTCCACTCGCGTTGTTGCCGGAAGGCAGGCCGAGATGCCAGCCGGAACCAGATGGTAAAAGCCAGGATCAACCCCACGATGAAGCAGGAAATCACTGTCAATCGCGCGTTGATGCGAAACATCCAGGCTAGTGTGTAAAGCACCATGGCTACCTGGCCTACCAGCGTGATGGACGCAGAATTCAACAAATCCAGAATTGCGTCCATGTCCGTTGTCAGGCGGGTCATAAGCCTGCCTATGGGGTTCCGGTCATAAAACCGGATTGGAACTTTTTGCAAATGGCTGAATATTTCTTGTCGCAAATCATGCACAACGTTCTGGCCAATAGTTTCAATGATCAGCATCCGCCAGTATTGGAGCGCTAGTTGAGCAAAATTGGCGAGCAGGAATAGGATCGCAATAAATATGATTCCCTGATGTCGTGATGCACCCATGCCTGCGAGGTCGGCTTTATGTTTTAGCCAGAGTACGTATCCAGTTGTCTCCCGCGAAGGGTCGGGAAGAATAAAAAGGTCAATGGCTGCTTTGGTAAGAAGCGGCCCGGCAGCGGCAAACGGCACGTTCGCAAGGACCAGCAGCAGCGCGACGCCACATTTCCATTTGTATGGATACAAATAGCGTAGCAGTCTGCCGGCTAATTGCCGGTCTGAAACTCTTTGCGGACTTTGTTGCAGGTCGATCATCTCCACCAAACCATTTAAACCAGATTTCACCCTTGCGAAACTAACGTTATCAACTTGCGGCCAGCCGCTCCTCCAGCAGTTGCTTTTCCCGCAACTCTGCGTACAGTCCTCCGTATGCCAGCAATTCTTTGTGTGTTCCTTGTTCAACAATGCGCCCGTCATGGAGCACCAGTATCAGGTCGGCCCCGTGCAGCGTGGAAACCCGATGCGAAGCGATGAGACAAGTCTTACCCGCCATGAGCTTTTGCATACGAACCAGGATATTTTCTGCTGTATATGAATCAACGGAGGAGAGTGCATCGTCCAACAGAAGAATCTCAGGATTGCGGAGGATGGCGCGCGCAAGGCTGACCCTCTGCTTTTGTCCTCCGGACAACGTGATGCCACGCTCCCCCAGAACTGTGTCATAGCCTTTGGGGAAACTAGCTATATCCTCCGCGAGCCCGGCAGCTTCGGCAGCCACGTATATTTCATTATGGCTAGCGTCTATCTTTCCAAAGGCCAGGTTTGCCGCCAAAGTATCACTGAATAGGAATGTCTCTTGAGGAACATAACCAATGCTGGCCCGCAATTCCTGCAGTGGAATTTGCGCGATTGGTTTTCCGCTGACCACGACCTCTCCGGAACACGGCTCCAGCAGCCTGGGAACTAAGTTCATGAGAGTTGACTTGCCTGCGCCCACGGTTCCCACTATCCCGATAGTCTGCCCCGGCTCCACCCGGAAGCTGATCTGATCCAGTGCTGGATGATGTGTGCCGCTGTAATGGAAACTTACATTCCTGAATTGCAGAGCGCTGGTGGGCTTCCACAAAATTGCAGAGGGTGAGGAATCGCGGATGGACGGCTGCTGCGATAAAAGCGCATGCACTCTGCCCATGGACACCATTCCGCGCTGGAAGGTCGTCCATTGCCAGCCCAGGACGTGCATTGGCCATGCCATGTACCAAACATAAAGAATGAACTGCAGCAACTGTCCGATGGAAAGTTTTCCGGCCGCAACCAGGTCGCCACCATGCCACAGAACCACAATGAAACTAAGTCCAAGAAAAAACTGAAGCAGTGGGTATAACAGGATGGACAGACGAACGCGGCTTAAATAATGATCAATATACTCGCGGCTTGCGCTCTGAAAGGCCTCGATTTCCCGTTGTTCCTGTGTAAATGCCCGAATCGTTCTTGGAACAGACAGTGCTGTATGAGCCTTTCCATAGACCTTTCCCATATATTCCTGTGCACGTTCAAAACGTATCCTTATTTCTTTCTGCAAAAGCATTGACGAAACAATGACCAGGAGCAAAGGCGCGAACGCAAGGACGGCGAGTCCCGGAGATACACTAATCATGAGAGGAAGAAGTATGAGGAGTGTAGCCAGAGACTCGAGCAACGAGCCCACCGCTAACGCTGCTCCAGTGATGGCAGCGGTCAAATCATTGGCTACCCTCATCATCAGCTCTCCAATGGAATGCTTCTGGAAGAACTCCAGCGGCATTTTTTGCAGATGACTGAAAAGAGCTGACCTCAAATCGCGCTCAATGCAAGTGGCGGAGCGCATGAGCAGCATTTCCTGTCCAAACATGGCTACGGCCTGAACTCCAGCAATTCCGATCAGAAGCAAGCTATACCGAGCCAGTGTTGCCCCCGTGGCTGCGAACATCAAATGATCGATCCCCTGTTTCAAAACTGCTGGGCCGGCAGCCCTGAACAGAACGGATACCAGAATGCACAGAATGCTAAAAATCAAGGCGGCCCTATATTGCAAAACGTATTGCAAAAGTAACCGGCCTGCGGTGTTCTTCTTCAAAAAATGGCGCATTCCTATTTCCAGTCGGCTAAAAACTGAGTTCAAGTTCATTCATCGGATAGTCATTATTCGTCCAGTTGCTTTTATAAGCTTGCGGGCCTTGCATGAAATCAAACTCACGCAATCCTGAGACGATTGCCTGCTGAATCCCGAATGCAAAAAGCGCAGTTCCGGGCGAATACCGCTTTATTTCAGGCACAAAGCCACCGTTCCACGTGGCCAGACCATAGGGGCTTACCGCGCATAAATCCAGCCCCAGCACGCGTTCGCCTTCCAGCAATGCAAACGCTCGCATATAGCCCTTGCGGAACAATGGCGGTAGAACGTTCCGGGGAAATGCTTCCATATATGGAGTCTGGATGAACGAGCATCGATCACCGTGACGAGCCACGCATAGCGTGATCAGCAATTCAGGAATGCTCGATGCGGGAAATGTATTAGGATCAAGTTCACGCAGAGTCAGGCCGTTTTTGGCAAGATCGCGGAATGATCTGCGAATGTCCTCACGGAATGTCTTGCTTCGTGAGTTCAAATAGCTGTCAAAAGTTTCAGGAAGACAAACACGGCGATAGCATTCAATCTCTCGCCAGTCGCAGTTGAACTGCGAGCGGATGCGAAGGAATGGGATGGCTTGTGCGCACAGAGAATCCGTCCGCAGCCTGGATAAGACCATCCGGCGGCAATCCTGGGCATTTGCAAGAGCATAGCTCAGCAAATCGGCAAGCAAATTCGGGGCCACGGTCCGGGAAACTGCGTCATTGTAATCGGATCGGGAATGATGCGCGAACTTGATGGTCTTGTCTTTGCTATCGATGACCAAGGCCAATATGCATATGGTTTTTTCTCCGCGAAACGCAGCCACAACATAGGGACTCCAGGAATCTAACCTGGTGCTGCTTGCCATGTACCATTCTCGCGAGTTAAAAGTGCGGTTACAGGGAGAACTCGCAAGCAGTTCATCCCATGCGCCCGCGATTTCCTCCAGCTGTTCCGGAGTGGAGTACACCCTCCATGACAATCCATCTTCTCCAGTTTGTGCAGGAGCGCGCTCATGTAATGTATGGATTGCCACAAACCCTCCGGAAATTCCTGATGCAACGTGCAAGGGGCTCCTCTTGTGCTTGCGGTCTACTCATACGACTGACTTCAATCGCTTAGGAAACCGCCCCAAGCCCCATTCCATTTTTGTAGCTGATTGCATTCTGGAAAATAGCTTCGATTTTTGGCAGAACATTTTCTTCGGTAAACTGTTCCAGAATTCTCAAAGTCTCTTTTCCCATCTGCTCTCTTCTGGCTGCTCCGGCAAGCAAAAGCGTTCTTAAGTGCTCGCGCAGTGCTGCAATATCTCCCGGTTCAAACCAATATCCATTGACGCCCGGTTCCACCATTTGTTCATACGATCCGACTTTTGAAAGCACCATTGGAATTCCCTGGAATCCTGCTTCAAGCAGGGACAGCGGGAATGCTTCCAGTTCCGAGGCTTGCACATAGATATGAAAGTCGCGGACAAGCGGAATAATCTCAGTCCATTTATGAAATCCGGTAATTTCAAAACGATCACTGATGCCGGCCTGCTCGGCCAGTGCTTGCAACTCCGGTAACAGTTCACCACCGCCCACGATCTTCAATCGCAACCCGGGGAAATCAGTAACCAGCCCCGCCACAGCATGAATGATGTCAGGGAACCGCTTGATCGGCACCGCCCTTCCTATCGCGCCTACTATCTGTATGTCATCTCTCTGCGTATTCGGCTTGTTGGCAAGGAATGATGCGGCCAGGCTCCCTGTCATCAAATGCAGTTTTCCGGGGCTCACCTGGATAGGAATTCCCGCCGGCGTTTTTTTCAAAGTTCTTTTGCCGATCAATATCTCGGCAAGAAACTGGCTCATCGGACACACAGCTGAAGCGTGCTGCAGCATCTCTGCCAGCCGGGGAGAAGGATTTGAGTGGACGTCGCCGCCCCTCATCCTAACGGCAAAGGGAAGGCCGCTGGTCATATAAAGATCGCAAGCCACTTCCCCTGGCAGGCGCGCCTCTGTCGCAACTGCCAATTCCATTTCGTGTTTGCGAGCAAATGCAGCGGCTTCCCGGACTACTGCTGCGTGTCCCATACTCCTGGCATCGAGTTGTAAAACCGGCACACCATCAACATCAAACCTTGCTAATTCCACATGGTCGCGCGTCTCACTCTCAAATGAGTGCGGGCCACGGATGCCAAGAGATACAACAGCCACACTATGCCCCCGTTCTTGCAGCCATTGAATTTCTCGAAACAGGTCGGTGATAAACAATCCAGGCCAATAATTCATTAGATATAACAATTTCATTCTTTGCCCTTTTCTCCCTGTTATAGTCTGAAGTTGAACTGCCATGATGCTGGCACTAAGACTTACCATTATGGAACTAGCGTATTTCTCAATTCGGGACTTTTTAGGCTGCTCAGTTATCCTTCTCGGATCTGGCATCAGCTCCTTGCATTAAATAACGGCACACAATCACTCAGATAGCTGTTAATTAAAAAGCATCCAGTGCAGAATAAGAATAGAATTTTTATCTATCCCAAATTCCAAAACAGCAAACTTATTATCTGTAAATATTTATTTGCTTGTTTTTATGGCATTCTCATAGAGCTGGAAGTTGATAGAGCTATAAACTCAACCTTACCTATTGCATATCTGGTACTTATCTTAGTATTTATAGAAACGTTAAGCTTGTTTTACTTGCGTCAATTATATTTATGGAAAAGACTCCTTGCGCAAAGAGAAAGCAGGGAATCAGGACGAATCGTTGCATATTGGGAAAGAGATTATTTTGTTAATAAATGATCTGATTTGGCACATAGAAATATATATTCTTTGGGATAGCTGCTTATGCAAAACAATGTTCTGTTTACAGAAAATACGCGATCCCGGGTAAACTTATCCGCCACATTATTATTCTCTTATGATTTTCAAAGATAAAAAAACAAACTTATGAGATTGGCTCCAATTGTTGTTAGTGCTTTAATAGAATCGTCATCATTTAAACTACTCAGTCCAATTTGGAATAGCCTATTTTCTTTATATTGGTTGTAGCTTGCTCAGCTCAAGGGAGAATAATCTAAATGGCACCGCCAATAAATCAAAATATATTTGACAAAAGCGGTCCCCGCTTTAAAGCCCAGCAAGGCCAGAAAATCATATGGAATCACAACGAGGATGAAAATGGCTCTGATTGCCTGGATAGTAACATTGATCTCCAGAATATTAGATATCCTGACTGCCCTGTGCGAATGCCTCTCTATCCTCTAGCAGGTCATTTTTCCGGCAAATCTGCTATCAGATCTTTTTTTTATTCGAAATCGGATGTACTCAATAATTTAATTTGTTGCGTATTCGGCTCATCAGCACAGCAAGTGCTCTTGGGCGAATCAGGTACTGCCACGCTAGTCTACTGGCTGGAATGGCTTCAGCTTCAAAATGGAGGCCGCCTGTCTGTTGCTCTTCCCTCATTTTTCTGCGAAGAGACAGCATTGGCTATTCGGGATCAGGGCTCGCATATTGTTCTTCTGGAACTCTCAGAGGACTTGCAGCTAAGCCATGCATCCATTGATTTTGCTATCCAGCACGGGTGCAATGTTCTTATATGGCCCAATTATTTTGGCTATCGTTTGCGTAACCAAAATATTCTTAGAAAGGCCAGGGAGAATTCAATATTAGTCGTATTTGATGAGGCTCATACCTTTCCTCCCGCCCAGCCATGCTCTTATGAATTGCCACAGGAAATCACTCTCTTTTCGTTTGGTGTAAATAAGCCTCTTGCTGGGATCAGTGGTGGCGGAATGTACTTTCCTGATCCTGTCATGGCAAGCCAGATAAATAACTTTATCGAGAGCAAGAGAAGGTCGTGGAGGTCTATGTTTATGGCTGTCACGGACGACACTAAGAACGTAGTTTATACCCGGCTTCGGTGGATAAGCCCTCAATTTGCCTCCCTCATTCGTCCTAAGCACATAGCTAGCTCTGTGCCTCATATCTCTGATACTCCATTTCCAGCAATGAATCATTATCACAGCGAAGTGGCGGTTGCACGGTGGAGGTTGCGGCGTGAGACAATGCCTGCCCATTTAGAATATGTAGCAGTCTTACAGTCCGAGGTTCTGAAATTGTGGAGTACGTTTTCTGTGTCCATGTTGTCTCCTACATGTGATGTGCCTGCGATGTTTACAATCCGCGCTCCTTCAAAGATTCGTTATAGTTTATCTGAAGCATTGCGAGAGCAAGGAATCCAAACGGCGTGGCATTTCTATCCTCTGCACCGTCTTACTTCTTTTCAAGATTGTCCCAGGGAAGCAATGCCCGTGTCAGACCAGTTGGCAAGTGAAGTTCTGACCTTACCCTGCCAATGGGCACATACGATGCTCAAGATGACACCACTATATCTACTTCCCCAGTTCGCTAATATTTCATAATGCCACTTGGCTTTATGTGGACATGACAGCCCCTTTGGGATACGGCTTTTAATTTTTTTATGCAGGCTTGCCGGTCTCATCCAAAAACTTAAATAACCTCACTAACTGCAAATTCCCAAATCTTTTCGCTTCAAAAATCAAGAAGCCGCTGCAGTATCCAACAGCGTATCCATTAGCTGATGAACCACACCCTGGACCTGTTCCGCCAGGTCCAGAAACGACTCCTCGCCCTGGCCGGGTTCCTCAAAATCCATGCCGGGCCTCAGGCAAAACATTTTGTATGCGGCTTCAGGAAACATCTCAGATGCAATCTGCCGCTGAGCCTCCGTCATGCAGAAGATCACTTCGGCTTTCGCAGCAAGATCTTCTGAGAGCTTCTGCGTTCTGTGTCCCTGCATAGGAACTTTCAACTGCTCCAGGACTTCTTTTGCTTCTTCGCTGATTGGATTGCCGGGGGTTGCGGACAAGCCGGCGCTTACCGCCTGGATGCCAATGGAAGCAAGTGATTCCAGCGGGACCCGCAGACGGCGCGCAATTTCAGCATTGCAAATGGCTTGGGCAATAGGGGAACGGCTCCGATTGCCATTGCACACAAAAACAAACAGTCTTTGTGAAGCGCGCATGTGCCGGGGACGTATCAAATGAACTGCTTGTGGCTTGATAAGCATCCACACTTCATCAGAAAGTGAAAGGCCCAAAGACTCTACAGAATCAGCCGGCACATGGACGCGAAAGTCCGTACCGCAGTCAACCAGCACCTCTGCTCTTCCACGAGCGCACTCTATTTTCT
>Ga0070739_10005616_pt1 | contig 14211 bp, 15 predicted proteins | sample Coa_R1_7_FD_66445 | JGI IMG/M metagenome (GOLD analysis project Ga0070739, IMG submission 66445) | Surface soil microbial communities from Centralia Pennsylvania, which are recovering from an underground coalmine fire - Coalmine... | ecosystem: Environmental > Terrestrial > Soil > Unclassified ... | reverse complement strand
CCGGGACCGCCCTGGGCATGGTGGGTAAAGTGCACCAGACCTCCCTGCGAATTCCAAACGTACTCGCCGCGTATCGCCGTCTTTTCGCCGACCCGGACCGGCGCCCGCTCGCCGAGAGTCACGTCGTTCACGATGAGAACTGTTTGACCCGAGGTGCAACGGACGATGAATCTCTGATGGGCCAGACCGACCGTATCGTCCGGGAGCAGCCGGGAAACCCGCGCCGAGAGCGACACCCAGCGGTCGGATACGTGGGAGTGGAACGCCGCCGCTACCTGCGAACAACCGGCGGCTTGCGCACCCGAGATATTCGGCGCCGAGCCGGTTTGCCAGCGCGCGACGACAATAGCGACGGCAAGAGCTAGCAGCGCGAGGACGACGAGCGGACGGTAGCCGGAGAGCAGGGTCATTCGAGGGCGACGACGAACCCTTCGTTCGGCCGAACAGTGAGATGGCGGGCGTCGATCTGCCGCTCCCGGCCGGCGTGCGTCCCGACGAGCACCGCGCCGTTCCCGGTGCCAGGGATTGAAACCTCCTCGGTTCGGTCCGAAAAATTCAAAACCACCAAGATGCGCTCGCGGCCGGACTGCCTTTGGTAGGCGTATATGCTCTCCGGTACCCCATCAATCCCGCGATAATCGCCATGTCGCAACGCCTCCGATTTGCGCCGAAGGCGGAGTATCCGACGGTAGAGCGACAGCATGGAGCCCGGCTCCGTTGCCTCGGCCACGACGTTAACCGCGCCCGCATCCGAATTGACCGGCAGCCAGGGCGCTCCGGTGGTAAAGCCGGCGTTCTGGCCGCGGTCCCACTGCATCGGCGTCCGTGCCGGATCGCGGCCCTGATTCTCCGGCCAGAAGCGTATACCAACCGGATCGAGGAGCTGTTCGCGGCTCAGCGTCCCGTCGCGCATGCCGATTTCCTCACCGTAATACAGGAACGCGATTCCGGGCAGAGTTGCAATCAGTACCGCCGCAACGCGCGCCCGTTCGCCGCCGAGCCCGCTTTCGTCGTACCGGCTCACGAGCCGGCTATTGTCGTGGTTGTTGAGGACGGCGTTGGGCACCGCGGCCGGAGGCAGACTCGAGAGGAAGTTCTCGATTGCGTTTCGAAACGAGTGGGCGCTCCAGTCGGCCTCGAGCAGGTCGAAATTAAAGGATACGTCAACCTGCGGCCGGGCTCCGCCCCCGTGCAGCCGACTGATCATGCCGGCGTCGAGCCCGTAGATCTCACTGATGAGGAGGATGGAGGGACGTTGCCGGTCTGCTGCCTCCCGGAGATCGGCGAGCCACTCGTGGAGCACCGGCTGGTTCTTATCGTAAACGTGCTCCAGCGTCTCGTAGCCGGTCCATCCCGGCCTGGTTTCGTGACCGGAAGGCGGGTTGTTCGGCAGAGCCGGGTCTTTCGCGATGCTGTTGACGGCGTCAAGCCGAAAACCGTCGACACCGCGATCGATCCAGAACCGAACGACGTCGAAGATCGCCTCGCGCACTTCCGGATTGAACCAGTTCAAATCCGGCTGCTCGCTCAGGAACGTATGCAGATAGTACTGCCCGGTGCGTTCGTCGAACGTCCAGGCCGGCCCACCGAAGACGCTAATCCAGTTGTTTGGCGGTCCCCCGTCGGGCGCCGGGTCGCGCCAGAAGTACCAATCGCGCTTCGGGTTCGTACGGTTCTCCCGCGATTCCACGAACCAGGGGTGGGTATGAGACGAGTGGTTCGCCACCAGGTCCATGATCACCTTGATGTTACGGTCGTGGGCGGCCGCGGTGAGGCGTTCGAAATCCTCCATCGTGCCGAAAACGGGATCGATAGCCGTGTAGTCGGCAACGTCGTACCCGAAGTCGAAGAGAGGCGACGGATAGATCGGCGTCAGCCAGATCGCGTCGATGCCGAGCGAGTCCGGCGAGCCGTTCAGATAGTCGAGCCTCCGCTCGATACCGCGCAGGTCGCCGATGCCATCTCCGTCTGAGTCTTGAAAGCTTCGCGGATAGATCTCATAAACCACGCCGCCGTTCCACCATGAGTCGTCGCCACTTCCGGGCACGCAGGCCTCCATTCGGCTGTCGGTCAGACTAATTTTCCGCCACATCACGGGATGAGACATGACGTGGAGGAAACCAATTCAGGTTAGTTGACGGACGGCGGGACAACGAAAAGGCCGGGCCGCCAATGCGACCCGGCCTGCGTTTCACAGAACCGCTACGTGAGCGGCCAGATCAGGAACCGCTTGGCGAACGTCTTTCCGTGCCAGAGCTGGAACGTAATGACGACATTGTTGCCGTTCGGGCTGCTGACATTGCTTGGGACAGTGAAATCCTGTGACCAGAAGCCGCTGTTATCGGTGTTTGTATACCAGTCGAGATGCTTCCCGTTCGGGAAGAACACGTGGACCCAGATCCCCTGCTTCACGTGCTTGTTGCCTTGAACCTGCAGATGGTTGTGCTGGTTGGCGTGCACCGGGTGATACCACAGCGACACGTAGCTGAAGCCGAGCGGCTTCTTCACGACCGTCCGGATCTTGATGATCGGAGTTGGAGTCGGCGCCGGCGTATTCGTCGGGGTCGGGGTCGGAGTATTGGTTGGCGTTGCGGTCGGCGTTGCGGTGCCCGTGGCAGTGGCTGTTGCCGTGCTCGTCGCCGTTACGGACGGGACGGCCGTGTTGGTCGGCGTCGCGGTGGGTGCGGTAACCGTCGAATTGCCGACCCGGAACCAGTCGAAATCGGCTGCCATCAGATTCGTGTTGGCGTTGGTGGCGGTTCCGCCCCAGGCAAAGACGCCGACTGCCAGCGGGGAGTACGCCGCGGTGTAGGCAACGGGAGTTTCCGCGGTCGCCGTCGCGGTGGCCGACGGCGTTGCTGTGGGTGTCGCGGTCGGCGTCGCCGTCGGTGTTTGAGTGTTAATTGGCGGCGCGGTGAACTGGGTCCAGGTAGTGTTGTCGTAGCTGTAGAAGCCGGTGTAGGTATTACCCGCCTTCGTCAGCCGCACGTAGAGCGGAGACAGGTAGACCGTGGAACTGGATTCGAGGACAGATGACACCGTGTCGACGCCCGCCGACTCCTGGACAAACTCGAGACTCGGAATGTTCGTCCCACTGGTGAAGACCCGGCCGACGAATATGAAGTTGTCCTGGTCTTGCATCGCGATGATGCCGGCGGTCTGGCCGAGGGTGCTTACGGTTCCCTGCGTCGCTGCGGGGAAGGTCAGCTTGGTCGTGATCGTCCAGCTCGAGTTTGGATCGATCTGGTTCTGGATGAACAAATTCCGCGCATTGTTATACGGTCCCTGAAGCGTTCCGGCTTGGGTCCAGATCCGCAGGTTGCCGGGCGACTGGCTGTTGAGACTCCATGTTGTCGGTCCGGTGGGATCCGGGCACTGCCCGCCCGCCAGGGGGCCGCAGTAGCCAACAAACGGCGCATTAAAGGTCGAGTTGTTGAATTCGTCGCCGGCGGGCAGGTTGTTCGTAGTCTGCGCGAAGCTCCCGTGCGGCAGGGCCGACCAAACCGGCACGGAGATAGCCAGGGCAATAACGAGCGCTACCAGTCCTCGTCGCATGAATCTTCCCCTCCTCAAGAACTGTTCGGATTGGTGTGAGGGCGGTACGCGACCAGCCCACTGTCCGTGTGCTCCCTGCACCTTCTGTGCCATTCTTGCGCTTGCCGGGCGGGTTCACACCCGATCTTGCGCCGACGTTCAGAAAACTGTCACTTTCTGACATGTCAGAGCAAGGTGATGGGGACATATCAAGCGACGACGATCGTGGCGACGAAAAGTCTGGGACTGCGTAGCCACAGAGGACTGCGCTGCGGTGAGAATCCGGAGGAATCTGGTGGGCCCAGCAGGATTCGAACCTGCGACCCGCGGATTATGAGTCCGTTGCGCTGCCGCTGCGCCATGGGCCCGCGATGGCTCAATTATAGGCGGGCGCGAGGCGCCTACGGCTTCTTCTTGTGCTTCTTGTGCCCGGACGGCGGGGGCGGCGGCGCCTTGACGCGCCCGTTCGCCTTGCAACCGATCAGCGTCATTCTCGCGCCGACCGATAGTTTTGTCTTGGCCGGTAGGGCGTAAATCGTTGCCTTGCCGCAACGCGGGATGACCGGCAGGATCGCCTTGACGTCGAAGGTACCGTTGGGTTGGGTGCGAATAACCTTCTGGACAAAGGCCTGGCCGTGCTTCTCTGGATGTTGCGCGTTGGGCACGGCGATAAGGAAGGTGACGAAGCGCTTCGCCGGGAAGTGAGTCCCTTTGAGCACCACCGTATGGCCAATCGCGACCCGCTTGGGGGAAATTGACAGCGTGGGCTGGCCCGCGGCGTGGGCGGCAAGCGGACTTACGAGGAGGAGGGCCGCGCAAAGAGCGACCGAGATTAAACGAAGCGGAGGCAAACAGGACTCCGGGGGCGGGTATCTGGAGCGGGCACGCGGGATCGAACCGCGACCTGCTGCTTGGAAGGCAGCCGTTCTGCCGTTAAACCATGCCCGCAACGGCAAGGAAGTCTAACCCGCTGGCCAATCGGCGGTCAATCACAGTTCCACATCGTGAGGCCGGCTCTCCGACAGTCCGGCGCCGGTGATCTGAACGAATTGCGCCCGCTCGGCCAGCTCATCCAGCGTCCGGGCGCCCAGGTAGCTCATTCCCGATCGCAGGCCGCCGCCAAGCTGTACCAGGACGTCTTCCACGTCGCCCTTGAAAGGCACCATTCCTTCGACACCCTCGGGGACGACGTCGGTCAGATCCGCCTCACCTTCCCAGCCGGATTTCTCGCGCCGACGCCGTTCCAGGGTCGCGCCGGCCGAGGCCATGCCGCGCGATACCTTGAACCGCCGGCCGTTACGAACAATGACCACCCCCGGGCTTTCGCTGGTTCCCGCCAGGAGGTTTCCGATCATCACCGTACCCGCTCCGGCGGCCAGCGCCTTCGTAATGTCGCCCGCCTGCCGGATTCCGCCGTCGGCGATGATCGGCACATCGTACTCGCGGGCGGCGCGGACGGAATCCATCACCGCGGTCAGCTGTGGAACCCCGACCCCGGTCACGACGCGGGTGATGCAGATCGATCCGGGGCCGACACCGACCTTCACCCCGTCGGCGCCGGCCTCGATCAGGTCGCGGGTGCCGTCGGCCGTCGCGACGTTTCCCGCGATCACATCGACATTTCCCAGCCGGCTTCGCAGTTGCCGAACGGCGTCGATTGCGTTCGCCGAGTGACCGTGGGCAATATCCAGCACTAACACGTCAACCCCGGCACGTTCCAGCTCGAGGGCGCGCTCGACGTAGTCGCCCGACACGCCGACCGCGGCCCCGACCATGAGACGGCCCTTTTCGTCCTTCGTCGATTCCGGATACAACGTCCGCGCCAGGATATCCCGCAGCGTGATCAGTCCGGCGAGACGGCCGGCATCGTCCACCAGCGGCAGCTTTTCGACCTTGTGCCGTTCAAGGATCTCCTCGGCCTGCGCTATGGTCGTCCCGATCGGTGCTGTGATTAGTCGCTCGCTCGGCGTCATGAAATCCGCGACTCGGCGGTGGTCGTCGCGCACGAACAAGATGTCGCGGCTGGTCAGCAAACCGAGGAGTGCTCCCTCCCGGCTAACCACCGGCAACCCGGTGATGTTGTACCTCTCGAGCAGGTCGCGCGCGTGGCCGACGGTCGCGTCAGGCTCGATCGTGTATGGATTCTCGATCACGAAGCTTTCCGAGCGCTTCACCTGGCGCACCTGGCTCACCTGCTGTTCAACGCTGTTGAAGCGATGCACGATCCCGATCCCACCGTGGCGCGCCATGGCGATCGCCATATCGGCCTCGGTGACCGTGTCCATGTTGGCGCTGACGATCGGCACGTTGAGCCGGAGCCGGCGCGTCAGCCGCGCCGACGTATCGACATCTTTGCGCGAGCGAATGTCGGAGTAGCGCGGGACAAGCAATACATCTTCGTACGTCAGCCCCTGCCGGATGATGCCTTCCATGACAGGCGAACCTCCGCCCTATTCTTAAATCATTATCACTGCCGCGTTATCAGGGGCAGCGGCGTTACCGCACCGTGAGTCGCATCGCCTTGTGACAATGCGCCGCCCCATTCGGGGCCGAGACGCAGAGGCGCGCCGTCTCCCTCCCCGGAACCTTCCCGACTGCAAACGACAGCGTTAGATTGCCGAACTCGTCAACGCTGGAGTCCACCTTCTGTGCGACTGCACGCGGCCGCTTGATCCGGAGCGTGAGCGCGTCAAATGGGACGCTGCTCCCCGTGATGGACTCGGTTTTGCCCCGGCGCACGGAGTGACTCGCCAGCCGCGCGTGCAATACCAGCGGCGCCTGGTAGCCGGACGCGTCGATGACCGTTTTGGCGTAGACCGCGTAACCCTGCGGCGTCGGATGGATGTTGACCTTGCTCAGATTGCCCGACAGCGCGCTCGACAGCACATACGTCAGCGAGGCCGCTCCGTTCGGGTACTTGTCGAACGCGGTCCGCACGTCCACGTAGACCGCGCCGTATTTTGCCGCTTCCTGCCGGTCGATTTTGGATAGGTTGTCCATTGTCGAGCTGACCGCGGGCAGCGCGTATGACGGGAGCGGGGGTGACCCGATCCCGCCGATCGGGTTGTACTGGTTGATCACGAGGATCTCACCATTAGGATCGACCGCTCGGAGCTGCTGGAGAGCGGAGTCCAGATTTGTCTGAATGGTCGTCAACGTTTTGGGCACCTTCGCAATGGCGCCGAGCGGATCGGACAACCCCTGGAGCAGAACCGACGCCAGATCATTGCCGCCAATGTCGATGGAAATGGGGGTCACCTGCCCCGGGTGCTGGTTGATGAACTGGACCGCCTCCGCGACTTGCGAGGGCGCAGTCCCCGATATCAGGGGATCGGCGCACGGTGACCCCGGACCCTTCCCCTGTGCGAACACGCACGAGTCGGCTCCCGACTCGGCAAGGTTCTTCAGTTGAAGGTTGGGGTTCAACCTCTGCAGATAGCGATAAAAGACGCAAACGTAGCCCGGCGCCGTCGGCGATATACATCCCGGATCGGCCGGCACGCCGTCCGCCGTGACGCCGACCGCCAGCGAATCGCCGAGCGCAAGGTAGTAGGCGCCGGGTACCGGCCCGGTCTGCGCCTGGGAAAGGACCGGACGAACGAACCCCAGTGCCGGCAGCGCGGCGAATGCTAACGCGGCGAAGAATTTCACACGATGGCCCCCGTATCTGCGTAGACTATGTGTTTTTTCGAACATATCTCTCGGCATCTCGCATCACTGCCTCATCCTTGATCCTCTCGAAGGGAGTTCGGCAGCCGCGGCAGTAGTACTGGACGGTCAGAAGCTGCTGGCCAAAGAGCGAGAGCATCTCACAGTCGCTGCCGCCGCAGAACGGGCACCGGATATGGCCTTCGGACGTGCTCATCCGGCGATCCCCGCTTCGGCCAGGACCGGCCCAACCCGTTGCTCGAACGCATCGGCCAGCTCGTCCGATGACAACGCCAACACGCCTTGCTCAACTAGTTCCGGAGCCGCAATCTCGAAAAAATCCAGCGCCTGCGGCCGTACCAGCGCGACCGCATCGTGAACGGCGCGGCGCATCGCCCCGTCACCCGCGCACAGTCGCAAGAGCCAGCCCTCCCCGTGCAGCCAGTGAAGTTGTTCTTCTTCGAGAATGCGGGCCGCGCGGTGAGCCAGTGGTCGGAACGACGATCCGCGTGCCGCTTCGAGCAAGACCGCGATTGCCGTATCGAAGAGAAAGTTCGCGACGGTGAAGTCGACCCAACCGGCAAACGGCCGGTCGAGAAACGGCGCGTTGACGAAATCGGTGCGCGTCTCTGGTTCGACCTCTTCGCCGGCCACGTCGCGAAGCAGGGGATAAAAGCTCCGCGCGTGGCCGATCTCATCTTGCGCCATGCCTGCCGCCGCCACGGCTGCTTCGAGCGATGGGGCCCCGGTGCACCACTCCGCGTACCGGCGACCAAGGAAATATTTGTTGTCTGCCAGGGTGGCGATTAATATTTCCAGCGCCGGTGAGTCGACCGCCTCCGTCATCACCAATCCTATGACCGTATCGCCGTAACCGCCGACCTCCGCGGATAGAGGACCATTTCCACCCACGCGAACTCATTGAATATCGAGCGAGCATAAACCAGAGCGAGGTCGGGATCATCCGCGGCGACCGTGCCGACCTGATGAAGCGGGTCCTCGTACTTGCGGCGGGCAAAGACCTCCCACATTGTCCGGTCCTCAAAGCGCGTCTCGCTCATATCGAGATTCCGCACTCGCGCATCGCCGCTTTCCCCTCCTCGCTCACGCGCGCCGCGGTCCAGATCGGATCCCAGACCACCTCGATCTCGACGTCTTCGACACCCGGCTCGCGCAGAAGCCGCTCTCGCACGTCCTCCAGGATCATGTCTACTGCCGGGCAGCCCATAGCGGTGAAGGTTATGTCGACGTGGACGCGCCCGTCAACAACGTCGATCCCGACGATAAGACCCATATCCACCACGCTGATTGGAATCTCCGGATCCTCGACATCGCGCAGCGCGTCCAGCAGCCGCTCTCGAATCGGAAGGTCTTGAACGATCACGCCCGCGCGAGCAGCCTTTCCAGGCCCTTCCGACCGCGCTGGATCGATTCGACATACTGGTCGTTCATCGGGCCCCGGGCCCTCCAGCGTTTCAGCACCTCGTCCCAGGTGATCGGTCCCTCGTCGAGCGCCCAGCGCTTATTTTCGGCGTCAAATCGCGCCGGGAACGGGCAATCGAGAACGTACTTGCCGGCGACCTCGTCGTAGTGCGCGGGAACGCGCAACCCGAGGCTCTCGGCCAGTGGAACCGCGGTCGACATCCAGGTTTGACGCAGCTCGTCGTTAGATTGACCCTTGAACCCGAACTCCAGCTGCTCCGAATGCATCTTCATCTCGTCGGGCAGTCCGAACCACTCGACGGTGAGGAGAAACATCCAGTCGATCGCCCGCTGAATCTCGTCGCGGCCTTCCGCGCTCTGCACGATTTTCTTCATCCAATTCTCGCCGTGCCGCAGGTGGAACGTCTCCTCTTTATCCACCTTCACCAGTGCTCGCTTCCACGGACCGAAGGTCGTGCTGCGAAAAACGTCCCCGAGCAAGCAAAAACCGGCGCGATCGTAAAACGCGTTGGCGACAACTAGCTCGACCCACGATTCGAGCGGCACATCAAACGCGTACGGATACTTGAAGCGTCCCGGCTCGCGCTCGTAGATTACCTGTTCGGTGTCGACGCCGAGGTCGCGCATCAGTCGGTAGTCGATGTGAGCGTGGCCCAGCTCGTCCTGGATAATCGCCGTGGCCGATCCGAACGCATTAAGTGACGGGGCGCGGCGGCCGGCGTTGTAGTACGCCGGCGCGCTGATTAGTTCAGTGTCGGCCGAAACGGTCAGGATACGGATCATTCCATCCAGATAGGAAGGGCTCATCTGGTCGACGCTCTCGATCAGCTTCCCCTCGCGTATCCGCGCCAGCACGTCGGCGTCGGTGACTGACGCAACCATCGCGCCCCCTTTCGGCATTGCACTCGGACAACCGAATTGTAAAGGATAAATCGATGACCACTTTGCTTGTCGTGCGCCACGCCGAGGTCCACAATCCTCGCAATATCCTCTATGGCCGCCTGCCCGGTTTCGGGTTGAGCGACAAGGGGCGCGAACAAGCAGCGGAGACGGCGCGGTTCCTCTCGACTCGCCCCGTTGCCGCCATCTACTCCAGCCCGCTCCTCCGAGCTCGGCAGACCGCGGACATCATCGCGGCAACGCTTGGAACCGTGGAGCGCCACGTCACCAAGCGCCTGCTGGAGACACGAACCGGCTACCAGGGCGCCTCGAACGACGTCATCAAGCCCGGCTTCAGCTTCTACGAGCCGCCGGCCCGGGAAGAGGATGAAAGCATGCAGGCGGTATGGGAGCGAATGAGCGCCTTTCTACGGGCAATGCGTCGCCGCCATGCCGGCGAGACAATCGTCGCCGTCTCGCACGCCGACCCAATCGCGATCGTGTATCTCGGCCTGTCCAGGCGGCCTCTCACCCCGGCAACCATGCACGCGTCCCTCTACCCGGCGCGTTCGTCGGTGACCCAAATCGTCTTTGGCGAAGATGCTAGCCCGACCATCACCTACTTCAACGTAGTCGGCTCGCCGGTCTAGTGCCCGGCCGCGAATGCACGGGATCGCGCTCTCGCAGGGACTGTGACTCCGTCTCTGTGCGCCCTCGCGCTATTCCCTAATACGCGCCGCGGCCCTTGATGACTGCGCCGACGGTTCTTGCCAGGATCCGCAAGTCCAGCAAAATCGAATAATTCTGCACGTAGAACAGGTCGATCTCCGTATTCAGATGCATCGACCGCTCCGATCTGCCGTTCACCTGCCACCAGCCCGTCATGCCGGGAGGCACGACGAACCGCTTCCACTGCCACGGCTCGTACGACTCGACGATTGCCGGTAGCTCGGGCCGCGGCCCAACCAGGCTCATGTCTCCTTTGATCACGTTCCAGAGCTGCGGCAACTCATCGAGGCTCGTCCGCCGCAGCCGTCGACCGACACGGGTGATACGTGGATCCGCCGCGCGCTTGGGATGCGCCCGATCCAGCTCCTCGGGCTTCCAATTCATCGTCCGAAATTTCAGCATGCGAAACGTCTTACCCCCGGCGCCGACGCGTTCCTGCCGAATGACGATCGGTCCACGCGAATCGAGCCGAACCCAGATAGCGATCGCGGCCAGCAACGGCGACAACAGCACCAGCAGGATCCCCGCGACCACCAGGTCGAACGCTCGTTTGATCCGCGCCTGCACGGGCGTAATGCTCGGCTGGGTCACGCTGATCAGCGGCAGGCCGTAAAAATCGTCGACCCGCGCCTTCATCGCAACCATCTCGAAGAGGTCAGGTAAGACGCGTACGTCCACATCCAGTTCCTGGAGATCGGACGCCAGCCGAAGCGCGGCCTCGTGCTCTTCGGCCGGCAACGCCATCACCACCTCGTCGACCGCCCGGTCGCGCACGATCTGCGCGACATCGGTCACGTTGCCGGCCGGCTCGAATTCCCGCAGCGGCTCCCCGGCGCGGTCGGGAACGTATCCGGCGAGGACGATTCCGTCTCGCTCGCGATCCCGCAGCCGGACCGCGACGTGCCGGGCACGAACCCCACTGCCGACCAGCAGCACTCGACGGAGCTGGTGGCCCCGTCGCCGAACCGCCACCAGGACGTTGGCGACGGCCAGCTCGAGCGCCGTCAGCGCGGCGAGGTCGAGAATATAGAGGTACGCGTAAAACAGGCGGGACGGGGCCGCGGGCGGCTGGAGCGCCAACAGGTAGAAGATGCTGGCCAGGACGAGCATCGACAGGGTGATCGCAAGCCAGAGATTCCCAAGATCATTGATCAGCGTCGAACGCCGCCGCGGATCGTACACTCCGAGAAGCAGGAAGAAGAACAGCCAGATCGCCAGGACGATCAGATAGACCCACGGCTGGATCGCGAGAAAGGTAGACCGCCTCTCGAAGGGGACGACAATCGTCTCGCGCAGAAACTCGGCCACTTTGACCGAGAGCATCGTGAGGACGATCGCGGCCAGGAACTCGCCGACCAGGACGCCCGGTCCGGCGCGACCGCCCATCAGTCGGCCTCCGCGGTCGCCAAAACCCGTCCCGTCATCAAGCGCTTAAACAGCTCTTCGTACCGATCGGTGACCCGTTCCCAGGAGAACTCGCTTGCTGCCCGCGTCGCCGCGCGCCCGCGAAACTCCTCCACCAACGGTGGATTGGCGATGAGCCTTTCGAGCACCGGTCGCAACGCATCCGATCCTGCCTGCCCGTCGTAGGCAAGACCGGCGTCGCCGATGACCTCGAGATTAGCCGGGGTGTTGTTGACGACGACGCAATTCCCGGCAGCCATTGCTTCCAGCAGAACGGGGTGGGCGCCCCCAACCTCCGAGGGAACGACGACCGCGTAGGCATTGTGCATGAGCTCGCGGTAGCCGTCGCCAAAGACGTAACCGGGAAAGAGCACGTGCGGACCGCGACGGCGTAGCTCGGCGATATAGCGACCGGCGTAGGGCGCGTCGCCGACGACAACGCATTTGAGGTCGGTTTCCATGCTCTCGTAGGCGCCGACCAGGTGGTCAATTCGATTTTCGGGCACGAGTCGGTGGACGAGCAGGAAGTAGCCGCGCGGACGGAGGCCGAGGCGGTTCAGCATCTCGGAACGTACCGGCGGCGGGACCGACGCCCCGTAACCAATGCATTCACTATCCTTACCGAACCGATCGAGATAAAAACGGCGCATTGCCTCCGAGTCGGTTACGACCGCGTGGGCGACTCGGGGTGCGAGCCTTTCGGATCCGCGAAGGTAGAGGCGGGCCAGCCTGCCCCATTTCAGCCGCCGCCAGTCGGATCCATCGACGTTTACAATCACCCGCGAGCCGGCGAGGCGCGGGAACAGGGCCAGGGGGCTGTTGCCCGAGATGCAGATCAGCGTGACGTCGTACCGCTCCAGCGCGGCATGCACCGCCGAGAGCGCCGTATGACTAATCGTGTCGAGGTGTTTAGTCGGAATGCCCGGAACGTAGAGTAGTCGCATTCCCGCGTGACTAGGCAGCCGCTCCAGCGCGTGGTGGCGGCGGCAGTAGACCGTTACGTCATGTCCCCGCTCGACCAGCCGGCTGCCCAATTCCTCGACGAAAGTTTCGAAGCCGCTATAGCGGGCCGGGACGCCGCGAGTGCCCAGAAACGCGATCCGCATGGCTAGCCGGTTGCCGGCGCGCCGAATAGTCGCCGCCACCACGACACACGTCGGTTGCCGTCGGTCAGGAGTTTGACCTCGCGTTCGCGCTCTTCCAACTTGCTTTCCAGCCAGCCGTTCCGATTGGAGAGCGCAACCAGCGATTCCTGAAGCTGGGCTTCACGCGCCTCCAGCTCGCGCACCCGTTCGGCGAGCAAGCTGCCCCGTCCCACCTGTTCCGCTAGCCGGCGGTGCTCGCCGAGTAGCGCGTCGAGGTTGAGGTGAGGGCCCTCACCCCCTACCCCCTCTCCCGTGCGCGGGCGAGGGGGAGACGACTGCGTAGCCACGGAGGGCTCCGCTACGTTGTCTCCCGTAGGGACTGTCGCGCCGTCTCTGTTCGCCTGCAGTGCGCGCCCGTCGACGGGGTTCGTTTCTGGGACTCGGTCCGTAGGGGCGATCTGCGCTCGCCCGCTTGGACTGATGCTGGCTGCTGTCGGCCGGGAGGGCGACCTCGCTTCGGCCGCGCCGTGCGCCGTCGAGACCGGCAGATCGAAATTGATGTAATACTTGCCGTTCTCTAGCCGGTGGGCGACCTTTCCGTCTTTTATTCGACGCCGGATCGTCAGCTCGCTAACACCCAACTGAAGGGCAGCTTCGCGAATGGTCAGCCACCCGTTTCCCTGATTAGTCACCAATTGATCACCTCGCGCGCGGCACAACTATACCACGCGTATTGACTCATCCGGCACGGCCCACTTATAGTACGGCGTCGAGCGAAGGCTCGGTCACCTCACATCGGAGACACTTCTTGAAGCGCTATCTCGCCCTCCTCGCGATCATCCCTGTCCTGGCCGCCGCGTGCGGCGGACCGGATCGAACAGCCCTTGCAAAGAGCACGGTTACCGCGTACTGGACCGATATCAGCCACGGCAAGTTTGGCCCGGCATACCGGATGCTCACCCCCGGCGACCGGCAGGCCCGCCCCTTTAGCGGGTACGTGTCGGATATGCAAGGCTTCATGACCCAGGTGGCCGGCCTTACGGTCCACGCGGGCAAGACGACCGTGTCCAACGACACCGCGGTTGTCGCGGTAACGCTCCATTCGCCGCTCACCACCGTCGCCAAGCACGCCTATCAGCACCTGTACTGGACGGGTTCCACGTGGCAGATCACCGATTCCGATGGCGGCCTGTCGAACAAGCCGTAGGAGCGGCATTTAACCCCTTGCCGGTCCCCACGAATCCAGCCAGATGTGGGGACCGTGGCTCCGTTTCCATGCGGCCGGAAATGCCCTCACCCCAACCCCTCTCCCGTGCGCGGGCGAGGGGCTATGTCGTATTTGGTCGTACCGTAGGGGCGGGCTCCAACCCATTGGTTCCAACTAATTCGTTTTTGGCGTCAGGGTGCCATTTTTGGCGACCTGCGGAGGCGCAGCGGGCGGTCGTCGCGGCATCTTCGGCCATGACGTGGCATCGCCCCAACTGCCGCG
>Ga0070739_10005613_pt1 | contig 14216 bp, 11 predicted proteins | sample Coa_R1_7_FD_66445 | JGI IMG/M metagenome (GOLD analysis project Ga0070739, IMG submission 66445) | Surface soil microbial communities from Centralia Pennsylvania, which are recovering from an underground coalmine fire - Coalmine... | ecosystem: Environmental > Terrestrial > Soil > Unclassified ... | reverse complement strand
ATCATGTTCCGGCGACGCGCATGGCGGATCTACTCGATCGCTTGCCGATGGACGACGCGGCCGAAGTCGTGGCCGAGGCCGATCCGGCTCGTTCCGCCCGGCTGCTCGCGGATCTGTCGGCGCAGTCGCCGGGTGATGCCGCGGAGGTTAAGGCACTTCTGGCGTACCCCGAGGACTCCGCCGGTCGGTTGATGACCGACAAGTATGCGGCGGTGCCGCCGGAGGCAAGCGTCGTTCAGGCGCTTCGCTACCTGCGGACGAACGCTCTGACGCTTGAGAGTGTCGACGTGGTGTACGTGATCGACGGCGACGGGCGGCTGGACGGGGTGTGCTCGCTACGGCAGCTCCTGACTGCCGGTGAGTGGGAACGGGTACGTAGCATCATGACCCCTCCGGCCGCAACCGTGACGCCGGACACCGATCAGGAGACGTGCGCGAGGCTGATCGCCCGATACGATCTCTCCGCGATACCGGTCGTCGATACGGCATCGACGCTCCTGGGGATCATCACCGTCGACGATGCAATCGATATTCTCGTCGAAGAGTTCACCGAGGACTATCTCCACCTGGCGGGCGCCGACGCGGAGGCGATGGATCGTCGCAATCCGGTCGAGATCGCCCGGCTGCGTCTCCCGTGGCTATTGGGGACGATGGGGATCGAGCTCCTGTCCGGCCTCGTCATTTCGTATTTCAGCGGCGTCCTCAAGGAAGTCATTCTGCTGGCTTCTTTCATGCCCGTAATCTCGGCCATCTCGGGCAACGTTGGGCTGCAGTCGGCCGCAATCGTGGTCCGCGGTCTAGATACCGGGCACATCACGATTCGCCACTGGTGGCGGCAGGTCTCGCGCGAGCTCCGAACGTCCTTGCTCCTGGCGCTGGCCTGCGGTCTGGTCCTGGGGGCCATCGGGGCCATCTGGTCGCAGCACGTTCCATTCGGCATTGTGATCGGGATCGCCTTGCTGTGTTCGATGCTGACCGCCGGCATGATGGGCTCGGTCATCCCGATGATCTCCAAACGTCTGGGCTTCGACCCGGCGACAACCGCCGGGCCGTTTGAAACGGCGTTTCAAGATGTGATCGGCTTTGCCGTGTTTCTCTGGCTGGCGTCGCTGCTCTTAGCGTGGCTGACTTAGCCTTTTCTACTCATCTTCTATATAGACAAGTAGGGCGCCCCCGCGAAGCAGTGGGGCGCCGCCTTCGCTTCCGCCGCGGCAAGGCGGGGGGCGAGAGGTCGTGCCGCCCGGCTCCCGCCAGAGTATTAGGAAAGGACCTCGTCGGTCTTTAACCGGAGGTCCGGAAAAACGGTGCTCTCGATCGCTTCACCCCGTCCGACGCGCATGGTGACGCGATAGGTACCGTCAACCGGGTTGGTGTGCCGCTCGATCGCCTCGCCCGGGATATCCACCAGCCAGGCTTCCGGAATCCCTGCCGCTGCATACACCGGCAGCTTCGTGCCACGATCATACGCCACGCTGGTATCAGCAACCTCCATTAGAAGAAACACATCGTCGGCAGCGGGGAGATCGTCGCCATAGGACCGACGACGTTTCACCACGATGTCCGGTTCAGGTTCCTGATACTCCCCAAGCCGGATCGGGTTCTGAATACTGACAATTGCCTCGGTTCCAACGTGTGTTGTCAGCAATTGCGTCAGGCGATCGACGCACGCAATGTGACGGCCGCCGATGGGACTCATCCCCACTATCTCCCCGTTGATTAGTTCGACCCGATCGTCCTCGGATAGGATGCCGGCCTCGACCATGCGATCGTAGTCATCGACGGTGAAGCGCCAGTGTGCGGGTTCCGTTGCCATCGCTCTCGCGTGCCCTTCTGACTAATGATTTCACTATAGGCGAGGTGATGAGAACTTTGTAGGAGAGAGGCAGGGGCCGGCATCAGCCGGCCCCTGCACGAGGGCGATCAGTGCGCGTCGACGTGGACTTTGGACCAGTCGTAGTTCACCGGTACCAGGTTCCCGTAGGCGGGCGTCCCGACCAGGCCGTGGACGTACGGCTTGATCAGGTGCTGACCGATCGTGTTGGTGAGCGCGATCCAGGCACCCTCACTCAGCGCCAAGTGCTGGGCCTGACGGTACAACTTGGCGCGCTTCTCGCGATTCGGCTCCTGGGCGGCTCGATCGACCAGCCGATCGTATTCCGGATTCTTCCACTGACCGATGTTGTACTGGGCGTCCGATCGCAACAGCACGCTCAGGTAGTCGTGGGGATCCGGGTAGTCTTGCTGCCAGCCGTTGCGGACGAGTTGGGTGTTCGTGGCGTTGAGCGGGCGCGTCACCACGTTCAGCCAGTCATTGGCGGTCACCGCCTTGATCTTCACCTTGAATCCGACTTGCTGCATCATGTGGCCGATGGCCGCGAAGAGGCGATCGGCATCCGAGGTGCCGGTCGGGTAGACGACCTCAACCGTCATGTCGCGGTTCGGGCACTGCTGCAGCTCCGCTTTGGCGCGTTTCAGATCGAAATGCGGTTCGGTCGCCTTGCCGTCGTAGTAGCCCAGGTAGCCGCGCGGAACGACCACGTACTCAGGGTAGGTCGAGTCGTGGAGGATGTCGTGGGCGATCGTTTCCCGATCGATCCCGTAGGCCAGCGCCAGCCGGCAATGCTGGTTGTCGAATGGCGTCTTGCGGGTGTTCGGGCTCAGGTAGGTGACGATCGAGGTGGGGTAGGTATGGAACTCCTTGCTCCCCTTCCAGCGACTGATGTAGCTCGTCGGCACGGCCGTCATGTCGGCGTCACCAGCCAGGTATTGCTTGTAGTTGGTGTCGACCGTGTTCACCGCCGGCAGTACGAGCTTGATGGTCGGCTTGGCGCCGTAGTAGTACTCGTTCGGCACCAGGCTGTACTGCGGCGTGCGCCCGGCCTTGTAGAACGAGGTGCGATCCGAGTTGTCGTTGTTGCAGACGAACTTGAACGGACCGGCGCCCTGGTTTCCACGACAGGTGGTGGTCAGGTAGTTGTTGGCCGCCGAGGCTTCCTTACCCTTCATGACCTGGCGATCGAGCACGTCGGCCGTCGGGTACGCCAACGTCAAGAGGAAGTATTCAGCCGGCTGGCTGATGGTGATCTGAAGCTTGCGCTCACCCAGAACCTTGACCCCGGTCAGATCTTTCGCCTTTCCGGTGTGGTACGCTTCGGCTCCCTCGATCAGGCCCATGTAGGTCACCGCGACCGGGGATCGCGTCTCGGGCGCAAGAGCGCGCTTGATCGAGTACGCCGCGTCCGCGGCCGTTACCGAATGGCCGTTGCTGAAGCGGGCATCTTTTCGGATGGTGAAGGTGTAGACCTTCCGATCCTTGCTGACCGTCCAGGTCGCGAGATCGGGGGCGACTGTGTTATTGGGGAGGATGTGGACGAGGTTGGCATTGCTGAGGGCAATGGTGTCCGCATCGTCCGCGCTGGTGACCTGCGCCGGATCCAGCGTCGAGGCTAACTCGCCCTTGGCGCCGGAGTAGTAATCCAGCGTGAGGGTTCGCAGCGGTTCCTGCTTCGGTCCCTGGCTCCCGGTACTTGACGATCCCGGTCCGCACGCTGCCAGGAGCAGCGGCACGATCAGGGCCAGCCCGACTAGGAGATTTCCGCGCCGGTGTAAGCTGCTCATCGTTGTCACTCCGTTTCTCTATCCCGAATCACACGATTCGGTGCCTGTTTTCAACCTAGAAAGGGTGACTGAGACCGATGTGAGAGTTTTTCTTCTCGGACGCGATGCGTCGCTCCCGCGCTGTTCGACGAGAAACCTCATCGCAGTCTCATTGCCGGGGGACTACGTTCGAGATGTAAAGGGAATCGAGAGCGAGCGAAGCGAGAATCCTCATGAGCGGTCTTTTGGCCTTTGCGGTGAAGCGGTTTCTGGCGATGATCGTCATCGTCTGGGTGATCATCACCGCCGTCTTCTTCCTGGCTCACCTCACGCCCTACGATCCGATTACCGTCGTGCTCGGACAGAAGGCGCGGAGCGATCCAACGGCGTATCTGGCGTTACGCCGGCTGTTCGGCCTCGACCAGCCGCTCTGGCAGCAGTACCTCGATTACCTCGGCGGCCTCTTGCACGGGCATCTGGGGTACTCGATCGACCAGCAAACGCTCGGCATCCCCGTCTGGGACATCCTCAAGACTGGCGTTCCAGTGTCGCTGACGCTGGGCGGCTACGCGCTGATCTTAGCGCTGGTCATCGGCCTACCGATCGGACTCGTCTCGGCCCTACGGCAGAACTCGGCAATCGATCACGGCAGCCAGTTCGTCATGATGCTGGTCTACGCCATTCCGTCGTTCGTGCTCGCGCCGATTGCCCAGCTCGTCTTTGCGGTCCAGCTGCAATGGCTGCCGGTGGCGGGTTGGGGAGATCCCGGGATCGACGGCATTAAACAGCTCATCCTGCCAGTGTCGGTCTTTGCCGCCGGCCTGGCCGGGTTCTTTGCCAAGTCCTTCCGGAGCTTCGTGCTGGAGGTTATGCACCAGGACTACATTCGAACTGCTCGGGCAAAAGGCATCAAGGAACGGACGGTTCTCTACCTGCACGCCGGCAAGAACACGCTCATTCCCCTGGCGACGATCGTCGGGCCGACGCTCGCCTTTCTGATCGTGGGCGCGTTCATCATCGAGATCTTTTTCGATATCCCGGGGATCGGCAATATCACTGTCAACGCCGTCTTGCAGTCGAATTACCCGGTGATCGAGGCGACGACGATCCTCCTGGCGATTGCGGTGGTGGTAGTCAATTTCGTTACCGATGTGTTCTACGCGCTGGTCGATCCGCGCGTGAGATTGTCGTAAGGGAAGGAGAGGACGGTGGCACGGCAGCAAAAATCGTCGGTGATGCCCCCTGTCCTCGAGGTCGTAGGAAGGGAGCAGGAGCGTGCTGAAGAGCAGCTCAGCTCGCCGGGGCGGGATGCCTGGCGGCGGTTTCGTCACAACCGGGCGGCGATGGCCGGGCTCGGGACGATTCTCGCCTTGCTGATCCTTTCGATCTTCGCCCCGTTCATGAATACCGTCGATCCGCTTGCCCAAGACTACGCGAATCTGGATCTCGGACCGAGCCCGGACCACTGGTTCGGGACCGACGGGTTGGGGAGGGACCAGTACAGCCGCATCGCCTTTGGTCTGCGAGTCCCGCTCCTCGTCGGCGTGCTGGGAGCCGCCGTTACCACCGTTCTGGGAGCGATTCTGGGCGTAGTCGCGGGATATTTCGGCGGGCTGGTGGACAGTCTCCTCGCCCGTTTCACCGACATCATCTTTGCCTTCCCCGGCTTCACGCTGGCGCTGATCGTGGTGAGTCTTTACGGGCCGGCGGTGGACCCGTACTTCGGAGGGGCGAGCCGGGTAGTCATGCTGACGATTGTCTTTGCCCTCGTCGGCTGGCCGGCGTTGATGCGGTTCGTCCGCTCGCTGACGCTGCGGATGAAAGAGGAGCAGTTCGTTGAGGCAGCACGGGTATCAGGATCGCCGCCCTGGAAGATCATGGTCTCCCACCTCCTGCCGAACATGTACGGGATGATCCTGGTCCAGGCCAGCTTCCTGGTCGTGGCGTTCGTGAGCACCGAAGCGGTGCTCAGCATTCTGGGGCTGGGTGTTGCGCCGCCGAACCCCGACCTGGGCGCGATGCTCTTCGAAGGAACGCAAAACCTCGGTATCAACTACTGGGAGACGCTCTTCCCGGCGACCTTCCTGGCGATCATCATCCTGGCGTTTACATTCTTCGGTGATGGTGTTCGCGACGCGGTCGATCCACGCGGGCAGGAGTAGGTCTTCGCTCCTTCACTCGCGCGTGCTGGCACCGTGCAGATCGGTCTTCGGATTGGTCGAGAGGATCAGCGCGGGCCGCGGCTTCTGGTTGAAGTTGAAGTCGTTGGCCAGGTTGCCGAGCTGCTTGGCATTCTCGCGAACGTCGGGCCGGCGGTCGGGGCGGCCGTCGGTCTTGGGGTTGAGGCGGGCTCCGTTCAGGAAATCGTCCTCGATGAATTTGAGGTAGGCATCGAAGGATAGTGTCTGGTGATCGATGAACCCCTTCTTCGCGTACGGGCTGATGACCAGCGCCGGAACGCGGAAGCCGTAGCCGTCGCCGTCGATCTTGGGCGGGATCACGTGATCGTAGAAGCCTCCCCAGTCGTCCCAGGCCAGGAAGATCGCCGTGCTGTCCCAGTTGGGGCTGCGCATGACGTCGTTGATCGCGCCGGTCACCCAGCTTTGAGCGAGCTTTATGCTGTCCGGAGGGTGATCGTTATCGACCGGGGGTGGGATTAGCCACGCGACCTGAGGAAGCTTGCCGGCTTTGGCGTCGGCGTAGAAGTGCGACACCGGCTGATCGTTGCCGGCCTGGTGGTCCTGATGCACGTCGGTGAAGTACGGAATGACGTTCCAGTGGAATGGTGTGCCGGGATCGGCGTAGTACTTCCAGCTCACATGGTGCTTATTTAGTAGCCAGGTAATGTCGGTCCAGGCGAAATTCGCCTTCCCTTTCCGCCACTCGGCGAATGCCGGCCCCGACGCCAGCACGGGGTTGTTGGTGCAGCTCATTGCCACATCCTTCTTGCTACAGTGCGCCGACCAGGCCGAGACCAGGTAGAGGTGAGTCGGCAGACTCCAGGAGCTCACCGGCGAGAACATGTGGTCCTGGAGAACAAAGTTCCGGGCGTAGGCCCAGTAGTTGGGAAGCTCGCGGGAATCTTTGTAGCCCGTGACGTCGACCGGGCCGCTGGCTTTGCACAGCGGCGGAATCGGCGGGCCGCAGCCGCGCGTTTCCTTTTCGGCCTGGATGATGAACCCGTTCATCTTGCCGCCGTTCAGGTCGGCCCAAAAGTTGTGCCACTCGTGATCGCCACCGCCGGTTATGTTCGCGGTGTCGTGATACGGGCCCTGGCAATGGCCGATGCGCGGATCGGGGATGCAGGTGGTGAACTTTCCGTTCTTGCGTGGTAGGCCGTCGGCACCGGGGTAGGTACCGAAGTACTCGTCGAAGGACCGGTTCTCCATCATGATGACCACGACGTGCTGAATCTTGTGGATCCCGGTTAACGGTGGCGACGATGCGCTGCCGAATCCCACCGAGCAAGCTGCCAATGCCGAGCAGATAACGGCGCCGGAGAGGAACGCGGTGAGAAGCGTTCGATAGAGACGCCGCGACATGGCAATAGTGACTTTCAGGAAAGGACACGCGCCGGCGACTCGCCTTCGAGCAAGACTTGTGCCGGTTCCTTGGGGCAACTACGGAGGGTTGGGCGGCTTGGTCGTGTGCCCCGGAATAAAGGTCGTGATGAGGTCAGTTATCGGATGGGGCGGGAGGAGCAAGGGCGGGCGCGGCGACTGGCGGAAGTCGAAGTCACGCCTGAGGTCGCCGAGGATCGGCACGTTTTCGCGCACGTCGGGTCGCGGATCGGGCCGGCCGTCGGTCCGGGGATCCAGGCGAGCGCCGCCAAGGAAGTCGTCCTCGATAAATTTCAGGTAAGCGTCGAACGAGAGCGTCTGGTGGTCGATGTAGCCCTGTTTGGCGTAGGGGCTGATAACCAACGCCGGGACCCGCAAACCGTAGCCGTTGCCGTCCACCCGCGGAGGCACGACGTGGTCGTAAAAGCCGCCCCAATCGTCCCAGGCCAGGAAGATCGCACTGCTCTTCCAGTCCGGACCGCGCATGATCGTGTTGATGGCCGTGGTCACCGCAGTCTGGCCGAGCGAGATGAGCTCCGGCGGGTGGTCGGTGTGACGGAGGATGACCCACGACACATGCGGCAGGTGTCCCCGACGAGCGTCGCGATAGAAGTTGTGCAGCGGTTGGATGTTGCCTAGCTGGCCATCGCGGCGAACGTCGGAGGAATAGGGCAGGGTGTTCCAGATATAGGGGGTGCGTGGATTGGCGTAGTACTTCCAGCTCACGTGGTGGGCGTGGAGGAGATAGGTGATGTCGGTCCAGGCAAAGTTCAAACGCCGCTCGGCGTGGAGGAGAGCAATGTAGGACCCGCGCGGACTGGGAGCGTTCTGGCAGCTCATGGGATTGTTTGGCACCGGGCACAATGCCGACCAGCCGGACACCATGTAAAGGTGGGAGGGTAGGCTCCAGGAGTTGACCGGCGAGAACATATGGTCCTGGAGAACAAAGTTCGCGGCGTAGGTCCAGTAGTTGGGAAGATCCTGCCCGTTGTGGTAGCCCATGACATCGGGTGGGGCGGTCGTGGCGCACTTGGGGTCGCCGACCGCTTCGCAGCCCCGCGGTGCCTCTTCGGCCACTCTGATGAAGCCGGCCATCGAGCCACCGTCAATTTGTTGGATCGCCGAGTCCATATCGTGTCGAGCGCCCGCGTTGTCGTTCGAACGATCGTGGTAAGGCCTTTCACATCCCTCGATGCGCGGATCGGGGATGCAGGTGGTAAAGCGACCGTACTGGTCCCGTGGCAATCCGTCGGCGCCGGGATAGGTGCCGAAGTACTCATCGAAGGAGCGGTTCTCCATCATGATGATCACGACGTGCTGAATCTTGTGGATTCCGGTCAAGGTTCGGGGGATTTTTGCCGACGAGGTACCCGAAAGCAGCGTAATGACCGACAGGACGACTGCCGCGGTGACAAGCAAGGATGGAAGGGCGCGAAGGAGGGTGGGTCGATGCATGAGGTGATGGTAGGCGTGGTTGGGCGGTGCTGGGAAGAGCACACGTCAATTACGTTAGCGTCGCACGTCCGGGGCACCCGGCGCCAGCGGGTAAAGCCGGTCGAAGAGGCTTCTCTCATCGCGATCTCACGCCCGGACGGTAGATATGAGGCTGCGGGGAGGCTGGCTGCTCCCGTCGAGCGAACAACCAGGAGGTAGCAGGATGGACCGTGGGCGAATTCTCGAACCTGGGGAAGGCCGTCCTGTACTTGTTCCGAGCGCCGGCGGCCGAGTCACATTGAAAGCAGAGAGCGCGGACACCGGCGGGGCGGTCAGCGTGTTCGAGAACGTTCTCCGCGCACACGCGCCAGGCCCGGCGCGGCACTTCCATCGCACCTGGACCGAGTTGTTCTATGTGCTGGAAGGCGAGATGCTCTTTGAGGTGGACGGACGGCTGCGCCCGGCTCCCGCCGGTACCTTTGTCTCCATCCCGCCCGGCACGGTCCACGCGTTCAGGAACCCGTCGGACGGGGAGGCGAAGCTGCTGATTACGTTCATTCCCGGTGGATTCGAAGGATTCTTCGATGCCGGCAAGGATCTGGGCTCACCCATGACCGACGCTGCCGTGTGGCAGGAGATCAACGAGCGGTGGGACATCCAGGTGGTTGGCCCGCCGTTGGGAAGAGAAAGCGCGGAGGGTGTTTGAGAATCGAACGTCGCGACTGTTCGACGCCGCGCGCATCCGGCTGACCCTCTGGTACCTGCTCATCCTGGTCGTCGTCGTCGGCTTGCTGAGCTTCGGGCTGTACGAACTATCGCTGCTCGCGCAGCAGGCCGAGCTGCACGCCGTGCAGAGTGGTTCCCATCATGGGCTGGCGCGGATCTTTGCCCGCGATGAGGTAACGCTGGTGCTTCAGATCGCGGCAGTCGATATCGGAGTGATTGTTCTAGCGGCGGCAGGATCGTACATCCTCGCGGGCCGGACGCTGCGGCCGATTGAGGAGGTCATGGAGCGGCAGCGCCGTTTCGCGGCGGCCGCCTCACACGAGTTGCGCACGCCGCTGACCGCGCTGCGGGGCAACCTCGAAGTTGCCCTGCTGAACCCCCGGACGTCGGAAGAGTACCAGGAAGTGCTGGATGATGCAATCGCGGATACCGAGCGGATGTCGCATCTGGTGAAGGATCTGACACTCCTGGCGCGGCCGGAGGTCGATCGAACCGTGCTACGCCTCCATCCGATCGACCTGCGAGACACGGTGCGGGAGGCGATCGAGGATGTCGAGTTGCTGGCGAAGGATAAGGGGCAGACACTGGACACGGCGCTGGACGGGCCGCTGCCGGTTCGGGGCGATGCTCCCCGGCTCCGCCAGGTGTTCGTGAATCTGCTGGAGAACGCCATACGCTACACGCCGGACGGTGGCGAGATACACATCGAGGGGAGACGCGATCGCGGCCGGGTGGTGCTCGACGTACGCGACAGCGGCCGCGGAATCGCGCCCGAGGATCTGGGGCACCTATTCGAGCCGTTCTACCAGGCGGACCGCGCGCGGAGCAGTGCCGACCACGTCGGGCTGGGTCTGTCTCTCGCTGCCTGGATCGTGCGGGCCCATACGGGGAGCATCGAAGCCGCGAGCCGGCTGGGTGGCGGAAGCGTCTTCACCGTCAGTCTGCCACTCGATTCGCAGCATTGATCGCGGAGTGTTTCTCGCCGGCGCGCTTACGACGGATAACCCGATAGACGACGTAGAGCGCGCAGGCGACGACGACCGCGGTGAGCCCCGCGCCACTTACCAGCCGTTGGAGCTGCTCGGTGTTCTCGCCCAACAGGTAACCGGCGCCGACGAAGGCACCGTTCCACACCAGGGCCGCGGTTCCCTCATAAAGAAGAAAGCGCCGAATGGGGAGCCGGCTCGTTCCGGCCGTGATGGCCAGAAAGGACCGGATGTGGCCGATGAAGTGCGCCAGCAGAAAGGCGACGGCGCCGTACCGCTCCAGGTAGCGTTCGGCTTCGGCGAGCCGGGGTTCCAGCTTTGTCATTAATAGGCGCCCGGCGAGGAAGCGACGCAGACCGAAGCGTCCCAGCAGATAGTCGGCGCTCGTTCCCAGTACCATGCCGGTCCATGCCAGTAGGAGGACCAGCGGAAGGCTCATCGCTCCCTGCTGCGCGTAGACAGCGCCCAGCAGGACAACCGTCCCACCGGGAAGGATGAGACCGAGGAGAATGGTGTTCTCGAGCAGCGCGCCCAGGAAGACGAGGGCATAGCCCCACTCCGCGTACGCCGCCCGAACAGCGTCGAGCAGCGGGTAAAGATCAGGCATGGATGGCGTGGAGATAAGGGGGTTACCCGAGAATCTCGCCGGCGGCCAGCAGCCCGTAGGCGACGCAGGCGCCGAGGAAGACCAGGCCGGCCACGACCATCATGAACCGCGCCCGGCGAGCCTCCTCGTCACTGACACGCTCCCGCGCGTACTGCAGCTCCTGCCACGACGGTGGGCCGGCCTCGGCCTGCCGCCGTTGGCTGATCCGTTTCGATTGCCTTCCCCGTTCCATCTCTCAAATCCTCTCGCCGGTGGTGGATGCGGAGCGGACGCGCGGAGGTGGCCAAACTCATCCGCGCGTACCGCTCGCACCCTGACCATACCGGGGCCGGGTGAGACGGCGATGAGGGAACTACGTAGCCGCAGCAGCAAATGTAGAATCTTGTAGTAAAAGAGATTGATCGTAGGCGGCCGCGGCGTGCGGTCGCGGCATTGTCCAACCTCGGGAGGTCCGCTAGCGTCGATGGATATCGTCAAGGGGTTGGGATCGAACGGACGTGTCGCCCTGTATGAGGTGGCAGACACCGAACTGGCGGTCGGGAGTACGCTCGGCGCTCCGAAGGTGATGACGATCATCAAGGCCAATGGGGCGATCGAGAAGGTCTACAGTATCGAGACCGGGGAAACGCTCCTTGGGACGTTCATCCTCCGCCACTACGATGCCTCCAACGGTATGTACCTCGACCAGGAACAGCAGGGGACGTTTGTGATTCACCCCGAGCACCAGGAGCATGTTTACGGGCTCGCCGGGCGGATCGCGGTCCGGGAAAACATCTTCGTCCTCAACGCGCGACCGGAGAAGGACGGGACGCTCGGCCCTCCGGCCGTCTACCAGGTTCTGGAGCTCCACAACGACAACAGCCACCCGATCGACCTGGTGACCTACGCCTATGCGGTTCTCCGTGGATTTACCGATCCCGATATCGTGGCGGAGTACGACAAGGAGCTGGGAGCGCTGCTGGCCTGGAATGAGTCAAAGCCGGATCTCGTCCGGATTGTGGGATGTTCCGACAAACCATCGGCATATGAGACCTCGCTCGACTATGCCAAAGCGGTCACCGATCGACGTCCCCGTCCGCTCTCCTGTTCGACCGACGCGCGAGGAGATACGCTCGGGATCCTAGAGCACGTGCATCATCTGGAGCCGGGCAAGACGGCGCGCTTCTGGTATCTCATCAGCTTCGGTAAGGGCAAGGACGACGCCCGGAACAACTACGCCGCCTGTCCCGATGCCGACTCGGCTCTCCAGCGAACACAGGATTACTACCAGGATTATCTCACGCGCTCGGTCGTCCTCACGCCGGACAACAGCGTCAATTCCGGTGTCATCTGGGCCAAGGCGAATATGCTACGAGTCGAATCGAAGGCCCCGACCGGGTGGTGCTTCGTCAACGATCCCACCCGCTCCAACAACAGCGTCGCGCGGGACACCGCCTGGTTCACCTTCGGCGCCGATTACGTCGATCCTGCTTTCGCCCGCGAAGCCTTGCTCGCCTATGTCGATCGACAGGAGAAGGACGGGATGTTCGTCGAGTATTACGACATCCGAACGGGCGAGTCCGAGGACTACGGGCTCAATATCAACGACGACACACCGTTGCTGATCATGGCGCTCTGGCACCACTACAACACGACCGGTGACGTTGACTTTCTGAAGAAGATATACCCGGCCGCGGCCAAGGCAGGGCACTACATGCTGTCGCAGCGGAACAGTCAGGGGCTCATCTGGTGTACGGCGTCCGGGACGGGAACCAGCGGGATCGTGGGCTGGCGCAACGTGATCCCGAACTATCGATTATCAGGCGCCACGACTGAGGTGAATTCGGAATGTTACTCGGCGCTCGTCACGGTCTCACATATGGCGCGGGTGCTCGAAAAACATGACGACAGCGGATATTTTGCCGAGGAGGCCGAGAAGCTCAAGGTGGCGATCAACATCCATCTGCGCAACCCCGAGAACGGTCTCTACTACTTGAATATCGACCTCGACGGGCACCCGCGGAGTGACGTAACCTCGGACCTGGTCTTTCCGGTGATGTTCAGTGTCGCCGATGAGAAGACTTCGGCGGCCATCATCCGCCGCCTCAGTGGCCAGGACTTCTGGACGCCGGGGGGGATCCGTACCACGCCGCGCGATTCACCTATGTACACGCCGAACGGCGGCTGGGGGTTGCTAGGCGGCGTGTGGGTGGCGGTTTCGTTTTGGTATGCCTTTGCCGCCGCCAAGTACGAGCGGGTGTTCATGGCGCAGGCGCTGAGCACGACGTACCGGAACTATCAGACCGATCCGCGCCGCAACAATACCGTTCCGGGGCAGTTTTGCGAGTGGCTGAACGGCGAGACGCTGGTCAATGAGGGGATGATGCTCTCGCCGTGGTTTCCGCCGCGTTACCTCTGGTCGGCCCTCGAGGGTGTGGCCGGCCTCGCGATCGAGGAGGGGAATGTCATCGTCACGCCGCGGCTGGCACCGGACTGGAAATGGATGGCGGTCCAGAATCTGCCGTTCCGAGATCGTTCATTGACCTGGCTGGCGGTGCGCGCTCCGGACATCCGGTTGTACGCCTCGTTCACCTCTCCGACGACGACTACCACGATGGCGACCTATGAAACCGACATCACCGAGCATGTCCAGACGACTGGGGAGAGTATCTGCAAGATCGGGCTGCAGCAGGGCGACAACCTGGTTCTCTTTGCCGGGAATACCGAGGAGCGGACCACCACGACGTCGCTGAAGGTGGATTGCCCCTTGCAGGGGCGCTACCGCGTCCGGACCTACAGCAGCCTGTTGGGGCGCTGGCTGGAGGAGGATCGCCTTCTCCCGGGTGACGAGCTGGGTCGCGGGCTCATCGTCACGCTCGAACGTCGCGGCTTTGCGCTCCTGGAATTGACGCAGGAAATCTAGGCGCGGATGAACCCCTCGAGAGGCCGCGCGGGGCGGGCACGGCAAGAGCCGGCCCTACGAGGAGAACGTAGAGGATCGAGACCCGCGGCCCGATAGATGCAGTAGATAGCGATTCACGGCACGCGGATCGCCGAGAGGAGAGAACGAGTGGCAACAACGGAATCGGACGTCCTGATCGATGCGCTGGCCGATTGGGGCGTCGACACGATATTTGGGCTGCCGGGCGATGGAATCAACGGGCTCATGGAGGCCCTGCGAACGCATCAGGATCGGGTGCGATTCATACAGGTGCGGCATGAGGAGGCGGCGGCTTTCGCGGCCTGCTCGTATGCCAAGTTCACCGGACGGCTCGGCGTGTGCCTGGCTACCAGCGGTCCGGGCGCGATTCACCTTCTGAACGGGCT
>Ga0070739_10005612_pt1 | contig 14217 bp, 8 predicted proteins | sample Coa_R1_7_FD_66445 | JGI IMG/M metagenome (GOLD analysis project Ga0070739, IMG submission 66445) | Surface soil microbial communities from Centralia Pennsylvania, which are recovering from an underground coalmine fire - Coalmine... | ecosystem: Environmental > Terrestrial > Soil > Unclassified ... | reverse complement strand
CTCCGCTTCGCTCCGCGCCGTTGCGCAACCGGCCCATCATTACAGGCCGCCGCGCTGACCGCGATCATAGGGTGCGTCTAGGGCGAGGCGGCGGGCGCACGAGGAGTCCGGAGATAGGGCCCGGCATGTTCCCGACACAAATAAAGGGTCAGGCCTTCCGGCGTCGCCACCCTCGAGAGGCCACCCCACCGCTGATCCGGGTCCAGCTTCTCCAACGCCGCACGCAGGGCGCGGAAGTCGGCCTCGGAAGTGGCGTGCTGGGTCGGGGCGGGAGCAGGCGACCCCTGCGAGTTCTCTCGACCAGCGCTCAGAGGCGAGGGGAGCGAGAGTACGTCGGGTACCAGAAGCTGGTCGATCAGTGCCTTCATCGCATCCGCATCCGCTTTGATGCGGGCGTCGAGTTTTTCCACCGTCATGCCGAGAACTGGGCCGGCCAGGGGAGCGGCGTGCTTGAGAATCGTGACCAGCTCGCGCAGGTAGGGGGCGAACCGCCGGAGCCAGGCCGCGGACTCGGACAGTTCGTACGTCCCCGCCCCATCTGGAAGAGGATGCCAGGCTCCCGGTTCCTCGCAGTAGAGCGACAACTCATAGGCGGTGCCTTTGATCCGGCTCTCCTTCGATACGGAGACCGTGAGGACGCACGGGCACGAAGTCTCGAAGCCCGCTTGGAGCTGCTGCTGCACCTTAAGGAACTGACGCTGCAAGTCACCCCTGAGATCCTCGATGCGCTCGGAAAGCACGGCTTGGCTCGCGGTGAGCGTCGCATTGATTCGTTCGAGGCTGTCGCGCCAAGCGTCGTGCTCCGACGGAGCCAGACCCAGTAGCAGGAGCGGCACGTGGATCTCCTCGCCCGACTTGCGGCATTCGATCTCATGACGCGGCGGGGTCCGGGCCAGCCGGCGCTGAAGATCGTCGTAGTCGAACAGCTCGGAACACTGCTCGTCTTGAGCGCTCCTACATGGGCAGGGCACCATCCGCCGGATACTCAAGCCGGGGTACCGGTCGAGCGTGAGATTGAGCCCGTCGTCGAGAATCGCGAAGAACGCGGCGGGCGACGGGCCGCGTACCGCGAGCTCGACACAGTTGCGGTGGCTGTCGGTGCGGATGAGCGCACGGTGGCGGCCGTCGGTATGTGCCAGCAGCGCGCCGGTGCGCCAATGCGTTCCGGTGCTGAATCGGTGCGAGCGGGCGATGAACCAGGTGGGGATGCCCGGCGGCGTCGTGTTGAGCTGATAGACGACCCTGATCTCGTGCTCGCCGGGCGTGGCCGCGTCCCAGAGCTTTTGGTACGGCGGGGCGTTCCACGGAAGGCGTTCGACCACGAGGCTGAGATCGGCGCCCCGACCGCCATCGATTTTGTAAGACAAGTCGTACTTGTCCATCATGCCGAGGAAATGATCTCGCAGTCCACGATCGAGGTCGTTCCAAAGCTCGTCCATGTGCTGCCGGCGCAGCAGGCCATGGCAGCGTTCGACTTCGGGACTGTCCAGAACCTTGCTGATGTAGCCGTTCACCCACTCGGGCTGAAGCACCACGGTGTCGGCGAGCTCGGAGTCGTCCTGATAGAAAAGGATGTCGCCGAGTTCGTGAAGCGCCGTCGCGACGTAGCGCTGGTGCTGGGGATTGCCCAGCCCGGCGCTCGCCATTGTCTGCCACAGCTGCGACGGTGACACATGGGTTTCCGGCCTGGTGCGTACCGCGTTCGCGGCTTGCAGCCAGGTGACCGGCCACTCGGTACCCATCAGTGGCAGCGCTGCCGCCTGCCGCGCTATTTCCGCTCGCAGCGCCGCCAAGCCGTCTTCGCTTTCGTTGTCGATGGCGATGTTGTCGACGATCTGCGGATACTCCGCGCGCAGTTCGTCAAGCGGCAGATCGACCGGCCGGCCTCCGACGGGAGCATGCGTCGCGACGAGGAGAACCGGAGACTTGGGCGCACGTGCGGCGATGATGTCCAGCCAGTAGCGCAGGCGGCCTTGAACCCATCCCAGCCTGCTGTTCCACAGCAGCAGGAACAGGGATCGCTCGGTGAGGAAGAACTGATGGGTGGCGTGGTATATCTCCTGGCCGCCGAAGTCCCAGGTGCTGAGCGTCATCCTGGTTCCGGCCAGATTCGGGTGAGCGAGGTCGTACGTGAAGACGCGCAGCCCGTGGGTAGTCGACTCCGCGGGGTCGAACGGCTGCTCGACCAGCCGCTTGATCGCGGAGGTCTTGCCGACAGCGCCTTCGCCGACGACGAGCATCTTGGAAGACCACTGCTGTGAAGCGCCCTTCCTTCGCTCCTTGAGGAACTCCAGTGTTGACGCGGTGCCGCTTGCCGCGACCTCGGGCGGCGGGCTGAGCAGTGGGTTGCCGTGAACGGTGAGGTTCTCCAAGCCCGGATACTCCAGCAACCAATCGGGCAGGGAACGAAGCTTGTTGTCGTGCAGGTAGAAGTCTTTGATGCCGCGAAGGCCGCGCATTGACTCCGGGAGCTCGGCCAGCTCGTTCCGGCGCAGGTCCAGGACCCGGAGGTGCTGCAATCGGCCGACTGACTCCGGCAGAGCGGTGAGACCGTTTCCGTCGAGATCGAGATGCGCGAGCAGCTTGAACTCGCCGATCCAGGTCGGCAACCGGGACGAGTTGATCTCGAATGCGTGCAATTCATGCAATCCGGTCAATCCGCGCACACAATCGGGTAGGCAACCGAGATCGTTGTTGCTCAGCGAAAGGTCTTCGAGGTTGCTCAGTTGACTCAATGAATCTGGGAGGCTGGTCAGCTGATTTCCTTCGAGCCGGAGGTTGGTGAGGCCTGTCAGCTCGCCGACGGAGTCCGGCAATCGAGTCAATTCGTTCCGGCCGAGATCGAGAAACGTCAGCGCGCGCAGATCACCGATCCGGTCCGGTAGCTGTGACAGCTGATTGTCGGAAAGCTGCAGTTGGTTCAGTCGCGCCAGCCGCCGCAGGCTGTCAGGCAGCGATGGAAGCCGGTTCCCGGAGAGATAGAGGTTGTGCAGCAGACGTAGTTCGCCGACCCAGTCCGGCAGGTGCGTCAAGCCGCTACCCGAGACTTGGAGAGTCCTGAGATGACGAAGCTTGCGGATCCAACTGGGCAATTCGGTCAGCGTCTCATGGCCGACAGAAAGCCCCATCAGTCTGGGTAGGTCCGCGATCCAGTCGGCGCTGTCGGCATGCGGTATGCCCTCGGCCCACAAGTTGGTGAGGCGGTTAAGGCTCCTAATGCCGTCTGGTATCTGTGGGAGCTGATTCAAACCGATGTTGAGGTGCTCCAGGTTGCGCAGGCGACCGATGGATGGCGGTACTTGGGACAGTTTGTTTCCGCGCAGGCTCAAGTACCTGAGGCGCGTAAGCTGAAACAGCGACTCGGGGAGGTCTTGGAGCCCGCATGCGCTCACCTCAAGTGTTCTCAGCTGTCGGCATTCACCTAGCCAGCTCGGCAACGCGCCGATGTTGTTGTAGCTGAGGGTGAGCGTCGTGAGGTGAGCGAGCGATGCGATCTCGCTGGGCAGTGCGGTAAGAAGGTTCGATCCGATGTACAGGTTCTTAAGGCGTTTGAGCCGGCCGATCCATTCGGGCAGTGTGCCGATGTTGTTGGCGAACAGGTCCAGCGCATTCAGCTGGTCCAGACGGGCGATCCAGCCGGGCAGCTCATTGAGCTTAAGGCCGCCGAGATGCAATCTCCGGAGCTGCGGCAGCTGACCGATCCACTCGGGGACCTCGGGAAGATCATTGGAACCTATATTGAGGTTAGTCAACCTGTTAAGGCTCGCGAGCGAGTCCGGAAGGCTGGAAATGCGGTTCTCGTTCAAGAGGAGAGTGGTGAGGCGACGTGACGCGCCGAGCGACGCGGGAAGCTCGCGGATCTCATTTTGGCTCAGATCCAGAGACCTGAGCTCTGTTAGGTCCCCGATCCATGACGGTACCTCGGCGAGCCGATTGCCCGATAGGTCAAGGCTTTCCAGCCAGGTGAGGCGCTTGACTGACCGGGGCATCTCAGTGAGCTGGTTCGAAGGGGCCCACAGCCGGCGGATCGTCGTGATGTCTCCCAGCCATTCCGGCAGCTCCGTGAGCCGGTTGTCGCCAAGGCTCAGCGTGGTAAGGCGATCGTAGAGCGCGAGCCACTCCGGTGGCCGCGTCAGTTCGAGGTCCTGGATGCGCAAGTCGCGCACGTCGAGACGCCCGAGCCAGTCCGGTAGCTCAGCTAGGGGGTTGGAGCTGACGTTCAGCTTTATAAGACCACGCAGACTGGCCAACGACTCGGGCAACCGCGTGAGCTGATTGGCGTGCAGCCAAAGACATTCGAGTCGGCTCAGGTCCCCGATCCACTCGGGTACCTCGGTGAGTTCGTTGCCGTCGAGGGCGAGCCAGACGAGGTCGCGCTGTTCGCGCAGCCAAGACGGCAGTTGCGCGAGATGGTTCCCGCTGACGTCCAGGCAGTCCAGCCGCGGCAGCGACCGTACTTCCTCCGGGATGCGGGTGAGCCCCAGATTGACGAGCTTGAGCTTCGTCTCACCGCGCGCGACTGCCCGGGCGATGCGGCGTTGCGCGATCTGTTCGCCCCAAGACTCCACGGCCCCTCCGGCATACCAGTCCTCTGTGACGAGTGTGCCCCGCCCGGTAGCCGGACGGGGCACACTCGGCGAAAACGAGCCGGAGGCGGCGGAGCGCGTCGCGCCCTACTTGCGGCGCGCGATCTTGTTGCCGAGCCAGACCAGCGGGTCGTACTTGCGGTCGACCACGCGCTCCTTCATCGGGATCAGCGCGTTGTCGGTGATCTTGATGTGCTCGGGGCAGACCTCGGTGCAGCACTTGGTGATGTTGCAGAAGCCCAGGCCGTGCTCCTCCTGCGCCTCCTTGCGCCGCTCACGGGTGTCGAGCGGGTGCATGTCGAGCTCCGCCATGCGCATCAGGTAGCGGGGCCCGGCGAACGACTGCTTGTTCTCCTCGTGGTCGCGCACCACGTGGCAGGTGTTCTGGCACAGGTAGCACTCGATGCACTTGCGGAACTCCTGCGAGCGCTCGACGTCCACCTGGGCCATCCGGTACTCGCCCGGCTTGAGGTCCTTCGGCGGCTCGAAGGCCGGGATCTGGCGCGCCTTCTCGTAGTTGAAGGACACGTCGGTGACCAGGTCGCGGATGACCGGGAAGGTGCGCAGCGGGGTGACCGTGACCGTCTCGTCCTCGTCGAACACGGACATGCGGGTCATGCACAGCAGCCGCGGCATGCCGTTGATCTCCGCGGAACACGAGCCGCACTTGCCGGCCTTGCAGTTCCAGCGCACCGCCAGGTCCGGGGCCTGGGTGGCCTGGAGCCTGTGGATGACGTCGAGCACCACCTCGCCGTCGTTGACCTCGACGGTGAAGTCGTGCAGACCGCCGTCCTGGTCGTCGCCGCGCCAGACCTTGAACTTCGCCTTGTACGTCATGATGCGTCCGCCCCAGTCCCCTTCTCCGGCTGCGTCCCGGTCGCGGCCGCCGGCGCGTCCGACGGGGCGGGCAGCTCGGCCAGCTCTTCCTCGGTCAGGTACTTCTTCAGCTCGGAGCGCTCGAACAGGGCGAGCAGGTCCGGGCGCATCTTCGGCAGCGGCTGCTTCTTGATCTGGGCGTGCCCGTCCGGGCCCACCGAGCAGACCAGGTTGACCTTCCGCCACTCGGCCGACATCTCCGGGTAGTCCTCGCGGGTGTGGCCACCGCGCGACTCCTGGCGCTCCAGCGCCGCCTTGGCCACGCACTCGGAGACCAGCAGCATGTTGCGAAGGTCCAGCGAGAGGTGCCAGCCGGGGTTGAACACCCGGCCGCCAGACGCGGCGACCTTCTCCCGGCGCGGCGCCAGCTCGGCCAGCTTCTCGATCGCCGCCTGCATCTCGTGCTCCCGGCGGATGATGCCGACCAGGTCGTTCATCGTCTGCTGCAGCTCGGAGTGCAAGGTGTACGGGTTCTCACCCGAGGACTGCTCCAGCGGAGCCAGCGCCTCGGCCTCGGCGGCGGTGACGTCCGCGTCCGAGACCGCGGGCCGAGCGGTCAGCGAGTCGACGTACTCGGCCGCGTAGAGGCCCGCGCGCCGGCCGAAGACCAGCAGGTCGGACAGCGAGTTGCCGCCGAGCCGGTTCGAGCCGTGCATGCCGCCGGACACCTCGCCGGCCGCGTACAGCCCCGGCACGATCGAGGCCTGCGTGTCCGGGTCGACCTCGACGCCGCCCATGACGTAGTGGCAGGTCGGGCCGATCTCCATCGGCTCCGCGGTGATGTCGACGTCCGCCAGCTCCTTGAACTGGTGGTACATCGAGGGCAGCCGCTTGAGGATGAACTCCTTGCTGCGGCGCGAGGCGATGTCCAGGTACACGCCACCGTGCGGGGTGCCGCGCCCGGCCTTGACCTCGGAGTTGATCGAGCGGGCCACCTCGTCGCGGGGCAGCAGCTCCGGCGGGCGCCGGTTGTTGTCCGGGTCGGTGTACCAGCGGTCCGCCTCCTCCTCGGTCTCCGCGTACTGCGGGCGGAAGACGTCGGGGACGTAGTCGAACATGAACCGCTTGCCCTCGGAGTTGCGCAGCACGCCGCCGTCGCCGCGCACCGACTCGGTGACCAGGATGCCCTTCACCGAGGGCGGCCAGACCATGCCGGTCGGGTGGAACTGGATGCACTCCATGTTGATCAGCGTCGCGCCGGCCAGCAGCGCCAGCGCGTGGCCGTCGCCGGTGTACTCCCAGGAGTTGGAGGTCACCTTGAACGACTTGCCGATGCCGCCGGTGGCCAGGACCACCGCGGGCGCCTTGAACAGCACGAACTGGCCGTCCTCGCGCCGGTAGCCGAAGGCACCCGCGATCCGGTCGCCGTCCTTGAGCAGCCGCGTGATCGTGTGCTCCGCGAAGACCTTGATGCTGCCCTCGGCGTCGCCGGTCTCCCGCGCGTCCTGCTGCTGGAGGCCGACCACGGCCTGCTGCAGGGTCCTGATCAGCTCCAGACCCGTGCGGTCGCCGACGTGCGCGAGGCGCGGGTACTCGTGGCCGCCGAAGTTGCGCTGCGAGATCTTGCCGTCCTTGGTGCGGTCGAACAGCGCGCCCCACTGCTCGAGTTCCCACACCCGGTCCGGCGCCTCCTTGGCGTGCAGCTCGGCCATCCGGAAGTGGTTGAGGAACTTGCCGCCGCGCATGGTGTCGCGGAAGTGCACCATCCAGTTGTCGTTGGGGTTCACGTTCCCCATCGCCGCGGCCGCGCCGCCCTCGGCCATGACCGTGTGGGCCTTGCCGAACAGGGACTTGCAGATGATCGCGACCCGCTTGCCGTGCAGCCGCGCCTCGATCGCGGCGCGCAGCCCCGCCCCGCCCGCGCCGATCACGACGACGTCGTATTCGTAGGTGTCCATGGGAAATCGGCTCTCTTGCCTGTGATTAGAAGAAGCGCGGGTCGCTGAACGCGTTGGCGGAGACCAGCAGCACGTAGAGGTCCGCGAGCGCGACGCTGAACAGGGAGACCCAGGCGAGCTGCATGTGCCGGGCGTTGAGCTTGGAGACGAAGCCCCAGGCGCGGTACCGGATCGGGTGCTTGGAGAAATGCTTCAGCCGTCCGCCCATGATGTGCCGGCAGGAGTGGCACGACGCGGTGTACAGCCACAGCAGGGCCGCGTTGATGAGCAGCACCAGCGTGCCGACGCCCATGTGCCCCCACTGCCCGGCCGGGTTGCGGAACCCGAGGATCGCGTCCCAGGTCAGGATGATGTTGAAGATCGCGGCCAGCACGAAGAAGTACCGGTGCGAGTTCTGGAAGATCAGCGGGAAGCGGGTCTCGCCCGAGTAGGAGCCGTGCGGCTCGGCGACCGCGCAGGCCGGCGGCGACTGCCAGAAGGCGCGGTAGTACGCCTTGCGGTAGTAGTAGCAGGTCATCCGGAACCCGAGCGGGACGATCAGGACCAGCAGCGCGGGCGACCAGGACCACCACGACCCGATGAAGTGGACCTCCCCGGCGCCCGGCATCGGGACGCAGTTGTCCGAGATGCACGGCGAGTAGAACGGGGAGATGTAGGGCGAGGCGAAGTAGTGGTCGTTCTGGAAGGCCCGGAAGGTGGCGTACGCGATGAACGCGATGAAGACCACGAAGGTGATCAGCGGCGAGACCCAGTAACGGTCCGTCCGCAGCGTTGGCTTGTCGATCTTTGCCCGTCCGGGCGACAGGGTTCCGGTGCTCATTCTTGTGCAAGCTCCTGCTTCGGTGGAGTAAGCAGCACAACTCGTCTGCGGCGAACCGCACTCTAGTCCTTGTGAGGGCGGATCAACGTCGCGCTATCACACGCAGTGACGATGGTGACCAAATTCACATGGCCTACTGCCCAGGTCGGAGGGGTAGGCGGCGCTCCGTAGTCGTTCGGCGACGGGCTTCGGCTTAGCTCTCTTCGGGGGTAGGACCCGTCACGGACCAGGGCTCGCTGAAGACGTGCGCCGTGTCCGTCCCAGCGAGGGCGGGCAGCGGCTGCTGCTGCATGATCGTGGCCGTTTCCGCGCCGACTATCTGACGCACCGTCATCACCCGCGGATACCACGGCGCGAGCCGGGCCGCTTCGTCGAGTCGCTTGGCGGCCTTCTTGGCGCGACCCCGCACGGCCTCAATGCGTGCCTGAGTACACAGCGCGTCAGCCAGTGCGAGCGGTGTGCGGGCGCGGGCGAGGCAAACGCGGTTCATCTTCGCCGCCGTGCGTGCGTCGCCGTTCGCCAGCGCCGACAGCGCGCGCCCCGTCCGGTCCGACTGCGCCGCCATGCCGCTGGTCGCGACGGATCGCAGGTGGGCCTCCGCCATCGACAGCGCCTTGGCCGCCAGTTGCGGGTCTCGCTCGGCGGCCAGCAGCATGAGTTTGGCCGATCTGGCTGAATTCATCGCCGACAGCGCATCGGTCAGCCTCGGTGCGTCTGCCGGATCCGGTTCGGGGAAAGGCACGCGCAGCGCCTTGTCGTACTCGCCGCGCGCCGCGAGCAGTTCAACAGTGAGCAGCGCGACGCTCAGTGCGGCGTCCGGTTCGGCGCGCAGTCGGATGAGCGCCGCCTCCGCCTGGGGGAAGTCGCCGAACTGCGCGTCGATCGCGGCAACCGCCGCACTGGAGCGGTCGGGGCGCGCCATTCCCGGGTCCGTGTGCCTTTTGGGCGCGATGAGCAGGCGGGAGATGATCATGCGGCCAGACGACGGGTCGCGGTTCGTCGCCATGAGGATGGAGAACACGGCGATGATCACCGCCATCGTTAGCGCGGACCAGGCCGGCAGCAGCGAGGCCGCGACCGCGGTCAGGGCGATGAGCAGCACGAAATACGAGCCGGTGAAGGCACGCCAGACCAGTGCGGCGCGCCTTCGCGGCAAGACGACACCGCCGACCGCGATCGGCAGGAGGCGCACCACCCGCACGTGATCGCCGACCACCCGGCGGCTGAGCCGTGGCCCGATGCCGATGTTCAGCCAGAGCACCCGGGCACCGAGCACGATGCCGACCGCCATCGTCAACGCCGAGCTGAGGATGATCGCGGCCACCGAGAGCGCGACGCCGAGCGCGAACTGGCCGGCCCTCGTCGGCGGTCCGCTCAGCGCTGCGAGCTCAAAGGTGATCAGCGGCACGACCAGGATCAGTGACCTAGCCCGGGCACGGATCACTGCCTTGCTGTCGCCTGGATGCGCACCTGTTCGCGCCATGCCTGACTCGCCCCTCCCCGGCATCTCAACTCATGAGCGCGGCACACCTTACGGCAACGGGGTGCGGAAGTCAGCGGGGCCGTTGACGTGTGGTCCGTGGGGTTGCCTGCTGCCCGGTACCATAGACGGGGGCGTTGTCTGCCCAGCACCTGAGCGCGACCGGCGACGGGGCCTCGCGCGCTGGCTGGCCGACCGATCAGCGCCCTTCCCTCCCGACCTAGGAAAGACGCTACCGGCATGCCTACGCGTAACGACATCCGCAACGTGGCGATCGTGGCCCACGTCGACCACGGCAAGACCACGCTCGTGGACGCGATGCTGTGGCAGGCCGGGGCATTCCGGTCGAACCAGCACGTGGACGAGCGGGTGATGGACTCCAACGACCTGGAGCGCGAGAAGGGGATCACCATCCTCGCGAAGAACACCGCCGTGCACTACAAGTCGCCCGAGGATGGGTCCGACACCGTCATCAACATCATCGACACCCCCGGGCACGCCGACTTCGGCGGCGAGGTGGAGCGCGGCCTGTCCATGGTGGACGGCGTGGTGCTGCTCGTGGACGCCTCCGAGGGGCCGCTGCCGCAGACCCGGTTCGTGCTGCGCAAGGCGCTGTCCGCGAAGCTGCCGGTGATCCTGGTCATCAACAAGACCGACCGGCCGGACGCGCGGATCTCCGAGGTCGTGGACGAGACCTACGAGCTCTTCTTGGACCTGGACGCCACCGAGGAGCAGATCGAGTTCCCGATCGTGTACGCCTGCGCCCGCGACGGCAAGGCTTCGCTCGAGCGCCCGGCGAACGGCTCGGTGCCGGACAGCCCGGACCTTCAGCCGCTGTTCCGCACCATCCTGGAGACTATCCCCGCGCCGACCTACGCCGAGGGCGCGCCGCTGCAGGCGCACGTGACGAACCTGGACGCCTCCAACTTCCTCGGCCGCATCGCGCTGTGCCGGGTGCACCAGGGCACCATCCGCAAGGGGCAGCAGGTGGCCTGGATCAAGCGGGACGGCTCGATGGAGCGGGTGAAGATCACCGAGCTGCTGATGACCGAGGCGCTGGAGCGCAAGCCTGCCGAGCAGGCCGGTCCCGGCGACATCATCGCCATCGCCGGCATCCCGGACATCATGATCGGCGAGACCCTGGCCGACGCCGACGACCCGCGCCCGCTGCCGCTGATCACCGTGGACGAGCCGGCCATCTCGATGACCATCGGCACCAACACCTCGCCGCTGGTCGGCCGGGTCAAGGGCGCGAAGGTCACCGCGCGCATGGTCAAGGACCGGCTGGACCGCGAGCTGGTCGGCAACGTCTCGATCAAGGTGCTGCCGACCGACCGGCCGGACGCCTGGGAGGTGCAGGGCCGCGGCGAGCTGGCGCTGGCGATCCTGGTGGAGATGATGCGCCGGGAGCAGTACGAGCTGACCGTGGGTAAGCCGCAGGTGGTCACCAAGACCATCGACGGCAAGGTGCACGAGCCGGTCGAACGGCTGACCATCGACGCGCCCGAGGAGTATCTGGGCACGATCACCCAGCTGCTCGCGGTCCGCAAGGGCCGGATGGAGACGATGACCAACCACGGCACCGGCTGGATCCGGATGGAGTTCCTGGTCCCGTCGCGCGGCCTGATCGGTTTCCGCACCGAGTTCCTGACCGAGACCCGGGGCACCGGCATCGCCAACCACACCTTCGAGGGCTACGAGCCCTGGTTCGGCGACCTGCGCACCCGCAGCTCCGGCTCGCTGGTGGCGGACCGGGCCGGCGTGGTGACCCCGTTCGCGATGACGAACCTGCAGGAGCGCGGCTCGCTGTTCGTGGAGCCGACCACCGAGGTGTACGAGGGCATGATCGTCGGGGAGAACTCGCGCTCCGACGACATGGACGTGAACATCACCAAGGAGAAGAAGCTCACGAACATGCGCTCGTCCACCGCGGACGAGACCGAGAAGATCGTGCCGCCGCGCAAGCTCTCGCTGGAGCAGTGCCTGGAGTTCTGCCGCGAGGACGAGTGCGTGGAGGTCACCCCGACCTCGGTGCGTATCCGCAAGGTGGTGCTCTCGGCGCAGGAGCGGGCGCGGACCGCGGCGCGGCGCTCGCGCGGCCAGGCGTAGCCTTCGGAAGGGTCCTGCAACGTCGAACGGTCCGGCTCTCCTGCGGGAGCCGGACCGTTCGACGTCTGACTTACCGGTTCGACTACTGGTTGGCGCCCTTGGTGCCGGAGACGAACGGCAGTACGTCAAGGGTGCCGTGGTTGCAGACCGTCACGGGGCCGCCCACGATGGTGGCGGCCAGCTGCCGCTTCTCGTCGGGCGGGATGATCCCCATATATACGGACTGAGCTTCGCAGGGGCCGGTCTGCGGCTCGTCCGCCGCCGGGACATCGAAGTCGAACCGCACCGTCGTCGCCACCGAGGCGTTGTTCGCCACGATGATCTTTGTCGGTTTCACCGCGAAGTCGCGATTGACGTGCGTGGTCAAGCCCGCGTTGTTGCGGTCCTCAAGTTGCAGACCCGGGAAGCCGTACACGGTGCACGTGTGGCCGGAGTTGTTCGTCAGCTCCACGTTCATGAGCTCGTGCCCGGCGCCCGCCGAACCGGCCACGATGCTCACCGTCGCGAACAGGTCCGTGGACACGCACATCGGCAGCCCGGAGGCCGTGGGGCTCGGGGTCACCGCGGTCGCGGAGGGCAGCTGAACTTGGCCGGCGCTGGTCGCCGGTTGAGTGGTCGCGGGGGCACCGCTCTCGGTGGCGTTCGCCGAGGGCCCGTTGTCGCTGCTGCTCGAGCTGCAACCGGCGACGATGCCGACCGAGAGCGCGGCGGCGGTCAGCACGCCGCCGATCGCCCATTCGTACTTGCGGTCCATGACCTCTCTCCCAGAGTCGACACCGCTCGTCGCGGTACCGATGCCGTGCTCCCCGTCCCGGATGCGCACCACCGCCTGAGCGGCGGCCGCCGCCGGGACACCCCCGAATCCGGTGTCGGATTCTTCCCATGTCACGACCGTGTCGCGTCCCGCATTCAACGCCCCGAGCTCGGCCGCTCCCGGCGCGGTCTTGCCGACCGAGTCGCACCCGGCGGACTGGATCGTGGTCGTGGTCATCCGGGTGCCGACCAAGACGCCCCCGGCCGCCACGGCGATCGCGGTGAATCCGGCGGCCAGGCCGACCAGCACGGCGCGATTGCGCCGCCGCCGCGCCCGCAGCACGACCCGCTCGAAACCGTACGGTGGAGCATACAGGGGTGTTACCGGGCCGATCAGCGAGCGTAGTCGCCGGTCGATCGTGGCGTCCTCGGCGTCCCAGGTCTGCGCGAGCGAGTCCTCGAAGCGATCCTCGCGGGAGAGCCGGTCGGCTCGCTCCGGGTCCGGGCCGCCCGGGTGCCGATCGCGCGCGGCGCGCGGATCGAACTGCGAGTCTTCGGAAGAGGGGGTGCCGTTGGTCATCGGGTGCCGTCCAGCGCTTGGCGCAATTGCGCACGGGCCTGGAACAGGTCGCTCTTGACCGTGCCCGCAGGCCGATTCGTCAGCCGGGCGACGTCCGCGAGCGGGAACCCGGCGTAGTAGTACAACAGGACCGTCACACGCTGCCGGTCCGGCAGCGCCTCCACCAGCGCGCGCAGATCCCGGCCGTGGTATTCGGCCTCACCCCCGGAGGCCGAGTACGCCTGCTTCGTGTGCCGGAGCATCTCGCGTTCGCGCCTGGTCTTGCGCCAGTGGTCGCGCACCAGGTTGGCGGCTATGACGTACAGATAGCCGACCGGGTCGTCCACCTTGCGCAGCCGCCCGAGCAGCCGGGTGAACGCCTCCATCGCGATCTCGTGCGCGGTGTCGTCATCGTCGAGCAGCTTGCGGCACCAGCCGGCCAGCCGTCCGTAGTGCGCGGCGAACAGCTCGGCCGCGACCGCGTCGTGGTCGACTTTGCGCCGGCCCGACGGCGGGCCGGCCAGCTCAGGTTCGGCCAGGATCGGCCAGTTGTCGGCGGTGTCGCTCATCCCTGCCCCGACTGACGTGACGGTCATCGGCCGTCACCCGCGTTCCGAGGTGATCCCGATTCGACCATGACCGACCGTCCAGAAAGAGTACTGGTTCCGCAGACCTAGCTGTCGTGTCCAGAGACGACAGTGACGCTGCACGGTTGTCACGATTTTGCTACAACGGGACGTCCGGTACGCGGATGACGCCGGTGAGCCGTGGGATGCGCCCGCGGTTTAGTCGCTGAGCGCTCGTCGTAGGAAGTCAACTTGTAGAAGCATCAAGTTCTCTGTGACCACGTCCTGCGGCGTCATGTGGGTCACCCCGGACAGCGGCAGCACCTCGTGCGGCCGGCCGGCGGCCAGCAGCGCGGAGGAGAGCCGCAAGGTGTGTGCGGCGACCACATTGTCGTCGGCCAACCCGTGAATGATCATCATCGGACGGTGCGGCTCAGCCCACTGCCATGCGCCCGGCCCCGCATCGGGGAACAGCGAATTCGCGTTGTAGACCTCGGGCGCCAGATCGGGATGCCCGAGATAACGCTCGGTGTATCCGGTGTCGTACAGCCGCCAGTCGGTGACCGGCGC
>Ga0070739_10005611_pt1 | contig 14223 bp, 14 predicted proteins | sample Coa_R1_7_FD_66445 | JGI IMG/M metagenome (GOLD analysis project Ga0070739, IMG submission 66445) | Surface soil microbial communities from Centralia Pennsylvania, which are recovering from an underground coalmine fire - Coalmine... | ecosystem: Environmental > Terrestrial > Soil > Unclassified ... | reverse complement strand
TATTTCTGCCCGGCGGTCGAGTGCTTCGAGTCGGGCAAGAAGCGCCGGTCGCTCAACCATGCTCTCCAGATGACCGTTTCCTCCGAAAACTGGGAGGAACTCCTCGCCTACGCACGCGAAACCCTCCCCGAAACCAAGGTCCCCACCCGCGTCTCGTCTGCACCAGTCGGTACCAAAACCCGCAACACGGTAGGGGCCGGCTCTCGCCGTGCCCGCCCACCGCAACCCGCAACCACGGCAACCAACAACTAAACGTTCGACGACGGTTCACCCACCCGCCGTCCAGAAAGAGGTATGAATGGGTAGAAGAACACGAAGCGGCGGTTCGCGCCGCCCGCGCGGCGGCCATCGTCCCAACTCCAATCGCGGAGGCAATGGAAATCGCGGCACTGCCGTCCTCACCCCTACGCCGGAGCCTCAGGGTCCGCGTATCATCGAGGTTCCCACGGCCATCACCGTCAAGGACCTCGCCGACCGCATGTCCCTGACCCCGGTCGACATCATCAAGGTCCTGATGAAGAACGGCGTCATGGCCACCATCAATCAGGAGCTCGACTTCGACACCGCGACGATCGTGGCCACCGATCTCGGCTGGGAGGTCAAAGAGGCTCCGACGATCATCGAGGAGATCGAGCAGCAGCAAGAGGAGACCGAACCGGAGGACGAAAGCCAGCTCGAGAGCCGTCCGCCGGTCGTCACCGTCATGGGGCACGTCGACCACGGCAAGACCGCCCTGCTCGACGCAATCCGCTCAACGAACGTCGTCGCCCAGGAATCCGGCGGCATCACCCAGCACATTGGCGCCTATCAGGCGGTCAAGAACGACCAGCGCATCACCTTCCTTGATACGCCCGGCCATGCCGCATTTACTCAGATGCGTGCCCGCGGCGCCCAGGTCACCGACGTGGCGATCATCGTCGTCGCCGCCGACGATGGCGTCATGCCGCAGACGCGCGAGGCCATCTCGCACGCCCGCGCCGCCAACGTCCCGATCATCGTGGCGCTCAACAAGATGGACAAACCCGAAGCCAACCCCGATCGCGTCAAGGCCGAGCTGAACGAAGCTGGACTGAACCTGGTCGAGTGGGGCGGGGATATCGAGCTGGTCCCGGTGTCGGCTCGCGAGCAGACCGGCATCGACGACCTGCTCACCACCATCCTGCTGACGTCTGAGATCGGCAACTACCGCGCCAATCCCAACCGGCCTGCCGTCGGTACTGTTATCGAGGCCAAGCTCGATCGCGCCCGCGGGCCGCTGGCCACCGTCATCGTCCAGAACGGCACGCTGCACGTCGGCGATGTCATCGTTGCCGGTAGCGCCTACGGCAAGGTCCGCGCCCTCTTCGACGAGCGCGGCAAGCATCTCAAGACGGTCGGTCCGGGATCGCCCGCCGCGATTCTCGGCCTCAACGAGGTTCCGGAGGCCGGCGATCGCGTCCAGGTCCTCCCGGATGAAAAGCTCGCCCGGGCGGTTGCTCTCGAGCGTGGCGCTCAGAAACGCGCCGAGAACCTCACCCGCGGCCGCGCCCCGGTGGCCGACATCCTGAACCAGATCGCTCAGGGCGAGACCAAGGAGCTGAACCTCATCCTCAAGGCCGATGTCCAGGGCTCGCTCGAGGCCATCACGCACGCCCTGCAGGATCTGAACACCGACACCGAGAAGATCAATATCCTCCTCACCGCCACCGGCGCGATCTCCGAGTCCGACGTCTCGCTGGCCCAGGCATCCAACGCCCTGATCATCGGCTTCAACACCCGTCCCGATGCCGCCGCCCGACGCGCCGCCGAGGTCGATCATGTCGACATCCGCTACTACGACATCATCTATAACCTCATCGAAGACATCGAGCAGGCGCTCAGCGGTATGCGCGAGCCGGTCTACCAGGAAGTGATCGAGGGTCACGCCGAGGTCCGCGCGACCTTCAAGGCCGGACGAACCGTGATCGCCGGCTGTTACGTTACCGACGGTTCGATCAAGCGCAACGCCGAGGCACGCGTCCTGCGTGACGGCCAGGTGGTTACCAACGGCCGCATCTCCTCGCTCAAGCGCTTCAAGGAAGATGCCCGCGAGGTTACGTCCGGCTACGAGTGCGGTATCGTCATCGACGGCTTCAATGACGTCCAGGAGGGTGACATCATCGAGGCCTTCGGCCAGGAGCGAGTCGCCTAGAATCCACGACAATTGGGTAGGGGCCGGCTCTTGCCGTGCCCGCCCCGTCCGCGCCCAGCCATCCCAAACGAACGGAACATCATGTCCCTACGCCGCCAACAGCGTGTCGCCGAGGAAATCCAGCGCCGCGTCAGCCTCTTCATACGTCAGGAACTGAAGGATCCCCGCCTTCACTTCCTGACGATTACCGGCGTGGACGTCAACTCTGACCTCACCCGCGCCATCGTCCATGTCAGCGTCCTCGGCACGCCGGAGGAGCAGAAGGAGACGATGGAGACGCTGCAGCGCGCTAAAGGACTCGTCAAGCGCGACGTCGGCGACTGGCTTCAAATCCGCACCACCCCCGACATCGTTTTTAAACAGGACACCTCTATCGAACGCGGGGCACACATCCTCGAGGTGATAAAGAGCCTCCACGAGGATGGTGAATGACGCGCGTGGTGGACGCGTCCGGCCTCGAGGCGGCCGCCGAGCTGCTGCGTGATGCCAGGCGAATACTCATCACTGCCCACGTCAATCCCGATGCCGACGCCATCGGTTCGGTCCTCGGCCTGGCGCGCGGGCTGCGCGATCTCGGCAAGGACGCCGTCGCCGCGCTAAGCGATCCGGTCCCCTCATACGCTCAGTTCCTCCCCGGATCGGAGACCATCGTCTCCGAGATTCCGCCCGGGCCGTTCGACGTCTTCGTCTTCGCCGATTCGGCCGATATCGAGCGCACCGGATCGCTTTACCTGTCCGATCCGGCGCGCTTCCAGACGGCGCCGATCCTAAACATCGACCACCACGGCACCAATCCACTCTACGGCAGTGTCAACTACGTCATTCCGGGTGGGTCGTCGACCTCTGAGCTGGTCTATAACCTCCTCTGCGCCCTCGGCGTTTCTCTCGATGCGGGGACCGCCACCGCGCTCTTGTTCGGCATCGTCGGCGACACCGGTTCATTTCAGAACGGCGCCACCACTCCCTCGTCGCTCGAAGCGGCGTCCGCCCTCATTGGCGCCGGCGCCGCCAACCAGAAGGTTGCCTTTCAGCTCTTCGAGTCCAAGACTTTCGCCGGCACCAAGCTCTGGGGCGAGATCCTCACCAACATCGCGCTCGATCGGCAGCGCCGCATTGTCTTTGGCTACCTCTCCCAGGAGATGCTGCTCAAATCCGGGGCTGAAATGGACGAGACCGAAGGTGTCGCCGAGTACCTGCGCGGCATCCGCGAAGCCGTGGTCGTTATGCTGCTCAAAGAGCAGCCGGGCGGCGAGATTCGCGTCAGTATGCGCTCCCGTCCTGAAGTCGATGTCGCTGCCATCGCCTCCTATCTCGGAGGCGGGGGTCACCGCCAGGCGGCCGGCTGCACCGTCGAGGGTCCTGTCTCGGCCGCCCGCAAGACGCTGACAGACGCCTACGACCGTATCGTCGGCACGTGATCGACGGTATCCTGCCCATCGATAAGCCCATCGGCTGGACGTCACACGACGTCGTCGCCCGGGTACGGCGCGTCGCGCGCCAGCGCCAGGTCGGCCATGCCGGCACGCTCGATCCTCTTGCTAGCGGCCTCCTCCTGCTCGTGCTCGGTTCCGCCACTCGCCTGTCCTCGTATCTGATGGAAGGCACCAAGACCTACTGCGCCGAGGTCGTGCTCGGCGCCACTACCAAAACCGACGATGCCGAGGGCCCGCTCGAATCGCAGGCGGATATATCACATATCGACCTGCCCGCCATCCGAGTCGCTCTTGCGCATTTCACCGGCGATATCGACCAGATCCCGCCCGCCTATGCCGCCGTTCGCCATCACGGGGAAAAGTTGTACATGCTGGCCCGCAAGGGCGCGCATGTCCGGCCCGAGGCCCGTCGCGTCCGCATTGACTACGTCGACCTGCTCGCATGGTCGCCACCCCGGCTCCGTCTGCGGGTCACCTGCGGCAGTGGAACCTACATCCGCGCTCTGGCCCGCGACATTGGCGCCACGCTCGGCGTCGGCGGCTACCTCCACGTCCTCCGACGCGTCGCCAGCGGAAGCTTCCACGTCACCGACGCGCTCCCCCTCGAAAATCTCGACGAGGAATCGCTCAACACCCACCTCCAGCCCCCCGACCGCGCCATCCTCACCCTGCCCGCCGTTGTTCTTGACTACGACAATGAACAGCGACTGATCCACGGCGCTGCCCTATCGCTGTCGAAAGACAATCGCTCTGCCGGCATCCCCTCATCCCCTACCCCCTCTCCCGTGCACGGGAGAGGGGGAAATGAGGACATAATTTCTGTAGGGACTGTAGCTCCGTCACTGTCCTCCCACGCCGCTGCCCCCACCTCGCGATCGCCCGACACCACGCGATCTAACACGGTCCGCGTCTACTCCCAAACCGGCACTCTTCTCGCCCTCGCCTCTCTTTCCGACAACCTCCTTCAACCGCGCCGCGTCTTTGCCCGGATCTGATCGATGCGCACTGTCAACCATCTCACCGATCTCCAGAAGGGCCCGCCGGTCATCCTCACTATCGGCGCGTTCGACGGCGTGCACCGGGGCCATCAATGGCTCATATCCCAGATCGTCGATCGCGCCCATCGTCTCGGTTACGAATCGCTGGTGATCACCTTCAACCCGCGCCCCGAAGTCCTCTTCCGATCCGGCAGCAAGCAGATCAGCGGCTCCGAGGAAAAAACCCGTCTCCTCGCCGATCTCGGCGTCGATACCACCGTCCTCATCCCCTTCACGCGCCAGGTCGCGTCTGTCCCCGCCGGCGAGTTCCTCGACACCCTCCTCGCCCACGTCAACCTTGCCGAGATCTGGGTCGGCGCCGATTTCGCCTTCGGTCACAACCGCCAGGGCACGGTCGATTTCCTGAAGGAGCGTGGCCGTGAGAACGGCTTCGGCGTCAACGTCGTGACCCGCCAGGCGCTCGATCGCGTCCCGATCAGCAGCACGATTATCCGCGAGATGATCGCCTCCGGCGACGTCGCCGAGGCCACCGCCTTCCTCGGCCACCTCTTCTCCGTGAAGGGTGAGGTCGTCTTCGGCCACCAGCGTGGAGCCGGCCTCGGCTTCCCAACCGCTAATCTGCTCCTCCCACCGGAGCAGCTCCTCCCCGCTACCGGCATCTATGCCGGCTACGTCCGCATCGACGGTCGGAAGCACCCGGCCGCGATCTACGTCGGCGCCTCGCCGGTCTTCGGCGGCGAGCAGGTCATCGTCGAGGCATTCCTCCTTGACTTCGAGGGCGAGCTACGCGGTCAGGAGGTCGGCGTCGACTTCGTCGCCCGCGTCCGCGAAGATCGCTCCTTCTCGTCGGTCGACGCGCTGGTCGAGCAGATGCGCCTCGATGTCGCCCGCGTGCGCGAGATTCTGGCCCAATCAGAAACCAGCTAACTCAAGCGCAGGGCTGACGATAGCAAACCGCCACTACGTGATCCCGTGACAGCAAACCGACACGAAGTTGGTTTCGCATCAGATCTCCAGGGCTTCGACAAAAGTGCGCGAGGGCCCGGTAAGGAGCCGTCGGCGCGCCCACTCAAGGATCGTCGCCACTCCTAGCAACACGACACCCCCGATGACCAGGAACATGGCGCGATCGAGGACGCTCGCGAAGTAGTCATAGTAGCGTGCGAACAGGCCAAATGCCAGGAAAATGAGTCCGAAATTCACGACCCAGGCATTGTTTGCCACACTGCCTTTGACACAGACGGTGATGACCAGCGCGAAGTACAGGAGATTGAACCCGACCAGGTAAATCCCCCACTCCGGCTGGTATGCGGCGACGCCTATGAGGCCCGCGAGCGCCGCGAAGATTCCGGCCAGTACACCATCCTCCGCGTCCCGGCGTCCGATGAGCGTGGATAGCCCCGCCGCGATCGCCACGCCGACAACAATCGGGAACCAGGCTGGAACCGTCAGGACCTGTGCGCCGTAGCTGTGCACGTCTTGCCACACGCCCGCGTCGGTCATGAGATAGAGCGGCATCAGCACGGACAGGAGCCCGATGGCGCCATACACGCCGCTAAATCGCGCACCATCTCCGCGGACCCAGGGAGCACGCCCAACGGCGTAGAGGACGATACCAGCTAGAACAAATGCGCAGGGCGCGATGAACGCCTGAGGGAGAGCACTGTAGCGCTGCTCCAGTGCCCACCCCATCGCCGTCAGGACATCCAGGAGTCCCGCGACGAGGAGCGGCGACGAGCGAATTGTGTATGCCAGCACAACGATGCCGACCGCGCCCACGACCAGCAGGAGGGGGTTCTGCAACGAAACCCCTGCAATCTGCGCCAGCACGAAGAGTCCAATTTGGAAGAGGATGGCGCTCAGCAGTAAGAGGCTGCTACCGGTACGAACCATGCCAACGCGCCTCCGAAGGAGATAGCCGGCCTCTCCCGCCAAGGCAGTACCACCGAAGACGATTCCTGTTTTGAGCGAGAGCGGCATCGTCGCTCATTGCGTGGTCACGAACAGCAAGACTCCGGCAGCTACGACGACCGATCCCACGATCGAGAGAAGCGTCGCAACCGGCCCAAGCCGGTGCGCCATGACCTGCCCTCTCGCCAGCGTTTCGTACCGCTGCCGCAGCGCGGTCGCCTGCTCCGGCAGAATGAGCCCTTCCTGCTGCCAGGCGCCAATCTCGCTATCCAGCCGCCGGTAAAAGTCGCTTCGCTCCAGATTTTTCATCGCGTTACCTCCGTTCCGGTCGATCTGGCTCCCACGCTACCGGCATACGCGACCCGACACATCCGTGAAACCACGGAGCGAACGACGAGTGGTTATACTTGCTGACCAGAGGGACTCGAAGTATGGAAGCGGTGCGTCGTGTCGTCATTCATGACAAGCACCCGGTGCTCGGGCCGGAGCTCGTTACCCGCCCGCTCAACCTCTTCGTCCTGATCGTCGCCGCCGCCACTCTCGCGATTCAGGCGCTTGCCCTCGTGCAGGTCCTGACCGGCGCAGGAACCGCGACAGGCGTTGCCGGCGACAAAGCGGGCGCCGCCGATCATGTCGCGTTCGCCATCGTCGCCCTCCTCTGGGTCTGCCTCGGAATCGTCGTCTTCTTACAACGCCGCGCCCGGTTTACGGGTCAGTTCTTCCTCCTGGCCGCCTGCGCCGGAGCCACTTTTCTTGCCCTCGGTACCCTTTACTCGGCGAGCCTCGCGGATGCTCTGACTTTCGCCGTCGCTCTGCTCCTGCTCCCCGCTCTCTTGCTCGAATTCGCGCGGTTTGCCGACGAGGATCGCGACTGGCGATCCCCCGAGCTGCTGCTATTCACCCCTCCGGCCGTTCTCGCCTGGCCCGTCGCTCGCCATCTGCAAAACACCCATGCCGATATCCTGCTCTGGCAGATTGCGCTCGTCCTGGTGGCAACCTACCTCATCGCGGCCGTCATCCAGACCTGGCACGATGTGATACGCGCGCGCACGCCCGATCGCGCCGCTGAGAGCCGCGTTCGTCTCCTCGGCCTCGGCGTCGGCACCGCTACCGCGATCCCCCTGTTCATCGTTCCCCTCATCGTGGGTGGACACCTGGAGACCGTGCTCACGTGGCTACCTTTAATAGCGCTCATCTTCCTGATCGCTATGGCCTGGGCGACCCTCATCTTCGAATTCGATCACGCCGAGCTGCTCGTGCGGCGGAGCCTCGTCTTCAGCCTGCTTGCCGTCGCGGTCGCCTGCGTCTATGGCGCCATCGGCTTCGTTCTCGTGAACGCGGGTCCCCGGCTTGTCGCGCTCGGCGGGCTGGCCGAGCTGGCGATCGCAGCGCTGATCGTTGGAGCAGGATTTGTCCCGATCCAACGGGGAGCCCGCCGTGTGGCCGGCTGGCTTATCTATGGTGCTCGATCGGATCGCTTGCGGCTGCTTCAGAACCTGAGCCGCCGTCTCGATCGTGTGATGTCTCCCGACTTGCTGGTGGAAACACTCGTTACCGAGCTCACGGACGCTCTTCACCTCCGGGGCGCCGCGTTCTTTCGCTATTCGATGGAAGGATCCTTCCGGCTAGTTGCGGCAACCGGGGATGCTAGCGCCCTACCCGGCACGATCGACGTCACGGCTGCAGATGCACTCGGTCATCCACCGGCCCCGCTCCTTCTGACCCATGCCAAGCCGCTCACACCGGGTCGGAGCCAAACCGTCGCCCCCGACCTCCGGGTCCTGGACCAACTCCACTCCATGCTGACCGTCCCACTCGTCATCCGCACCCACGTCGAGGCTCTCCTCTGCCTACAACCCAAGCTCGCGCATGACACGTTCGATGCTGACGATCTCGCCCTCCTGGCCCCGGTTATGAGTCAAGCCTCCTCCGCCCTGGACAACGCGCTGCTCGTCCACCAATTGACGGAGAACGTGACCGAGCTTCAGGCGGCATATCTCCGCATCACGCACGAGCAAGAAGCGGAACGTAGCCGCCTGGCCCGCGAGCTCCATGACGGCATCACCCAGGAGCTTGCCGCCGTCATTACCCTGGTTGCGGTTCTCGAACGCCAGGTAGGCCGGCGCGACCCGGACGCCTCGGTGACACTCGATCGCCTCCGTCAACAGGCTCAGATCGCCTACGAGGGTGTGCGGGACGCCAGTCACGGCTTGCTGCCGCCGATCCTCGTCAATCAGGGCCTCGTTCCGGCTCTCCACGCCCTGCTCGACTCGTTTGAGTCCAGCGAGGGAATCACCGTCGAGCGGCAGCTGTGCGACGCCTGCTCTCTCTCCGACGATGCTCAGCTCGCGCTATATCGCGTTGCGCAGGAAAGCCTGGAGAACGTCCGAAAGCACAGCGGCTCGGCAACCGTTGCCATCTCCCTCGACGCTTCGCCGACGCACATGACGCTCACCATCGCGGATCAAGGCGCCGGTTTCCCAAGCGACCGATCCTCCGGACTCGGAATCATAGCCATGGAGCAGAGACTTCGAGCGATCGGCGGCCATCTACGCGTGGAGAGCGCACCCGGCAACGGCGTGAAGATTATCGCGGACGTGCCGGAGGGGACCCAGTCGTGGCCGCTCCAATCCGCGTAATCCTGATCGAGGACCACGCCGTCGTGCGGGACGGACTGAACGTGCTGGTCGGGCTCGAGCCGGACATCGAGGTCGTGGGACTTGCCGGAACCGGGCTGGACGGTGTCGCTCTGGCCGAACGAGCGATGCCTCGGGTCGCGGTCACCGACGTCGGGCTTCCGGACATCGACGGTGCCGAAGTGACGCGCCGCATTCGCTCCCGGGTCCCAGAAACGCGCGTTCTAGCGCTGACCGCGCACGAGGAAGAACGCTACATCCTCGCCCTGCTCGACGCCGGCGCCAGCGGTTACCTCCTCAAGAATGTGGCGGGCGATGAGCTAGTCACGGCCATCCGGACCCTCGCCGCCGGTAATCCATGGATCCAGGCCGAAGTAGCCCACCGCCTGATCGCGGCAAGCATGCCGGACACGCAGCCGTCCAAGGCAGGCCCAGAACTCCTGGCGGAGCCACTAACCGCGCGCGAGAGTCAGGTGCTGTCACTCCTTGCCGGGGCAGCCTCCAACCGTGAAATTGCCGCGGCGCTGGGGATCGGCGTGCGCACCGTCGAAACGCATCTGGGCAATATCTACGGCAAGATCGAGGTCGGCAGCCGCACCCAGGCCATGCTCTGGGCGGTGCGTGAAGGACACACGCCGTCTTGACGCCTCCCCCCGATTCCGCTACTCTCACCTTCAGAGTGGGTTGCCGCGCAATGTATTGACGGAGGACAAAGCGATGCGACGTTTCCTGGTGCTCCCGTTCCTCGTGGCCCTTCTCCTCACCGGCGGTATCGCCGCCGCGATGGGCAACACCATTCAGAAAACGACGACTGCCGGACCGTATAAGCTGGTACTCAAGATCGGTCCACCCGAGAAGATGTCGATGAAGAAGAGCTCGGGCGGAGAGATGATGCTCGGCGGCAAGAAAGCCACCTGCGCCTACAACGGTGGCGGGATGAACATGGGTGGGTCAAAAGGCATGAAGACCTGCAACCACCACCTCGAGCTCCACGTCTACAACAAATCAAACGGCGCGGTAGTCCAGCACGCGACCGTTGCCATCTCGATGGTCGATAGCAAGAACCACAAGACCGTCGTCGTCCCCGTCATGACCATGATGGGCAGCAAGGGCATGATGGACTATCACTACGGCAACAACATCTACGCCGGGCCCGGCTCGTATCGCGTAACGGTGCGCGTCAATAAGACGATGGCGACCTTCTCGGTCAGTCTTATGTAAGTTCTGACGCCGCACCCGACTACTGACCAGCTGTGGCGTTCGTTACTTTCGCCGCTCGAGGTCGACAGCTTCCGCGGCTTCCTCTTCCTCGATTCGCTCATTTCCGGGCCGGACCTGCGCGCCATACCCCTCCGTACTTCCCGGATTGGCGCTCTCGCGCGTTACGCCCGAGACCCCCATGTCCGGCCCATCCGGCGTTCCGGTGCCGCGCGGCGGTTTCTTATCGCTCATCGTTCCATGCACCGGTTCCAGATAGCTCCTCGTCGTACTCTTCGCGCGACACCATGTCGGCCGGCGCGCCCGGCCCTACGACGTCCTCACCGTCGACTCCGCTGGTCCCCCCGATCCTCGCGTCGGTCGCGCCCGGATCGGTCGCGGTCTCGCCGCCGAGCTGTTCGAACGAGCCGTGGCCGCGCGCCTTCTCATCCTTCGAGGATGTTTGCTTCTCGTTGTCCTGTTTCTTTTCCGTCACGATGTGCCTCCATTCGCCTGGGCCGGCAAACGACGTGCACAATGCGTGCCCCGACCTACGCTCCCGTCGCCACCTTGAACGCCAGGTATCCTACGTACACCGCGACGATCAGCCCACCGCCCCAGGCACCAATGACCTTGTTTCTGCCCAGGAACGGGTACTCGCCCAGCAAGATAAACACGACAACTAAACCAAAGGAGTTGAGGAAATACAGGTCACGCACTGCCGACGCCGGAACCGGAACAACGCGGATCGACGCCGGCAGGCCCAGCGCAATACAAATGTTGAAGACATTACTGCCGAAGACATTGCCCAGCACCAGATCCACCTGATCGCGGCGCGCCGCCTGAATCGATGTGGCGATCTCCGGCAGTGACGTCCCGATCCCTACGATCGTGACGCCGATGATGTAATCGCTGACACCGGCTGCTCTCGCTATCCCGCTTACCGCTTCGACCAGCACCTCGGCCGCGACCACCAACGCGACGAGAGCAAGCACAACCTCCACAATCAGAATCGGCGACACGACGTGATCGGTCTCCCCTTCGTCCTCAACGGCAGCAGGTACTTCCGCCTGTCCTCGACGCGCGTACTGATAGATCAGGTACAGGACGATGACGAAGCAGACGACGAGAATCCCACCCTCATAGCGATTGACGGCCCCGCTCAGCGCAAGTCCCGTCATCAGGGCCGTCACCGCGAAGTACAGGACGAACTCGCGCTCGATCACCAGCGTCGCGGTGCGCAGCGGCGTGATGATCGCGGCAATGCCCAATCCCACCCCGATATTCGCCATGTTGGACCCCAGCACATTGCCGATGACGATCGACGTCGGCGCGCCAGAGAACGTCGCCGCCAGATTTACCACCAGCTCAGCCAGCGAAGTGCTAATAGCGACGAGCGTCGTCCCGATGATCAGCGGACTGACCCGGTACCGGCGAGCCACGAGTATCGCTCGCGAGATCGCGTAATCCGCCGACCCGACCAGAACGATCAGGCTCCCCAGCGTAATCAGCGTGTTGACCACCAGAGGCAACCCGCCGAACACCTCGCCACACCCTCCTGGCCCGGAACGAAAGATGAAACAACTGGTCGTCCCGACCGCCCCTGACCGTTTCTCTACCCTAACGTTTCTCCAGACGGTTAGGCCGTAGAGGCGTGTGGCGCACGCCCGCGTCTACCCAACAAATATGGCACTAAGGACGAGAAATACCCGGGACGCAGTCAGCGAGCAATCTGCTCTACATCATGCCGCCGCGGCCGGCTCGCTGCCGGGTGCCGCTCGCGCTTGATCTCGTAAAAGTCCGACTGCGCCAGGAGCCACGAGATGTGATCCCATAACTCTCGACCGGTCTCGACGCCCGGCACATCCCCCAAAACCGGCCCGTTGAACCCGAACCCACAATCGTCCAGGACCAGCCAGGGAACACCGTAGGCGCCGTATTCCCTCTCCGCCTGGCGCGTCGCCTCGCGCACCCACTCGGCCGTCTCATCCGCGGCCAGTGCCTCATTCAGGAGCTCCGGCTCCAATCCCGCGTCGCGCAAAGCCTCCTCGATCGCATGCTCCAGCGCGCCGGGGGCGCGCACATTCACTCCGCCCTCATGGATTCGCCGCCCCAGCGTCTGATACAGCCGCGCTACCGCGTTCGCGCCGCCGCGACGTTCCACCAGCGCCAGCACGCGCATCGGCATCATCAGAGTCGCGTTCTTCCGGTCGTTATGGACGCCCAAACTGAATAGTCTCCACTCGACGTCGAGCGGGCGCGACCTGGACACCTCCCGTACCCATTCCGCGGCGCGCCACGCAAACGGGCATATCGGGTCGAAGTAAAACGCCAGGCGCTGACGGCGTACCGTCTCTCGCATTAGTTCGGTCATGCCTTCGCCTCCCGCTTGCATACGTGCAGAAGCTATGCCGTGCTACTGTACGTGCAACTCCTATGTCACCGGAATGATCTCGGCACGTCGTACCCCCGGTTGGGGTCTTCACGCCCGCGATGTCACGCGTTTGGATTGGGCGGAAGCGACGGCGGCGGACGAACCCCTTTACGCCGATCTTCCTCCACATCGGCCAGCGACCGCGCGATCAGCGCGTCCTGGTAGCGTGTCAGCTCGCCCATGATTGCGCGTTGCGCGCCCACCTCGCGTGCCGTCCCGCTCCCGAGCGAATCGGCCAGGACCAGACCATCAGCTTTGTGCTGCGGCAGGCCGAGCGCGCGGAGCACCGTCGGCGCAACGTCAATCAGCCGCGCCGGAAAATCCGATCGCTTACCCTGATGGATACCGGGCCCGCTCAAAATCAACGGCACATGCTGAACTCCCCAGTTCAGGCCGCCGTGATGACCGTAGGCGTGCGACGCTGTTCGGCCGATCGTCTGCTCTCGGAACGGCGCCGCCACATCCGGCCCCTCCGGCCCGGCAAAGGTCCGCAACAGATATCGATACGCGGCATCCAAATTGGGGTCGATCCGATTCGACACCGGGTGAAACTCGTCGCCGTCGCGCGACCGAACGTGATGGTATGCCGCCACGACCGCCGGCATCTGTAGCACACTCTCGGCAACCGACCATGCCTTTGGCGGATCGTGCAGATAAATAAAGGAGGCGGTGCCGCCGAGGTGGAACCAGTGGTTCCCGCCGCCACGTGCCACCGCCGCCCGCATCGCCGCGTCGCTGATCATGTGGAAATTTGGAGCCATCCCATGGTCCCCGACGACGATGAACAGCGTGCGATCGTAAATGCCCGCGTCGCGATATGCCCGCACCACACGGCCGATGTTCCGGTCCAATCCGGCCACGATCTGGCGCATCACCGCGGGCGTCGCCGGACCGCCGTAGGGATGCCCGTAGCAATCCGCTCCCGGCAGGTTGACCAGCATCAGCTTCGGGCGATAGGCGTCGAGCGCGGTAAGCGCCAGCAGTCCGGACAGGTAATCCCACTGGGTAAAGCGCTTGAGCGGGCGGCTGGCTCGCAGGTGCGGGTGATGGAAGAAATCCTCGGGCGGCGCGTGCCCGGGCACAGCGGACGGGAGCAGCTTTCCCCCACCGGCCCAGCGGTGGTACAGGATGTAGTCCGCCGCCGGCCCGCCGAAGGCATCGGCGGCATACACCTTCTCCGACGAGAGCGAGACGACCGTGGCCGAACGATCGGCCGCTTTCACCGCCTCGGCCAGCGAGATGCTGTGGTGCGTAGCAAGATCGTGCTCGATCGGGCTGGGACGCAGGGTCTGGTCCCAGCCGTCCATCGACTCCTGCCCCGTCTGCACATCGCGCCACTCGAAACCAATGATCCCGTGTTTCCGCGGAACGCTCCCGGTCGCCAGCGTCGCATGGCTGACCGGCGTCACGCTTTCCACCTGCCCCACCCAGGCTCGGGTGTACG
>Ga0070739_10005610_pt1 | contig 14224 bp, 9 predicted proteins | sample Coa_R1_7_FD_66445 | JGI IMG/M metagenome (GOLD analysis project Ga0070739, IMG submission 66445) | Surface soil microbial communities from Centralia Pennsylvania, which are recovering from an underground coalmine fire - Coalmine... | ecosystem: Environmental > Terrestrial > Soil > Unclassified ... | reverse complement strand
ATCAATTCGAGTCCTGACACCATGGCGTAATTCACCCGCGGGACAAACGAGACGAGGACATTGCCTTGCGCATTCGGCTCGATGCCGTGAAATGTCTTAATCAACTCATGTCGCGCTCCGGCTTCCTGAAACACATCCAGGCGCGTCAGCAGTGCCGTTCCGTTGCAGTACACATCGAATATCCGGTCACCGGCGCCTCCGCCGCCCTGCTCGTCAGGTCCGAAAAATGTTTCGGCGAAATGCAGGCGCAGCGTGTATGTGCCGGCGGCCGCCGGAATGGCATAGGAGAAGTTTCCGTAGCGTTCACCTTCATAAATTTGCGAATCGACCGGCCCGGAAACAATTCCGAACTTCGCGATTACGCGGCCATTCAGGAAATAATTATCCGGCGACCAGGTATTGCCCGACTTGTCCGTAAACGCACTATCTTGAGTGGAGATTCGCACTGGCCGCATTCGGTGCGGTATGCCCGGAAGAATGGCGATGCCGTTCAGCAGCGGCACGCCCACCGCCCTGTTAAACATCAGGTGGAGGTATCCGTCGCGGTCCGGTTGCACATCTTTGAAGACTCGCTCGCACGCAGTATTTGGACCCACGCTGGCGATAATGTCGAAATTTCGCAACACTGTTATCCCGTTCACGCTCACGTTGAAGAATCGCGTGTTCTCACCACCCTCCATCGAAATTCCGGGCGTGTATGACGTGTCCGCGAAGTACAAATGAAGCTCGTAGATGCCCGCCGGAAGTGGAATCTTGTACGTGAAATCACCTGAACGGGCGCCGAGAAATAAAAACGCATTGCGTGTCCTGTAGATTGGCTGCGGCGGCGCCTCCAGAGCGCTGCCGCCTTGAAAAAAAGCATCCGGACCCCACTCATTTCCTTCGCGATCCCGTTGCGATCTCGTGCGCCCACATAAAAGACGGATCGGATTCCACGTTGGAAGACCCGCTCCCGGAACTGCAACTCCGCTCTCCGGCGGCCGGTTGCTCAGTACCGACGCCCGAGCATGCAAACGTACATTAATCCATACCCCGGCTGCGAACAGCACTGCTGCTGCCACAATAGAAACCAAAATCCAGCGCCGGCGCTGTCGCGATCGAGTATCGATTTCAGGTACTTCCGCAGGAATCAACGGTTCAGAAACACCATCATTGGTCCAGCCGGCCGGAGCACTGCGCTCTACAAATTCGGGCGCATATTGGCCGCTGTGAATCACGATTTCGATAGGCTGGTCCCGGCCCTCACCCTCGTAGAACTCTTTCAGCTTTTTGCGCAGCCGGTGCATCTCGACGCGCACGATCGCGTCTGTACTCTGGTCGAAATCGGCCGGCCTTCCGAACACATCCGTCGCGATCGTGTACTCTTTCAGCGACGCGGCTTCACCTGCAAACGACTTGGCGCAGAGATAGCTGAGCAGCTTTCCCAGCCGCGGATTTCTTAGAAACGTAGCCGACCCAAGCACGGCTTCGAGTGCCGTATGGCGCTCCTTTACCGAGCACGCGGTCTGCAGACCATCTCTCGATGCCATCTGGAACGTGAGTATACACCGAATCAGCGGATCCGGCGCCCGGTTACCGGCAGTTACGAAGCCGTTAAATGCGCCCCGTACTCCGTTGATACAGCACGTTTAACAGCGCCTCTGAAATGGCCCCTCTAGTGTTAACGGCTCTAACCTAGCGTAAATATCGAACGCGGTACATACTTTCCAAAGCTCGCTCACAACTTCCTTCGATGAGGTGAAAACACATGATACGCCGCGTTTGTCTACTGCTCAGGCCGCTGTCTCTCAGCCGAATTTGTCTGCTTTCCGCGCTAGCTTTCGCATTTTCCGTTGTGGCCGTCGCGCAGGAAGGCACCATCCTGGGCACTGTTAGCGATCCATCGGGAGCCGTGGTGCCGAACGCGACGGTTGTTGTGACGAACACCGGCACGAACCAGTCGCGCCGGGTCACAACGAACACAGAAGGCCAATATGTAGCTCCGGGACTGCAGATCGGGCATTACACCGTGCGCGCCGAAATGTCAGGCTTCAAACCGGCGGAACAGCGCGACGTCACTTTGAATGTCGGTGATCAGGACCGCGTGGATTTTCACCTTGAAGTGGGGAACACGCAGGAGAGCGTTACAGTTGAAGCAAACGCTGTTCAAGTACAAACCGAATCCGGCGAAATCAGCGATGTCATTACCGGCCAGCAGGTCACGCAACTGGCTACCAACGGCCGCAGCATCTATGGCCTCACAGCCCTGATACCGGGCGCCTCTAGCAACATGGCCGATTTCAACACCCCAACGCCAGTGGGCGGCGATGCCACAGTCAGCTTCAACGGCTTACGGCAAAATCACAACATCTATCTGGTGGACGGCGGCGAGGCCGATGATCGGGGCGGCGCCGGCGGGATCGAAATTATGCCATCCATCGATGCCATCGCCGAATTCCGCGCCCTGACTTCCAACTACAGCGCCGATTATGGCCTCTCCTCCGCCGGCACAATGACGATCGTTTTTAAATCCGGCACAAAAGATTTTCACGCCACGCTTTGGGAGTTTGTCAGGAACGACGCTCTGGATGCTGGAAACTTTTTCACAAACGCCGCCGGCAAAGCCGCTCCGGAACTGCGGTTTAATACCTACGGCTTCAACGTATCCGGGCCAGTGTTCATTCCCAAGGTGTACAACAAGAACCGCGACAAGACGTTCTTCTTTTACAACATGGAATGGCGCAAGCTGGTTCAGGGTGGTGTTTCGAACCAGACGGTTCCGCCAACCAGCGAATACGGCGGCCAGTTCAATTCCACGATTACAGTGCCCACAGCCAGCCAAGTCTCACCTGGCGTTCTGGCCACTTACACTGCACTCGGCCTGACGCCTGGGAAACCGTTTCCGGGCAACAGGATTCCTGCTTCACTCCTCGATCCGAATGCCCAGGCAATCCTGAAAGCAGGCATTTTTCCCGCTCCCAATAACGGCAATCAGTTCGTGGGCGGCAATAAGTTACCTACGGATGTCCGCGAAGAGATTATTCGTATCGATCACCACTTCAGCGAAAAGTTCACGCTGTGGGGACATTGGGTGGACGAGCAGATCAGCCAGACTTACGGCACCTCGCTCTGGAGCGGCGATAACGTCCCCACGGTTGGCACTACCTTCGGCAACCCGTCTTACCATGGCGTCATTCACGCAACATACTCCATAAATCCGACCCTGCTAAACGAAACTGCTTTCAATTACAATGGCAACCGCATCAACATTGTGCCGGACGGGATCTACGCTCGTCCGAGCGGCCTGAACATTCCCGAACTGTTCACCGGCAACAACCTCAACCGCCTTCCCGGCGTTAATCTCAGCGGAAATACAGGCGCCAATTACGACGTATCCAGTTGGCCATGGCACAACAGGGCCGACGATTACCAGGTGCGCGACGATCTCACCTGGATCCGCGGCCGACACGAATTGAAAATGGGCGCGAGCTGGGCCTTATACAAAAAGGTTCAGGATCTTTTCGGTGATACACAGGGCCAGTTCACTTTTGACGGCAGCTATACCGGAAATGACTTTGCGGATTTCCTGCTCGGCTATGCGAAATCGTACACGGAACTTGCCGTTCAGGATGCCGGGCACTGGAATAATATCTCCCCCGCCGCATACTTCCAGGACAACTGGAAGGTGAGCGCGCGCCTCACATTAAACCTTGGTCTGCGCTGGGACGGAATCCCTCATACGTATGAGGCGAACAACCGCATGTCGAACTTCTACAGCTTTCTTTACAACCCGGCGCAAGCCGCTATCGTACTTCCGAACGGGACCATTAGCCCATCCAGTCCGGGACTCGGCGCCAGTCCCAATCCAATCCTCGCCGGCATTCCCTTTTATCTGAACGGAATTGGCATTGCCGGACAGAACGGCATTCCCAATGGCCTGGTGAAAAATCACTGGCTGGCGTTTGGCCCCCGCATCGGCTTCGCCTTCGATCCAACCGGCCATGTGAAAACCGTGATTCGCGGCGGTTTTGGAATCATGTACGAGCGCATCCAAGGCAACGACATGTACAACGCCGGACCCAATGAGCCCTTCAGCTCCAGCGTCACATTGAACAATGTGCTGCTTTCGAATCCGCACACGAGTCTTCTTACCGGCGGCACCGCCACCGCGCCTATTACAGCGGGCAGCATCACCGGCCTGGCTTACAGTGACTACAACAATCCGTCCAGCTATCAATACAGCATCGGAGTTGAGCAGCAGTTCTGGCGCCAAAGCGTGTTGAATGTTGCCTATGTGGGAAATCAAAACAGGCACCAGAATGATTACCGCGACATTAACCTGCCGAACCCTGCCGTGTTACCAGGGCTGATCAACGGGACCTTGACTTACAACCAGGTGGTGCCGTATTTAGGGTTCCATAACATTACGCTGTCTGAAAACGCCGAAAACTCTCATTACAACGGCCTGCAAGTCAGCTTCAGCACACGCGCAAACGAACGCCTCAGCTTCCAGGCCGCCTACACTCTGTCTCGCGTGATTGATCCGGCAACCAGCACCGGAGGCGATCTGTATACGGTGTCAGATCCTTACAATCGCGCGTACGATAACGGCCCCGGCATGCTAGACCGCACCAACGTCTTTGTCTGCAACTTCGTCTACCGCTTCCCGTTCTTCGAGGCAGCTCAGAATCACTTTGTGAAGACGGCGCTCGGCGGTTGGGAGCTATCGGGAATCGTCACCATGGAATCAGGCCTCCCGCTGAATATTACGCTCGGCGGCTCGCAAGGCAGCAATGGATTAGCGGCCGCAACCAACCGTCCCAATATCAATGGAGCGATTTCCTACCCTCAGACCGTCGCTAGCTGGTTCAATACTGCGATCTTTTCTGCACCCGCAATCGGCCAGTGGGGCAATCTGACGAAGGGCGCAGTGCGCGGTCCCGGGCGGGATAACTGGAATTTATCGCTGTTCAAGAGTTTCATCTTCAGCGAGTCACGAGGCAGCCAGTTCCAGCTCCGTTTCGAATCCTTCAACGCGTTCAATCACACTCAATTCAATGCTGTAAGTACGAGTTTCAGCGCCAGTAATTTCGGAGCTGTAACTTCGGTCTGGGATCCGCGCGTATTTCAATTAGGAGCTAAGTTGATCTTTTAATCGCTGCTTCGTGCCTGAGACACCTGGGCTAGTGAGGACCACTGATCTTCATCAGTGTGTCCTCATTTTTTCGTTCATGCAGTTTTTGAACGATTGCGAATTCCGCATTCGCCTCTGCCTTGTTGCCTGATTCGCGATACAGCCGGGCCAGACGATAGTGCGGCTCATACGCATTGGGGTCGCACTGAATCGCTTTGCGTAGCTCCGCGATTGCGAGATCATTCTGCTTCCGCGCTGCATAGAGCGCCCCCAGGTCCAGGTGCGCAATCTGAATATCCGGCTGAAGCGCAATGGCATGCTTCAGAGCACTAAAAGCATCATCGGCGCGGCCGGTTTTTAGCAATGTATCGCCTAGGTAGGCAAACGCCTGGCTGTTATCCCGGTTGTTCGCCAGTTCCTGCCGGAATTCACGCTCCGCCTCGTTGTAGCGCCGCAATTTCCAATACAGAAACCCGAGCCCAAAATGAACATCCGGCTGCGAAGGCGCGGCTTTCGATGCCGCCTCAAATTCTGTCGCTGCCTGATCGGTTTTGTCATCCGCATCGAGCGCTTCCCCTAACAGCATGTGGACGGCTGCCGAATCCGGATCGCGCTGCAACAGTTGATGAAAAAGACCGGTAGCTGCCGCGTACTGGCCTGACCATAGATAGCACTTGGCGAGAAGATAGACCAACTCATTGTTGTCTGGATTCGCTGCGGCAGCCGGCGCCAGCAACTCAGATGCCTCTTTGTAACGTTTAAGCCCGAAGTCGCTCATCGCCAGCAGCATCGTCCCCTGCTCGCTTGGTAATCTTTTGTTGGCCTGCTCGAAAGCTGTAACTGCCTCCCTGAAGTTACCCGCTTTGAACCAGGCCAATCCAAGATTCAAGTAGATGCCGGGCAGATCCGGATCGAGTGCAATGGCGCGTTTGTATGCCTGGATCGCAGCCGGATAGTTTTGCCTCTTTGCTTCAGCCAGTCCTTCATTCGCCCAGCGCAAGGCTTCAGGATTCGGCGCCTGGGCACAAACCAGACTGGCCGCGAAAAGTCCGGCAAGAACTCGCCGCCGTATCCGTCTACAAAAACGTTTTAAATTCGATAACATCCCCGTCCTGGATGACGTACTCTTTGCCTTCCGTCCTCAATTTTCCCAATTCTCTCGCTTTCGCGAACGAACCTGCAGCTACCAGATCCTCATAGGAGACGCACTCAGCCGAAATAAAGCTTTTTTCAAAGTCCGAGTGAATCACTCCCGCCGCTTGCGGGGCCTTGTCCCCCGCATGAATCGTCCACGCGCGCGTCTCTTTTTCTCCCGTAGTCAGGAATGTCCGCAACCCCAGCAGATGATACGCCTCACGGATCAGGTTACTCGCGCCTGTATCTGTTACACCGAGCCCGGCAAGATACTCCGCCCGTTCTTCTGGAGAAAGTGTCACTAACTCAGATTCGATCTCAGCCGAAACCATTACCGCGCCCGTGTCATGATGCTCGCCCACGTACGCGCGAACCTGCTGCACGTACTTGTTTTGGTCCGCGTGCGCCAGGTCTTCCTCCGCCACATTGCAAGCAAAGAGAGTTGGTTTGCTGGTTAGCAGAAAAAACATTTTGACGGCGGCCTTTTCTTCCGCGCTCAAGTCCATGGTGACAACCGTTCTTCCCGCGTTCAGGTGAGCCTCGATTCTCTCGAGCAACTCCACTTCGGCCAGAAGCTTCTTGTCGCCGCTCTTTGCCGCCTTCTGCTGCTTCGCTTTGCGCTTCTCGACGGATTCCAGATCCGCCAGCACCAGTTCGGTGTTCACGATTTCTATATCGCGAACCGGATCCACCGTGTCCATCACGTGTTCTATATTCGCGTTTTCAAAGCAGCGCACGACCTGAATAATGGCGTCGACTTCCCGGATATGACCTAAAAACTGGTTTCCCAATCCCTCGCCTTTGCTCGCGCCTTTCACCAAGCCAGCAATGTCGACAAACTCAAACACAGCCGGCACGATTTTTTGCGAATGGCTCATGCGTGCCAGCACGTCCAACCGCTCATCCGGAACGGTAACGACGCCCGTATTCGGCTCGATGGTGCAAAACCGGTAGTTCGCGGCCATCGCTTTGCGCGTCTGTGTGACTGCGTTAAACAAGGTGCTCTTCCCAACGTTAGGAAGCCCTACAATTCCTGCTCGCAACATGTGTTCCCATCATCGCGTAATCAACGCATTTTTCACTCGTAATGGCATCATGGAATCGTGCAGTTCGAAGACGAACTCGCGCGCATTCTGCCACCGGACCTGCCAAACCGCGAGCCTCTTATTCGTAAAGGAGCGCAGCACCTCGGCTTAATTGCCGCCGCGAACGAGTACATCAATCTCACGCGCGTCACAAGCCCGCGCGAGGCCGCCATTAAGCATGTCTACGATTCAGTCGCGCCCTGGCCCTGCTTTCGCGGCGCGGTTCGCATTCTGGATGCAGGCACCGGCGCCGGCTTCCCCGGCGTTCCGCTTTCCATCATCCTGCCCGAAGCGCACTTCATTCTTTCGGAATCCATTCAGAAAAAAGCGCGCTTCGTCGAATCCGTCGCTGAAGCATTGGAGTTGACCAATGTGCGAGTGACGCATGAGCGCGCCGAAGAGGTCGCTCTCAATCAGCGAATCGACATCGTGACCGCGCGCGCCATTGCTCCCATGAGCCGCATCCTTGAACTCTTCCGTAAGGCGCTGCAGCGCGGGTCCCGCCTGGTCCTTTATAAAGGCCCGAATGTGGAAGCGGAACTGATGGAGGCGCAAAGGCATCGCGTCACCGCGCGCCTGCTCTGCCGTTATGAATTACCGGAAAGCTTGGGAACGCGCTCGCTGTTGGAACTGAAGGCTAACTCCGCTGCGCGCGAAGTGCTTCGTAAATCAGTACCAGCCAGCCAATGATAAACGCCAGCCCGCCGATGGGCGTAATCGCCCCCAGGATTCGTACACCCGACACAGCCAGCGCATACAGGCTCCCGGAAAAAATAATAATTCCAATCAGCAGCAGCCAGGCCACGCGCGTCTGTCCCGCTGGCGCAATCGCGCCCGTACGCGCTAACAGCGCCACCAGCAAGATCCCGAGCGCATGCACGAAATGGTAAAAGACCGCTTTGTCATACACGGTCATCGAGTATGCGTCTAACCGGTCGCGCAGGCCGTGCGCGCCGAACGCACCCATTGCAACCGCGAGCGCCATCAACGCTGCTCCTACAGCGGTCCAGTTCATACTGAGTCACGCCCTCGCAAACGGCTCTTCGGGCGACGGGCTCTGCGGGGTGAATAGTTCAGCACCGTTTTCGGTGATGTGCATGTCGTCTTCCAGCCGGACGCCGAATTCACCGCGAATGTAAATTCCAGGTTCATCGCTGAATGTCATGTCGGCTTGAAGCGGCAGCGGATTCCCTTTCACCAGATAGGGCCATTCATGGCCATCCATGCCCATGCCGTGTCCCACGCGATGCGTGAAGTACTTGTAACCCGGTCCGTAGCCCGCGTCCGTAATCACTTTGCGTGCAGCCGCATCCACATCGCCTGCGGGCAATCCGGGCCGCGCAGTTTTTAATGCCGCAGTTTGCGCCCGGTGAACGATTTCAAAAACGCGCTTCATCTCGTCCGTCGCTTTGCCGAGAACAAACGTGCGGCTGATATCCGACTGATATCCTTCCACGCTGCACCCGCCGTCCATCAGCAGCACGGTGCCTTCTCGAATCGTTTGCGGCGTTCTCGACCCATGTGGCAGCGCCGAGTACTCACCCGCCTGTATCGAAGCTTCGCCCGTAAATCCCAATTGGCGATGAGCCGCCGCCACCAGCGCGCCGAACTGGTTCTGTGTCATGCCCGGCTGCAAACTCTTCCACGCCGCTTCGTAAGCTGCCAGCGAAACCTCCGCGGCCAGACGCATCAGCGCCAGCTCTGCCGGACTCTTCATCATGCGGCAGCCTGCCGTCACCGGCGTCGCACTCACTATCTGGGCAGCAGGAGAGGCTTTGCCGATGCCATCGGAAAACACGAACGTCGTTCGTTCTTCTATTCCGATGCGCCCGGTCTTCACTCCCGCATCCTGCAGTCCCTTCGCCACCAGTGCATAAGGATTTTCATCTTCCTGCCAGGTCAACACGCGGCACGAATCTCCATCCGGAGCCTGCGAAATCTGCTCGCGAGCACGATCTTCTTCGAATGCCGGGCTGACGTAAAACGGCCTGCCATTCTGCGGCAGCACAAATGCAAACAAGCGCTCGCTATTTCCCCAGCGAATGCCGGTAAAGTAGGCCAGCGATGTCCCGCCGGCCATGCAGACCGCATCGATTTTGTTCTGCTGCATCAATTGCTGCGCACGGGCGATCCGGTCGCGCCGTTCGGCGGTCGTGATCGGCTTCGCTTCCGAACGCCGGCTCTTCAGTGCATTGATTGCGGGTGCGCTAACCGGCGTTGCCGCATTGGACTCGGCTCGTTGCGCCTCGGCAAGTTGTCCGGCGGCTGCCAGTGCAGCGGCGGTGGTAAGGAAATGTCGTCGTTTCATCGGCTCTCGCCATCCTATCGAAGGCGGCGCCGAAAATTGGCCTTACTGAACTTTTTTGGCGCTCTTTGCGTCCGTTGCGGCCTTCTTCTGGGCCTGCAACTCGCGCGCTTTCGCGTACTTTTTCTGGAAGCGGTCGACGCGGCCCTCTGTATCAACCAGCTTCTGGCGGCCAGTGAAAAACGGATGGCAACTGGAGCAAATTTCAACGCGCAGATCACCCTTATGCGTTGACCGTGTGCGGAATGTGGAGCCACAAGCGCAAATCACGTTCACTTCGTCGTAGGCGGGATGAATCCCTGCTTTCATGGGTTCGGAGATCCTTTCTTCACGCACAGGCGTTTGGCGCCGTTGTGCGCATGTATTTTTTAGAGAAAAGGTGGGATTACTTGGATTCTAACATGCGCAAAGCCCCGAGAGCACGCTGGCTGCGTACTCCGGGGCTTGTGCTTAATACTCTAGCTACGTTACGCGCGACGGGCGGCCGGTCCACAGGAACTGCGGCCTCGTCACTGAACGAAACCTGAACGTACGAACGGCGACTCGAAATTGCTTAAGAGTCGGCCACCTCGCGCGTGGATTGTATGCTACAGTCACTACCAGAATTCATTTCGACTGGACCACCTCCTTCCTCAGTGATACTTCGATTGTATAGACCGGCTCCCGAACGTGTCAACGAACGGCCCTGAAATTACACTGAAAGTTTCTGCGGAACAATATGCCGCTCGTGATTGGATTAGCGGCTTTCTTCTACTTGGCATTCTCCTAGGGCTCATCGGCTCGCTGCTCGTTGCCTGGCAGTATCACATCGATGCCGATCCAAAACTCATAGGACTACATTTCCTAGCCTTGAGCGCGGGCTATGTGATTGCGGCAGCCGCGGCCCAGAAACTATTACCGAAATTCCCCATACGAACCATTGCGCTGGCAGGCTGCGCGCTCGGTATGGTCAGTGTTGCCGGGCTATCCCTCCTCGCCCCGCCCGTTGCGGCAATTTGGCGTCTTGCTGGCCTCGGTTTCTTAGGCGCTTCCGGCGGGCTGCTTGCCACTTCGCTGCTCTATGCGCTCGAGCCGTACTTCTCGCAGGCACCGGCTGCAATGGCCAACCGCGCCGGCGCCTTGTTCGGCTGTGGATGTTTGATATCGACTGTTATAGTCGGCGCCACCTATTTCGCAGGCTCCGTCCAGATTGAGACCGCCGTCCTGGCCTTAGCACCGCTCCTGTTCCTTGTGGTGTTCGCTGTAAATAAATTCGCGGCGGCCCGCCAGCCCGTCAGAATTAAAGAGGAAGAGAGACGGGTTCGCGAAATGCTGCGGGAACTGCGCAGTATTGCGGCCCTGTTGTTCAGCCTGCTGCTCTTTTTCCAATTCGGAAATGAGTGGGCCATCGCAGGATGGCTGCCGCTCTTCCTGATTCATCGTTTGGGAGCCAACCCGGTTTGGGCCATCTTCGCTCTCGCGGCTTATTTTCTGGCCTTGATCATCGGACGCCTCGCTGTGCAACCATTACTCCGGCGAGTGCCTCATCGCAAACTTCTGCTCTGTAGCACGTTTGGCGCAATGGCCGGTTATCTGTTGTTGAGCTTGACCTCTTGGATGATCGGCGCCTGGATAGCGGTGACTATTATCGGGGCCAGCTTTGCGCCGATCTACCCGCTCATAGCCGAAACGCTCGACGACCGCTTTTCTTACCATCCCGGTTTTTACAACGGCCTCTTTTCGGTGGCGATTACCGGGGCCATGCTCGCACCCTGGCTTCTCGGTTATGTGGATGATTATCTGGGCATGCGCTACGTCATGCTGGTCCCGGCATTTGGATCCATCGCCGTCTTATTGCTCGCTCTGCTCATCATGTTGGAAGCACATCTGATGAGCGCAAAGTCCGTGAACGCCATGGAGCGCCAGCCAGTGCTGGCGGGCAAAGATTGATTCGGAAACACCGGCTCCTGCTTAGCTTTGTCGCCGCGTTTGCGGCTGCAAGCCTGGTACTGGCGGCTCCGCGGAACAAATTTAAGCAGCGCATCGCCACTCTGCTGGTGCAGTTCCCAGCCGTCGAGCGCGGCCACTTCGGATTCAAATTCGTAGATCTCGCACACGGAACGATCCTGGCCGAGCACGATGCCTCGGAGTTTTTCACGCCTGCATCCAATACCAAGCTGTATACGACGTCGCTCGCGCTCGTGCGTTTAGGGCCGAATTATCGCTTTCAAACTGAACTGCGCACCAGCGCTGCGTGGACCCCTGGCCAGGCCAACTTGCCGGACCTTCAGATCGTAGGTGGCGGCGACCCCAATCTCTCGGGCCGTGTTCTGCCCTATAACGTGAACGCAAAACCGGGCGATGCGCTCGCCCCGCTGCGCGAGTTAGCGAAAAAGCTATGCGACGCCGGAATCAAAACCATCGATGGAGATGTGACCGGCATCGCCACCCGGTACCCCGGCGAGCTCTATCCGGACGGGTGGGCCATCAACGATGCAATCTACGAATATGGCGCGCCGGTATCGGCGTTGACATTCAACGACAACGCATTGTCAGTAACAGTGAGCCCAACCGAGACCGGCGAGTTGGCGGCCATCGGCACCCTCCCCGCCAACGGTCCTCTGCTGTTCCTGAACGAAGTACTCACAGACGACGGCAATCAGTCGCATGTGCGCGCTTCCCGCGCTCCGGGCAGCAATGAAGTGGTTCTATGGGGCACCATCGGCAAGAGCGCCCCGCCCTGGCAACAGGATCTTGCGGTGATCGACCCGGCCCGGTGGGCAGCGAGCGCCCTCATCGACGTTCTGCGCGAAGAAGGAATTAGCGTGCGCGGCGGCGCGCGTTCCCGATATCAGACCTTGAATGAAGCGGAGCACGAAATCACTTCGCCAGGGACCTTGCTGGCCGTCCATCAGTCAGTCCCGCTATCCCAAGCCATAACGGTTACAAACAAAGTCAGCCAGAATCTACATGCCGAGATGCTGTTGAGGGAAGTAGGATTCGTCACCCAGGGCTCGGGCACTCTGCGCGCCGGACTCGCCGCGCGCGCGAGCTTTCTTCAGGAGCTCGGCATCACGCAGGATGGCACCGGAGTAGCCCTGCAAGACGGCTCTGGTTTAGCGCGGCAGGATCTAACCACTCCCGATTCCACCGTAGCGCTTTTGCAAGCCATGTGGGCACGTCCCGAACACGATATCTGGCTGGCATCGCTGCCCATCGGCGGAGTCGACGGAACACTCGAGCATCGCTTCAAGGACATCCCGGGCGCCGATCACGTGCATGCCAAGACGGGCTCGCTCTCGCATGTCAACGCGCTCAGTGGCTATATTGAAACGCGCAAGCATGGCTGGCTGGCTTTTTCCATCATGGTGAACAGCACCGTCGGTCACGATGCCGAGGTGCGGGATTTCATCGACCACCTCTGCGCGCTTTTCCTTACAATGTAGAACCCGGACGATATACTCGCCTTCGATGAACGGGAATTATCTCGCTCTCGATTTGGGAGCCGAAAGCGGCCGGGCGATGCTGGCAACCCTAAACAATAGCCAGCTCCAACTCGCCGAACTGCATCGCTTCCCCAATACGCCCGTGCAACTGCCGACCGGTCTGTATTGGGACACGCTGCGCCTCTTCCATGAGATTTGCGAAGGCATTCGCGCCGGCGCCAGAGCGGTCGAAACTCTGGATGGGATCGCGGTGGATACCTGGGGCGTGGACTTCGGGCTAATCGGCGAAAATGGCGAGCTATTGCAGAACCCGCGCCACTACCGCGACGCGCGCACGAACGGTGTCATGGAACAGGTGTTTGAAAAAGTCCCGCGCGCTGAGATCTTCCGCCAGACCGGCTTGCAATTCATGGCGATCAACTCGCTTTATCAGCTCTATTCCATCCAGCAGGAATCGCCCGAAATTCTGCCGTTAACTTCGAAGCTGTTGTTCATGCCGGATCTGTTCAACTACTTTCTGACCGGCACATACGCGGCCGAACGCACCATCGCCAGCACCTCTCAGTTCTACGATCCGGTCCGGAAAGCCTTTACAACAGACCTGCTGCGCAAGCTGGGAATCGATAGCGGCTTTCTACCTGCCCTCATAGATCCCGGAGTGGAGCTTGGGCCTCTGTTGCCCTATATAACTGACCGGTGCAGCTTAAAACGCGACACCAATGTGTACACGACAGGCTCGCACGACACAGCCTCCGCGGTCGCCGCTGTGCCCGCTGCAGAGGGCGAGAATTGGTGCTATATCAGCTCGGGCACCTGGTCGCTCATCGGCCTTGAGCTTCGCGAACCGTTAATCAATGACGAATCTTTAAACGCAAACTACACCAATGAAGTGGGCATCGACGGCGCCATTCGATTCCTCAAAAACATACCCGGCATGTGGCTGCTCCAGGAATGCCGCAGAGCTTGGGCCAAGGAGGGCTGCGAATATTCTTACACGGAACTGATGCAACGCGCGGCATCAGCGCGCATCATGCGCACGATTCTGGATCTCGAACAATTCAACTCACCCGGTGACCAGCCGCAACGCATACGCGAGTACTGCAAACAAACCGAACAGGAAGCGCCAAACGATGCCGGCGAGATCACCCGAGTTATCCTCCAG
>Ga0070739_10005608_pt1 | contig 14237 bp, 15 predicted proteins | sample Coa_R1_7_FD_66445 | JGI IMG/M metagenome (GOLD analysis project Ga0070739, IMG submission 66445) | Surface soil microbial communities from Centralia Pennsylvania, which are recovering from an underground coalmine fire - Coalmine... | ecosystem: Environmental > Terrestrial > Soil > Unclassified ... | reverse complement strand
GGCGATCTCGCCGCCGTGGATATTGAAACCGGACCGGTGCTGCCGGAAACCGCTGTTTCCCCGCAGGTGCTCGAGCGCGTGCTCAACGGGATCACTACCTTCCCCGCGGATTTCCATGTGCATCCGAAGCTGAAAGCCCTGCTCGAAAAGCGGCGTCAGGGTATCGCGGGCGGCCCCTTCGACTGGGCTACGGGCGAGGCCCTCGCCTTCGGAAGCCTCGTGCTCGAAGGCACGCCCGTGCGTCTCAGCGGCCAGGACAGCTCGCGCGGCACCTTCAGCCAGCGGCACCTCGAATATTACGACTACGAAGACGGTCGTTCCTACATACCCATGCAGCATCTGAGCCCGCGCCAGGCCCCCTTCAACGTCTGGGACAGCTCGCTCAGTGAGTACGCCGTAATGGGCTTCGAGTTCGGCTACAGCGTGGCCGATCCGCTAAGCCTGGTGCTGTGGGAAGCGCAGTTCGGCGACTTTGCAAATGGCGCGCAGATCATGATCGATCAGTTCATCGCCAGCGCCGAATCGAAGTGGAACCAGCCCAGCGGCCTGGTCCTGCTGCTGCCGCACGGGTACGAAGGACAGGGCCCGGAGCATTCCAGCGCGCGCATGGAACGATGGCTGCAGCTCTGCGCCGAGAACAACCTGCAGGTAGCGAACTGCAGCACGCCGGCGCAGTACTTCCATCTGCTGCGGCGCCAGATGTACGGCGGCGCGGATCGGCGCGGCATGCGCAAGCCGCTGATCATCTTCACGCCCAAGCGCATGCTGCGGCACCCGCGCGCGGTATCGGTCGCCGACGAGTTCACCAGCGGCCGCTTCCAGGAGGTAGTGGCTGATCGGACCATCACCGATGAATCCAGGGTGCGCCGCGTCCTGCTGTGCAGCGGGCAGCTTTATTACGACCTGCTGGCCAGCCGTGAGCAGCGGAAGATCGAAGACGTCGCCATCCTTCGCCTGGAGCAGATCTACCCCTTCCCCGAAGCCGAGCTGAAGCAGGCTCTGAGCGCGTACCCAGCGGGCGTGGATCTGGTCTGGGTACAGGAAGAACCGCGCAATATGGGCGCGTGGCGATTCGTGCAGGAGCAGTTGGCCGGTGTCCGCTACGTGGGCCGCCCCGAAAGCGCCAGCCCCTCAGCCGGCTCGCTGAAGCGCCACACTCAGGAACAGGGCGAGCTGATCGACATCGCCCTCGACCCCGATCCAACGCCGGCTCAGCAGAAGCCCAGGACCGCGGCCCGCCGGCGCAGGCCCTAGGGCTGCGGCCGCCATCACGCCGGCTTACGTCCGCGGAAAAAACTTCGGCCCACGCCGATCTCGCCGGTCATGCCGAGATCGGCGCGCGCGTCCAGTTCTTCTACCTGTTCGAATCCTGCCCCGTGCAGCGTCTCGACCACACCGGCAGGCGGGTGGTACTTCTGGGTGAGCGTGAAATCCGAGCGCTGCCACAGGCCGTTGTGCCGGAACAGCGTCACCTCGCAGCTGGCAATCCGCCGGCGAGGGTTGTATGATCCGCGCGCGATGCTGACCGTGGTCTTGTCCACGCTGTTGGCCGTGCGCACCCACAGGTTCTGATAGGCTTCCTCGCGGTTCAGATCGAAGCCGAACCAGCCTCCGGGCGCGAGACACGCGAATACGCGGCGGAACACCGCCTGAAGCTCGCGTTTGGTCATGATGTGATTGAGCGCATCGAAAGTCGAGATCACGGCGTCGAACTGCACGGGCAACTCGAATGCGCGGGCATCGCCGAGTAGAAACGGGACCCTGGGAGCCCGCTGGCGGGCGTAGGTCAGCATCTCCTCGGAGCCGTCCAGTCCCGTCATCCTGTATCCGCGCCGCGCCAGTTCGGTGGTGATGCGTCCGTCGCCGCAGCACAGGTCGAGAATCGCCGCGGGCGGCGGCACTCGCTCCAGCAGCAGCCGGTCCAGCGCCGGGATGGCCTGCCGGTGGAACTCGTCTCCCCAGTAGTTGGTGTAAAGCCAGGCGAACGGATCGTAGTCGGTGTAGCGTTTTATGCCGGCCGATGATCTTCGTTGTGCCATAGCAACAGGCGCCAGCTGCGGCACCGCTGCGCTCCCCAGGCCAGCTTATACGGTTCCTCGCCTCGCAGGAAGTCGAACTCCCGCGCCCCCTCCGCAATGGACTGGCGCATGGCGTAATCCAGAATCAGGCTTCCGGGGCTGAATGCTTCCAGCGCCGGATCGAAGCCTCCCAGATAGCTGCAGGCCCGCTCACCTTCCAGCAGAGCATAGACCGAAGCGACGATGCGGCCGTCCAGCCGCAGGGCATGCAGGCGCGCCACCTTCGCCCTGTAGAGCGCCAGCGCCGCCGTCCGGTGAAAGCGCTCGATATTGTCCGCGCCGAGCATCCCGTCGCTGTCGCACTTGGCGCGCCACCGCTCGCGATGCAGGTGCATCAGGGCTTCGATGTGCTCGGTGACGGATTTGTCGTCCGACGTTTCAAACGTTACTCGCCCGCACTGTTCCAGCTTCTCGCGGTACCGCCGCAGATTCCGCCGCAGGCCGTGCGGCAGGTTGGCGGCGAACTCCTCCGTCGAACCCGGCAGCGGAACGGAGCAGCAGACATACTGATCGCGCCGTTCATAACAGAGCGGCGCGGGCGGAGACATGCGCGCCAGCACGGCGCTCGGCGGCAAATCCTGCAGATCGCAGAGGTCCCAGCGCTCCCGCTGCTCGGCGATGGCCTCGAGAATCGCCATGGCCGCCTCCCGTGCGCACGCACGATCGACAATAAACCCGAGTTGATCGGTGACGCCGTTTCCGATAAAGGTAACCTGCCGCCGTCCATTCCACCAGAGGATGAACATGGGGGCAAGCCCGACCAGACGCCCGCTCTGCCGCACGCAAACGGTGAACAACTCACCGCTGCCCAGACACGGCCACCAGGACAACAGCCACTCCGGCGATTGAAACGGCGAGTTCACGGCAGCGCGGCGCCGCAGGCCGGCCCACTCGGCGCGCAGACTCTCGAGCGCCGCGAACGAATCGATGATCTCTGTCGTGCTTATGCGGGAGGCTGCTCGGCCTGCAGCTCCCAGATCGAGGACACTCGCGCGGTCAGTTCCTTCTTCGTATTCCGCGCCAGCATGCATCGTCGTATCAGCTCCTCGTACAGTCGCAGGTAACGCGAGGTCATCCGCTCCGCTGAGAAGCGCTCTCGCGCCGCGCGGCGGCAGGCCTCGGGATCGAGCTCGCGAACGGCTCTCAGTGCCGTGGTCATCTCATCGACGCTGTTCACGATGAATCCGGTTACGCCGTGCTCGACGATTTCCGGCAGGGCGCCGTTGGGGAAGGCGATCACTGGCGTGCCACAGGCCATGCTCTCCATGGCCACCAGCGAGCTTGTTTCGGAGACGAGGCTCGGCACCAGCAGGCACCGCGCCTTGGTCATCAGCCGTCGCTTGGCGCGCAGCCCGGCCGCTCCAATGAATCGACGCGTCTCGCTCAATCGTGGCATGATCTCGCTGTTGAAATACTCCACGTGCGATTCATACTTGAACACTTCGCCGGCCAGCAGCATCGGCATCCCGGCCCGCTCGGCGGCTTCGAGCGCAAGGTGCAGACCCTTCTCGGGACAGATTCGACCGAGCGCCAGGGCGTAATCGCACTTGCGCAGGTTGGCCGTTAACCGGTCGATATCCACCCCGTTCTCGATGGGCGGCAGAGTGCGCGCCCCCGGCGGGCAAGCCTCCGCCTCGCTGCGGGACACGCAGTTGACAAACCAGTTCGAGCGCTGGAAATGGAAGACCTCGGATGGATACCACGAGGGCGGCAGATGCAGCGTCGCGAGCACGGGAACGTCCCCCGCCGGCATGTAGGCGTAGAAATCGAGGCTGTGCATGTGCACGATGTCCGCGTCCCAGCGGCGCAGCGCCTCGGCGATTGCGATGCGATGGTGTTCCTGCGCCCAGGAGCGCACTTCCTCGGTGAGGTCGCCATCCCATTTCGGGGTCGGAACCAGAGTTCCCTGAGGGTCTGAGCCTTCGCAGGCAACCACGATGGACCGGTGTCCTGCGCGCACGAGCGCTGAATCGATGAGCGTCAGGATCTGCTCGGAGCCGCCCACAGCATCAGGACCGACGGGCGTCAGGGGGTACGCCACGCTGATAACGGTTAAGGGCATGATGTGCATCCAGCAGCAAGCAATTCGAGTGCCTCAGCAGCGTGAGCCCGCCACATCTCACCGGTAATCCCCCAGTCAAGCGATTCATAATGCAGTGTCCCGGGGTGTGGCGGTCGAGTGAAATCATAGTCCGGGGCTGGCCGAAAACGCTCCTCGGCGATGTCAAACCACGCCAGCACGCGAGCCTGGGTCCGATGACATGCGAACATGGACCGTTTGAGCGCGCGCTCGGCCTCGGTCAGCGTAAGAACGTGCTCCGGGCTGCCCGGGAAGGGAAGGAATCGGCCGGTTTCAAGTCCTTGTGGAGCAGCGTGGTACGACGTGAATTCCCTCACCTGCACATTCCCGGCGGTGGCCGCCTGACGAACCGCGAACGCGGCGGAATCGTGGTCGGGGTGGCCCCCTTCGTAGGGGTGGGTCAGGATAACGGAGGGCCGCAGCTCGTCGACAAGCTTCGAAATCCGGCTCGTAATTTCGACCAAATTGCGAAAGCTTTGCTGATCGCCAAATCCGAAATCGCGGCATTGACCGGGAGAAATGCCGGCGATTTGCAGCGCGGCATCGCGCTCGGACCGGCGCGCCGCGGCGTACTCGTCGCGGGTGGCGAACCCGGCTTCGCGGGCGAACCAGGGATTTTCCGGGGCGCTGTCGGTGATGTAGGCAATGGTCACCCGGGGCTTCTGATCATCCGGAAGCCGGGCGAGCCATGCCCCCGCGCCGATGACTTCGTCATCAGCATGCGCCACCACCAGAAGGATGGGATCAGGCATAACGCCGGATCATGCGGCCGCAGAATTCGGCGAACTGCTCCGGGTGCGTCGGTGGGCTGGTGTAATGCGGGCGCACGCCGCAATGTTCGGGGGTAAAACAGAATGTCACCGTTACGTCGAAGCCCTCCAGCGCCTTCATCTGCCGGTCGAACCACGCCTCCGCATCGGGCCGGAAGCTGTCCGCCCAGCTGATGCCGGTCCGCAGATATTTGACGCCCAGTCGCCGCAGGCGGTTAACCGCGTCATCGAGTCGATGGTCCTCGAAATGGAACCACTGGCAGATGCCCATGTCCGGCGCGAACTCGTGGAAGATCTTTGCCGACAGTTTGGGCGTGCCGTCCTCCTTTAAGAGCCCCATGTAGAAGTGCCGGTAGTACGACGAGCCCTCCGCTTCGCGGTGCCGCGTAGTGGCCGGCCATGCGCGGGGCAGGTCGTAGAGGCTGTACCAGTGGATCTTCGGAACCCGGCCGATGAGCAATTCGGCCGTGCGCCTCAGCCCCCATTCCTGGACCTCCTCGGCGCCGAAAGTGGACACGCCCACTTCCGATACCCAGAGCGGCAGATCGGTCACGGCGCGGATCTCTTCGAGCTTGTCCGGCCATTCGTGGATCTGCCAGTGATTCCAGTCGAGCGGAAACCCGTGCACCGCAACCACGTTGACGTGGCTCAGAACGCATTTCGATTTCATCAGGTCGATGAAGTTGGCGTCGATGGGCGAGATTCCGCCCAGCACGCGGGTCAGACCTGGCCGCTCGGCGTGAATCGCGTCGCTGGCGAGGTTGACCATGCGCGCGAACTGGTCCCACTGGGGATCGATCTCGAAATCCCAGTGCGACATGTTATTGGGCTCATTCCAGATCATTGCCGCTTCGATCATGCGGCCGTGTTCCCCCTGGCCGGGTAAACCGCCTGGGCGCCGTCCGCAAGTTCGCGGCGGCGGCAGAGATAAACCTCCGCCTCGGGATGGGCGACGATGTCGAAACCGGCGCTGCGCAGCATGGCCTCAGCGCACGCGCGGTTCGGAATCCACCAGTTGGTGGGGTCCTGCGAGTAGCGCTCTTCGATGAAGTACATGCGCGGAAAACGCGGGTCATCGAAAATGTCGGTTTCCCAGAAGTGGTAGTCGGAGCGGAACTGCCCGAGTTCCGCGTTGCCGCGCATCAGCGACTGGAAGACCAGAAGATCCCGGACCACGTGCTCGTGCAGCAGGTCGAGCGCAAGCAGCGGGTGGCGCAGGTGATACAGGACGCCAAGGAACAGGACCACGTCGAACTTCTCACGGAGCTGCGCGACATCATAGACGGACAGGCGCCGGAACTCGATGTCGAGGCCGTTTACCTCCGCGGCAAAGCGCGCCTGGGCCAGGTAGTCGTCATCGAAATCGACGCCGAGCACGCGGTCTGCGCCACGGCGCTTCATCTCCATGGAGTAGAACCCCGCGTTGCACCCGATATCCAGCACGGTGCGGCCGCGCAGGTCGCGCGGGATGGCGTCGGCGAAGGAGCGCCACTTGATGGCGGGATAGTCGCCGAGGAAATGCTGCGGCGCGGTGCGCACGCCGCGAAGATTCATATTGTGAAACCAGGGACCGAGCTGTTCCACGCGGGCCCGGATTTCTTCGGTGCTCATTTCAGCAATCATGTGAGTCCTTCATGAAAAGGCCAGGAGCTGCTGCGACTCGCGTTCCATTACCGCGCGGTATTCGCGCTGCAGCTGCTCGAAGCGCATGCGATCGTCCGATGACTGGGGAAGCGCCATGACCGCGAGACTGGTGTAGCCGATGCGGAACGCTGTGTACGCCAGCAGGTAGAACGGCAGGCGCTCGCCGGCTTTCGTATCCCCGGAATGCTGAACGTAGCGGCGCAGCAGCCGCGAGCGGCGGCGGTCGTCGAGACGCCACTCGATCATCGCGCCGGCCAGGTCCCAGCAGATGTCGGCCGGACCTGGATAGAAATGATTGTCGCCGTGATCGAGGGCGTCGACCTTGATTGGCTCGCCGGTGGCTCGAGCAATCCATTCGTGAGGCATCATGCGCCCGTCCACGATGGTTGCTTCGGCTTTCGGCGGTTCCGGCGCTTCGATTCCGGTGTTGGCGCGAATCATCTGCACCAGTTCATCGCGGCCGGCGGGCCGCCCAAGGGCGAACGCTTTCCTGCGGAACGCGAGATAGCGGGCCATCACGTCGAGGATGCCGTCGTCAGCATCGGGGGCTCTCATCGGCCGACCCTGCACGAAGGGCAGTTTCAGCCAGCCGTTCTCGAGCGAAACGGGGGCAGGCGAAAAGCCGGCCGCGGCCAGCAGCCGAGCGCGGTCCAGCTTTTCGCGCCCGTAGCACCCGAGGCCCGCGAAGCGAATGACGCTGAGCGGACCATCGGCGTGGCAGAGGTACTTGCGGACTTCATGCTGCGGCTGGACGGCGGGGTAATCTGCTTCGCTGGTGAAGCAGATCTCGCGCCACGCGCCTGCGGATAAATCGATCAGCGCCTCGGCGGGCATTGCGCAGGAGGCGGGGTATTTATCGTGAATGCGCCAGCGCGCCTCCGCGCCGCGGGACACGAAGCCGCTGCCATCGGGCTCCCACGAAGGCATCAGTACAATCCGGTCGTCGCTGATGCCGGCGGCCCAAAGGGCCTGAGCGACGGAAGCGAACGAAGATCCGCTGAGACCCGGCCCTTCGTCCACGACGACGTAGAAGGCGCCGGGGAAACCGAGCAGCGCGTTGCGGAGCTCGTCACTGAACCGTACCTCGCGATAGAAGGGATGCCCGTGCGGCCGAACCGTGTAGGAATCCACGGTGCATCCGTATTGTTCAAGCACAGCGGCAACCACCGCGCTCAGGCTCGTGCCGATGCCACGAATGCCAATCACCACAGCGCGCAGTGGCTGACGCGCACGCCAGAATCGCTCCGCGGCGGCAACGTATGCGCTCGGCGAGAGCCCGTACCAGGCATACCCTTCGGGAACGGAAACCTCGATGGTCTCGGGCAGCCGCAGGCGTCCGAGCGCGCGACGGATGTCTCCGTGACCGGTTACGTACGCACGGGCCGCTTCGCGCGAGACCTCGCGCATGCGCGTCAGTTTTGGGCGCAGCGTGTCGCGAGTGGGGCAGAGCCGGTCGGCCAGCGCCGCCTCGATCTCGCCGAATTCGATGAGAAAAGTAAGCGGGTCTTCGGCGTGCGCGAGAACGTCCGCTGTGCGCACCGTTCGCGTGACGTTGCGATACGCGATCATGCCACCTTCTCCCAAAAGGGACGGAAGCGGCGGATACGCTCGAGGGTCTCGCTGTAATCGCCGGTGAAACAGACGGCGCGATCGTCGACGTAAACGTCGGCGGGCGGTTTCCTGTCCGTCACCGACTCGACGAACTCGGCCATTCCGTTCTGCTCCAGCCAGGTTTGCACCCATTCCCACCAGCGGCATGTAAACACACAAATACGATAGCCGGAGTGGTGCAGGCTTTGCAGGAACTCCCGCGCCCCGGGGCGGGGTGGATGGAAGAACTCGGGTGCAACCCAGGCGTCGTAGGTGTTGAGCACGCCATCGAGATCGATGCACACCAGCGGCTTCGAATCAGGCGCGGTCCCGGACTGGTCGTCACGGTCCACGCGTTATCGTCCTCCCGCGACCAGTTGCCCCTCGCCAACATCGTCGGCGCGGCGGCTCAGCAACTGAATGGCCTCGCGATACCCGTGCAGGGTGCCGACGTCCACGTAAGCGGTTCCCGCGCGCACGCCGCAGGCGATACCGCCGCGCGCCAGCCAGGCGTTCACCAGGGTTCCCATGTACTCGTCGCCGCGGTCCGGCTGCCGCCACAGCGCGTGCAGTTCATGAAAAATGTTCCCCGGCATCTTAAACGCGCCCCAGATCCAGTGACTGCGTGCGTGACGCTGCTTCACCTGGATCTCCAGCACGCGGCCATCGTCCGCTGTGACGACGGCGTCGAAGTGCTCCGGCTGATCGACCGGAAAGAGCAGGAAGGAGAGAATGCCGTCCGGCAACTCGCAAAGTCCGTTCTCCGGAAACCACACCGTGTCCGGCAGACCGATGGCCACGTGCTCTTCGGGGTGGATCATGGGCAGGGCGCGAAACAGGGCATCGCAAAGACCCGCGGCCTGCGGCTGCACGGCGTAGCAGATATCGGCCCCATAGGCTCGGCCGCTGTAGTATTCGAGGATGTCGGACTTGCCCGGTGAGATGACGAAGCAAATCCGGTCGGCGCCGGCGATGACCATGCGCTCAACCAGGTACTCGCTGACAGCGCGGGGACGCTCGGCCCCCCCATCGACGCGGCATCCGACCGGCAGAAGCTCTTTGGAAAAGGCCAGCGGCTGAATGCGGCTGCCCACTCCTGCTGCGGGAATGATGCCCCACATAAGTCAGACCTCGACGGCTTGCTCCTCCAGAATGCGCTCGAAATCGCGCAGCCGGTGGTCGGCGGTGTGTTCGTCCAGAGCGCGCTCGCGTGCGCGGCGGCCTATGGCCTGCAGTTCGCCCTCGGAGAGGTCGAGGGCAGCGAGTGCATCTTCGGTATCGTGCGCGACGAGGATCTCCGAGCCGGGGGTGAAGAACTGATCCAGGCCCTCCCACCAGTCGCTGAGCACGGGAGTGCCGCAGGCAGCGGCCTCGAACAGGCGCCCGGAAGGACAGTAACCCATTTCGGCCATCGCCGCGCGCGTGATGTTCAGGGTCACCTTCGACGAACAGTAAAACGAGGCGTGTTCCTCGGGAGCAAGGTGGCGGACGAAATAGATGTTATTCGTCCACGGAAATTCCTGGGGGTACATTGCACCGCCCATGACGAAGCGGCGATTCGGGACACGGCGCGCCGGTTCGATGAAGAGCTTTTCGAGCGTGGCCTGGCGATCGGCGGCGAACGTGCCCAGATACGACATATCCGCGCGGAAGCAGTCCATGGCCGGAGCGGGGCGGTGTACGCCGGGGTCGACGCTGCCATAGAGCGGCGCGACATTTCGGGCGCCCAGAAGCGAGCGAAGGTCTTCGAGCGCCCGGCCGCCGGTATAACTGAGTACGAGGTCGAAGTCGCGCAGCCGTCGCGGACCGATGTACTCGACGGGCTCGCCGGACTGCAGGCGATGCAGTGTGACCGGTGCGTCGAGGTCATAGAAACAGCGCACGCGGGCGTTCGACTGGGTTACCAAATCGGTGGCGGGCACTCCATCCGGGCAGTAGGAGGTGACCATTCCGACGTCGGCGTCCTTCAGCACGGCTCGCGCCAGCGGGAGGATGGCCTGCCAGTCGGAATATAAATGGAGCCGCCCGCCATCGATCTCCGTCAGATCGCGGTGCTGCGCGTACCAGGGGACGTCGCGCTCGAAAAAGTGCACTTCATAACCGCGTCTGACCATTGCCTGCACGAGCCCGCGCCAAAGGGTCGCATGTCCATTGCCCCAGGACGAGCTGATCGACAGACCGAAAATGGCCAGTTTCATTCGTTTATCGTTGTTACGGCTACTTCCTAACCTGGGACGCTACTTAGGTTCGACCGTTTCAGTGTTTTTTGCGGCACATGGGCTGCATCACGTTGCGCCCCCGTGACTTGATGCCGAACAATGGAAAGCGGATGACCACCTTCATACTGATCCGCCACGGGCTGACAGACGCCGTCGGGAAGCAGATCACCGGCCGGCTTCCGGGCGTGCACCTGAACGAGATCGGGCGGAAGCAGGCCGAGGAGCTTCCGCAGCGCTTGGCGCGCTGGAAAATCGCCGCGTTGTACAGCAGCCCGCTCGAGCGCGCGATGGAGACGGCGCGGCCGACGGCGGCGCATCTGAGACTCGAAATCCAGCAGTCGCCGGCGCTGAGCGAAGTGGATTTCGGAGACTGGTCGGGCCACACGCTCGATGACCTGAACCAGCGGCAGGAGTGGCGCATGTACAACACCTTTCGCAGCGCCACGCGCGCGCCGCACGGCGAGCTGATGCTGGAGGTGCAGGCGCGCATGGTGGACGAGCTGATGCGCCTGGCTGCCGGCCACCCGGATGAGATCATAGCTTGCTTCACGCATGCCGATGCGATTCGCGCCGCGCTGGTCCATTTTCTGGGTATGCCGCTGGATTTGATCCACCGCTTTGAAGTTCGGCCCGCGTCGCTGAATGTTGTGCGCCTGATGGAGTGGGGTCCGCAGGTGATCCTGCTGAACTGCATGGCGTGATCATGCTCCGGACGGCGGCGCTCCTGCTTTTCCTGACCGTAACCGCTGCCCCCGCCGGGGAAACCCTTCGCAGTGCGCTGCAGGCCGCGAACATCCCGGTCGAGGCGTTCTCGTCGTCCGAGTTGGCGCGGCCCATTACCAGCTACGCGGTCTCGAACGACGATCCGTTTCTCATCTCCTATTACGTGGACGACGGCTCGGGGATGCTCAAACGGCCCCTGTACGTCGTCCGCTATGATCTCCAGACCGGCGACATTCGCCGCGGAGAGGTGCGCACCGCTACTGCTTTGTTTCAGGGCTCGGTTCCGGAGGACTGCCTCGGCTCCGCACTCTCAATTCGCGAGCATGATGGACGTGTTTTCATTGACACCCACGACACCCCTTCCGCCGGGTGCGTCATCGTCCTGTCCGCGAAACTCGGGTTCGAGACGGCGCTCTCCGGCGGCATACTCGGGTTTATCGGACCCGATTGCCTCATCCTTCGTGGCAGCGAGATTCACTTTATGTCCGTTCATCCGCTGCATCTGACGGTTTTGGATTTACAGCGCAACCGCTCCACGCCGATTTATCCGTATGCCGGCGATGCGCAGCGCCGCCTCTTCTCGGATCTCATCGACAGTCTCATGTCGGATACATGGTGCCGCGAGAACAACGCTCAGTGCGACCCGGACAACTTCGATGTCGATATCTCGGGCGCCGTGGTGATCAATGAGGCTGCCCGCACATTTGCGTTTCAGGCCCGATTCGACGCCGCCGGTTTCGGAGATGCGGCGCTGAAACGGGTGCCCCCGCGGACTGTCGCCTACTTCTTCCGGGAACGCGCCGGCCGGTGGGAGCACCGCGAGTTTAGCGAGCCGCGGCTTCGGCGGCTGCTGGCCGGAGCGACCCTGACCCGCTTCATCGCCGAACACCCCTCCGCAGCGTTCCAACGTTGAAAGAGCGGTACAAGCACGCCTGCGACGGGCCGGAGCTCGTCTCCACAAGTTCTGTGGCGATGATCCAGGAGTTTGCATACCTGGCGCTTGCTATCGCCGCGGTTTCAGAACAGCATCGGCACGTTCCGGCTCGCGTGTGTGGGGCCTCAACATGAAATACGTCTGCTCATAAACATTCGGCCCACGCCGCGAGCATCCGCGATCGTGCATGATAACCTCTGTAGCGAATGGGCGATGCTTGAGTTCATTCTCTACCCCCCTGCACTGAACGCACGGTTCACCATTAATGGTCCTACGGGCTACCTCGCTGTAGAGGGGACCGAGAGCCGAGTCGTTCATGAGAAAAGGGTGGATTCTCACCTGATGGAGTTCACCGCAGACGATGGCAAGCGGGTGAGGGCGGTTTGGTGATGACGGACCCAATCCACCCGGAACTGTGGATCGGACTCGTCGAGATGAAGCCGCTCGACCGAAAAGCCTATGGCGCAGCGGGGGCATTCACGAACATCGTCACGTGGGCGGCTGACCCGGAGCAGTTCCGGCATAAGGCGGAAGTGTTGGCAGGCACGTTGGACATGTACGTGTTCGGTGTGGAGGGGGCGGAACCGTTGGCGGACAGAGCGGCACGATCAACGCTGGCAGACGAGATCGAGGACATGATGATCCGGGCGGAAGGGAATCCGAATGCGATCATCTATGGGACGTTTCATCGGTACCCGCACGACGAGGCGTAGGCCAACCGAGGCCATCCACGATTTCGAACGTGGCGAGACGTACACGTTCTCCTTTTCGATCTCATCGCTGGTACCCGGCGCTTCGGGCAACACGTTTGGGGTGTGTTCCCGTTAGAGATGGACCGGCATCTTCGGCCTCAGCGGATGTCCCTGAATACCGCAGATTTTGCTTCCTGCAGGGCTTTTCAGCGTTGCCATGCCCGTCGAACTTAGGGCGATCGCTCTTATCTCAAAGGGATGGGATGTCGTCCTAGTTCTGGCGGTGAGGGTGGGATTCGAACCCACGGAACCCGTAAAGGTTCAACGGTTTTCGAGACCGCCCGATTCAACCACTCTCGCACCTCACCGTTCGCTCCATCCTACCATCCGGGCTGCCGCGGACGCGGCGCCGCCTTACGCCGCGCAACTCACGACGTACGTGCGGCAGCAGGCATCTCGGATATCCGCGTATTCTGAAAGGCCTCGACAGCCCAGCGCCCGTCATTCCTCACGGCTATCATGGTCGGCCGGGCCTGAATCTCCCGCGCCTCGCCATTCTCCCGGAACTGAAGGCGGGCCTCGACCAAAACCATCGCTACATCTGGGCGCAGGAATCGGACACTCCGCACCGTGTATTGGTTGCGGCTGTCTCTGTAAATGCCCCCGAAAATGAAACGGTGCGCCTGTTCGATGGCCGGCCGGCCGTCGATCTGTCCGCCGTAGATGTGAATAAAGGTCGCAGCATCGGTGAAGGGCGCGGCGAAACCGGCGGCATCGCCCGCGTTCCATGCGTCTTCCATCTGCTTCACCAGTTCCCGCAGCGCCTGTTCCTGTTCGTGCATCAGGTTCCCTCGTCAGGATACGCGCGAGCCGATCCAAAAACAGCTCGCTGGCCCCACAACTTTCCCATTGTATCTTTCGTTTTCTTTCGGTATCCTGCTATCGAAGGAAACGACATGGGCTTTCTGGATCGAACCAAGGCGCAAGTGTGCCATTTGCAACAGAAATGCCGCAGGATGTCAAATCAACCTTTATGAAGCAGGAGATCGAGGCTCCGGGAAGCATCACCGCCGCGGAAATCCAGCAGCAGCCCGAGTTGTGGCCGGATACGCTGGAGCGCGTTCGCGCTCGCCTGTCACGGGGGCCGCTCATCGCCGGCGGCGCCCAGGTGATCATCGCCGGCGCCGGCACTTCCGCTTACGCGGCTACGGCGGTGGAAGCCGCCTGGCCACGCGCGCGCGCCGTTCCTACCACCGATCTTTTGCCCGATCCGGCCCTGGCCGCCGGCGCCGATGTCATGCTGTCCCTGGCCCGCTCCGGAAACAGCCCGGAGAGCGTCGGCTCGGTGGACGGGGTTCGCCGCGCGTTCCCGGAAATCCGTCACGTCGCCATTACCTGCAACGGCGACGGCCGACTAGCGCACCACGCCTCCGTGGAGCCCCTGCTGCTCGATCCGCGGACCAACGACCGCAGCCTGGTCATGACCAGCTCGTTCTCCAACCTCGTG